>Ga0105244_10003187_pt1 | contig 11896 bp, 8 predicted proteins | sample KBSM44metaG_FD_80423 | JGI IMG/M metagenome (GOLD analysis project Ga0105244, IMG submission 80423) | Miscanthus rhizosphere microbial communities from Kellogg Biological Station, Michigan, USA - KBS M4-4 metaG | ecosystem: Host-associated > Plants > Roots > Rhizosphere > Soil | place: Michigan...
ATACTTACCAAAAACGTATACATTCGACGATGGATCAATTGTGTTCAAAACAGGAGATAAAGTATCAGAAGAAAAAATTAAGAGACTATATTGGGCTGCGAAGGAAGTAAAGGCACAGTATCATCGTGTAATTGGAAATGACAAAGCGTTAGAGCCAGGAAATGCGGATGATGTATTAACGATTGTAATTTATAATAGTCCAGATGAATATCAGTTAAATAGACAATTGTATGGATATGAAACAAACAATGGTGGAATTTATATTGAAGAGACAGGTACATTCTTTACATATGAGCGTACACCAGAGCAAAGTATTTATAGTTTAGAAGAGTTATTCCGTCATGAATTTACTCATTACCTGCAAGGAAGATATGAAGTACCAGGTCTATTTGGAAGAGGAGATATGTATCAAAATGAAAGGTTAACTTGGTTCCAAGAAGGAAATGCAGAGTTTTTCGCAGGATCTACTCGTACGAATAACGTTGTACCAAGAAAGAGCATCATTAGCGGATTATCATCTGATCCTGCAAGCCGTTATACAGCAGAGCGCACACTATTTGCTAAATATGGTTCTTGGGATTTCTATAACTACTCGTTCGCATTGCAGTCTTACTTATATACGCATCAGTTTGAAACATTTGATAAAATTCAAGATTTAATTCGTGCGAATGACGTGAAAAATTATGATGCATATCGTGAAAACCTAAGTAAAGATTCTAAGCTAAATAAAGAGTATCAAGAGTATATGCAGCAGTTAATTAATAATCAAGATAAGTACACTGTACCGGAAGTAGCAGATGATTATTTAGCTGAACATGCACCAAAGTCGTTAACAGAAGTGAAGAAAGAAATTAGTGAGACGTTGTCTATGAAAGATGCAAAAATGACAAAACACGAGTCTCAATTCTTTAATACATTTACATTAGAAGGTACGTTTACAGGTAGTGTAACAAAAGGTGAATCAGAAGACTGGAATGCAATGGGTAAAAGAGTAAATGAAGCTTTAGAACAATTGGCGCAAAAAGAATGGAGCGGCTACAAAACGGTTACAGCATATTTCGTCAATTACCGTGTGAATAGTTCCAATGAATTTGAATATGACGTAGTCTTCCATGGTATCGCAAAAGATGACGGAGAAAATAAAGCTCCGACAGTTCATATAAACGGTCCTTATAATGGGCTTGTAAAAGAAGGAATTCAATTCAAAAGTGATGGATCAAACGACGAAGATGGAAAAATCGTTTCTTATTCATGGGAGTTTGGAGACGGAAGAACAAGTACAGAAGTTAATCCAGTACATGCATATGAAAAAGAAGGAACTTATAAAGTAGTGTTAAGAGTAAAAGATGATAAAGGAAAAGAGAGTAGAAGTGAAACAACTGTTACGATTAAAGATGGAAGTTTAACAGAATCTGAACCAAATAATCGTAAAGAGGAAGCAAATCGTATCGGACTAAACACTACTATAAAAGGTAGCCTTATCGGCGGGGATCACACCGATGTTTATACATTTAATGTAGCATCAGCGAAAGATATCGATATTTCTGTTTTAAATGAGTATGGAATTGGGATGACGTGGGTACTTCACCATGAATCAGATATGCAAAATTATGCTGCTTACGGTCAAGCTAATGGAAATCATATAGAAGCAAAATTAAATGCAAAACCAGGTAAGTATTACTTGTATGTATATAAATATGATAATGGCGATGGAACGTACTCATTATCACTAAAATAAGTGCTTTTCCAATGTATGTTTAACTTTACTTTTTGTGGAAAATAGTGTATTATATAGATATATAATATATCGGTTATTTTCTAGGAGGAGCCTGTCACAATAGGTTTCTCCTGTTCTTTTTTAGAGACCTGTCTTACAGGTTTTTCTTTAAAGGGTAAATAACTGAAAATTGAGATTAATAATCTTTGAAAGAGGTGAGGCATACACATAACAAAAAAGGGATTGTTTAAGAAAGGGGGATAAGAAATGTTCTTGTTTGGTTATCCACTTGAAACAATTTATTTATATGGATTTATTATTGCTACTATACTCACTGTTATTTATATTTTCTTTGGAGATATATTTGAATCAATATTTAGTTTTGGGGGCGGATCTGTATCCGTTGTTACTTTACTACTTAGTTTCTTCGCTATGTTATGTGGACTTAGTTATATAGGAGAATATTTATTTTCCTTTAATAGTACTATTATTTTCGCTGGTTCATTTGCTATATCTTTTATCGGTGTTTTCATAATGAAAATATTAATTTTAAAACCGATTGCAGAAGCAGAACAAAATACCGTACAACGTATGGATGAATTCATTGGTTGCAAGGGAGAAGTCATTACGACAATTCCTACAGAAGGATTTGGTGAAGTATTAATCTCCTCCCAATTTGGAAGTAATGCAATCCCAGCTAAAACAATTGGAAAGAAAGATATTTCACAAGGAACTGAAGTTATTATCGAGGGAGTTCAAGATGGTGTTTTGCTTGTACAAAACATCGCTTATTCTTTAAAGAAACCAAAATTATAAGGGGGAATTTACATGACGATTCCATTAATTGTCGGTGGAGTTTTACTCGCAATTTTAATTCTACTCATTTTAGTATTCATTACGAAGTATCGAACAGTTGGTCCAGATGAAGCGTTAATTGTTACAGGGAACTGGCTTGGTGGTGGGAAAAATGTTGTTACCACTGATGATGGAAAGAAGATTAAGATTATTCGCGGTGGCGGTACTTTTGTAGTTCCAATTATGCAAAGAGCAGAGCCTTTAAGTCTATTAAACTACAAATTAGAAGTTGGTACACGTGATACGTATACGAAACAAGGTGTACCAATTACAGTAAATGGTGTTTCTATTATTAAAGTAGGATCGACAATTGAAGAAGTTTCTACAGCAGCTGAACAATATTTAGGAAAAGAAACGGAAGAGTTAAAAATAGAAGCAAAAGAAGTTTTAGAAGGGCATCTCCGTGCTATCTTATCTTCTATGACAGTAGAAGATGCGTATAGTAATAGAGAGCAATTTGCTCAAAAGGTGCATGAAGTAGCTTCTACAGATTTAAAGAAGATGGGTCTTCGCATCGTTTCTTTTACAATTAAAGAAATAATGGACAAAAACGGATACTTAGATGCGCTTGGACAGCCGCAAATTGCAATGGTTAAGCGTGATGCAACAGTTGCAAATGCAGAGCGTGAAAAAGAGGCACGAATTGAAAAAGCTCGTGCTGAGAAAGAAGCAAAAGAAGCAGAATATCAACGTGATGCACAAATCGCTGAAGCTGAAAAACATAAGGAATTAAAAGTGCAGTCCTATAAGAGAGATCAAGAACAAGCTCGTGCAGATGCGGACCTTTCTTACGAATTACAACAAGCGAAAGCGCAACAAGGTGTTACAGAAGAGCAAATGCGCGTTAAAATCATTGAGCGTGAAAAGCAAATTGAATTAGAAGAAAAAGAGATTGCACGTCGTGAAAAGCAATATGATGCAGAAGTGAAGAAAAAAGCAGATGCAGATCGCTATGCTGTCGAACAATCAGCAGAAGCGGAAAAAGTAAAACAAATGAAAAAGGCAGATGCGGATCAATATAAGATTGAAGCAGAAGCAAGAGCACGTGCAGAAGAAGTTCGTGTAGAAGGTTTAGCGAAAGCAGAGATTGAGAAAGCACAAGGTCAAGCGAAAGCGGAAGTACAAAAAGCACAAGGTACAGCAGAGGCAGATGTTATTAGGTTAAAAGGTTTAGCAGAAGCAGAAGCGAAACAAAAAATTGCAGAAGCATTTGAATTATATGGTCAAGCGGCAATTATGGATATGGTTCTTAAAATGCTTCCAAGTTATGCGAAGGAACTTGCAAGTCCGCTTAGTAACATTGATAAAATCACAGTTGTCGATACAGGCGGCGGTGGTAAAAATAGCGGGGCCGGAAAAGTTGCGGGCTATGCGACCGATTTAATGGCAACGATGCAAGAAACTTTAAAAGCTTCTTCTGGAATTGACTTAAAAGAGCTATTAGAAGGATTTGCAGGAAAAGGAGCGGTACAACAATTATCAAGTGATAAACCGGTTGTATCTGTAGTAGAAGATAAGAAAAAAGAAGTAGAAAAAGATAAAGAATAGTAAGGTAGGCAGGACCTCTAGCATGTGCTAGAGGTTCTTCTGTGAATCATAATATTTCGAATAATATACATTTTTATACATTGTTTTAATTATTTAATTTTTATAGAATGAAGTAAGTATGCAATAATCCTTTAAATTTAGAATGATGAGTAAAAAGAAATAGAGAGTCTCGTCAATTTATTTATATCTTATAATTTTTATAAATAGATTAATTGTAATTTATTGCATGTAAAACGGTATGGAGGGGTAGAAATATGTTTCAAAGGAAGTTAAGGAGTAGTAGTTTAAAAACAAAGTTACTTGTGTCATTTATTATCATTTTAATTCTTCCAAGTATTGTAATTGGTTGGACGTCTTATCAGCAGGCGAAAACAAATTTTAATGAAACGATTTTAAACTCGGCGAAAGATAATATAAAAATTTTGGATAATGTAATTAATAAGGAATTGGATAGTAAAAAAGTAGATGCAACTTATTTTACGAAATTATTTACACAATCAAGTTACCAAGCGGATCAAATACAAAATATCCAAAATAAACTAGAAGAATATAATAAGTTACATCCGGAAATGGAAGCTATCTATACTGGGTCTAGCAACGGGCAATTTATTCAATCACCGGCAATTCAAATGCCGGAAGGATATAATCCTACAGAAAGAGATTGGTATAAAGAGGCAGTGAAAAAAAGCGGAGAAGTAATTGTAACTGCTCCATATAAGTCAAAAACGACAGGGAATACTGTTATCACACTGGCAAAACAAAATGAGGATAAAAGTGGCGTTCTTGGGATTGACTTAATTATCAATAATATTGTAACTACTTCCAAGATGGTTAATATCGGTAAGGAAGGTTATGTAGCGATATTTGATCAAGATAAAAATGTAGTCGCACACCCGACACTGAAGCCGGGTGTGAAGTTAGAAGAGAAACTTAGTAAGGAATTTTATAAACAGGAAGCTGGTGATTTTCATTATTCATTAGATGGTGAAGATCGTAACATTACTTTTAAAACGAATAAGAAAACTGGATGGAAAATAGCGGGGATAATGCCTTCAAAAGAAATTATTCAAGCGGCTGAACCTATTTTCTATAAAACGATAACTGTTATTGGGATTTCATTAATGATTGGTGGGGTTTTAATTTACTTCATAATTGCTTCTATTATTAAACCGTTAAAACAACTTGTTCTATCATCTAGGAAAATTAGTGAAGGTGATTTAACAGAATCTATTACAGTTCATTCTAAAGATGAAATCGGGCAGTTAGGAGAAAGTTTTAATGAGATGGCATCATCATTACATAATGTCATTTCCAATATAAATATTTCAGCAAGTCATGTAGCAGCATCTTCAGAAGAATTAACAGCTAGCATGAAGCAGACAAGTGAAGCGACAGAACAAATTACACAAGCTATAGAGCAAGTGTCGAGTGGGGCTGAAATACAAACGAGAGAAGTTGAAGAAGGAGCGACGTTATTAGAAGAAGTTACAGAAGGAGTTCAGCGTGTTGCTGATAGTTCTTCATTAGTATCAACAGCTTCTATGTATACGAAGAAAAAAGCTGAAGATGGTGGGAAGTTAGTTGAGCAAACTGTGAATCAAATGCAATTAATTCATGAGTCAGTTTCAAATTCAGATAAAGTCATTGCTTTATTAGATGATAAGTCGAAACAAATCGGAGCAATTCTGGAAGTGATTCAACATATTGCAGAGCAGACAAATTTATTAGCATTAAATGCTGCAATTGAGGCTGCAAGAGCTGGGGAGCAAGGAAGAGGATTTGCAATTGTAGCGGATGAAGTGCGAAAATTAGCTGAACAATCAGGACAGTCTTCTACGGAAATTGGAAAACTAGTGAAAGAGATTCAATTTGATATAAAAGAAACGGTAAGCTCTATGAATCAAGTTGGAACAGAAGTACAATCAGGTCTTGTAGTTGCAAATGAAACGAAGCAAAGCTTTGCTGAAATATTGAAATCTACAAATGATACAGTTGTGCAAATTGATAGTATGGTAGAAGTAGCGAAACAAATGACGGTAGATGCCAAACAAGTAAGTGCATCTATTAATGAAATTGCAGCTACGATTGAAGAAAATGCAGCAAGTGTTCAAAATATTGCTGGCTCTTCTGAAGAGCAATTAGCTTCAGTAGATGAAATTAATGGAGCAGCAGTTCACTTATCACAAATGGCAGAAGAATTGCAAGAGATGATTGGCAAGTTTAAAGTGTAATAAAAAATATTAAGAAACGAGGTAGTAATTTTACTTCGTTTCTTTTTTTATGGAGATAAAAATAAAGAAATGTGTAGTAACCGTGTTATGATTAAGTTTAACAATTGAAAAAACTGTATTTTCTTTAAATTCTATCTTTATCCATGTTAGGGGAATGGTTTTGAAATTTAAAAAATTAAAACTACAACCGAGAATTACATTAACTATTAGTACACTTATTCTTGTTGTGCTTTTGTTAACAAGTTATTTGTTTTACTACATATTATCTGAAACAGTAGAAGAGCAAATTGGTAAAAGAGCTTTGCATGTTGCGAAAACAGTTGCAGCTATACCGGAAATCGCGGAAGCTTTTCAAAAAGAAAATCCAGCTTCTATTATTCAACCGATTGCAGAAAAAATTCGAATTGATACAGATGCTGATTTTATTGTGGTTGGAAATAAAGAAGGGATTCGTTATGCACACCCCAAGAAAGACAAAATAGGAGAAGTAATGGTTGGTGGAGATAATAAAGGAGTGCTATTAGAAGGGAAATCTTACGTTTCGAAAGCAACGGGATCATTAGGACCTTCCTTACGCGGAAAAGTTCCAATCCGTAATCAGGATAATAAAATTATTGGTGTAGTATCTGTTGGATTTTCAATGGATGATATTCATGGAGCGGTAGAAGTGTATGGAAAGCGTGTATTTTGGATTACAATAATCGGTTTGTTAATGGGAATAATTGGTTCCATATATTTAGCTGCAAGTATAAAAAGAATGATGTTTGGGATGGAACCAGAAGAAATTTCATCTTTATATGAAGAGCATAGTACAGTGATTCAATCTGTACGAGAAGGGATTATCGTAATTGATAAAAAGGGCATGATTAGTTTAGTCAATCAAGCAGCCTACGATATTCTTTCACTAGACAACCGAAAAAATATCATTGGATCATTTATTTTAAATATAATTCCTAATTCATCCATACTAGATGTACTTCAAACTGGTGAAGAACAGTTTGATCGTCAATTAAATATAAAAGGGCAGGCTGTTATTGCTAATCGTCTACCTATTAAAGTAAATAATAAAGTAACCGGCGTCGTATCGAGCTTACGTTTGAAATCTGAAATGGACCAGTTAACAGCAGAATTATCTCAGACGAAGCAATATACAGAGGCGTTACGAGCACAAACCCATGAATACAACAATTTATTGTATACGCTTTCAGGTCTTATCCAATTAGAGTCATATGAAGATGCTCTAGAGCTCATTCATAAGGAGACGGCGGTATATCAAGATTTTGTTCAATTTATTATGAAGCGAATTCAAAATCCATGGCTAGGTGGAATTTTAATTGGATTTTATAATAGGGCAAGAGAGTTGAAGATTGATTTTGTACTAGATCGAGAAAGTAGTTTAGAAACATTAAGTCCGCATATTGAGAGTAATTATGTCGTTTCGATTTTAGGGAATTTAATTACGAATGCATTTGAAGCAATTGAAAAAAATCAAGAGCATGATAAGAAAGTTAGAATGTTTGTAACAGATATCGGAGAAGAAATATTAATTGAAGTGGAAGATTCGGGGCAAGGGATTCATGATGAAATAATTACTAGCATATTTTATAAAGGCTTTTCAACGAAAGAAGGAGAGAAGCGAGGATATGGATTAGCAAAAGTGAAAGAGTTAGTAGAAGATTTAAATGGAAGCATTGCAATTGAAAAAGGGGATTTAGGTGGTGCGTTGTTCATTATTGCATTACCGAAAGAGAGAGGCGAGTTGTAATGGATGAGGAGATTGAAGTATTAATTGTAGAAGATGATATTCGGATTGCGGACATTCATCGGCGTTTTACTGAAAAAATGGAAGGATTTAAAGTAATTGGAACAGCAACGACTGGGGAACAAGCGAAGGAATGGCTAGAGCTTGTGAAGCCACAACTCGTTTTATTAGACGTGTACTTACCTGATATACAAGGAACAGAACTTGTCACATATATTAGGCATAATTTGCATGATACAGATATTATTATGATTACAGCTGCATCGGAAACTGATGTAGTAAGGCATGCTTTACGTGGTGGAGTAACTGATTATATCGTAAAACCACTTATGTTTGACCGTTTTAAAGCGAGTTTAGAAAGTTATCAAAAAAAGATTAGGCAGTTAAAGAAAAGCAATCAATTATCTACAGAACAAATTGAACACTTATGGTCTCAAAGAGGTGTGAAGGGAAATACAGTTGAATATGCTCCAAAAGGAATAGATCCTTTAACTTTAGCGAAAATAAAAAAGCATATGTTAACAGTTAATGAAGAAGGAATTACCGCAGAAGTGTTAAGCTCGATGGTTGGAGTAAGTCGATCAACAGCGAGACGCTATTTAGAGTATTTAATATCTGGGAAGAAAGTACATGCAGAGCTTATATATGGAAGTGTAGGGAGACCAGAGAGAAGGTATTTTCTCGTTTCTTCATAACAAAAACAGTAGAGGGTTTATTTCTTCTACTGTTTTTTGCGTCTTATATTGGAATAATCCCAATTACAATTCCAGTAATCAACATCACCATTGTCGTTCCAACGGCCCACAATAAAGTGAAGCGTTGATGTTCACCAAAATCAACTTTAGCCATTCCGACCAATAAATAAGTGGAAGCGACAAGAGGACTTAATAAGTGAACGGGTTGACCGAGTAAGGAAGCGCGTCCCATTTCAGCTGCACTAATTCCATAAGTAGCAGCAGCCTTCGTTAAAATAGGTAATACCCCGAAGTAAAATGCATCATTGGACATGAAAAATGTGAACGGCATACTAAGAAGAGCTGTAATAATTGGCAACTGTGGTCCAAGTGCATCTGGTATAAGAGTTACTACACTTTGAGCCATTGCATCTACCATTTTTGTTCCAGATAAAATACCAGTGAAAATTCCAGCAGCAAATACGAGTGAAACAACAGCTAATACGTTTCCTGCATGAGAGGCAATACGTTCTTTTTGTTGTTCTAAGTTTGGATAGTTAATCATAACAGCAATAGCGAAAGCAACTGTAAAGAGAACAGGTAACGGCATAACTTCTAGTATGAGACAGACAAGTAATGTAGCGGTCAATAAAAAGTTAATCCATAGAAGTTTAGGGCGTTTATGCACGGCAGCTTCTACTGTGGCAGCTTGCTCATCCATTGTTTGCATTTGTTTTAAATATTGCACATCCATAATGCCTAAACGTTTTCTTTCTTTTTTTCCAAGATAGTAGGCAACGAAAACTACCCAAATTGCACCAGCAATCATTCCTGGTATAAGTGGTGTAAAGAGCTCTGATGCATCTAGTCCAAGTGCACTCATAACTCGAGCAGTTGGTCCACCCCAAGGTGTAAGATTTGTCACACCTGCCCCTAACATAACAACCCCAGCTAATATAAGTGGATTCATTCCGAGACGTTTATATAATGGGTACATTGCGGAAACAGTAATCATATACGTTGTTGTTCCATCCCCATCTAATGAAACAATAATAGTAAGAATGGCTGTACCAACAACAATTTTTAAAGGATCCCCTTTTACAAATTTTAATATTTTACTAATGACAGGATCGAATAAACCGCTATCGATCATAATTCCAAAATATAAAATGGCAAACATAAGCATAATACCGGTAGGTGCTAATTTTTGAATGCCCTCTAACATCATAGGACCCATGTCTGCATAAAATCCGCCAATTAATGCGAAAGTAATTGGAATTAATATTAATGCTACTAATGCTGACATACGTTTCGTCATGATTAAAAACATAAAGACAAATACCATTGCAAATCCAAGTAGAGCTAACATCCGATCTCCCCCTTAAAAAAATGATTGCGCTTTCAAAATAAAGTAAAAATTCAGAACAATGTTTTTTGTTTATCATAAAAGCATCTATCCAAATGGTAAATAATTTGAAAAATAACACCATTAGAAGCATAATTTTTATTTTGGTCATATTGTTCACGAAGGTAATTTTGAATTTTTAAAAATATAATTTACTTCTAACAAGAGTGATAGAATAAGGTGAAAATAGTGAAGTGCGAAGTAGGGAGTAGATTTTGAATGGAAACGAGAATAGAAGAAGTTTATAGTTCTTATGAGGGGAAGATAGAAGAGATTTTTGTTAATGAATCTTCTTATGTATATGAGTGGGAAAAATTAATGATGGTCCGAAAAAATAATGGTGAGCTTGAAAAAGTCGCGGTCGGTATCAGTGGAAATATAAGATTAGTAAATGTAGAAGTTGGGCAGAAAATTAATACAGATACATTATTAGTTAAGTTAGAAGATGATTTATTAATTACAGGCTGTGAATGATGAAAGATGTGTAGAAATAGCTACACATCTTTTTTGTTTTCTATATTACAAAAAGCACATTGTTTTTTCACAAATCCCACACAAGTTTTTGATATTCTCCTTGTGGAGTATACGGTTTTTAGGGAGGAATAGTGATGAGAATAAAGTATGTTGTGCTTGCTATATGTTTATGTTTCTTATTTACGATAGTGGGGTGTGGGAAAAAGGGAACAACAGCTGTGGCAATTGATGAGAAACATGATAAGTGTGATATTTGCCAAATTGGGGTAACGGATAATCAATTTGCAACAGAAATCATTTTAGAAAATGGAAAAGCGTTAAAGTTTGATGATATTGGTTGTATGTATAAATGGATGGAGATTAATCCAGGCGAAAAGACGAAAGAAAAATTTGTTCGAGATTATGATTCGAAAGATTGGGTTTCGTTAGAAGACGCTACTTACGTATATGATAAAACAATAACGACACCAATGGCTTATAATGTCATTTCATTTAAAAATAAAAAAGATGCAGAGAGCTTTGTATCTAACTATAAGGGTAAGGTTCTTTCGTATAAAGAGCTAGCAGAGCATAAATGGGAAATGAATAAAGAAATGATGGGGAAACCGAAAACAGGGAATCACGGTGGGCATCATTAATACTAGAAAAAGACAACTATATAGTTGTCTTTTTCTAGCATTACTCAGGTGCAAATATAGAAAAGGTGTAAAATTTTTAGAAGAACGGTTACAATGGAGTATAGTGACCTAAAGCAATCATTTATCCCGCATTAACGGGCAGTAAGATCCCCACCTCAAAATTTAGTGAAAGCAAAGAAGTTAGGTGGAGATCAACTGCCCGTAAAAGCCCGATTGGTTCAACTAATAATTAGTGGTAGATGAACAAAACCCCCACTAATTAAAGTTTCACTTTATGTACTTTTTAGAAATGTATACAAATGCGGTTAAAACGTGCTAAACTAATTGCTTCATAATGTTAATGATGAGGCCATCAGGCGTATCATTCCAATAGGTTGAGAAACATAGGATAAGCTTAAGATAATCCGATTAAAGAAGGAATATAAAGGGCTTATGGATAAATGTACTCAAGAAGAGTTATTGTATGTGATGGAGGAATGGTTAAGAAAACATTATCTTTCATAGGAGCTGTAGTTGTGAGAAAACAAAAAATTTTATTATGTATGTTATTAGGACTTTTAATGACGGTAGTGGCTTGCGATAAGCAAGAGGA
>Ga0105244_10003188_pt1 | contig 11896 bp, 10 predicted proteins | sample KBSM44metaG_FD_80423 | JGI IMG/M metagenome (GOLD analysis project Ga0105244, IMG submission 80423) | Miscanthus rhizosphere microbial communities from Kellogg Biological Station, Michigan, USA - KBS M4-4 metaG | ecosystem: Host-associated > Plants > Roots > Rhizosphere > Soil | place...
CACGTCGTTGCTCAGCTGGTCAACTTTAGCGTTCAGAGTCTGAACGTCAGAAGACAGCTGATCGATTTTAGCATTGCTGGAGCAACCAGCCAGCAGAGTAGAAGCCAGGATTACCGCGCCCAGTACCAGTTTAGTACGATTCATTATAAATACCCTCTAGATTGAGTTAATCTCCATGTAGCGTTACAAGTATTACACAAAGTTTTTTAGGTTGAGAATATTTTTTTGATGGGAATTCACTTAAATTTGATCGTTCGCTCAAAGAAACACCTACTTTGAATAAAACGTTAAAAAAAGTGTGATAAAACAGCAAGCTTCCATCGGATTCATCTTAGATAATAGCCTGTTTAAATAGTGAATTCCGATTTGCTTTTTTATTCATATTAATTTCAGATAAATAAAAAAAGCGCCCTGAGGCGCTTTTTTAATCACAGAACGTTGTCTGGTTATTATTACAGCACGTGCACAGAAGCCGTGTTGGTGGTGCCGCTGGAAACCAGTGCGCCAGAAACCATGACCACGACGTCGCCTTTCTGAGCCAGACCACTCTGTACAGCCAGTTCTTTACCCTGCAGATAGAAATCATCTGTAGAAGCGATTTCTTCAACCAGCTGCGCCACAACGCCTTTCGTCAGCACGAGCTGGCGAGCGGTAGTTTCATTGGTGGTCAGCGCCAGGATGGTGGCGTCCGGGAAGTATTTACGTACTGCACGCGCAGATTTACCGCCCTGGGTTGCAACCACGATCAGCGGTGCATCCAGTTTCTCAGCGGTTTCAACTGCGCCACGGCACACTGCTTCGGTGATGCGCAGTTTGCGGCTGTCGTTGTTGAAGTCCAGACGGCTGGTCATCACGCGGTCGGTGCGTTCGCAGATGGTGGCCATGATGGTCACGGCTTCCAGCGGGTATTTCCCTTTCGCTGATTCACCAGACAGCATGACTGCATCGGTACCATCCAGAATGGCGTTCGCCACGTCGCCAGCTTCTGCGCGGGTCGGACGTGGGTTTTTGATCATAGAATCAAGCATCTGCGTGGCAGTGATAACCACTTTACGCGCGCGGATACATTTTTCGATCATCATCTTCTGCGCGAAGATAACTTCTTCAACCGGGATTTCAACGCCCAGATCGCCACGTGCAACCATGATGCCGTCAGACGCTTCGAGGATTTCGTCGAAGTTATTCAGGCCTTCCTGGTTTTCGATTTTGGAGATGATCTGGATGTTTTCGCCGCCGTGGGCTTTCAGGTGTTGACGGATTTCTTCAACATCAGAGCGCTTACGGATGAAGGAGGCAGCGACGAAGTCAACGCCTTGTTCACAACCGAAGATCAGATCTTGTTTATCTTTTTCAGCCAGCGCTGGCAGCGCAATGGAAACGCCTGGCAGGTTAACGCCTTTGTTTTCGCCCAGGTCGCCATTGTTCAGTACCTTACAAACAACTTTATCGCCTTCAATGGCGGTCACTTCCATGCCGATCAGACCATCGTCCACCAGCACGGTGTTACCTACCTGCAGGTCTTCGGTGAAGCCAGCGTAGGTCACTGCGACAGTCTCGTTGTTACCGACAACGGTTTTATCCGTTGTGAAGGTGAAGGTCTGGCCCGCTTTCAGCGCGACGTCATTACCGCCTTCCAGTTTGATGGTGCGGATTTCCGGACCTTTGGTGTCCAGCAGAATCGCCGCTTTTTTACCGGTTTTGCTCATCACGTTGCGCAAGTTCTGAATGCGCTGGCCGTGTTCAGCATAATCACCGTGAGAGAAGTTCAGACGCATTACGTTCATGCCTGCGTCCAGCATTTTGGTCAACATCTCTTCGGATTCGGTTTTCGGACCGATGGTGCAAACAATTTTGGTCTTTTTCATGACAGTTTTAATCTTTAAGTTGAGAGAGGGAAAGGGAAATCACGCTCCGGTGTGCGCATCGCGCCGGAGTTAAGCTTGTGTTGCGAAAGTTGCGATGCCACAGCCTAAGAATAGGTGACATCAAAAAAGCGTGCAGGGTAATAAAGTGTGCGCGTGTTTCAGCCCAACCGGGTATACAGCGATGTAATGTGAGAAATTTACAGTTCAATGAGCTGAAACCATTCAAGAGTGAATAGGCGGCTATTATACGACGAAAAAGGAGCAAAAGGAAAATGAAAACGCTGTTTCAAAAATCTTCTGTGCAGTTTCACAACGAAGTGTTATCAACGTGTTAAGTTAGCACAAATTTGAATTCAAGGGGTTGACGACCGAGCGGGTCTACTCCCCACGAAAAGCGTCGTTGCTGGCAGAGAACTTATTGTAACGCCGCCGTTTCTTAACACCAACATTGATGAAACATAAAGGGCAAAACGGCGGCAAGCTTAATCGATTTAGCTATTTAAAATACGCAGTGCTTGCTCATGCAGGCGAGGGCAACCTGACGCAAGAATTTTACCGCCCAACTCCGGGCGATCGCCGCTCAGTGTAGTGACAACCCCACCTGCCTGCTCAATGATGGGTATAAAAGCAACAATATCATAGGGTTGAAGCGAATATTCCAGGCAGAGATCGATCTGCCCGGCCGCCAGCATGGCCATGGCATAGCATTCACCGCCGTAGCGGGTCATCAAGGCCTGTGCATCAAGGGCGGCAAAATTGACCTCTGGCATCTGGCTAATAGGCTCAGGTGAGGTGGTATGCAATATGGCCTGAGCGAGGGGTATCTCTTTGCGGGTATGCATTTGCGCAAGTCCCTGGGGACCGTTGCGCCATGCCTGCTTCCCGTCCCCCCAGAAACGCTCCCCGGTGAAAGGTTGCCCCATCATGCCGAGGTGTCCACGCCCTTCAACCGTTAAGCCAATCAGTGTGCCCCAGACCGGCAGACCACACAAAAAGGGTCGGGTCCCGTCAACCGGATCAAGCACCCATTGCAGCGGGCCGGATCCCGTGGTGCCAAATTCCTCTCCCATGATGGCGTGGTCAGGATAACGGGCATTAATGATGGCCCGCATGGCGCGTTCGGCTTCTCTGTCGGCATCCGTCACCGGATCAAAACGGTAGCCCTCTTTCGGTTTGCTACCCACATGCAAATTCATCTGTGAACGAAAACGCGGCAATGTTTGTTTATCTGCGGCGTCAGTGAGTTCGTGGAGAAAGTCGATATCAGGAAGGGTATAGGCCATGGTTCTGTCCTTAGTGAATGTTCATGACGTTAAACGCGGTGATGCTCGATTATGCTCGATAGTGCATTGTTACGTTAATTTAAACAAGCGGCAGAATGAGAATCGTACGGGATATGCCATTGACGCAGCAATGCAGGACGGCTGAATAAGTCAGGGAGGGCAAAGTTCTTAATATCGCTCAAAAGCGAGATGAAATAATGGCTTAAGGAAGATCTTGAAACAGACGATTACGAGCGACGAGAGAAATATTTCGCTAACAGAAAATTTAAGGAATAGAGGAGGTAAAACAAGGAATATCATGAAATGGTGCGTCCGAGTGGACTCGAACCACCGACCCCCACCATGTCAAGGTGGTGCTCTAACCAACTGAGCTACGGACGCACTGAAGAAATGGTGCGTTCAATTGGACTCGAACCAACGACCCCCACCATGTCAAGGTGGTGCTCTAACCAACTGAGCTATGAACGCATTGTTGTGCCTGACAACGGGGACGAATATTAGCGGCAGGGCGGGAATGTGGCAAGCAGAAAATAGCAATTTTCTTTCTGAATTCACGCGATTGCGGAACAACTGCGCAATGTGCCGAGAAAGTAGCCGCCATCAGGCGGCTGGTAAGGGGTTATCGTGCCGCACGCTGCAAAATAGTCGCGGAAGACTGACGTTGCAGGAAACGCATTCTGAGCATCATGAGGATGGCGGCAGAGGTCAGGCCGATGATGAAGCCGATCCAGAAACCTGCCGGACCCATGCGATCAACCACCAGGTCGGTGAGCGCCAAAATATAGCCTGACGGCAGTCCGAGTACCCAGTACGCCGTGAAGGTAATAAAGAAGATCGAACGGGTATCTTTATAACCACGCAAAATCCCGCTTCCGATAACCTGTATGGAGTCTGATATCTGGTAGATAGCCGCCAGCATCATGAGCTGAGATGCCAGCGTAATCACTTCCGGGTTATCGTTGTACAGCAGGGCGATAGGTTCGCGAAGCGACACGGTAAAAATAGCCGTAAGAACCGCGATGCAAACCCCCACGCCCAGTCCGGTGCGGGCTGCCGTTTGCGCATCCAGTGTTGAACCCTGGCCTAAGCGATATCCCACGCGAATCGTTACGGATGCGGCAAGCGATAACGGCAGCACAAACATCAGCGAGCTGAAGTTCAGCGCAATCTGGTGACCTGCGACATCGACAATGCCGAGCGGTGAAACCAACAGCGCGACCACGGCAAATAGCGTAACTTCAAAAAATAGCGCCAGCGCAATGGGCAAGCCTAACTGCACGAGGCGTTTTAACACTGCCCCGTCAGGTTTACTAAAGCCGCTGTCGTTACGGATATCCCGCATAGAGCCAGCACGTTTTACATACGAAAGCATGCAGGCAAACATCACCCAATATACGGCGGCGGTAGCAACCCCACAGCCGATGCCGCCCAGTTCAGGCATGCCAAAATGCCCGTAGATAAAGACGTAGTTAACGGGAATGTTGACCAGCAGGCCGAGAAAACCAATCACCATGCCGGGTTTGGTTTTTGCGAGCCCCTCACATTGGTTACGCGCGACCTGGAAAAAGAGATAGCCTGGTGCACCCCAGAGTAAGGCGCGCAGATAGCCGACGGCTTTGTCTGCAAGCTCAGGATCAATGTTATGCATGGCGCGAATAATATGGCCTGCATTCCACAGCACAATCATGATCAGAATGGAGACGAGTCCGGCCAGCCAAAACCCCTGACGCACCTGATGGGCGATCCGCTCACGTCGTCCGGAACCATTCATTTGCGCAATAACCGGCGTCAGGGCCAGCAAGAGTCCATGACCAAAGAGGATGGCCGGAAGCCAGATGGAAGTCCCAATAGCTACCGCTGCCATATCCGTGGCGCTGTAGCCCCCCGCCATGACGGTATCGACGAACCCCATCGCGGTTTGGGCGATTTGCGCAATCATCACCGGGATAGCCAGTGCTAATAACTGGCGCGCTTCTGTGAAGTACTTCTGCACTGCGAACACCTATATATTGTTGTTATTGGAGAGATAAAAAAACGCCGCCTTAACGGGCAGCCAGAGGAGGAGCAGGGGAATAAGCCAGACTATTGTAGCGAGGATTAGCTAATTATCTAGTGAAAAAACAGTCGCCGGGGTACCAGGGCTGGCAACATGATTTTCCACCTGTTATTGTGCATTCAGAAAGCGGTTACGCCGTGAAAAGGAAATACAGGAGTAGTGGCATGTTTACTGGTATTGTACAGGGCACCGCAAGACTGGTGTCCGTCGATGATAAACCCAATTTCCGTACGCACGTTGTTGAATTACCCGACCATATGCTGGATGGGATTGAAACCGGCGCGTCGATTGCTAATAACGGTTGTTGCCTGACCGTAACAGAGATTAATGGTAGTCACATTAGTTTCGATCTGATGAAAGAAACGCTGCGAATTACCAATCTGGGTGAATTAGCGGTGGGCGATGCGGTTAACGTCGAACGCGCGGCGAAATTTAGTGATGAAATTGGCGGTCACCTGATGTCGGGCCATATTATGACGACTGCTGAAATTTCAAAAATTCTAACCTCAGAAAACAATCGTCAGATCTGGTTTAAAGTTCAGGACCCGACCTTGATGAAATACATCCTGTACAAAGGATTTATTGGCATCGATGGCATTAGTTTGACGGTGGGTGAGGTCACCCCGACGCGCTTTTGTGTGCACCTGATCCCTGAAACGCTGCAGCGCACTACGCTTGGAGCCAAGAAGCTCGGTCATCGGGTGAATATTGAAATCGACCCGCAAACCCAGGCGGTCGTCGACACCGTAGAACGTGTACTGGCCTCGAAAGAAGCCGCGGCGGTAAAAGCTGCCAGCAGCGAAGAGTAAAGGCAAAAAATAAACCCCGACATTTCGGGGTTTATCTTTTAAATTATCGCGCTACGCGTAAGCCATTTTCTATACCCCGACTAAAAACAACCTGCCAGAGCTGAATATCCCGCGCACGAAACGCACCTGCACAGGCGTTCAAATAGTAGCTAAACATTCTTTTAAAACGATCGGAATAGTTCTCTGCAATCTCTGGCCAGCTCGCGAGAAAACGCTCATGCCAGGCCATTAATGTTTTATCGTAATCTGCGCCGAAATTATGCCAGTCTTCCATTACAAAATGGGACTCACTGGCGGTGGCGATCTGGCGCACTGAGGGCAGGCAACCATTCGGGAAAATATAACGGTCTATCCAGGGGTCAACGCTGAGATCGGTTTTTTTCGAACCGATGGTGTGAAGCAAGAATAAACCTTCCGGTTTGAGATTGCGGTCCACCACGGCGAAATAGGTGGCATAGTTTTTTGGCCCGACATGTTCAAACATTCCGACAGAGACAATACGATCAAATTGTTCATTGAGATCGCGATAATCCTGCAGACGAATATCAACATCCAGTCCCGCGCAACGTTCCTGAGCCATTTTTTGCTGTTCTGCTGAAATGGTAACGCCTACGACGCTCACGCCATAGCGTTGCGCCATAAATTGCGCCAGTCCCCCCCAACCACAACCAATATCCAGCACCCGCATACCCGGCTGAAGCTGCAGCTTTTCACAAATAAGGGTGAGTTTGGCGATTTGCGCCTCTTCAAGCCCTTGAGCCTCTTTCCAGTAGGCGCAAGAGTATTGCATCTGCGGATCCAGCATACGCGTAAACAGATCGTTGCCCAGGTCGTAATGTTCTTTGCCGACGATCCAGGCGCGTTTTTTTGTTTGCAGATTAAATAATCTTGCCCCGGCGATACGTAGGGTGTCTTTCAAATGATGGGGCAGTTGATGTTCCAGCCCGGCACGCAACACCTGGGTAAAAAAAGTGTCCAGCCGGTCACACTCCCACCAGCCGTCCATGTAGCTTTCCCCAAGCCCCAGTGAACCCTCTTGTAACACGCGTTTAAAAAAATCCGGATGTTTAACCTGGATGTCCGATGCCGCAGAACCGTTAACCTGAATGCCGGCGCGGCTTAATAGCTCGCTTGCTATACGGAACCAGTTATCATCCCGTACGTTTACTTCTTCTATACACGATGAACTCATAACTTCTCCATCACCTGCAAGTGATCGATACCGTCAAAAAGCGTTGCCGCCTTTGGGGTGTGAGAAATATCACGGTGGAACCGTGAGGCTGATATCCGACGTAGAACAGAGGAAGGGAGATACCCTTGCCAGAATGGCCTTCCATGGTGAAACGGGCGCGATCCTGCTCCCGTTAATGCTTACAAAATTTTATTTTAGTACAGCCGAAATTGAGTATAGGCCTCAAAATCGGCTGATACAACCATAAACGATTAGCAGGCTAATCGCACAAATGTCACATAATTACGAGTGCAATCAGGCATGACTGGACGATTCAAGAGACGCTTTCTGGCGACGCGCATTATTTTCACGGCGTTGCATCACGAAACCCAGACCCGCCAGTAGCACAGTCGACACCATTACGCTGGTGGTCGCCAGGAGTGGGAAAGCGATCAGTGCTGATACCACCAGACTGGCGATAAAACACAAGCCCAGTTGCAGTGTGTTCTGCAGCGCAGCAGCCCGACCCGTGGCGTGAGGGAAGGGGCGCAGCGCTTCTGCGACCACGATGGGGTAAATCGCGCCGTTAGCCACGGCCATCAGGCAGAAGGGGATCAGCAGGGCAGTCAGGGAAGCACCAGGCAGCAAGCCCACGGCCCAGGTGGCAATCACGCTGAATGCAAAAGCGACCAACAGCCAGGGCAGCAAGCGCGCGCCAGACCATTTTTGCAGCGCCCAACGGCAGCTATAACCCCCTATCAGGAAGGCGATGGTTTGTGGAACATAGCTCAGGCCAATGATGGTCGGGCCATAACCCATATCATGCAAAATAAAGGGAGAACCGGTCAGCCAGGCAAAGAAGCTGGCGGAGCAGGCGGCATAAATCAGCACGTTACCCCGGTAGGCTTTATCACGCAGCAGGGTGAGAAAGGTCACTGGTTGCGCGTCCGGGGCCGGTTTACGCGGCATAGCGCGCAGACGCAGCGCCGGCAGCATGAGCACCACCGTAATGGCGAAGAGGGTCGCAAAAATGGCCTGCCAGGAAAAATGGGCGAGGATCCAACTGCCAAGCAGTGGCGCGAGGGCGGGAGACAATCCAACCAGCGGCATGATAGTGGCAAAAATACGGTTAGTCCGTTGTGCCGGATAGTGGTCGGTAACCAGCGCCTGCCAGGTGACGGCTGCCGCACAAACGCCCACGGCCTGAATAAAGCGCAAAACCAGCAGCCAGCGGGCATCCTCTACCCAGATCATTCCCAGGCAGCCGAGGGCAAAGATGGCCAGGCCACTTAACAGTACCGGCTTACGCCCATAGCGATCGGACAAGGGCCCCCAAACCAGCTGCGCGACAGCAAATCCGGCAAGGAAGAGGCTCAGCGTCGCGCTGACCACGGCGGCAGAAGTGTGCAAATCTTGCTGAATATTGGCGAAGGCAGGGAGGTACATGTCCGTTGCGAGGAAGCCGAGTACGCTTAATCCCGCCAGCCAGACTAAAAATCCTTTTCCTGGTTGCATGGTAAAAATCTCTTTCTTGTGCAGGTAAACAGGGAAACAGAGTCTAGGGAGTGTAACTTCGGTTGTGAACCGCTAATATTTGCGAATGGGTTTCAAAATTTTTGCAGGCAAAATATGTGGTCAGAATATTCCCTTGAAGTCGTCGATGCAGTGGCTCGCAATGGTAGCTTTAGCGCGGCCGCGCAGGAGCTGCATCGTGTGCCCTCTGCGGTCAGTTATACGGTGCGCCAACTGGAAGAGTGGCTCGCTGTTGCGCTTTTTGAACGTCGTCATCGCGATGTGGAACTCACCCCCGCCGGGGCGCTGTTTTTAAAAGAAGGGCGCTCTGTTATCAAAAAAATGCAGATCACCCGCCAGCAATGTCAACAAATTGCCAATGGCTGGCGGGGTCAGCTGGCCATTGCTGTCGACAATATCGTCAAGCCTGAACGAACCCGGCAGATGATTGTTGATTTCTATCGCCATTTTAGCGATGTCGAACTGTTGGTGTTCCAGGAAGTATTTAACGGCGTTTGGGACGCATTGGCAGATGGCCGCGTGGAACTGGCCATCGGGGCGACGCAGGCGATACCCGTCGGGGGGCGCTATACCTTTCGGGATATGGGCATGCTGAGCTGGAAATGTGTGGTGGCGAGTCATCACCCGCTGGCCGGGATGAAGGCACCTCTCAGTGACGATACCTTGCGCAACTGGCCTTCGCTGGTGCGTGAAGATACCTCACGCTCTCTGCCGAAACGCATAACCTGGCTGCTGGATAACCAGAAACGGGTTGTGGCCCCGGATTGGGAATCGTCCGCCGCCTGCCTCTCTGCGGGATTGTGTGTTGGCATGGTGCCGGCACATTTTGCGCGCCCCTGGCTGGACAAAGGAGAGTGGGTGGCGCTGGAGCTTGAAAATCCTTTCCCGGACGCGGCCTGTTGCCTGACCTGGCAGCAAAACGAAGCTTCACCGGCGTTAAACTGGCTGCTGAGTTATTTGGGGGATAGTGAAACGCTGAATCGGGAGTGGTTGTGGGAGCAGGATTGACCCGCTCCCCTTGCAGAGATTAACGGCGATAATCGCGGAATGGACCATCCGCCACCGAACGACGCTCGATCAGTCGCGGATGGACTTCAATAGACTGGGAGACCTCACGTTTGTTAACGATACGGTCGAGCAGCATATTGAATGCCGTTTCACCCAGCGAATCCTTTGGCTGATGGATAGTGGTCAGCGACGGGGTAAAGTAGCGTGAGTTGCGCACGTTATCGTAACCGATCACCGAAATATCCTGTGGCACACGCAGGCCCATTTCGTCTGCTGCACAGAGGGCGCCCATCGCCATGATATCGCCACCGCAGAAAACAGCGGTGGGGCGGGATGGCTGGGTGAGAATTTGTTGCATGGCGCGATAACCGGACTCCGGTTCGAAATCGCCCTGAACAATCCAGTTTTCCGCTACGCTGATATGCGCTTCTTCCATCGCTTTCATAAAGCCAGCCAGTCGGCCTGCACCGGTATTACGCTCAAGCGGTCCTGGGATGACGCCAATGTCACGATGACCGCGTTCGACCAGATAACGCCCGGCCATGTAGCCGCCTTCAAACGCATTATCGATGACGGTGTCGGTAAAATCGGCTTTAGCTTCACCCCAGTCCATGACCACCATCGGAATATGGCGGTACTCGCCAAGCATAGTCAGCAGGGATTCCGGGTACTCTGAACACATCACCAGTAAACCATCAACGCGCTTTTGCGCCATCATCGACAGGTAGGCGCCTTGTTTTTCAAAATTGTTCCAGGCGTTACCCAAAATGAGGGTATAGCCTTTCTGGAAACAGTTCTTCTCAACGGCTTCGATTATCTCGGCAAAATAGGCCGCTTCGCTGCTGGTGGCCAGCAAACCGATGGATTTTGTGTGATTCACCTTCAGGCTACGGGCGACGGCACTCGGCGAGTAGTGAAGCTCCTTAATGGCCGCCCACACAGCATTACGCGTCTCTTCAGCGACGAAACGGGTTTTGTTAATAACATGTGATACGGTTGTGGTGGAAACGTTTGCTCGCTTCGCTACGTCTTTGATCGTTGCCATCAGATGTCACTCCATGCCATATCATAAGCTCCTGAAAATGCTAAAGGTAAACGTTTGCCTGCCTTCACCCTTTCACCGCGCGATGTACTGTTTTACGCCGGGAAAAAGACATTGGACGTCAGGAGGGGAGTCAATGGCCGGTACGCTAATAAATTTAGCGTCGAATTTTGTCTTATCTTGACCAAAAGGGGAAGCGCTAAAACGTATATCAATCTAAATCCTGCAAGATTTTTACGTTTATTTGTGCAAAAATGCGCTACCTCACTTTTTATGGGGTAATAGGAAAGGAGAAAAATTGATGAGCACCGACCTGAAGTTTTCTTTAGTGACGACTGTCGTTGTGCTGGCCCTGATTGTTGCGGGTGCGATGACGGCGGCTCTGCACTGAGTTACCCCGAGGGAGAGTTCTCTCCCTCGCTGTTTTCTTCTTCTATTATCCCGAATTCAGCAATACTCTTTTCGCGTTTCACTCACTTCTGTTTTTTGTGAACGCTGTCATACTTTTGACTTCTGTGACGGTGTCGGCCAACGACACGGCATTTCCGGAGTCAATAAATCATGAAAGTAAATTATCCACTGCTTGCCCTGGCGATAGGCGCCTTTGGCATCGGTACCACCGAGTTTTCCCCGATGGGACTGCTGCCCGTCATTGCACGGGGCGTCGATGTATCGATTCCGTCAGCGGGAATGCTGATCAGTGCCTATGCGATAGGTGTCATGGTGGGGGCCCCCCTTATGACGTTGCTGCTTTCCCATCGCGCGCGGCGTAATGCACTGATTTTTTTGATGGCAATCTTTACGCTTGGCAATGTGTTGTCCGCCATCTCGCCTGATTACACCACGCTTATGCTGTCGCGCATTATTACCAGTCTCAATCATGGCGCATTCTTTGGACTGGGTTCGGTGGTTGCCGCAAGCGTAGTGGCAAAAGAGAAGCAGGCCAGTGCGGTTGCCACCATGTTCATGGGGCTGACGATTGCTAATATCGGCGGGGTGCCGGCGGCGACATGGCTCGGTGAAACCATTGGCTGGCGAATGTCATTCCTTGCCACAGCGGGCCTTGGCATTATTGCGATAGTCAGCCTTTATCTCTCCTTGCCAAAAGGTAATGCCGGAGAGCGACCCG
>Ga0105244_10003189_pt1 | contig 11896 bp, 10 predicted proteins | sample KBSM44metaG_FD_80423 | JGI IMG/M metagenome (GOLD analysis project Ga0105244, IMG submission 80423) | Miscanthus rhizosphere microbial communities from Kellogg Biological Station, Michigan, USA - KBS M4-4 metaG | ecosystem: Host-associated > Plants > Roots > Rhizosphere > Soil | place...
GAAGAATCTCGAGCACGCCTGAAGTCCGCGGGAGCGCTCGTCGCTCCCGCCACTCAACCCAGGGACGCCAGGTGTTCTACCGTCTCCGGGTACTTCTCCACCAGCCGGATCAAGGTCGTGGCCTGGGCATTCGGCCGGGCCCGCCCTTGTTCCCAGTTCTCCAGGGTACGGGTATTGGTGCGCAGGTACATGGCGAACACGGCCCGCGACAGTTTCAACTGATTACGAATGGCCACCAGCTCCTCGGCACCGAGCGGCTGCAGCTTGTTCAACTGGACCTTGTGGGTGCGCAAGGTGACCTTCCCTTGGCGCTCATCGGCCATGCTATCGAAGCCCTCGACCAGTTCTGCAAAGATGTCACGTTTCATGATGTTTTCTTGCCTCCATCTCCAGGAACAGAAGACGTTTCAGTACGGTTTTCTGTTGTGAACTCAAGTCGTCCTGCTCGTTCTTGTCATACAGGGTGAACAGCCAGAACCGCGCACCTTGCGGCCACCAGTAGTAGATCACCCGGATGCCGCCCCGCTTGCCTTGCTGCCGCTGCATGTCCATGCAACGCACCTTGCGCAACCCGCCGGTACCTTGAATCACGTCACCGGCTTCAGGGTTATGCATCAGGGCCAGTTGAAAACAGCGAAAGGCTTCATCGCCCAGACAGGTTTTGCGGTGACGTTCGAAAGGCGGCAATTCGATAAACAGAGCATTCATTATTTGTACGCTATCTACGTATAGAATGAAATGGAGAATTTGTATCTGTTTTCACCTTGGTTGAGGACTGACAGCTGATTTGTCGGACTTTTCTTGCACGCCTATGGCTTTGGGCGATGGAGGGCGTCTGAGGAAGGAGGGGCGTGTCAGGTTGATCTGGAACTCAGATCATCGGGTCCCAGCGCTGGGACCAGTCGGTGTCGGCCTTGACGATTTCGCGCAGCAGCTCGAAGGCTTTCTGCAGGGTGGCCGAGTCCCGCTCGCGGGCGTAGACCAGATAGGTCGGGTAGCTGAACTCCGGTGCCTTGGGCACCCGCTCCATCACACCGCTGTCCAGGTAGCTCTGGACCACGCGGGTGCGGAAATAGCCGGAGCCACCGTTACCCAGGATGAACTGCAGAGCCACCGGGCCCAGGTTGAAGCTGGCGGCGGCGCGGGCCTTGTCCGGCAGCGCAGCGTCGTGCTGGCGACGGAAGCCTTCACCCCAGTCGATATACACATAGGGCTCGGGCTTTTCCGTCAAGCGCACCAGGATCAGGTTTTCCTCCAGCAACTGCTCCACCTGCAGCCCCGGCCAGTAGGCCGGCTGATAGACCAGTGCGGCATCGAGCACACCCAGTTCGAGCTGGCGCAGCAACTGCTCGCCATCGCGGATTTCCGTGCGCAGGGCATGGGTCGGGATATGTTCGCGCAAAGCATTGGCCCAACTGAGAATCAGCGGGTTGCACAGGCTGACTTCGCCGCCGATGTGCAGCACGTTGTTGAACCCTTCCGGCAGCGGCAGATCGCGCCGGGCTGCATCCCAGGTCTGTACCAGTTGATTGGCGTAGACCACGAAGGCCTCGCCGTCGGCGGTCAACCGGGCACCGGCACGGTTGCGTATGAACAATCTGGCATCGAGCTGGCTTTCGAGCTTCTGTACCCGTGCGGTGATCGCGGTCTGGGTCACGTGCAGTTTCTCGGCGGCGGCCACCAGGCTGCCGCAGCGGGCGATTTCGAGAAAGGTGCGGGCGAGGTCGATGTCCATGGGGCATCCGGAAGCCTTGGGTAGCACAGTGTAATCGGATCGGGTCTACACCGCCCGTGTCGCCTGGATCGGTGATACGCGGGGGAACAATTATCGGGTCGGTTCGCGTGCCCGGCGATTTTATGTCTAGACTCTCCTGTGCAGTGCAACAGGCCCTTTACTGTCCAGGGTACTGGTCAAGGCCGGACGTCTGTTTCACTTGGGAAAGGCATTAGGCGTGGTTATCCAGTCAGCTCCCGTCGTATTGAAACGGCTTTCGAATGCCCGCGAGCAGGTGTTTGAGTCGTAGGGTGCGTGTCAGCGCCCCCATCATGTTGTAGCGCGTAGTCGATCGTCACCAGCACCCCACGAAAACATACATGTGCGAACTGCCAAGGCAGCGCCTTGTCCGTTCGAATGGGAGAGTGTCATGACTTTTCACCTGTCTGGTGCGCGATCCGGTTCATGGAAACGCTACAGCGGCTTCGTGTGGATTCTCTGTCTGTCGATCGTTGCCCCCGGCTCGTGGGCAGCAGACAGCTTTCTGACGATCGAGCCCGCGCAATCGCCACAGCAGATGCGGCAAAGCGGTGATCCGGCGTTGTCGGCGGTTCTGGAGACGCAGGCGTTCAGCTCGGTACAACGGGTACGGACCAATGCCGACCTGTTGTCCGATCAACTCGATGTGTTGCGCATACCGCTGGGCAATGGCCGGGAGGTCAGCGCGCGCAAGCTGTTGTATCGCACCACCGCCAGTGGGGCGATCTGGCGAGGTGAGGTCTTCGTCCCGGGAGAGCACGGTCGAGCTGCTGTCGAGGACGAGCGGCTGATCGATCAGTTGAACTCGGTGATTCTGGTGCGTAACGCCGATCAGATCACCGGGATCATCCGGGTGGGCGGAGAGGTGCATAGAATCCTGCCGCTCACTCAGGGAGGGCAGGTTCTGGTGCAGGTCGACCCCGGCAAAAAGCGCCACTTCGATGAGGGTTCCGATCAGCGCCGGCATGGCAGCGGCAAGGGCGCGGACGCGCCAGCTTCGGAGGTGGTCGCCGCGTCGCGCCCGCGTGACGGGATCAGCACGATCCGGGTCATGATCGTCGCCACGCCCCTGGCGGTGGACAGGCTCGGCGGCGAGGCCGGGCTACAGGCCCAGGCTGCGCTGGTGATGGAGGAGTCGAATCAGTCCTTCGTCAACAGTGGTATTCCCACCCGGTTCGAGAGCGCTGGTACCTATATCCTCAACTATGCCCAGCAGGCCCAGGCAGACGGCGATCGGTTGCTGGACAAGATCGAGAGCCGGTCGGACCCGGACCTCGGGGCCCCGACCTGGGCGTTACGTGATGAACACCGCGCGGACCTGGTGGTGCTGGTGGCGGATATCCGTTCCTATTGCGGCCTGGCCACGCTCAATTCGAGCAAGGCCACGGCCTATGGCGCGATCGACTGGACATGCTTCTCGGATGGCACGACGGTCCAGCACGAAATCGGCCACAACATCGGTTCCGACCATACACCGGAGGAGGCGCAAGGCAATGTGTTTCCCTATGGCTCCGGCCATCAGAAAACCTCGGGCGATCTGCGTTGGTCAACGATCATGGCGCCTTACTGTTCGCGTTGCGCGGTGATCAACTACTGGTCCAACCCCTATCGCACCTACAAGGAAGCGCCCCTGGGCGTGGTGAATGTCAGTGACAACGCCCGGGTCTGGAGCGTGCGCGCACCCGTGGTGGCGAATTTCTACCCTGATCCGGTGGAGGCCAATCCGCCCTATGCGGTTGCCCGGGCGGAGCCTTCTTCGGTGCTCGGTGCACAGGTGGTGCGACTCGATGGCTCGCAGTCTTCCGACCCGGCGGGAGGGGCGTTGCGCTATCGCTGGGAACAGACGGACGGCACGCCAGATGTCAGTATCGCCGGCAGTTCGGCAAGAGAGGCGCGGGCGAGCATACCGGCGGTCAACCGCAGCAGCCATTTCACCTTCCGCCTGACCGTGACCAATAGCGACGAACTGAGCGACAGCCAGGACGTGAACGTCAACGCCGAGCCGGACAGCCCGGCTCCCGTGGCCGTTATCACCGTCCATGAGCAGGTCGAAGTCGGCAAGCCCCTCGATTTTTCGGCAGCGGCGTCGACCGGCAATCAACTGGCTTACACATGGCGCTTGCCCGACTTCACCCCTGCCAGTTCCAGCAGCCAGCGGATTGTCGCCATTGCACCGGCCACGGTCGGTCAGCGTACGGTGCAACTCAGCGTGCGCGACGCCCAGGGCCGCCAGTCTGTGAAAACCCAGGTTGTCCGGGTTGTCGCCGGTTCCGGCGGCGGAGACGGCTGTGTTCCGAGCGATCCGGGCGCCGGGCAATATCCGCGATGGGATCCGCTCAAGACGTACGTTGGCGGCGATACGGTGCAGCACAACGGAGTGATCTGGCGAGCCGGTTGGTCGAGCCGTGGTGTTTCACCGGACAAGACCGATGCCTTTACGCTCGTCAGCGCACTGCCGGTGCCGTGGCAGGCCGGGCGGCCTTATGTCGCCGGCAACCAGGTGGTCCACGCGGGCAAGTCGTACCAGGCCAAGTACTGGGTCAACACCGCTCCCCCAGGGGCCGCCTGGACACTGCTGGGCGACCACCCTTGTCCATGAGTCATGGATGAGCAGGCGCCCCGAACGGGTTCGGGGCGTTGGTGGGTCATTCGCTGAAAATCTGCGCGATCAACCAGATGTTCGCCGTGCTGATCGCGACGAACAGCAGCCAGGCCAGGCCCTTGGTGTACCAGCGGTTGACGAACTCGCCCATCAGACGTTCGTCACTGGTCAGGCGGATCAGCGGGTACAGGGCAAAAGGCAGTTGCAGGCTCAGGACCACCTGGCTCAGCACCAGCAACTTGCCCACGGCTCCTTCGCCCATCAGCCAGACGCCGATGAAGGCCGGAATCAGCGCCAGCCCGCGAGTGATCAGGCGGCGTTGCCAGCAGGGGATCTTCAGGTTCAGGTAGCCTTCCATGATCACCTGGCCGGCAATGGTGCCGGTGAAGGTCGAGCGTTGCCCCGAGGCCAGCAACGCGACACCGAACAGAATACTGGCGAAGGCCCCGCCCACCAGCGGGTCGAGCAGGTGATAGGCGTCCTGGATTTCCACCACATCGGTGTGCCCCGACTGGTGGAAGGCCGCTGCCGCGAGAATCAGGATCGCCGCGTTGACCAGCAGTGCCAGGGCCAGCGAACCGATGGTGTCGAAGCGTGCCAGGCGTACGGCATCACGTCGGCTGGCAAGGTCGTTGCCGACCAGCCGGGTCTGCACGATGGACGTGTGCAAGTAGAGGTTATGCGGCATCACCGTGGCCCCGAGGATGCCGATGGCCAGGTACAGCGGTGCGGTTTCGCTCAGCGCCGAGACCGATGGCTTGAAACCGTCGAATACAGCCGGCCAGTAGGGCTTGATCAGGACCAGTTCGATGAAGAAGCACACGCCGATGGTCGCCACCAGCACCAGCATGATCGCTTCCAGGCGTCGGAAGCCACGGTTTTGCAAGGCCAGGATCAGCAGGGTATCGAAGGCCGTGAGGACGATGCCGAAGGTCAGCGAGCAACCCAGCAGCAGGTGGAAGGCCAGGGCGCAGCCGAGCACTTCGGCCAGGTCCGTGGCAATAATGGAAATTTCCGCGAGCAGCCACTGGGCCATCGTCGAGCGGCGGCTGTAGCGATCCCGGCACAGTTGCGCCAGGTCGCGGCCGGTAGCGATTCCCAGACGTGAGCACAGGCATTGCACGGCCATGCCTGCGAGGCTCGCCAGCAGCACCACGAACAGCAGGCTGTAGCCATAGCGCGAGCCGGCCTCGATCGCCGTGGCCCAGTTGCCCGGGTCCATGTAGCCGATGGAGACCAGCAGACCGGGGCCGGCGAAACGCAGCGCCCGCTTGAAGAACGGCGCGCTGCTGTCGACGGCGATCGAGCCGTTCACTTCAGAAGGGCAGAAAGGGGCGGTGGCAACTTTGGGCAGACTGAATTTCACACGGCGATCCAAGGCTGGGTAGGGAGGTTCCCCAGCTTAGACGCTTGCAGCCTGTGGCCCAAGCCCGACGGGTTGTGCTCGGCATCTTGCGGGTGCTCCAGTGTGCGCGAATTCGTCGGGTATGAATCTACATAATAATTATTTGCATTGATAGATAAAAATCATTTGCGCATGAGGGCGCGCTGGAGACAGGAAAAGGTCTGGCGAGTCATGCGTGCCAAGGCGGGGAAAGGGGAAAGGGGACAGTAGCCCGTGGCGCCTGGCGCCACGGTTGAAGGCCGGGCGCTCAGGCCTTGGTGTCGATCGAGAGGCTGGCGCCGGAGCTGGCGAACTGTTGCAGATTGAGCATCACGTTGATCGCCCGCTTGTACTCGGGGATCATGTAGCTGGAGAACTGGTCGTTCTTCGTCGGGCTGTTTTGCAACGCGCTGATCTGGTTGGCGAAGTAGTCCAGGGCGTTGAATTTATCGTTTGGTTTCTTCTGCGCGCCAGCGGTGGAGAGCAGGTTCGCGGTAGAGGCGCTGATCAGGCCCTGCTCCTTGAGAACATCGCTGTACCTGGCCAACTGCTCGGGGGTAACCGATTTCGCATCGAAGCCCTGGAACTTCGACTGCAGCTTGTCCTTGGCCATCTTGACCGTGTCGAGCGCTGTCGGGTCCGGCTTGATGTCCTTGAGGACATCACGGGTCTTGACCTCCTGCTTGGCGGCCTTTTCCGCCGCTGCGGTGCCCTGCTTCAGAACCCGTGAACGCATCTCGGTGGCCCATGCGGTGATCGAACCTACGCTCATACGCGACCTCCAGCACTCAGGTGGCGGGTGGCCTTGGCGTCCTGCCGGATTTCTGTTGAGAAAACCATGGGAAATATCCTGTCGATTGTAGGGTTCTTGAAAGAATTCTAATCAACTGTATCGACGGGTAATTAAATATATTCAGTTTCGTTACAAACTTCATACAAACACCCTCAGCCTTGCCGTTCAAGGCTGCCACGGCGTCACATCGCCGCTGAGCTTGCGGTCGAGAAAGCAGGCCGCGCTGATCAGTGCCAGGTGGGTCAGGGCTTGCGGCGTGTTGCCCAGGTGCCGTGCCTGGGGATCGAATTCCTCGGCATACAGCCCCAACGGGTTGGCGTAACGCAGTAACTGCTCGAACTCCAGGTGCGCCTGTTCCACGCGACCGGCGCGGGCCAGGCATTCGACGTACCAGAACGAGCAGGCGGCGAAGGCGCCTTCGTTGCCCGGCAGGCCGTCGATGGGATGGTCATCGTTGCGGTAGCGATAGACCATGCCGTCGCGCACCAGGCTTTTCTCGATGGCATCCAGGGTCGCCAGCCAGTGTGGATCGGTAGCACCGACAAAACGCACCAGGGGCATCAGCAGCATCGAACCGTCCAGCCCGGTACCGCCGGTGTGTTGGACGAAGTGCCCGCGTTCGGCGTTCCAGAAGTTGCTCCAGATATCGTTGTGGATCGCCGTGCGGGTCTCGTCCCAGCGGGCGAACGGCGCCGGCAGCGAGCGCTTGGATGCCAGGCGGATGGCGCGGTCCAGGGCTACCCAGCACATCAGCCGCGAATGCAGGAAGTGATGTTTGCCGCCGCGCATTTCCCAGATACCGACATCCGGCTTGTTCCAGTTGGCGCAGACGTGGTCGATGATCTGGCCGACGCGCAGCCAGCCCTGATGGGAAATGGCTTCGCCGTATTTGTTGGTCAGGTACACCGCATCCATCAACTCGCCGAAGATATCCAGCTGGACCTGTTCCCAGGCCTGGTTGCCGATGCGTACCGGGCGGGCATTGCCGTAACCGGACAGGTGCGCCAGCTCGATCTCGGGCAGTTGCTGGGTGCCATCGATGGCATACAGAACGTTGAGTTTGACGGACTGGTCGCAACCATCGTCGATGCGCCGACGCAGCCAGCGCATGAAGTCGTTGGCCACCTCGACATAACACAGGCGCATGAAGGCATAGACGGTGAATGACGCATCGCGGATCCAGGTGTAGCGATAGTCCCAGTTGCGTTCACCGCCGCGGCTTTCCGGCAGGCCGAAGGTTGCTGCGGCCAGGATCGCGCCGTGCTTGCGCGAAGTCAGCAGCTTGAGGGCCAGTGCCGAGCGGTTGACCGCCTCGCGCCAGCGACCCCGGTAGGTGGAGCGGCCGATCCAGTGCTGCCAGAAGGTCAGGGTATGTTGCAGCGCGACGCCGCTCTCGCCGAGCTTGACCCGTGGATCATCGACGGCGCCGAGAAGGAATTCGGCTTCCTGCTCCTGACCCAGCTCGAAAGTGGCAACGGCGGCCTGTTGTTCCAGGCGCAACGGCTGGTCGGCGCACAGGCGCAGACTCGGCTGGCCGGGGGCGTCGAAGCAGACGTCGGCGCCATCAAGCCGGGCCATGGTCGCAGCGCGCGCATAGTCATGCCGCACGGCGCAGCACATATGGAGCCTGGCGTGGCCGCTGACCACCCGGACGCGACGGATCAGCAGGGGCAGGTCATCCTCGTTATCGCTGATCGGCAGCAGGTCGGTGATTTCCACCACCGCCTGGGCACTCAGCCAGCGGGTGCGCAGCACATTGGTGTCGGGCAGGTAGATCTGCTCGCGCCGCGCGTCGGGCAGGTCCGGCGCCAGTTGGAAGATCCCGGCGTCGGGGCTGTCGAGCAGGGCGCAGAAGATCGCCGGGCTGTTGAAGGCCGGCCAGCAGAATAAATCGACGCTGCCGGGGTCATTGATCAGCGCGGCGCTGCCCATGTCACCGATGACGCCGTGGGCTTCGATGGGACTCTGGGGTTCCTGGGGGTGATCGGTCATGGCCGCGAGACTCCGGGTCGGGGAACAGGCTGCGGTGAGTGTGCGGGTTGGCGGCACTCACTGAGCTGACCGGTATTGCTCGACGGAAGTTCAGGCCGATAGCGGTTTACTGTTCTGGCGCCTCGGCGGCCTGGACCAGGGGCGAAAGGCTCAGCAGCAGGCAGGCAAGGTGCCGCAGGCGGGAAGGGCGAGTACCCGTGGGGCGTGGGGAAAGAGATCGATCATGGCCTATCGCTCACTGAGTCATCACTCGGGCAGCGCAACAGGCGTGAGTACCGGTTGGCCGGAAAAGTACGCCAGCAGATTCTGCGCCACCAGACTGACCGTTGCCTGCGAGGCCTCCGGCGACAGACCGGCGACGTGGGGTGTCAGCACGACATTGGGCAGGCCCTTGAGCACGTCCGGCACATTCGGCTCGTCGTCGAACACATCCAGTGCCGCACCGGCGATCCGCCCTTGCTCCAGCGCCGTCACCAGTTCGTCGGTGAGCACCACGCTGGCGCGGGCGATATTGACGAGGAAACCGTCCTGCCCAGGGCTTCCAGCTCCGGCTTGCCAATCAGGCCGTTGGTCGCGGCGCCACCCGGTGTAGCGATGATCAGGTAGTCCGAGGCGGCAGCCAGTTCGGCCGGTGTGGCGCAATAGGTATATTCGAGGTCTTCGCGTTGCCGGCGATTGTGGTAACTCACCGACATGCCGAAACCGAGTGCGGCACGTTGGGCAATCGCCAAACCGACGGCGCCCATGCCGAGAATGCCCAGGCGCTTGCCGCCCAGCGACGGGCGCATCAGCTTGCGCCATTCGCCACGGCGCACCGAGGCGTCGGCCCGTGGAATGTCACGCACCAGCGACAACAGCAGGGCCATGGCGTGATCAGCCACCGACGAGGCATTGGCGCCGGCGCCGTTGGTGACGACGATGCCCCGTTGTCTGGCGGCCTGCAGGTCGACCTTTTCGTAACCGGCACCGATCACGCAGATGATTTCCAGCAGCGGCAGGGCAGCGATCTCATCGGCGAACAGACCGAGCGGGCCACGGGTCAGAACCGCCTTGATGCGTTGGCCATGGGTGGCGATGGCTTCGGCGCGCAGAGCGTTGTTGGGCGCCAGGATCAGCTCGAAACCCTGGCGTTCGATGATTGGCAGGTATTCGTTGACGGTTTCCGTCAGCACCAGTACTACGTTGGACATGCGGCTCTCCGCCAGTCGGCCAGTTGATGTCGGCCAAGCTACCGCCGGGGCCTGTTGCGGGCAAGCCCCAAAAGTCATCCCTCGGCAGGCTGCCCTGCATGAGCCGGCAAACCGGCTGTTGCAGAGTGGGCTGGGCTGCACCGGGTGTTGTGGGCGTTCAGGCTCAATGCGCCTCACCGGTCTTGACGCCCACTGGCAGTGCCCGGGTCAGCAACACCGCGAGCATGCTGATACCCAGGGTGATCCCGACGAAATGAAAGGCGTCGTTGTAGGCCATGATCAGCGCCTGCTGGTGAGTGATTTCACTGAGTTTGCCCAGCGCCGCCGTCTCGCTGCCGAGCTTCTGCGTCAAAAGTGCCAGTCGCTCGGCCACTTGCGGGTTGGAGGGGACGATGGCTTCGCGCAGGTAGTCGAAATAGGTCTTGGTTCGCGCATCCAGCAGGGTGGCGAGCAGCGCGATGCCGATGGCGCCGCCGAGGTTGCGCAGGATGTTGAACAGGCTGGAGGCCGAGCCGGCATCCTGGGGCTGGATGTAGGCGGTGGCGATCAGCGAGATGGTGACCATGATCAGTGGCTGGCCGAGGGCTCGGATGATCTGGATCTGGTTGAATTGCGGGCCGGCGAAGTCCGGGTTGAGCACTCCCGAGGAAAAGCTCGCCAGCCCGAACAGGCCGAAACCCAGGGCACAGAGCAGTTTTGGCGAAACAAGCTTCATCAGTTTGGGCACCAGCGGAATCAGGAACAGTTGCGGCACGCCCATCCACATGATCACCTCGCCGATCTGCAAGGCGTTGTAATTCTGTATCTGTGCCAGGTACAGCGGCAGCAGGTAGATCGAGCCATACAGGCCCACGCCCATGCCCAGGCTGGAAATGCTCGACAGCCCGAAGTTGCGGTTGCGCAGGATGCGCAGGTTGATCAGCGGGTTGGGCTTGGACAGTTGCAGGATCACGAAGGTGACCAGGCTCAGCACGGCGATGCTGCCCAGACTCAGGATCAACTGCGATTCCAGCCAGTCCTTGCGATGCCCTTCTTCCAGAAAGACCTGCAGACAGCCCAGGCCGATGCCGAGTGTGACAATTCCGGCGTAGTCGGTGCTCTTGAGCCGTTCCCAGTGTGCGTCCTTTTTCTCCAGGCCATAGAGCAGGCCGGCGATCATGATCAGGCCGGGCGGAATGTTGATGTAGAAGATGTATTCCCAGCCCCAGTTTTCCGTGAGCCAGCCGCCCAGGGTCGGGCCGATCGAGGGGGCGAAGGTGGCGGTCATGGCGAACATTGCCATGCCCTTGGCGCGGTGGTGTTCCGGCAGCTTGATCAGGGTCAGGGTGAAGGCCAGCGGGATCAGCGCGCCGCCGGTAAAGCCCTGCATGGCACGGAACACGATCATGCTTTCCAGGTTCCAGGCCATCGAGCACAGCAACGACGAGGCGAGGAAACCCAGCGAGACCCAGGTCGCCAGGCGCCTGGCCGAGAGCAACTGCACCAGCCAGGCGGTCAGCGGGATCATGATGATCTCGGCCACCAGGTAGGAAGTGGAAATCCACGAACCTTCTTCCAGGGTCGCCGACAGGGCGCCCTGGATGTCCTTGAGCGAGGAGTTGGTGATCTGGATGTCGAGCACTGCCATGAAAGCGCCGAGCATCACGCTCATCACCGCGATCCAGTCGCGCCGGGTCGGTTCGGCGACGGCGCGGATCAGCGCATCACCGGCCATTGGCGGTGTCGCGGATATCGACCTTGACGGTAACCGACATGCCCGGCCGGATCAGGCCGTGCAACGGGTTGTCGGCGGCGAAGATCAGCTTGACCGGAATCCGCTGCACCACCTTGGTGAAGTTGCCGGTGGCATTGTCCGGCGGCAACAGGCTGAACTGCGCGCCGGAGGCGGCGAACAGGCTCTCGACCCGACCCTGGATCGGCGTGTCTTCATAGGCATCGAACCGCAGCGTGGCGCTTTGTCCGGGGCGCATGTGGCCGATCTGGGTTTCCTTGAAGTTGGCCTGAACCCAGATGTGCTGGGTTGGCACGATCGCCAGCAGGTAGGCGCCGGTCTGCACGTACTGGCCGTTGCGTGCGGCGCGCTGGCCGATCATGCCGCTGGTCGGCGCACGGATTTCACTGCGGCTCAGGTTCAGTTCGGCCTGGGCCAGTTCGGTGCGGGCGCTGGCGATCTGGCCGTCGA
>Ga0105244_10003194_pt1 | contig 11879 bp, 16 predicted proteins | sample KBSM44metaG_FD_80423 | JGI IMG/M metagenome (GOLD analysis project Ga0105244, IMG submission 80423) | Miscanthus rhizosphere microbial communities from Kellogg Biological Station, Michigan, USA - KBS M4-4 metaG | ecosystem: Host-associated > Plants > Roots > Rhizosphere > Soil | place...
CCAGCCGTGCACTCGACAGCGTGGCAGGCGTCGATCGGTGCGCGCTGGCTCGACGCCGGCCTCGACGAATTGAAGCCGCTCCTGCCATCGGACATGGCGCGTTTTCTGCCTGCGCGAACGACGCGGCAACCTGACGGGAATTGATCATGTGCGGCATCGTCGGCGTCATCTCGCGGTCACCGGTCAACCAGCTGATCTATGACGCGCTGCTGCTGCTGCAGCACCGCGGCCAGGATGCGGCGGGGATCGCAACCAACCACAGCAACGGTTTCTCGATGCACAAGGCCAACGGCCTGGTGCGCGACGTGTTCCGCACCCGTAATATGCGCACCCTGCAGGGCAATTCCGGTATCGGCCACTGCCGCTACCCGACCGCCGGCTCGTCGAGCGAGGAAGAAGCGCAGCCGTTCTACGTCAACGCCCCGTTTGGCATCACGCTGGCGCACAACGGCAACCTGACCAACTGGGAACAGCTCAAGAAAGAAATGTTCCTGAACGACCGCCGCCACATCAACACAGACTCCGACTCGGAAGTGCTGTTGAACGTGCTGGCCCACGAAATCCAGAAAGCCACGGTCGATATCTCGATCGACGCCGACACCATCTTCAACGCCGTGACCGTGCTGCACCGCCGTGTGCGCGGCGGCTACGCTGCCGTGGCGCAGATCGCCGGCGTCGGCCTGCTGGCCTTCCGCGATCCGTTCGGCATCCGTCCGCTGTGCTTGGGCATCAACGAAACCCCGGAAGGCGTGGAATACCTGATCGCCTCGGAGTCGGTGGCGCTGGAAGGCATGGGCTTCCGCTTCGTGCGCGACATCGCGCCGGGCGAGGCGGTCTTCATCGACAACGACAAGCAGCTGCATGCGCGCCAGTGCGCCGACAACCCAACCCTGAATCCATGCGTGTTCGAGTACGTCTACCTGGCGCGTCCTGATTCGGTGATCGATGGCGCCTCGGTGTACAACACCCGCCTGAAGATGGGCGAGTACCTGGCCGAGAAAATCAAGCGCCAGGGCCTGGCCGACGATATCGACGTGGTCATGCCGATTCCTGACTCGTCGCGTCCGGCTGCGATCCAGCTGGCGCTGGCGCTGAAAAAGGAATACCGCGAAGGCTTCATCAAGAACCGCTACATTGGCCGTACCTTCATCATGCCGGGCCAGGCTGCGCGCAAGAAATCGGTGCGCCAGAAGCTGAACGCGATTCCGGATGAATTCAAGGACAAGGTGGTGCTGCTGGTGGATGACTCCATCGTGCGCGGCACCACCAGCCGCGAGATCGTGCAGATGGCGCGCGATTCCGGCGCCAAGAAAGTGATCTTCGCTTCGGCCGCGCCGCCAGTGATCTACCCGAACGTGTACGGCATCGACATGCCGACCCGCGACGAACTGATCGCCCACGGCCGCACGGTGGAAGAAGTGTGCCGCGAGATCACTGCCGATGCACTGGTGTATCAGGATCTGGACGCGCTCAAGCGCGCCATCTCGGATGTGAATCCGGCACTGCAGAACTTTGAGGCGTCGTGCTTCGACGGCGTGTACGTGACCGGCGACGTGACCCGCGAGTATCTGGATAAACTGGAATACGAGCGTCACCACCCGAGCAAGGCCAAAGCGCCGGAAGATGCGGGCCGTTCGCAGCTGAACCTGAACCTCGCAGCCACCGAAGCGTAACCATGACCGACAAGAAGAACTACGGTTTCACCACCACCATCCTGCACGGCGATCGCCAGAAGGGCATCGAGCACGGTTCGCTGCACAAGCCTATCCACACCTCGGTGGCGTTCGGCTACTCGGACGCGCGCCAGCTGGCTTCGGTTTTCCAGGGCAAGGAGCCGGGCTTTCGCTACGGCCGCCAGGGCAACCCGACCATCTCGGCCCTCGAAGAGAAGGTCAACAAGATGGAGCAGGGCGTCGGCACGATTTGTTTCGCGACCGGCATGGGCGCCATCGGCGCTGTGGTGCAGGCGCTGCTGCGCACTGGTGACCACGTGGTGTCGTCGTCCTTCTTGTTCGGTAACACCAACAGCCTGTGGCAGACCGCCATGAGCCAGGGCATCGGCGTGTCGTTTGTCGATGCGACCGATGTGGCCAATGTGGCAGCGGCCATCACCGAGAATACCCGCGTAGTGTTCGTCGAAACCATCGCCAACCCGCGCACGCAAGTGGCGGACCTCAAGCGGATCGGCGAACTGTGCAAGGCACGTGGCATCCTGTACGTGGTGGACAACACCATGACCACGCCGTACCTGTTCCGGCCGAAGTCGGTGCACGCGGGCCTGGTGGTCAATGCGCTGACCAAGTCGATCGGCGGTCACGGCAACGCGCTCGGCGGCAGCATCACCGATACCGGCGCTTACGACTGGACCAAGTTCCCGAACATCTACGAGAACTACAAGAAAGCCGCTCCGCTGCAGTGGGGCCTGGCTCAGATCCGCGCCAAGGCACTGCGCGACTTCGGCTCCTCGCTGGCGCCGGACGCCGCGCACCACATCGCGGTCGGCGCCGAAACGCTGGCGCTGCGCATGCAGCGCACCACCGCCAACGCGCTGGCGCTGGCCGAAATGCTGGAGAAAGATGAGCGCGTTGCCGCCGTCTACTATCCGGGGCTGAAGTCGCACCCGCAGCACGGCATCAGCGCCGAGCTGTTCCGCGCCCACGGCTCGCTGCTGAGCTTTGAACTGAAAGACGGCCTCGACTGCTTCGACTTCCTGAACCGTCTGAAGCTGGCGATTCCAGCCTCCAACCTCGGCGACAACCGCACGCTGATCATCCCGGTCGCCCACACCATCTTCTACGAGATGGGCGCGGAGCGCCGTGCGTCGATGGGCATTGCCGAATCGCTGATCCGCGTTTCGGTCGGCATCGAAGATACCGACGATCTGCTGGACGATTTCTGCACCGCGCTGGAAGGCTGCTGACGATGCGCGCGCTGATCGCCACCGGCCTGATACTTGCAGCCACTGCTGCACAGGCTGGCGATCACCGCGTCGAAATCGATTACTACACGCATCACTACAACGGCGCCGATATCGCGCTGTCGCGTTTTCACTGCGGCGAGCCAGCCTCGATGCAGACGCCGGCGGAGCGCGGAGCCTGGCTGGCCTGCTACGGCCGCTTCCGCGCCAACTTCCACGCAGCGCTGCCGGTCGGACGCACTATCCCCTCGGCCGTCGCCGACGCCATGAGCGACACCGAACTGGCGGAAGCCCAGCAATTGATGAATCAGGTATTTGCGCAGGTCGCGCAGGAGGCACGCCAGCAAGCCGATCTGGTCTTGCTGGCGCAGGGTGGGGAGTTGCTTAGTGCCAGGTCCGCATCAGGCCCACTGCAAGGCCTTCCAGGGCAAATTCATCAGCTTCAGGATCTACCTTGATGATCTTGAAGTCCGGGTTCTCCGGCAGCAGTTCGACCGTGTTGCCGGTTTTGCGGTAGCGCTTGACCGTCACCTCGTTACCGATGCGGGCCACCACGATCTGGCCGTTCTTGGCGCTGTCGACTTTTTTCACCGCCAGCAAATCGCCGTCCATGATGCCGACGTCGCGCATCGACTCGCCACGCACTTTCAGCAGGTAGTCCGGCTTGGAAGCGAACATGGCCGGATCGACGCTGTAGCTGGTTTCCAGGTTTTCCTGCGCCAGGATGGGCGAGCCGGCGGCCACGCGGCCGATCAGCGGCAGCGACATCATCAGCGCGGCCGGCACTTTCGGCGCGGCCGGTTCGGCGTGCGCGCCCAGCAGGCGGATGCCGCGCGAGGTGCCGGCGGCAATCTCAATCGCGCCCTTGCGCGCCAGCGCCTGCAAATGTTCCTCGGCAGCGTTGGCCGATTTGAAGCCCAGTTCGTTGGCGATCTCGGCGCGGGTCGGCGGGAAGCCGGTGTTTTCAATCGCGTCCTTGATCAGATTCAGGATTTGTTCCTGTCGTGCAGTGAGCTTGAGCATGGGTGCAGTGAGCCTGTGTATATGAACAGTCTGTATTTTTGTACAGTGTGAAACGAAAAGCAAGGGAATTTGTTGCTTTGTACAAAATAATTGCGAAATAATTTCATCTTTGGGCGCTGGCGTTGCGGTCCAAAAGCTGATATAGTCGCGGGCTTACCTCTTCCCACACCTGTCTTGACGCCAGGGTGGGCCATTATCAAGTCCTTAAGGGAGTTATACATGCGTCACTACGAAATCGTATTTATCGTCCACCCGGACCAGAGCGAGCAAGTGCCCGCGATGATCGAGCGTTACAAAACCACCGTAACCTCGCGCGGCGGTGTTGTTCACCGTGTTGAAGATTGGGGCCGTCGTCAAATGGCTTACTCGATCCAGAAACTGGCGAAAGCACACTACATCTGCCTGAACATCGAAGCAGACAACGAAACCCTGGTTGAGCTGGAAACCGCATTCAAATTCAATGATGCCGTCCTGCGTCACCTGACCGTCAAGATGAAGAAAGCTGAAACCGCTCCTTCGCCGATGATGAAGTCGGTACAACGCGAAGACGCAGCCAAATCGCACCGCGCTGAAGCCGCCGCTGCTGCTCCAGCTGCTTAATTGTCCTGAGAAGGAACCGCGCTGAACCAGCTCCAGTTCATCGCCCTCATCGCCGAGCGGGATGCAATCCGTTACACCCCGGCCGGCATGCCGATCGTGAATGCTGTACTCCAGCACCGGTCGCAGCAGATGGAGGCGGGCATTGCCCGATTGGCCGAGTTTGAAGTGTCCGCTGTTGCTGCGGGCGAAATTTCAGGCCGGTTCAATGCGACGCCGTTAGGCGGGCTGTACGAGTTCACCGGTTTTCTCAACAAGAAAAGCCGCAATAGCAAAAGCCTGGTGTTTCACATCATTGATTTTCGTGCTGTCCCCGACAGCTCAATTTAAATACAGGAGCCTAAAATGGCATTCGGTAAAAAGTTCGACAAAAACAAGCTCAAGCTGAAAGAAAAGCGTAAGCAACAAAACCCACTGTTCAAGCGCAAGAAGTTCTGCCGCTTCACCGCCGCTGGCGTGGAACAAGTGGACTACAAAGACGTAGACACCCTGAAAGACTTCGTCCAGGAAAACGGCAAAATCATGCCAGCACGTCTGACCGGCACCAAGGCGCACTACCAGCGTCAAGTTGACACCGCAATCAAGCGCGCTCGCTATCTGGCCCTGCTGCCGTACACCGATCTGCACAACGCTTAATCGCGGCAGAGTAACTGGAGAAGAACTATGCAAATCATTCTGTTGGAAAAAGTTGTCAATCTGGGCAACCTGGGTGAAGTCGTTAAAGTTAAAGATGGCTACGCACGTAACTTCCTGATCCCGCAAAAAATGGCCCGTCGTGCGACCACTTCGGCTATCGCGGAATTCGAAGCCAAGCGCGCTGAACTGGAAAAAGCTGCTGCCGCCAAGCTGGCTGCTGCTCAAGGCCAGGGCGAAAAACTGAACGGCATGACCGTGACCATCGCTCAGAAAGCCGGCGTTGATGGCCGTCTGTTCGGTTCGGTAACCAACTTCGACATCGCTGAAGCCCTGACCAAAGCAGGTTTCGCTGTTGAAAAAGCTGCTGTGCGCATGCCAACCGGTCCGCTGAAGACCACTGGCGAGTTCCCAGTGAGCGTTGCTCTGCACACCGACGTGGTGGTAGAAGTGACCGTTGCCGTTGTAGGCGAAGCCGCCTAAGACTGGACCGGGCGGCAACGCCTGTCTGGTTTTGCAACACCCTTGAAAAAGCCGGGCTTGCCCGGCTTTTTTCTCGTCATAAAATTGTAATCTGGCATAAGCAAGCAGGTATAATTCGCGCCATGAACGCCCCCTCCGATCCGCAAGTCGATTCGCTCCGCGTCCCGCCGCACTCTATCGAGGCAGAACAGTCCGTCATTGGCGGCCTGCTGCGCGATAACGCGGCGTTTGACCGCATCGCGGACATGATGCAGCCGGAAGACTTCTACCGCTACGATCACCGCATCATCTTTGAACAGATTGTGCGCATGATTAACGGCTCCAAGCCGGCCGACGTCATCACCGTGTTTGAAAACCTGACCCAGCTGGGCAAGGCCGAGGACGTGGGCGGCCTGGCCTACCTGAACGCGATGGCGCAGAACACGCCGTCGGCAGCCAATATCCGCCGCTACGCCGAGATCGTGCGCGACCGCTCGGTGCTGCGCCAGCTGATTACCGTGGCCGACGATATCTCGGGCCAGGCGTTCAGCCCGCAAGGCAAGGAAACCAAGGAAATCCTGGACGAAGCGGAGTCGCGCATCTTCGCCATTGCCGAGCAGGGCGCCCGCGGCGCCGCCGGCTGGCTGGCGGTGCAGCCGCTGCTGACCCAGGTGGTGGAGCGCATCGACGAGCTGTACTCGCGCGAAAACCAGTCCGAAATCACCGGCGTGCCGACCGGCTTCATCGACCTCGACCGCATGACCTCGGGCCTGCAGCCGGGCGACCTGGTGATTGTGGCCGGCCGTCCGTCCATGGGTAAAACCGCATTCTCGGTCAACATCGGCGAAAACGTCGCCATTGAAGCCGGTTTGCCGGTGGCGATCTTCTCGATGGAGATGGGGGGCGCCCAGCTGGCGATGCGTATGCTGGGCTCGGTTGGCCAGCTCGACCAGCACCGCCTGCGTACCGGCCGCCTGAACGACGAGGACTGGCCGCGCCTGACGCACGCCATCCAGAAGATGAACGACGCCCAGGTCTTCATCGATGAAACCCCGGCACTGAACCCGATCGAGATGCGCGCCCGCGCGCGCCGCCTGGCGCGCCAGTGCGGCAAGCTCGGCCTGATCATTGTCGACTACCTGCAGCTGATGCAGGGTTCCAAGGCCGGCGACAACCGCGCCTCCGAGATCTCGGAGATCTCGCGTTCGCTGAAGGGCCTGGCCAAGGAGCTGGGCTGCCCGGTGATTGCGCTGTCGCAGTTGAACCGCTCGCTGGAACAACGCCCCAACAAACGTCCCGTCATGTCCGACTTGCGCGAATCCGGCGCTATCGAGCAGGATGCGGACGTCATCATCTTCCTGTATCGCGACGAGGTCTACAACGCCGACTCGCCGGATAAAGGAACGGCCGAGATCATTATCGGTAAGCAGCGTAACGGCCCGATCGGCGCGGTACGTCTGACCTGGATCGGCCAGTACACCAAGTTTGGTAATTACGTCGGTAACCTGTCTATCTATCAGGGCGACTAAACCTTACGCCGGCCGGGCGACACCTGGCCGGTGTTTAGCAGCACTCAATCACGGAGAAATAGTATGTTTGGACGCTTGATGCCCACCGAGGGCAAATTCTTTGACCTGTTTAATCAGCACGCCGAGCTGTGCGTCAAAGGCGCGAAAGAAATGGTGGGCCTGATGTCCAATTTCGATGACCTGGAAAATCGCGTGCACGCGATCGAAAGCATCGAGAAGCAAGCCGACAAGATCACCTACCAGACGGTCGACATGCTGCACAAGACCTTCATCACGCCGATCGACCGCGACGACATCCACAAGCTGATCACCCGCCAGGACGATATCCTGGACCTGCTGGAAGACGCGGCCCAGACCGTGTCGCTGTACGACCTGCACTCGGTGACCCCGGAAGCCAAGCGCCTGGCCGAGCTGGTGCTGGCCTGCACCGAGAAGCTGAAAGAAGCGGTAGCGATGCTGCACAATATGGACAACTCGCGCCAGATCGTGTCGATCTGCGAAGAGATCGACCGCCTGGAGTCGGACGCCGACCACGTGATGCGCGCCGCCATGTCCAAGCTGTTCCGCGACGAACCGGACGTGCGCAACCTGATCAAGATGAAGGCCATCTACGAAATCCTCGAAACCGTGACCGACCGTTGCGAAGATGTGGCCAACATCATCGAAGGCATCATCGTCGAAAACGCATAACTACAAAGACGAGTACCCATGCAAACCCTACAAATCAGTATCTACGTGCTGGGCATGCTGATTGCCCTGGCGCTGATATTTGACTTCATGAACGGCTTCCATGACGCCGCCAACGCGATCGCCACCGTGGTCTCGACCGGCGTGCTCAAGCCGCAGACCGCTGTTGCGATGGCGGCCATGTTCAACTTTGTCGCCATCTTCGTGTTCCACCAGCTGACCGTGGCTGCCACGGTGGGCAAGGGCACCATCGACCCGGGTGTGGTCGACCAGTACGTCATCTTTGGCGCGCTGGTGGGCGCCATCGTGTGGAACATCTTCACCTGGTACTACGGCATTCCATCGTCGTCGTCGCACGCGCTGATCGGCGGCCTGGTGGGCGCGGCCGTGGCCAAGAGCGGCACCGGCGCGCTGATCTCGGCTGGCCTGATCAAGACCGTGCTGTTCATCGTGCTGTCGCCGCTGCTGGGCTTCATCTTCGGTTCGCTGATGATGCTGCTGGTGTCGTGGATCTTCGTGCGCTCGACGCCGCGCCGGGTGGACCGCTGGTTCCGCCGCCTGCAGCTGCTGTCGGCCGCGTCGTACAGCCTGGGCCACGGCGGTAACGATGCGCAGAAAACCATCGGCATTATCTGGATGCTGCTGATTGCGGCCGGCTACTCGACCGCGGGCGCCAAAGAGCCGCCGCTGTGGGTGATCATCTCGTGCTACACCGCGATCTCGTTCGGCACCCTGTTTGGTGGCTGGCGCATCGTGAAAACCATGGGCCAGAAAATCACCAAGCTGAAACCGGTGGGCGGCTTCTGCGCCGAGACCGGCGGCGCCATCACCCTGTTCACCGCGACCGCCCTGGGCGTGCCGGTGTCGACCACCCACACCATCACCGGCGCGATCGTCGGCGTGGGTTCGTCGCAGAAAATGTCGGCCGTGCGTTGGGGCGTGGCGGGCAACATCGTGTGGGCGTGGATCTTCACCATTCCCGCCTCGGCGTTCGTCGCCGCGATCGCCTGGTGGATCGGGCATCACATCATGTAAAGCAAAAGGGAGCTTCGGCTCCCTTTTTTATTGCGTCCAAAAACTTGAGATCGCATTTTGCGATCTCAAGTTTTTTGTGGAGCCGGCTGGCGCGGGCGGATGCGCAGTTCGTCGCCGATGCGCTCGATTTCGAGCTTGATATCGGGCTGGTCGTAAGCGATCTCAGCCGGGATAAAGACTGCTTGCTTGTCTCCGCTTCTAAACGCCTTGGTTGGCTGCGGAGGCTTAGGTGGGAAAAAGCGGTCGCGTATGAAGGTAATCGTTAGGCCAAACGCCACGGTGCCAAGCATGCCCATACCGATCAGTTCGAATCCTTCTTTGAGTGAGTCCCAGTTCATGCTCTTCCTCCTCTCAATAGATCGACGAAGACGGCGCATAACCAAAGTATAGATCCAATCAAAATAGACGTCCGCACGCCATCCAAATTGGGAAAATATGGACTACCGTGGTTGATTCCAAGGTAGAGGCTACAAGCCCATGCTGTGAATCCGATCCATTGAAGTACATTGATCCATTGCGCCCAGTTGCTGTCGCTTCGTTTATCGGATGCGGTAAAAGGCAATATCATGCCCAAAGCCGCCCCGCCTACCGTTGGTCCAACGAACGCCACCGCCTCGGCGTTACTTAGGCTGTCTCGCAGGAGGAATTCAAGTATTGCCATTAGCCACGGAAATAGCCATGTGAGGATACGCAGTCCCATGTTCATTACGCCAAATGATGATCCTTCAATGTAGATGTATTCGCTCAGCGGCATGTTGATATGGATTGCAGTAGAATCGAAAAGTCTTTTTGATATGGAAGCACGATGGCGATTGATTTTGCGGGTTTGAAGCAGTTGGCGGAGCAGTCGGCCGCAGTGAGCGTGCCGTGCAGCTGCCAGCAGGCGGCGATGCTGGCCTGGCAGGCGATGCCGCCGACCCTGGAGCTGGACCAGTTCGAGGAGGTGGCCTCGCTGGTGGAAGATCCGTTCGCCGAGCCGACCTTTGCCGAATACCATCCGGCCAGCACGCGCCTGCAAAGCGACGATGCGCCCATCGCTCCACGCTACTATCCGGCCAACCTCAGCCACGTCCTACGCTGCGTGAAATGCGGCCGCCACTACCTGCGCTACACCGAAGGCGGCGGCTACTTCACCGAACTGCGCATTCGCGCGCTGCGCCCACAAGTGCTGGTCGACGCGCCGCTGTAAGCGTTGAAGCACGTATCCGGCGCAGGCCGGTTCAGGTATCATGCCGGGTTTCGCTCTGTCAGGCACGTCCGTCCATGTCCGCCCCACGTCACAAGCGCTACTCCCGCCGCCAGCACCTGATCGAGGCGTGCGTCGGCGCAGCATTGCTGCGCGGCCGGGTGGCGGCATTGAGCTACCGCATCGGCCTGCACGGCAAGCTGGGTGTGACGCACCACACCGTCGCGCTGCCGCCGGAGCGGCGTCTGCCCAAGCCGCTGAAGATCGCCTTCGCCTCCGACTTCCACGCCGGCCTCTCCACCGATCCGGCCATCTTCGACGACCTGTTCGCGCGCATCGCCATTGAGCAGCCGGACGTGCTGCTGCTGGGCGGCGACTACGTCACCGGCCCGGCCGCCCATGCCGAAGTGCTGGCGATGCGGCTGGCGCAGTGCCGGCCACCGCTGGGCAAGTTTGGCGTATTCGGCAACCACGACCTGTCCACCGACGACGGCCAGATCGGCCGGTTGTTCGAGACGGCTGGCGTGCAGATGCTGGTCAACCGCGCACACGCGTTGCCGGCGCCGTTCGACAGCGTCTCGGTGTGCGGCATGGACGATCCGTGGGCCGGCGAGCCCGACGCCGCCGCCACCTTCGCCAGCGCCGGACTGGTGCGCATCCTGCTGATGCACGCGCCGGACGGCCTGCTGATGCTGCATCGCCAGCGCTACGACATCGCCTTGGCCGGCCACACCCACGGCGGCCAGATCGCGCTATCGGACGGGACACCGATCGTGATGCCGCAAGGCCCCTTGTCACGCCCGTACTACTACGGCCGCTTCCCCGTTCACTCCAATGGCGACCTGATCGTCAGCCGCGGCGTTGGCTGCGGCCTCATCCCCGTCCGCATCAATGCCGACCCCGAGCTGGTGATCTGCACACTGCAATGATGTGTGTTGGCAAGCGAGGTTTCGAGTCAAGGCAGGTGTATTAGTCTTGCTCATCTATCCAGTTCTCCATCTGCACACCTGGGTATGCAGCGAAGTCTTTGACGTTATTGGTTACTAGGACTACGCCGAGCGCGACCGCATGTGCTGCGATCAGTTTGTCGAGTTGGTCGCGCTTGCGTTCGCGTGTGGCTTGTCTTATCGGGCCGTAGGCGATGGCCGCATTGGCCTCAAAAGGGACGACGGGGATGGACTGGATCATGCTGGCGAGATTGCGTCTTGGCTGTAAAGGATTGGCGCTGGCCAAGGCGCCATACTCCAGCTCGGCAAAGGTAATGGCTGAGATAACGACATCGCCAACGTAGCATCCATCGAATCGTTTTGCCACTGCGGGTGGTTGGCTCTTCATCAGGTAAATGCAAATGTTCGTATCCAGCATATAGCGGGCCATTAGAGAACCTCGCGCTCGGATTGTTCATACTGAGATCGGCCCTCGGCCATGAAGTCGGCTGGGAAGCGAGCGAATTTCTTGAGTACGCCTTTAAGTGATTTTCTCGCCGGTCGAATCCGTAGCTCATCCCCGACACGTTCAATCTCCAGTACGATGTCGGTGCGGTCGTAAGCTATTTCTGCTGGAATACGGACCGCTTGTGAGTTTCCATTTTTAAATAGACGGGTTTTACGCATATGCCCTCCTTGTGCATTCAATTCAATGTAGGCTGAATGCGGAAGGATGTAAATCCCGGAGTGTACATGGCTTGATCTACAATAAGCTCTGCATTTGGGGAGGGCGGGGCGATGAATGAGATTCAGGTGGCGACGGAGGATCCACGGGCGGCCGATTCGGTGGCTTTGATGGCGGAGTTGTCGACGGCGCTCGAAGC
>Ga0105244_10003196_pt1 | contig 11877 bp, 10 predicted proteins | sample KBSM44metaG_FD_80423 | JGI IMG/M metagenome (GOLD analysis project Ga0105244, IMG submission 80423) | Miscanthus rhizosphere microbial communities from Kellogg Biological Station, Michigan, USA - KBS M4-4 metaG | ecosystem: Host-associated > Plants > Roots > Rhizosphere > Soil | place...
AAGTTTAGGTATTACCTTTGTGCTGACCGCGAATCGGGTCACTGATATTTTCGAAAAATTCAGAAGTAATATTCAAAATGCTGTTTCATTTGAGCTTTCTGATCCAAGTGATTATTATTATGCTGTAGGGCGGCCTTCCAAGGCGCCAAGCCAGCTGCCTCCTGGCCGAGGTCTAGTGAAGGGACAAGTCCCACCACTGATGTTCCAGGCTGCTCTGCCATCTTCAGGAGCGGACGAGGGTGAACGATCTGCCGCTTTACGCAGAGCAATTACGGAGATTCGTCAAGGCTGGACGGGTGAGGAAACGCCACAAATTGCGCCATTACCGGAAGAAATTAAGCTTAAAGATTTGCTTATTCGTACAGGTTCCTTCGGCAATGTAGGGGGAACTTCAACGGTAAATGTACCTGTAGGTCTGCTAACGGATGATTTGGAGCCGTTTGAACTTAACCTGCGTGAAGGGCCGCACTTTATGGTGACCAGTCCGATGGAAGGTGGTAAAACGACTTTCTTGCAAACCTGGATGTTATCACTGGCCTACCATGCTTCACCTGAGGATGTGCAAATATACACGGTAGATATGAGGTATGGGTCAGGTGGATTAGGTGAAATCAGCAGTTTGCCCCATGTCCGTGGACACGTATCGAGGGAAGAATTGCTTGCGCCTGTCATTCAGGAGTTGTACGATGAAGTTCTAAAACGTGGTGAGATTACCGGAGGACCCGAAATCGTACTTGTCGTGGATGATGCGGACACCTTGTCCAAACAGCTCACCGATTTTAATATCAAAGATCAACTCGGTGTTATTGTTCGTCAGGGCAGAGACAGAGGCATTCATGTGATTCTCTCAGGCGTTCCGGCGGATTTTCCGACGTTCGGTTCGGATTGGGTAAGTGATGTAAAAGCATCCCAAAGCGGATTGCTGTTCGGGACTTTGGACCCTAATGATCTCTCGTTCTTCCGTATACCTTATTCGGAATCCGGGGGTACCGCAGGTGGGCTGAAGGTACTGCCACCGGGTCAAGGTTATTATATAAAACGCAAATATTCCAGGGTTAAAGGTGCAGTTCCATGCGATAGCAGCTGGAAAATGAATAATTGGATTTCAGAAATTCGTGACCGATGGCATGTTGTAGTTTGAGGGGAGGTGGCTCATAATGTTGACGGTTCATGATTCTAAGCAAAAGGTAGTCACGTTACAGATTAAGGAACTATTTTTCCTGGCTGGTATTCTCGGTTCAGATCGATTGCTCGGCGTGGAAGACCCTTTCCGAGGTTATATGGCAGAAGATATTGCCATGGAATGGGAGCGTGTCAAAACCTCTTTGCTAGACAAAGGCTACTTGATTCAGGATCAAGATACCAATGAGCTGATCATGACACCAACCGTTTTTTCCAGAGTAGCCATTGCCGGATTATCCGACAGAGCGTGCTGGCTCCGTTATACGATTGACGGGAAGTCGCAGGAAAGTTATATACACTGCACGGATGAACGGGTCGTTGAAGTAGCCCGCGCTACGGATGTCCCCGATTCGTTCCGTCTAAGTGACTTGGGTAATGTTCGTGAAGCCATTGATGTTCTGATTGAACGGATGAGGTGGAGCGGCCATTCTCCAGTGGATAAACCGGCACTGATGTGTTCCAAGAAAAAGTTTTATGATGTCATGAACGGATTGAAGGGGTATGAAGTACAAACCGTGGCTGATGAGCTCTCACAGGAAACGAATGATCCTGAAGGTTCACTGGCATTAGCACGTTGTCTGGTAGGCAAGCAATCTGACGGAGAGCTCAGATTGCTTGTATGGGGACAGGAGGGCTGGCAGTCACAATCGGCGGCATTTACCGCGAGTGCAGCCTCCAACTGGTTATTCCGAATGAGCACGGCGGCTTCGGATGACTGGCTCGTTGCAGCGCTCACAACAAAAGAACAGTTTCACGAAATGCTGCTGGACTGGCTTAAACAGCCTGCAGGGGAAGAGGAAAGGTGATGGTAAATGCGCATTCGTGTGGAACCGGATGTGCTTCGGGCACTGAGCAGGCAGATTCAGTATGCAGCGGAGCAAATACAGCAAAAAATGACAGTGTTGGATCAGGCGATACATTCGCTGGATTGGGATATCGAGTCCCGTGCAGCGGTGATGAGCGAATGGAATCGTAGTAAACGGCTGGGTGAGGAAGCCCTTCGTCGTTTGATGGACTTAAGTGTACAGCTCGGGCGCAAGGCATTGTTATTCCAACAAGCAGACATGGAATATCGTTCCGTGCTGAGTCATGTCAATGTGGCCTATGGCAATGCGGTCAATATGCTGAATGTTCTTCAGAGTAGCCGCAGTGGCGATATCCTGCCTGCGCATGCTGCTGATGTAGCTGTTGTATCCGACCCGCTTTCCGCTATGGCGGCTGTGTATCGGATACAGGATAGTGCTCCACCTGATGGTTCTCCGGCAACCCTTGTTCAGGCTACACAGCCTGAGCCTGTTTCATGGAGATTCAGAGACCCTTCTTTTCGAGAAAGAAGAGGAACTGAACCTGTAGTTTCATAGCGGCCTACCAAATGTAGTACAACTGCACGTTAAATAAATTGTAAATAGTCTGTTAGTTGAAGTTTCATATGCTAAAAATGGGGTAAATAGGATTAGGTCCTTCGGCTTTTGTCCGAATGATCCTTGTATAGTACAATTTGAACAAACAAATTTAATTGCACACATCAAGGAGGAATTTAACAATGGCAGGACGTATTTTAGTTACCCCAGAACAACTGGATCAGGTTTCAAACCAATTCAAACAAAGTGGAGAGCAAAGTCAACAAATCGTATCTTCATTGACTCAATCCATCACAAGCATGGAAGGACAATGGGAAGGTATGACGAAGCAACGTTTCTTCCAAGAGTTCCAGGAAGCTAGCAAACAAATGCAATCCTTCGTTCAAACGTTGAATAGCATTAGTGTAGAACTTTCAGCAATCGCGACTAAATTCCGCACAGCAGACCAATCTCGTTAATCTGCTCTTACATAGGTCCAGACGATTTGATTATATGCATCGTCCTGGTCATATGCGGGCATCAAGTTAAAGATTGCAAGATTACGGCAAAAACCGGGTGGATTACACCCGGTTTTTGCCGCAACTATGACACAAAAAACAGAGAGAGGGATGAGCATGTCTTTTCAACCGAATCCCGGCGATGAAGTGGTGATTAATGATATTGCCTATACGATTGGTCAGCATCCGGCTGCACCGGGGCTTGCTTATGCCCAAGCGGGAAGGCAAGGTATAGTTTATCAATTGATTCCCCGGACGGGTACCATTCATGGGGCCAAAGCACTAAAAGTATTTTTTCCAAAATTCCGTATCCCGGCAATGGTCTATCAGTCTGAGCATATGGAGCCATATAGTGAACTGCCAGGCTTGCGGGTGTGCAAGCGTGAAGTGCTCACTCCGGAAAGAAACGGAGCGCTTATTGGAGAACATCCCGATCTGTTATATGCAGTACTGATGCCATGGGTACAGGGTCTGACCTGGTTCGATGTGATCAGTGATCAAAAGCAGCTGACAGCGGAGGAAAGTCTGCAGCTGGCTAGAGCACTTGCAGGTACAGGTTCTGCAATGGAGCAACGTGGACTCGCACATTGTGATATGTCTGCTCCGAATGTAATGATTCCGTTTTTTTCCGAAGTGCAGAACTCGGCCCTGACTTCTGCAGTTGAACTGGTTGATGTGGAGCAGATGTACGGCTCCAAGATGGATCGACCAGATGCATTGCTTGCTGGTTCACCTGGTTACGCAGCCCATCGAACGGTGCACAGCGGCTTGTGGAGTTCTTATGCAGATCGATTTGCCGGAGCTGTTATTATCGCCGAGATGTTATGCTGGTCCGACCCCGCCATAGTAGAGAAAGCTTGGGGAGAGAGTTATTTTGATCAACATGAGATGCAGACTTCGAGCGAGCGTTATTTCGCGATGCGCGGTTCCCTTGAGAATCGCTGGGGCTCCAAATTATCAGATCTGTTTATCCGGGCATGGGAAAGTCATGATCTGAGCAGTTGTCCAACGTTTGGGGAATGGTACATTGCCCTTGCGTCTGTGGACACCGAGCAGGCTGAAGCCTTTCTGGCTGCTCTGGAAGCGCCGCAAGAGGATGTAACAGAATCTTCAGAAACTGATGTGGTTGCCACGCCAAAAGACTCTGAAACATCAACGAGTGTGAAACAAGATGCTAAAGCTGGAAATACATCGAATTCAAAACAATCTCCGGACCAGGAGGCCGTTGTAAACCGGCTGTTTTTACAAGCTAGAGCGCTGGAGGATGAAGACAAACCAGCAGCGGCCCTTGAGGTTTATCGGTCACTGTATCACTTCATTCCGGATAACAGTGCGATGCAGCTGGAAGTAGAGGCCGCGATCAAGGAACTGGATGCCAAAATCAACTCAAACACGGAGAGTACTGAGCCGGTAGTGATTCCATTCTACCGTTCCAGAAAATTCATGATCTCCTCGGCAGTGCTCATTGTACTGCTTGCCGGGGGTGTACCCACAGTTAAAATCCTTGCCGATCAGGCCGAGGTTAAACAGCAGGAGGCTGCTCGTATAGCCGCAGCAAAAGCGGCAGAAGATGCGGAAGCCGCCAAACTCAAACAGGCAGAAGCCGAAAAGCAAAAGGCTGCAGAAGCGGCAAAGCAGGAAGCTGATGCAAAGAAAAAGCTTGCTGAGGCTAAACAAAAGGAAGCGGAAACGAAGAAACAAGAGGAAGAACGTAAAGCCTTGCAGGCTAAATACGAGAAGCAGGCTAAATATGAAGCTTATCTGGCGAAGCAGGAGCAACAGAAAAAAGAAGCAGCACGTAAAGCACTGCAAGCAAAATACGACCAGCAAGCGAAGTATGAAGCTTATATAGCGTGGAAAAAAGAAAATGACGCCAGAATTGCAAAGGAGAAGGCAGCGGCCGAAGCCAAACGTAAGCAAGAGTTGGCTCAGAAAGAAGCTCTTAAGAAAAGACGGGCTCAAAATGTCGTGACACTGATTGCAAGCTATAACAAGGCGTACAATGCACAAATAGGAAGAAAAACGGACAGCGCTCTTTCGTATGCTCGCGATTTCAAAAACCTATATAATACGGACGCTTCGTATTTTAAAGGTGTAGGTAAAGTGGCGGCACGAATGAGTGCGATCAACAAATTTTTGAGTAATTCCAAGTACTCACTGCCAGACTTATAAATTTATATTAAATAATAGAGGTGACACACTCTAGATGAACTACACAATTCAAGCATCGCAACGTACACCTGCACTTATTATTTATTTAATTGATATTAGCGCCTCCATGAATATGGTTCTGGACAATCGTCGCCGGATTGACATCGTTTATGATGCTTTATCTTTGGCGATCCGGCAGATGGTATTTCGTTCAACCAAAGGAAATCGGCTGACGCCGCGTTACCGAATTGCTATTTTGGCCTACAGTGATGATGTATATGATGTATTAAACGGGATTAAAGGAATCGATGAGGTTGCGGCTGTAGGTTCTTTGCCTGATTTGACACCTCGACGTTTCTCAGACTCCGCAAAAGCATTTTTGCAGGCAGAGAAAATTTTGCAAGCAGAAATACCTAACATGCAGGACTGCCCTGCACCACTCGTATGTCATATGACTGATGGTGTTGCGACTGGAGAAGACCCAGAGCCGATCGCCAAGCGCATTATGGGCATGAGTGTGCCGGATGGCAATGTTTTGGTTGAAAATATATTTATAAGTGATCATCTGCTGGAAGCTCCGATTGCAGAGCCTAGACGCTGGAAGGGGATCTCACCAGAGACAAACCTGCAAGACGAGCATGGGGAGAAGTTGCGTAATATGTCATCCGTGCTGCCTGAAAGCTATCGCGAAATGTTGGTGGAGGCAGATTATTTGCTAGCACCAGGCGCACTCATGATGTTGCCTGGTACTTGTGCAGAACTGGTATCCATTGGATTCCAGATGTCTGCTGCAACACCTGTAAGATAGGAGGGGAATCATGCGAGCAATGCGTATGGCAACATTGTCTGCCAGTGATCGAGGGGGACATGCGAAGCAGCAACAGGATAATTTTCGCTATGTAAGCATTCAGACTGGGGAACAGCCGTTAACTCGTTACCAAGGCAAGCTGAAATGCAGATACGGATATGGACGTGCAGCCGAAACCGTGAACCAGGGTGACGCAGGGCAAGACTTTGTTGCGATTCGCATGCAAGGTAATGTCTGTCATTTTGTATTGTGTGATGGAGTTGGCATGAGTTATCTGGGTGATTTTGCTGCGCGTTTTCTCGGTAGTGCGCTACTGGAATGGCTGGAAACGACGTCATCATTAACCGCTGAAGGGGTCGAACAGTTTCTGCAAAGTCTAACGGGTTCCGCATCTGAACAGTTAGAACAACTACAGCCCTTGGATACCTCGCCTCTTCTGCTACGGGAGGTATTGATGGAAAAGCGAAGCCAAGGAAGTCAGGCCATGTATGTATGCGGACGCATTGAACTCACATCTGGAAGACGGAAGAGCCGAGTATGGCTGGCATGGCAAGGAGATTCCAGAATCCGGCTCTGGCGTAATGGACAGGAGCAGTCGGAACAATTCCAAACACATTGCAAGACCAATGAGCGTTGGTCTACACGAGAAGGCTCCATAGGGGGGAGACCCCATGTTTTCGAAATGAAAGGTTCAGGAAGTGAATCATTTCGCCTTCAACTGTATACAGACGGACTGAATGATCTCGATGCCATTGGTACATACATCCCGGATGAGCATATTCAAGTGTTGCTGGATGCCGCCCATACCGGCGGACTTGAGGATGATGCCGCTTTCATCGAACTGGAGTGGTGAACACGCCCTGTAACGAGGATCGTTTTCTGAGATAGATCTGCGTGTGGCTGGTGCAGATCGTCAGTGTATGTAACTGCCTGAAAAATGAAAAAAGTTACGAGTGTTGATTTAAAAGCTGCTCGTTTTGGGTAATCTTGTGAAGAATTGATTGAAATAAAATCAGATTAAATCTTTACATAATTTCCAAGACGAAGGAGTGGTTGGGCTATGACACAACACAGCAGCAGATCACCATTTCAAGGTAAGGTGGCTATCATTACAGGAGCTGGCTCGGGAATCGGCAAGGCCACGGCACTCAAGCTGGCGAATGAAGGGGCGCATGTAGCGTTGTTCGATCTGGTGAATGATCGGATTTCAAAGACAGAAGCGGAGATTAATGCGAACCATGAAGGGGCTGCACGAGCATTCGATGTGGACATTTCCGATCCGGCACGGGTTGAAAAGGCTGTACTGGAAACGGTGGAATTGTTTGGAGGACTGGATATCGTTTTTGCTAATGCGGGCATTAACGGGGTGTCTGCTCCAATCGAGGAAATTCAGGTACAGGACTGGCAACAGATTATTACGACGAACCTGAACGGCACATTTTTCACCGTGAAATATGCTCTTCCACATCTGAAAAAACGCGGCGGCGGTAGCATTATTATTACGAGCTCGATCAATGGGAATCAGCGTTTCTCCAGCTTCGGTATGTCGGCGTACAGTACGTCAAAGGCAGGACAGGTTGCTTTTGCCAAGATGGCGGCTTTGGAGCTGGCGAAATTCAAGATCAGAGTCAACGTAATCTGTCCAGGTGCGATTGCTACCAATATTGATCAAAGTACGATCAAAACAGATGACCTTCAGGACATTATCATCCCGATGGAATTCCCGGAAGGACAGCAGCCACTCGCGGATGGACCAGGACAGCCCGAGCACGTTGCGGATCTGGTTAGCTTCCTCGCTTCCGGCGCATCCAAACATATTACTGGAGCCGAGATTGTGATCGATGGTGCGGAGTCTCTGCTGAGCTGATCGGGTAAACAATGGGGAAGTAACTGGATAAGACAGTAACCGTTATTCGCAGATGATTACCCCGCAAGCTGAATGTTAGATAATTGAATGAGTTTGGGTAATATCCATAAGTTATGGATGTCATATAGTCGTTCCTTCGGGACGGCTTTTTTTGTTATAATGCTAACATTCGAATACTGAGCTTATAGAATGATATCGAAACGGTAAGATATGCATTAGGAGCGATGATATGTACACTGATTTACCAATACAAGCGATTATTCCGCAGGTACAGCAGCTGTTCCGTGACCAGGATACAGGTGTTTTGATTGCTGAACCGGGCGCCGGAAAAACAACGGTTGTGCCGCTGGCGATGCTTGAACAGCCTTGGCTGGATGGCAAAAAAATCATTATGCTGGAGCCGCGGAGACTCGCTGCTCGTTCAGCCGCGTCGAGAATGGCAGCAACGCTGGGTGAAAAGGCAGGACAAACGGTCGGATACCGCGTACGAATGGATACCCGGGTAAGCCCGGCTACACGAATCGAAGTGGTCACTGAGGGTGTATTAACACGTATGCTACAGCAGGATCAGGGACTTGAAGATACGGCAATGATCATTTTTGACGAGTTTCATGAAAGGCACCTGCACGGGGATCTGGGGCTCGCTTTGGCGCTGGAATCGCGGGCCATGTTGCGTCCGGATCTGAAGCTGCTGGTCATGTCGGCAACGCTTGACCCGGAACCGGTCTGTCGTATGCTGGGCGAAGATACACAAGTTGTGCATTGTAAAGGCCGTACGTTTCCGGTGGAAACGAAATATGCCGGGAAACCTGCCGCAGTTGAAATCGAGAGCTGGACGGCTCGTACCATTATTCGGGCATTGAGTGAAGAACAAGGGGACGTTTTGGTTTTTCTTCCCGGAGCGAGAGAGATTCATCGTACGGAAAGGGAACTGTTGCAAGCATCTCTTCCTCCGCAGGTCCTTGTACATACGCTGTATGGCAGTATGTCTGCCGAGAAGCAGGATGAAGCAATCCGGCCTGCGGCGGGTGGCTGGCGCAAGGTTGTGCTGTCCACTTCCATTGCGGAGTCGAGTCTGACTCTTCCGGGTGTAAAAGTGGTCGTGGATGCAGGACTCAGCCGGGCGTCGGCTTTCTCGCCAAGAACGGGCATGAGCCGACTTGTCACACAGCCGGTCTCCAAGGCGTCCGCTGACCAGCGACGCGGACGTGCGGGGCGTATTGCCCCGGGGGTGTGTTACCGGCTATGGAGCGAGGAGGCTCATGGCGCGTTGCCTGAAGCAACACGCCCGGAGATCACCTCCGCGGATCTTGCGCCGCTGGCGCTGGAGCTTGCCGCGTGGGGTGTCCAGTCCCCAGCTGAGCTTAGCTGGCTGGACACCCCGCCTGATGCGGCTTACGCTCAGGCACAGGCGCTGCTGCGCCAGCTGGGCGGCCTGGACGACGCAGGCCGCCTCACGCCCTTTGGGCGGCGGATGAACACGCTTGGCGTTCATCCGCGGCTGGCCAGCATGTTGCTCCGCGCGGCGGAGCTTGGGCTGGCCAGCTACGCCAGCACGCTGGCGGCGCTGCTGCAGGAGTCGGCAGGCCTCCGCAGCAGCAGCGCAAGTGCTGGCGGCGCGGGCACGGACTTGCGCCCGCGCGTGGAAGCGCTACTGGCCGCAGGCAGCAGCGGGGGGCTGCCTGCGGCGGCGGCTGGCGCAGACGGCGCTGCCGTGCGGCGCATGTTGCAGGAGAGCCGCCAGCTATGCTCGGCGCTCGGCAACGCGGCGGCCGATCCGGTGCGGCCGGATGAGGACAGCTGCGGGTTGCTGCTGTCCTTTGCGTATCCGGACCGGATCGGGCAACGCCGCGAGGATGGCCGCTATCTGCTGAGCAGTGGCCGCGGGGTACGGCTCGCGGGGGCAGAGTCGCTGAGCCGTTCCGCCTATCTGGTCGCAGCCGAGGCCGACGACCAGGGGGCAGATGCGCGTATCCTGCTGGCTGCGCCAGTGCAGGAGCAGGCGATGCTGCGTGCCGCGCAGCATCTATTGCACGAGGAGGTGCTGGTGGCTTGGGATCGCACGACTAGAAGTGTGCGGGCACATAAGCGGCAGCGCATCGGAGCAATAATGATCAAGGAAAGCATGATTGCACAGCCACCGGAAGATCAGGTGCTGGAAGCACTATTGTCGGGGATACGACTGGAAGGGTTGGACATCCTGCCGTGGAGTAAAACATCGCGCCAACTTGCGGAGCGCATGCGTTTTCTGCATCTGCACATGCCAGACTGGCCTGATCTGATCGAGAATCATCTGACGGATGAGCTGCAGGAACAGCTTGCACCATATCTGGCAGGAATGCGGTCGGCCGCTGATCTGAAGAAACTGTCCATGCATGATGTACTTTTAGGCGGACTTAGCTGGGCGCAGCGGCAGCAACTGGATGAAGAGGCGCCTACCCACATTCAGGTTCCAAGTGGTTCTCGGATTCCCGTAGATTACAGCAATCCGGAAGATCCGATTCTGGCGGTTCGATTACAAGAGATGTTTGGACAGCAAGAGACCCCTCACATCGGAGGCGGTCGTGTTCCGGTCACGTTGCATTTGTTATCTCCCGCGCAACGCCCTGTACAGGTTACAAGAGATTTGGCGAACTTCTGGCATGAGACCTATTTTGAAGTGAAGAAAGATTTAAAAGGGCGATATCCGAAACATTACTGGCCGGATAATCCGCTTGAAGCGATCGCAACGAATCGTGCGAAACCGCGAACAACCTGATAATCAGGTTGTTCATAATCTACAGAAGTCAAACGGAACATGTCTATACCTACAGTCTGATGACAGAATAACCCTGCGGAACGCTGTATTCTCGCCTTGTCTTGTACGCCCTCTTGCAAATCCAGTAGGCCGGGAGAAATATATGCATCAGACGCAAATTTCATTTTGAGCGGGAACATCCCCGCAGTATCGCTGTTTCAGTTTTTTTCTATGGATGATCTCGTCATTTTTTGTCTCCAAAGGTATTCGGTCTTTTGGCTCAAATTAGTATTTATGCATATGATCATTAGCCCAGAGACGTTTGAAAGAGAGAATGACGGGTAATAACATAGCGAACCACTCAAATCCATGAGGAGGTATTCACTATGAAGAAGAAAATCGTAGGTGTGTTTAATACAGAGCGTGAGGCATCCGATGCTATTGAAAGTTTGAAAGCCGAAGGATTTACATCGGATGAGATATCTGTCGTAACGCAGGACAGAGATGAGCTGAAGGCTATTCGGGAAGAGACAGGCACAAAAGCGCCAGAGGGTGTAGCAGCAGGTGCAGCCACAGGTGGTTTGCTTGGAGGTGTAGCAGGTTTGCTTGCTGGCATTGGTGCACTGGCTATTCCGGGGATCGGCCCGATTCTGGCTGCAGGACCTATTGCCGCAGCATTTACAGGTGCAGCTGTAGGTGCAGGAGCCGGAGGATTGGTTGGTGGGCTTGTAGGACTGGGTATTCCAGAAGAGGATGCGAGACAATATGAGGAGTATGTGCAGCATGGTAAAATTTTGTTGCTCGTAGACTCATCGGATCGGGATAGCGCGGTATACGATGTGTTTAACCTTAACCGTCAGACTCATTCCAACATCGATCCTGTGCATGGTGAAGATGTGAATACTGCTGATGCCCGTCCAGATCTTGATATGGAAGAACGCCGGATGGAAGCGCAGACCAAAGCTGCTCGTTTCGGCAACAACACCTTTTTGTAAAGACTGAACGCCACAGAACACATGCGGGCTCATTTGGGTTAGAGACTTGAAATAGCAATGATGCATGTGAACGATAAAACAGACTGAAGCCGGTCTCCGCTGAGGAGAGCGGTTTTTGTCCTCATACGGGATTCGGCTATGTCAGGCAGGGAATAACAATACATACAGCAACACCGCAAGCGCGAGGCCAATCACAAGCAACAGGAGACTGAGAAAGGTGATAAGTCCGGTAGTGGCTTGGAAGGTCTGCTCATTAATCTGTGTGCGTTTACGGTGGTA
>Ga0105244_10003199_pt1 | contig 11875 bp, 7 predicted proteins | sample KBSM44metaG_FD_80423 | JGI IMG/M metagenome (GOLD analysis project Ga0105244, IMG submission 80423) | Miscanthus rhizosphere microbial communities from Kellogg Biological Station, Michigan, USA - KBS M4-4 metaG | ecosystem: Host-associated > Plants > Roots > Rhizosphere > Soil | place: Michigan...
AACAGTGCTCATCTGCTCCAAAAACCTGACCTTTAAGTCAGAAATTTATTGACCGAAAAGTCAGACCCCACTAGATTCTGCTCATCGGTCAATAACAATAATGAGTCTGCGAGGCTTTCCGTGATCCAGTTTCTACTCAATCAGGAACTCCGTAGCGAGCACACCCTGGACCCGAACCTGACGGTGCTCAATTACCTGCGTGAACATCTGGGTCGCCCCGGTACCAAAGAGGGCTGCGCCAGCGGCGACTGCGGCGCCTGCACCGTGGTGGTCGGCGAGTTGCACTGCGATGAAACCGGCACCGAGCGCATCCGTTATCGCAGCCTCAATTCGTGCCTGACCTTCGTCGCGACACTGCACGGCAAGCAACTGCTCAGCGTCGAGGACCTCAAGCATCAGGGCCAGTTGCACAGCGTGCAAAAGGCCATGGTCGACTGTCACGGTTCGCAATGCGGCTTCTGCACACCGGGCTTCGTCATGTCGTTGTTCGCCCTGCAGAAGAACAGCCAGGCTCCGGACAACCACCAGGCCCACGAAGCTCTGGCGGGCAACCTGTGCCGCTGCACCGGCTACCGGCCGATCCTCGCCGCTGCCGAACAGGCCTGCTGCAACAAGCCCGTCGACCAGTTCGACGCCCATGAAGCGCAGACCATCGCCCGCCTGAAAGCCATCGCCCCCCGCGACACCGGCGAACTGAACAGTGGCGACAAGCGTTGCCTGGTGCCGCTGACCGTCGCCGACCTGGCCGAGCTGTACGAATCCTATCCACAGGCCCGGCTGCTGGCCGGCGGCACCGACCTGGCCCTGGAGGTCACCCAGTTCCACCGACCGCTGCCGGTGATGATCCATGTTGGCCAGGTGGCCGAACTCAAGCGTATCGAGCGTGTCGACGACCGCCTGGAAATCGGCGCGGCCGTGCCGCTGTCCGATTGCCATGCCGTACTGCAGGCCGAATACCCGGATTTCGGCGAGTTGCTGCAACGCTTCGCCTCGCTGCAGATCCGCAACCAGGGCACCCTTGGCGGCAATATCGGCAACGCCTCACCCATCGGCGACTCGCCGCCCCTGCTGATCGCCCTGAACGCCCAACTGGTCCTGCGCAAGGGCACCGAAAGCCGCACCCTGGCGTTGGAAGACTATTTCATCGACTACCGGGTGACCGCCCGCCAGGACAGCGAATTCATCGAGAAGGTCATCCTGCCCCGCGCCAGCGCCGACTGGCAGTTCCGCGCCTACAAGGTGTCCAAGCGGCTGGACGACGATATTTCTGCGGTCTGCGCCGCATTCAACCTGCGGATCGACAAGGGGGTGGTGGCCGAGGCGCGGATCGCCTTCGGGGGCATGGCGGCGATCCCGAAACGGGCCCGGGCCTGCGAAACCGCACTGGTCGGCCAGCCCTGGAGCCAGCCAGCATCGAACGCGCCTGCGCGGCACTGGCCGAGGATTTCACCCCGCTGTCGGACTTTCGCGCCAGCAAGGAATACCGTCTGCTCAGTGCTCAGAACCTGCTGCGCAAATACTTCATCGAACTGCAAACGCCGCATATCGAGACCCGGGTGACCGCTTATGTCTAACCATCGTGTTGCGGAAAAAACCCAGGCCGAACTCGCCGAGCTGTTTGCCCGGGATCTGACCACCGGCGTCGGTCGTAGCGTCAGGCACGAGAGCGCCGACAAGCACGTGACCGGCGAAGCGGTGTATATCGACGACCGCCTGGAGTTCCCCAACCAGTTGCATGTCTATGCGCGACTGTCCGACCGCGCCCATGCGCGCATCCTGCGGATCGACACCACGCCCTGCCTGGCCTTCGACGGTGTACGTATTGTCATCACCCATGAGGATATCCCCGGCCTCAAGGACATCGGCCCGCTGCTGCCCGGCGACCCGTTGCTGGCCATTGACAAGGTCGAGTTCGTCGGCCAGCCGGTGCTCGCCGTTGCCGCGCGGGACATGGAAACCGCCCGCCAGGCCGCCATGGCCGCCCTTGTCGAATACGAAGACCTGGAGCCGGTGCTGGATGTGGTCGAGGCCCTGCGCAAGCGGCATTTCGTCCTCGACAGCCACACCCACCGGCGTGGCGACTCGGCCGCCGCGCTGGCCAGCGCCGAACAGCGGATCCAGGGCAGCCTGCATATCGGCGGCCAGGAACACTTCTACCTGGAAACCCAGATTTCCTCGGTGATGCACACCGAAGACGGCGGGATGATCGTCTACTGCTCGACGCAGAACCCCACCGAAGTGCAGAAACTGGTGGCCGAAGTGCTCGATGTGTCGATGAACAAGGTGGTGGTCGACATGCGCCGCATGGGCGGCGGCTTCGGCGGCAAGGAAACCCAGGCGGCCAGCCCGGCGTGCCTGTGCGCGGTGATTGCGCACCTGACCGGACAACCGACCAAGATGCGCCTGCCTCGGGTCGAAGACATGCTGATGACCGGCAAGCGCCATCCGTTCTACATCGAGAACGACGTCGGCTTCGACAGCCGTGGCCGACTGCACGGGATCAACCTGGAGCTGGCCGGCAACTGCGGTTATTCGCCGGACCTCTCGGCCTCCATCGTCGACCGGGCGATGTTCCATGCCGACAACGCCTATTACCTGGGCGACGCGACGATCAACGGCCATCGCTGCAAGACCCACACTGCCTCGAACACCGCCTACCGCGGCTTCGGCGGCCCGCAGGGGATGGTTGCCATTGAGGAAGTGATGGATCACATCGCCCGCCACCTCGGCCTCGATCCGCTGGCGGTACGCAAGATCAACTACTACGGCAAGACCGAACGCAACGTCACACATTACTACCAGACTGTCGAACACAACCTGCTCGAAGAAATGACCGCCGAACTGGAAGCCAGCAGCCAGTACGCCGAACGCCGGGAGACCATTCGCCGTTACAACGCCCACAGCCCGATCCTGAAAAAGGGCCTGGCGCTGACCCCGGTGAAGTTCGGTATTTCCTTCACCGCCAGCTTCCTCAACCAGGCTGGCGCGCTGGTACACGTCTACACCGATGGCAGTATCCACCTGAACCACGGCGGCACGGAAATGGGTCAGGGCCTGAACACCAAGGTCGCCCAGGTGGTGGCCGAAGTGTTTCAGGTGGAAATCGACCGTGTGCAGATCACCGCGACCAACACCGACAAGGTCCCGAACACCTCGCCCACCGCCGCCTCCAGTGGCGCCGACCTGAACGGCAAGGCGGCGCAGAATGCTGCCGAGATCATCCGGCAACGGCTGGTGGAGTTTGCCGCGCGGCACTACCAGGTCAGCGAGGAGGATGTCGAATTCCGCAGCGGTCATGTGCGGGTCCGCGACCGGATCCTGACCTTCGAGGCATTGGTCCAGCAGGCCTATTTCGCCCAGGTGTCGCTGTCCAGCACCGGTTTCTACAAGACCCCGAAGATCTACTACGACCGCAGCCAGGCCCGTGGCCGACCGTTCTACTACTACGCCTATGGCGCGGCCTGCGCCGAGGTGATCGTCGACACCCTGACCGGCGAGTACAAGATGCTGCGCACCGACATCCTGCACGACGTCGGCGCTTCGCTGAACCCGGCCATCGACATCGGCCAGGTCGAGGGTGGTTTCATCCAGGGCATGGGCTGGCTGACCATGGAAGAACTGGTGTGGAACGCCAAGGGCAAGCTGATGACCAACGGTCCGGCCAGCTACAAGATCCCGGCGGTGGCGGATATGCCGAGCGACCTGCGGGTCAAGCTGGTGGAGAACCGCAAGAATCCGGAAGACACGGTGTTCCATTCCAAGGCCGTGGGTGAACCGCCGTTCATGCTCGGGATTGCCGTATGGTGTGCCTTGAAGGATGCGGTGGCGAGTATTGCCGACTATCGGCTGCAGCCGAAGATCGACGCACCGGCGACGCCGGAGCGGGTGCTGTGGGGCTGCGAGCAGATGCGCCAGGCCAAGGCTGAACAATCAGGAGGTGTCCATGAATGACTGGCTCAGCACCCTCGCCGACCTGCAGCACCAGGGGCAACCCTGCGTGCTGGTGACCATCATCGAGGAACAGGGTTCGACCCCACGCAACGCTGGCTCGAAGATGGTCGTCAGTGCGACCGCCACCTTCGACACCATCGGCGGCGGCCACCTGGAATACAAGGCCACGCAGATCGCCCGCGACCTGCTCGCCAGCGGCCAGCAGAGCACCCGCCTGGAGCGCTTCAGCCTCGGCGCCAGCCTCGGCCAGTGCTGTGGCGGCGCGACGGTGCTGCTGTTCGAACCGATGGGTCGGGTGCAGGCGGAAATCGCTGTGTTCGGCGCGGGCCATGTCGGCCGCGCGCTGGTCCCGCTGCTCGCCAGCCTGCCCTGCCGGGTGCGCTGGATCGATTCCCGTGAGCAGGAGTTTCCCGCGCTGATTCCCGACGGCGTGCGCAAGATCGTCAGTGACGAGCCGCTGGAAGAGATCGACCACCTGCCCGCCGGCAGCTACTGCGTGATCATGACCCATAACCACCCGCTCGACCTCGAGCTCAGCGCCGCCCTGCTCAAGCGCAACGACTTCACCTACTTCGGTCTGATCGGCTCGAAGACCAAGCGGGTGAAATTCGAACACCGCCTGCGCGAACGCGGCTTCGACAACGCGGCGCTGCAACGCATGCGCTGCCCGATGGGGTTGGCCGAAGTCAAAGGCAAGCTGCCGGTGGAAATCGCCATCTCCATCGCCGGCGAGATCATCGCCACCTACAACGCGAATTTCGGCCAGCACAGCGCGAGTGCCGAACCCATTGCCAAACTGCTGCCCGCCTCGCGCCGCAGCCAAGCCACACACTGAGAAAGACCATGCCTGCTACCTGCAAAGCCTACCGCGCCGCCCTTCTGCACAGCCTCGCCGACCCGGCCGAAGTCGGTATCGAAGCCTCCTACGAATATTTCGAGGACGGCCTGCTGGTGGTCGAGGGCGGCAAGATCAGCGCCATCGGCCACGCCAGCGAGCTGCTGCCGACCCTGGCAGCCGACGTCGAGGTCAACCATTACCCCGATGCGCTGATCACCCCCGGCTTCATCGACACCCACATCCACCTGCCGCAGACCGGCATGGTCGGCGCCTATGGCGAGCAACTGCTCGACTGGCTGAACACCTACACCTTCCCCTGCGAAAGCCAGTTCGCCGACCCGACCCATGCCGCACAGGTCGCGGATATCTTCATCAAGGAACTGCTACGCAACGGCACCACTACCGCGTTGGTATTCGCCAGCGTGCATCCGGAGTCGGTCGAGGCGTTTTTCGAGGCGGCGCACAAGCTCGACCTGCGGATGATCGCCGGCAAGGTGATGATGGATCGCAACGCGCCGGATTATCTGACCGACACTGCCGAATCAAGCTACACGCAAAGCAAGGCGCTGATCGAGCGCTGGCACGGCAAGGGCCGACTGCACTATGCAGTGACGCCGCGTTTCGCACCGACCTCGACCCCGGAACAACTGACCCTCGCCGGCCAGTTGCTCGGCGAGTATTCAGACCTGTACCTGCAGACCCACATCAGCGAGAACCTGCAGGAAATCGAATGGGTCAAGCAGCTGTTCCCGGAGCGCAAGGGCTATCTGGACGTGTATGACCATTACCGATTGCTGGGCGAACGCTCGGTGTTCGCCCACGGCGTGCACCTGTGCGACGACGAATGCGCCCGGCTGGCCGAAACCGGCTCGGCGGTGGCGTTCTGCCCGACGTCGAACTTCTTCCTCGGCAGCGGCCTGTTCAACCTGCCGATGGCCGAGAAGCACAAGCTCAATGTGGGGATTGGTACGGATGTCGGCGCCGGCACCAGCTTCTCGATCCTGCATACGCTGAACGAGGCCTACAAGGTGATGCAGTTGCAGGGGGCGCGGTTGAGCCCGTTCAAGTCGCTGTACCTGGCGACCCTCGGCGGAGCCCGGGCGTTGCGCCTGGAACAACGGATCGGCGACCTGCAGCCAGGCAGCGATGCCGACTTCCTGGTGCTCGATTATCACGCCACGCCGCTGCTGAGCTATCGCCTGCAGCAAGCCCGCGACATTGCCGAGAAGCTGTTCGTGTTGATGACCCTGGGGGATGACCGCACCGTGCTGCAGACCTATGCGGCGGGGAATCGGGTGCACCAGCGCTGATTACCCATCCAGACTCTCACACAAAGCCCTGTGGGAGCCGGCTTGCTGGCAATAGCGATCAGGCAACCCCATCTCTGTTGCCTGACACATCGCTATCGCCAGCAAGCCGACTCCCACAAGGGAATGGCGTGGAACGCAAAGTCAGAGCTTGGCTGCTGGCCGCTTGGTCTGCAGCAGGTGCGAGAACACCGCATGCAGATCATCCGACGCACTTTCCTCGTCCAGATTGAGCTTGCTGTCGATATGGTCCATGTGGTGCATCATCAGTTCCACCGCCAACGCGGCATCCCGTGCCTCGATGGCATCAATCAACTGGGTGTGCTCGTCATAGGAGCAGTGCGAGCGATTGCCGCTTTCATACTGGGCAATGATCAACGATGTCTGCGACACCAGGCTGCGCTGGAAGCTGATCAGCGGAGCATTCGTCGCCGCTTCCGCCAGCTTCAGGTGGAACTCGCCGGACAGACGAATCCCCGCCCCGCGATCACCACGGGAAAAACTCTCGCGCTCCTCGCGAACCATCTGCCGCAACTCGGCCAACTGCTCGGCCGTCGCATGCTGCACCGCCAGCTCGGTGATTGCCTTCTCCACCATGCGCCGGGCAAAGAACACCTGGCGGGCTTCCTCGACACTCGGGCTGGCGACCACCGCGCCACGATTGGGCCGCAGCAGCACCACGCCCTCATGGGCCAGGCGCGACAGGGCACGGCGAATGATGGTCCGGCTGACCCCGAAGATCTCCCCCAACGCCTCTTCACTCAGTTTGGTGCCGGGCGCCAGGCGCTGCTCGAGAATCGCCTCGAAGATATGCGCATAGACGATATCGTCCTGGGTCACGCTGCGGCCGGCCTTGCCTGCTCGCGGTTGTTTCTTGAGGGGCTGCAACTGTTCGTTCATGGGCACTCGAGTCGGAAACGGGGCAAGGGACTGTCATAAGCCACAATGGATCGCTGACAAGTATCGCGTAAAGTCATAGCACATTGTACACAACCTCTAGCACCAACACGACTGTACGGCTGTTTGCGGTCACGGCTGTATTGCAATAGTCAGTTACCTTTACGTTTAGGCTGCAAGCGCCATCAACACCCTGTTTTTTCAGTACAAGGAAAGCTCCATGACCGACCTCACTCAAGCGCGATTGCGCCCCTTGGCCGACACTTCGCCTTCGGCGGTGGTCGCCGGGTTCATCGCGATGATGACCGGCTACACCAGTTCGCTGGTGCTGATGTTCCAGGCCGGGCAAGCCGCCGGCCTGAGCAGCGGACAGATTTCCTCATGGATCTGGGCCCTGTCGATCGGCATGGCGATCTGCAGTATCGGGCTGTCCCTGCGCTACCGTACGCCGATCACTGTTGCCTGGTCGACACCCGGTGCGGCGCTGCTGATCACCAGCCTGTCCGGGGTCAGCTATGGCGAAGCGATCGGCGCCTATATCACCTGCGCCGTGCTGGTCACGATCTGCGGCCTGACCGGCAGCTTCGAGCGTCTGGTCAAGCGCCTGCCCTCCTCGCTGGCTGCGGCGCTGCTGGCCGGCATCCTGTTCAAGATCGGCAGCGAGATCTTCGTCGCGGCCCAGCATCGTACCGGCCTGGTGCTGGGGATGTTCTTCACCTACCTGCTGGCCAAGCGTCTGTCACCACGTTATGCGGTGCTCACCGCACTGCTGGTCGGTACCCTGCTGTCCGGGTTGCTTGGCCTGCTGGACTTCAGCGCCTTCCATCTGGAGGTCGCGATTCCGCTGTGGACCACGCCGTCGTTCTCGCTGGCGGCGACCATCAGCATCGGCATTCCGTTGTTCGTGGTGGCGATGACCTCACAGAACATGCCCGGCATCGCCGTGCTGCGGGCCGCCGGCTACAACGTGCCGGCCTCGCCGCTGATCAGCGTGACCGGTATCGCCTCGCTGCTGCTGGCGCCGTTCGGTTCCCATGGGGTCAACCTGGCGGCCATCAGCGCGGCGATCTGCACCGGGCCGCACGCCCATGAAGACAAGAGCAAGCGCTACACCGCAGCGGTATGGTGCGGGATTTTCTACGGCATCGCCGGGATCTTCGGCGCCACGCTGGCGGCGCTGTTCGCCGCACTGCCCAAGGAGCTGGTGCTGTCGATTGCCGCGCTGGCGCTGTTCGGTTCGATCATCAACGGCCTGAGCATTGCCATGAACGAGCCCAAGGAACGTGAAGCGGCGTTGATCACCTTCATGGTCACCGCTTCGGGTTTCACCCTGTTCTCGGTAGGCTCGGCGTTCTGGGGCATCGTTGCCGGGGTGCTGACATTGCTGATTCTCAACTGGCGCAAGGCCTGATAGCACAAGGCTTCGCGGGCCTGCGGTGTACGTCCCCCTGGACTGCCCCACAAGGGTTGGATTAGTGGCCAACTTCTTGGGGCAGTCCACCCTGTAGCAGCAGGCGGTGCGGCGATCCGACTTGCCGGCGAACAGGCCCTTCAGGCCGCCAGAAGCTTCGCGGGCAAGCCCGCTGTCACGGAAACAGTCCTTGCAGACAGCATACTGCTAGATGCGGAAGTGCCCGACCATGCCCTTCAACTCCATCCCCAAATGCGCCAGCTCGGTACTCGATGCCGCATTGCCCTGCATCGCCACCGCCGACTGATCGGCGCTCGCGCGAATGCTGGTCACGCTGCGGTTGATCTCTTCCGCCACCGAACTCTGCTCTTCAGCCGCTGCCGCGATCTGCTGGTTCATCTGCTGGATCAACGATACTGCCGAGGCAATGCTGCCCAGCGCGCTTTCGGTCTGCAGCGCATCGCTGACCGCCAGCTTGACCAGGTCGCCACTGCTGCGGATCTGCTCCACCGATGACTGCGCGGCCGAACGCAAGGCGCTGACCAACCGCTCGATTTCTTCAGTCGACTGCTGGGTACGCTTGGCCAAGGCCCGCACTTCATCGGCCACCACGGCGAACCCTCGCCCCTGTTCTCCGGCACGGGCCGCCTCGATCGCGGCATTCAACGCCAGCAGGTTGGTCTGTTCGGCGACGCTCTTGATCACACTGAGCACGGTGCCGATATTCTGGATTTCCGCGCTGAGGCTTTCGATGCTTACGCTGGCGGAGTTGGCCGAGTCTGCCAGTTGCTCGATGCGCGGCATGCTCTGACGTACCACCTGCTGGCCGCTGTCGACCTTCTCGTCGGCGGTCTGCGCCGCCAGTGCCGCTTCTTCGGCGTTACGCGCGACATCGTGGACGGTAGCGGTCATCTGGTTCATCGCCGTCGCCACCTGCTCGGTTTCTTCCTTCTGGGTGCTGACTTCCAGGTTGGTCTGTTCGGTCACCGCCGACAAGGAATGAGCCGAACTCGCCAACTGTTCGATCCCGGCCTGCAAACCACTGACGATGCCACTCAAACCGGCAGCCATCTGTTGCATCGCCTGCATCAGTTGACCGATCTCGTCATGGCGCCGAACCTCGATCGTCGCCGTCAGGTCGCCGGCGGCAATCTGCTGGGCCACCCGAATCACGCTCCGCAGCGGCGCAACGATCAGGCGACTGATCACCAGCGCGGCCACCAGGCCAACCAGCAAGGCCAGTGCCGAGGAGCCGATGATCAACAGCGAATTCTTCTTCAGTTCAGCCTGCATCGACTGGTCCTCGGCCCCATAGGCCTGATTGACCCGCTCGACCACCTGGGCCGCGCGTTCATGCAGTTGCTGATAGACCTGCTTTTCCTGCTCCAGCAGGCCGGTGTACTCGGTGAGCTTGTCATTGAAGCTGGCGATATGACCACCGACTTCATTGTGCACCGTCTGGTAGCCGGCGTCCTTGACCGAGGTCTTGAGTTGCTCGACGCCGGCCAGCGCCTGGTCGGCCTGCTCGATCTTGCCCTGACTCTCTTCATCGCCCTTGCGGCTCTGGTCGAGACGCACGTGCGCCTCGTTCATCGCCTGCAGCATCAGTTGCGAGACATGGCTGACCTGCGCGGCCTGTTCGAGGAATTCATTGCCTTCCTGGCCCTGGGACTGCTTGAGGGTGTAGCTGCCGTCATCGGCCAGTCCGGCCTGCAGCACATCCAGATTGTTGGCTACGCTGGACACCGACCAACTGGCCATTTCCAGCGCCAGGTCCTTGGCCTGGGTGATCCCGACGAACTCGTCGAAAGCCTTGCGATAAGCCGCCAGGGCCTGCTCGACATCATTCATGATCGCGACGTTGGCCGGCGATTGCGCCTTGAGTGTCTGCGCCAACGCCGTCAGGCCATCCACGCCCTCATGTAGGGCATCCACGGTCTTGGGGTTCGAATGCAAGGCATAATCCTGCTCCAGCAAGCGCACCTTGAGCAGGCTGCTATTGAGCGAAGACATTTGCTTGAGCCCGTCGAAACGCAGACTGATGGCCTGCAAGGACCAGACGCCGATTGCCGCCACCAGCCCGGTGAGCAGCAATACCAGGGTAAAACCGATACCCATCTTCTTCGCCATGCCGAGGCTGGCGAAACGTCCTTGCACGGCAGAAATCATGGGGGATTATCTCCAATCGAATGCTGAAGGCGCGCAAGCCATTCAAGATTCATGCAGATTCGCAACCACGACCGGTGTAACACAAGCCTTTGACGCCGGAATAATGGCCTAAAGCTACATCTGCGTCGTTTTCAGAATCGTCGAGGTCGATTCGGCACCTCCCAGCAACCGGAAGAACTTCTGCGCCCGCGAGTCCGTCGCGTAGGCCACATTGATCCGCAACCAGCCAGCAGAGGTAGCCCTCGGAGTGAAAGCCGAGTCCTGGGCCAGCAACACCCCGAGCTGCCGGGCACCGGCCTGGACCTGAGCCGCGTTGTACCGACGACTGCGGGCCCAGACGAACATGCCGGCGGACGGCTCGCTGAATACTTCCCAGCCGCTTTCCTCGAGCATGTCCAGGGTTGCGGCCATCTCCGTCCCCAGACGCTGACGCAGGCGCTGGACCAGCTTTCGATAGGCACCGTTGGCCAACAGCGTGGCAACGACGCACTCGGCAAACCGCGAAGCGCCGAGACTGGTGATCATCTTCACTTCAGCCAGGCGCTGGATGAGCCCGGCATGAGCCCGGATAAACCCGACTTTCAAGGAACTGCTCAGGGTTTTCGAGCAACCACCGAGATAGATCACCCGCTGCTCGCCATCCAGCGCTGCCAATTGCACCCCCGGCCCGCCCTGCAGATCGCTGCAGACACCGTTCTCGATGATCAGAAAGTCCTCAGAACGGGCCAACTGCAGCAACTGCGTGGCGACCGGCAGGGTCAAGCTGCTGCCCGTGGGGTTGTGGCACAGGCTGTTGACGAACAGGCATTTGGGCCGATGGGTGCGCAGAAGGTTGCACAATACCTCGACATCGGGCCCCGACCGCGTTCGGGGTACTTCCAGCAACTCGATACCCTGCAATTGCAGGAGCCGGTAGAGATTCCCATAGCCGGGCGTTTCGACCATGACGCAATCACCCGGCTTGAGTAGCGTGCGTACCAGCAGATCGAGGCCCTGGGTCACGCCCAGGGTGGTCAGCACCTCGCCATCCACCGACTGGATGCCTTTCTGGGTCAGGCACTTGTGCAACTGCTGACGCAAGGCTGGTAACCCCAGCGGCGTGCTGTAGTGGAACAGGCCCTGCATCTGCGTACGACTGACCTCACGCACCGCATAGCCAATATCGTCACTCTCGCGCCAACCCTGGGGGATCCAGCCGCACCCCAGTTTCAACTCGCCCAGCGGGTGTTCGTCGAACTCGCCCCACTTCGCCTCCAGGCCCTCGTACCACTCCTGTTCACAGACCGCCCGGGAAGCGCCCGT
>Ga0105244_10003203_pt1 | contig 11861 bp, 13 predicted proteins | sample KBSM44metaG_FD_80423 | JGI IMG/M metagenome (GOLD analysis project Ga0105244, IMG submission 80423) | Miscanthus rhizosphere microbial communities from Kellogg Biological Station, Michigan, USA - KBS M4-4 metaG | ecosystem: Host-associated > Plants > Roots > Rhizosphere > Soil | place...
CGCGCGGCGCGGCGAGTGCACGTGGATGAACTGGGCGTCGGCCTGGCCGACCACCTGCACCTGCAGCACCGAGCGGTCGCGCATGACCGATTCGACCAGCGAATGGGCCGACTCGGAGTTCATGTTCCACAGCGATTCCTGCATGCCCAGCGCCAGGATGTCGGCGTTGCGCTGGAGCGACTCGTCAAGCGCCACGCGCGCCGACTGCTGCTCGTGCACGCCGATGAGCAAATAGCTGCCGATGATGGCCGGGATCACCAGCCCGCCGAACACGACCAGCAGCAAGGCGCCGTAGATCGACAGCCCGTACAGCGCCCCCAGCCTGGTCCGCAGACGGTGGATCACGCTAGTCATCGAGGGGCGAACAAAATCGCGGCAGGGGGAAAGGTCGCATCGTCGTCGGGGTCATGTTACAAAATTACTTAGTGGAATTATGCACGGAAAATTGCCCTGCAAGTCACACACCAAGCAAAAAACCTCGGGGCGGGCTATTATCGCGGCTCAATTTCCACATAGATTCCACATAGGACACCGCCATGACCACTTTTTCCATGTATTCCGCCTCGATTCCCGTGTTCAAGCAGATCCTCAACAGCCTGCTGGCCATCCTGGACAAGGCCGAGGCCCATGCCACCGAGAAAAAGATCGAGCCGGCCGCGCTGCTGCAGTTCCGTCTGTTCCCGGACATGCTGCCGTTCACGCGCCAGATCCAGATCGCCTGCGACTTCGCCAAGGGCGCGGCCGCGCGCCTGGGCGGCCTGGACGTGCCGTCGTACGAGGACACCGAGGTCACTTTCGCCGACCTGAAGGCGCGCATCGTCAAGACCTTGGCCTACATCGACGGCGTGCCGCAGGCCGCCATCGAGGGCAGCGAGGGACGCGCCATCACCACCGGCAGCGGCGAGAAGACCAAGCATTTCACCGGCCAGACGTATTTGTTCCACTACGCGCTGCCGCACTTCTTCTTCCACGCCACCTCCGCCTACGACATCCTGCGCCACAACGGCCTGGACATCGGCAAGAAGAATTTCATCGGCACGTATTGATCGATACGGCCGGGAACCCGGCGTCGTCTGAACCACGTAGGGCGGATTAGCGCAGCGTAATCCGCCCTACGTGTTTACTTTTACTTATTCCTGCGCGGGTAGCCCTGCGCCAGGATGCGCTGCCACACCAGCTCCTTCTGCTCGGCGCTCATCGACACCCAGTGCGCCACCTCCACCACGCTGCGTCCGCAGCCGCGGCAGATCTCGTCGAACGTGGTCGAACACACGGCCACGCACGGCGTGTCCGGCCGCACCGGCGGGTCGCCCTTGCCGTCGCTCATCCCTTCACCTGCAGCAACTTGTCCCAGGCGTCGTGCCCGAGCGCGCGCAAGGTGGCGATGTTCTTCTCGAAAATGTCGGACGCCTCCGGGAACGCCTCGACGGCGCGCTCGACGCTGTCCTCGCGCAGCAGGTGCAAGGTCGGGTACGGCGAGCGGTTGGTGTAGTTCTCGATGTCGTTCTGGTGCGTGTCGGCGAACTGGTAGTCCGGGTGGAAGCTGGCCACCTGCAGCTCGCCGTCGAGCTGCAGGTCCTCCAGCGCGGCGTCGGCCACGTCGAGGAACTCGTTGTAGTCCTCGAAGTCGCCCAGCACGTTGGGGTGGATCAGCAGGGTCGTGTCGACCTGCTCCGGGTCGGCGTCGGCCAGGTATTGCAGCTCCTCCATCAGCTTTTCCAGCAGGGCCTCCGGCGTGTCGGCGTCCGACACCACGTAACGGATCTGCCCCTTGACGTGGACGGCCTTGGCGAACGGACACAGGTTCAGGCCGATGACGGCCTTCTCCAGCCAGTCGACGGTTTTTGCGACGACGGCGTCGTGGGCGCTACTACTCATGATGCGATTCCTTGAAGACTCTCTTAAAGGGGGAATTGTACGCATTCTTTGCGCCATCTCATACTCCGCGCAATTTGCCGGCATCTGCGCCTTATCTGCCCGGAACTGTTGCATAAAATAAAGGTCACATGCCTGACATAATCCTTGACTCATCAGGACGACCTTCGTACACTCCACGTTTATTCATGGTCGGTTCGATGTTTCACAGTCGACAACAATGGAAAACTATGCATCCTCGAATTCCTAAACGCGCCGCGCTGGCGGCGCCCCTGGCGGCCGTGCTGGCGCTGCTGGCGCCGACCGCCAGCCACGCCTACGACGAGGCGGCCAGCCTGCCGCCGTCGGCGCCCGTGCCGCTGACCGCCCTGCCGAAGTCCCCCGCCCTCGACCTGTCCTCCCTGAAAATCAACAAGCCGGCCAAAGTGGCCGAGGACGACGCGTTCCGCGAGAAGGACGTGTGGGGCCGCATCCGCAGCGGCTACGCCATTCCCGACCTCAACAACGACCTGGTGGCCAAGCACACCAAGTGGTACACGGCCCGGCCCGACCACATGGCCATCACCACCGGGCGCGCCTCGCGCTACCTGTTCCACGTCGTCACCGAGCTCGAAAAGCGCGGCATGCCGACCGAGCTGGCCTTGCTGCCGTTCATCGAGTCGGCCTTCAACCCGGAGGCGCTGTCGCACGCCAACGCCGCCGGCATGTGGCAGTTCGTGCCCGGCACCGGCCGCGACTTCAACCTCAAGCAGGACGCCTTCAAGGACGAGCGCCGCGGCATCCTGGCCTCGACCGACGCCGCGCTGACCTATCTGCAGCGCCTCTACGACATGTTCGGCGACTGGCAACTGGCGCTGGCCGCCTACAACTGGGGCGAGGGCTCGGTGCAGCGCGCCATCGCCAAAAACCAGGCCGCCGGCAAGCCGACCGACTTCCAGAGCCTGTCGGAGCTGATGCCGACCGAGACGCGCGAATACGTGCCGAAATTGCAAGCCGTCAAGAACATCATCGGCAACCCGACCCAGTTCGGCGTGACCCTGCCGCCGGTCGACAACACCCCGTATTTCACCGCCGTCGACAAGACCAGCGACATCGACCTGACCATCGCCGCCCACCTGGCCGAGCTGTCGGTGGCCGAGTTCAAGGCGCTCAATCCGCAGTTCAAGCGCCCGGTCATCACCGGCGACGAGCAGACCAAGATCCTGTTGCCCAAGGAAAACGCCGCCAAGTTCCAGCTGAACCTGGCGCAATGGGGCAAGGATCTGTCCACCTGGACCACGCACAAGATCACCAGCGCGCGCGAGAGCATCGGCGCGCTGGCGTCGCGCTTCCACACCACGCCGGAAGTGATACGCCAGGCCAACAACATTCCGCAGCGCTCCATGCTCAAGGCCGGCTCGACCATCCTGGTGCCCAAGGTGTCGACCTCGGCCTACCTGGACATCGCGCCCGAGGTGGCCGACAACGCCACGATGGCGTTCGAGGCCGAGCGTTCCGTGTCCAAGTCGGGCTACAAGCGCGCCGGCGCCACCAAGGCCACCAAGGGCGGGCCGGTGTCGCTGGTCAAGGCGCGCGTGCCGCGCGACGCGGCCAAGGGCAAATCGGGCCGCAAGACCAGCAACTGACCCCGGTCCGGCTTCCCGCCGCCGCCGGCCGGCCCGCATGGCGCCGGGGGCGGCGGCGATCAAAGGTTGCAGTCAACGCTGACACGTCCTACAATCTCGCACTTGCGTGGCAGGCGAACGGCCTCACACCCTAAAAACAACCCCCACTGACGTCGCCCCGCCCGCTGTCCGAGCCGGCGCCGGCGCGCAGTCGCAATCGGAGTCATCATGGCGTTCTTGCAAGGCAAAAAAATCCTCATCACCGGTCTGCTGTCGAACCGTTCCATCGCCTACGGCATCGCCAAGGCCTGCCACCGCGAAGGCGCCGAACTGGCGTTCACCTACGTCGGCGAACGCTTCAAGGACCGCATCACCGAGTTCGCCGCCGAATTCGACAGCACCCTGGTGTTCGACTGCGACGTCTCGAGCGACGAGCAGATCGCCGCCGTGTTCGCCGACCTGGGCAAGAGCTGGCCGCAGCTCGACGGCCTGGTGCACGCGATCGGCTTCGCGCCGCGCGAGGCGATCGCCGGCGACTTCCTCGACGGCCTGACGCGCGAGAACTTCCGCATCGCCCACGACATCTCGGCCTACAGCTTCCCGGCCATGGCCAAGGCGGCGCTGCCGCTGCTCAAGGAAGGCTCGTCGCTGCTGACCCTGTCGTACCTGGGCGCCGTGCGCGCCATTCCCTACTACAACACCATGGGCCTGGCCAAGGCCTCGCTGGAGGCGTCGGTGCGCTACCTGGCCGAGAACCTGGGCAAGCTGGGCATCCGCGCCAACGGCATCTCGGCCGGCCCGATCAAGACCCTGGCCGCGTCCGGCATCAAGGACTTCGGCAAGCTGCTCGGCTTCGCCTCGTCGCACGCGCCGCTGCGCCGCAACGTCACCATCGAGGAGGTGGGCAACACGGCCGCCTTCATGCTGTCGGACCTGGCCTCGGGCATCACCGGCGAGATCACCTACGTCGACGGCGGCTTCTCGCACGTGATGGGCCTGAACGCGGAAGACTATCTGTAAGCTCCCGCCCCTTTTTGCTGCGGCGCACGCTAAAACGGCAATTAACTGTACAGGCAGCCCCAAACTACTGTATAGTGTCGCCTGTGCGCTGCAGTGAGCGCGCCGCGACAAGCAGCGGCGCCGATTGATCAGCCAGGTATTACTAGCAGCTACGCAAGCCTTAGCGCATCCTCCTGATGTCGCTTATGAAGCCCTCCCGCCTTTGGTGTCGCACCTGACACCGTCCCGGCGCAAAGCTTTTGTGCCGAAATTTCTTTCGATTTTGATTGAGTCATTTCGTTTTGGTAGGCGTTGCTATTTCGCGTTCGGCGTTTGCACGGGCGCAGGTTTTTTACGAAAGAACAGCATGACATTTGAAGCACTAGGTCTCAACACGTCCATCATCAAAGCCCTGACCGACGCCGGCTACACCGCGCCGACCCCGGTTCAGCAGCAGGCCATCCCTGCCGCCATCGCAGGCAAGGACTTGTTGGTTTCCTCGCAAACCGGTTCCGGCAAGACCGCCGCATTTATGCTGCCGTCGCTGCACCGTTTGTCCGAGATCGACCCGGCCGCCGCCGGCAAGACTCCCAACCAAGAAATGCAGGCCGCCCGCGCCCGTGGCGAGCGTCCCCGTTTCAAAGCCGCACAGCCAAAAATGCTGGTGTTGACCCCGACCCGCGAACTGGCCCTGCAAGTGACCTCCAATACCGACAAATACAGTGTCAACCTGCGCCGTTTGAAGGCCGTGTCGATCCTGGGCGGTATGCCTTACCCGAAACAGATGCAATTGCTGGCCAAGAATCCCGAGATCCTGGTGGCCACCCCGGGCCGTCTGATCGACCACATGGAATCGGGCAAGATCGACTTCTCGCAACTGGAAATCCTGGTGCTCGACGAAGCCGACCGCATGCTGGACATGGGTTTCATCGACGACATCGAAAAAATCGTCGACGCGACGCCGTCGACCCGTCAAACCATGCTGTTCTCGGCCACGCTCGACGGCGTCGTCGGCAACATGGCGCGCCGCATCACCAAGGATCCGCAAGTGATCCAGATCCTCAGCGCCGCCAACAAGCATGAGAACATCACCCAGCGCGTGCACTTCGTCGACGACCTGTCGCACAAGAACCGCCTGCTCGACCACCTGCTGCGCGACGACTCGCTCGACCAGGCCGTCGTGTTCACCGCCACCAAGCGCGACGCCGACACCATCGCCGACCGCCTGAACATCGCCGGCTTCTCGGCCGCCGCGCTGCACGGCGACATGCACCAGGGCGCCCGCAACCGCACCCTGGACAGCCTGCGCCGCGGCCAGGTCAAGATCCTGATCGCCACCGACGTCGCCGCCCGCGGCATCGACGTGCCGACGATCACGCACGTGTTCAACTACGACCTGCCGAAGTTCCCTGAGGACTACGTCCACCGCATCGGCCGCACCGGCCGCGCCGGCCGCAACGGTCTGGCGATCTCGCTGGTGAACCACGCCGAAGGCATGAACGTCAAGCGCATCGAGCGTTTCACCAAGCAATTAATCCCGGTCAACGTCATCGAAGGCTACGAGCCGAAGAAGACCGCCTCGGCGGCCCGTTCGACCTCGCGTCCGGGCGGCTGGAAGCCGGGCGACAACCGCACCGGCGCCAAGCCGGGCCAGCGCACGTTCAGCAAGCCTGGCGCCCCGCGCAAGGAAGGCGGCACCGGCGGCGGCTACAAGGGCAGCAACCCGCGCAGCACCGACGGCGCCCGCCGCAGCTACGGCGACCGTTAATCGTCATCGTTAGCGTAGCGTAAAGCGACCATCAAAGCGGCCACCGGAGCGATCTGGTGGCCGCTTTTGCGTCCGGGCGCCGGACGGCTGGCGCGGCAGCCGGCTTTTCAGCTAACATGGCTGTCTGCACCGGCGCGCCCGCCGCCGGTGACGCCAAACCAAGGATTCATTTTTGCTAGTTCGCCAGCTTATCAGCACGATCCGCACGATCCACGTCATCCGCGTCGCCGCCGGCCTTTGCCTGGCCATCGCCAGCTTGCAGGGCGCCGCCGCCGAGGGCGCGGCGGCGCTGCTCGCCCAGGCGCGCGAGGCGGTCGGCGGCAACGCCTGGCGGCAGGTCAAGACCCAGCACACGCAGTTCGTGCGCACCTACCTCGACCACGACGAAGCGGGCAGCAGCGACATCGATTTCGCCAGCGGCCGCTACGCGCAACGCATCCCCTCGTCGGCGGTGGCGCGCCTGATGTCGCGCTCGGACGGCCGGAATTTCTGGCGCCAGCGCATGGGCAAGCTGGAAAAGCAGGAAGGCCCGGCCAGCGATCCCGAGTTGCACCTGGGACGCCAGTCGTACGCCTGGTGGTTCGCGCGCGGCGGCAAGGCGCGCCGGCTGGAACTGAAGGCGCCGCGCCGCCATGCCGGCGTCGACTACGCGGTCGTGCGCGTCGAGCTGGCGTCGGGCATCGCCTTCGACTACTGGATCAACGACACCACGCGCCGCATCGAGCGCCGCCAGGAAGTGGTCGACGGCAAAACCTTCACCATCGACTACCGCGATTTCCGCCGCGTCGGCGCGATCACGCTGCCGTTCGAGGAAAGCGTGCGCGACGCGCGGGACGGCGCCGACGAGGAAACGCTGCGCGTGTCCACCATCGTGCTCAACCGCCCCGCCGCGCAGATGGACTTCTCCCTGCCGCAGCCGGCCGTCATGCAGGGCTTTTCGGCCCAGAAGCCGGCGGTGACGGTGCCGTTCGAACCGTGCGAGGCGCATATCTGCGTGATGCTGACGTTGAACGGCCAGGGTCCGTTCAAATTCATCCTCGACACCGGCGCCCGCAACGTCATCAGCGACAAGCTCTACCGGCGTCTGCGCCTGCCCGCCCAGGGCGTGGCCGTCTTGTCCGGCCTCGGCCAGCAGACCGAGCGCGGCGTGCTGACCACGGTCCAGCAGATCGGCATGGCCGGCCTGACCCTGGACCGCCAGGCCTTCTTCACCAGTTCGACGCTCGACAACCTGCCGATCGACGGCACCATCGGCTACGAATGGCTGTGGCTGACGCCGACCTTGATCGACTACGCCGCGCGCCAGCTGACCTTCCACGACCCGGACAGCTTCGTGTATCGCGGCCGGGCCGCCGCCACGCCGCTGTCGTTCCATGACAAGACGCCGCAGATCGAAGCGGTGCTCGACGGCCTGCCCGGCAAGTTCACCATCGACACCGGCAGCGATTTCTCGCTGACGATGAGCAAGCCGTTCGTCGACCGCTACGGCCTGGTGGAAAAATACCGGGCGGGCGACACGGTCCAGACGGCGCAAGTCATCGGCGGCACCACCCAGGTGCTGACAACGCGCGGCAAGCTGTTCGAGATGGGCGGGGTGCAAATCGCCGCCCCGACGCTGGAACTGCCGACGCGCGGCGGCGGCACGCTGAACAGCCCCACCCTCGCCGGCAACATCAGCAACGGCATCCTGCGGCAGACGAGCATCCTGTTCGACTACCAGGGCGGCAAGGTGTATATCGAGCCCAACAAGGTGATGTCGGCCGAATAACGGGTGCGCAGTGGGCGTGCCCCACACCAGCCCTTCGGGGAACGAGTCTCTTTCGCCTGTCTCTTTCAGTCTCTTTTGGTCTTTTTTGAACTCCTGCGTCTTCTTGCGGTCGAAGAGACTGAAAGAGACCAAAAAAGACCAAACCCTCAAGGAGAAAGAGTATGGTTCCCCCACGCCCCCGTTATCTACCACCCGCCACCCTCCTCCAGCTCGAAACCTTCCTGCGCGAAACCGCCAGCCCGCTGTCGGTGACCGAGGCCGTGGTGGCCGCCGTCAGGCAGTGGATCGAGCAGACGCGCAGCGCCGCCTACCCCGCGCGCGGCTATCAATGGAAGCTGCTCTTCCTTCCGGAGCACACGCTGGTCCGCATGTGCCACGCCGAACGCTGGCACGTCGCCAGAGTCGTCGGCGACGAACTGATCTATCAAGACGAGGCCGTCTCGCCGCACAAAATGGCGCAGGAAGTGGCGGGCGACGGGCGCAACGCCTGGCGCGTGCTCTGGCTGCGCTTCCCCGGCGAAAAAAACTGGCACAATGCCGATCTGCTGCGCGCGCGACTGCGACGGCGCGCCGCCAAGCCGGCGCCGACACCCGCCGAAGCGATGACCGCTGCCGCCGAAACCATGAGCCACGCGTTGAATGCGGCCCTGGTCCTCATCGAACACGTCGACCACCAATCGCGCAACACGCTGGAGCGCCGCGTGCCCAAGAGCCGGCGTGACTACGACGAGTTGGACGACCTTTCTTGAGGGCGACGGCAACACAGGCATAATGGAGGGATCGCAGCCCAACAGGCAACAATTTGTATCGTTCACACAATATCCGCGACGGCTGGCCGTCTTCACCTACATGCCGCCGCCTATCCCCACCACCGCCGACCAGGACCAAGCCATCACCGCGACGGTGTTGCGCGAGCGCTCGAAGCTGGGCAACTTCATCCGCCGCCGGGTCGCCGACCAGACCGACGCCGAAGACATCCTGCAGGACGTCTTTTACGAATTCACCCAGGCCCACCGCCTGCCCGAGCCGATCGAGCAGGTCAGCGCCTGGCTCTACCGCGTCGCCCGCAACCGCATCATCGACCGCTTCCGCAAGAAGAAGGAAGTGCCGCTGGACGACATGGTCGACGAGGATGGCGAAGCCTACCGCCTCGACCTGCTGCTGCCGGCGGCCGACGCCGGCCCCGAACACGCCTATCACCGCGCCATGCTGCTCGAGCAACTGCAGGCGGCGCTCGAAGAACTGCCGCCCAACCAACGCGACGTCTTCATCGCCCACGAACTGGACGGGCTGAGCTTCAAGGACATGGCGCTGCAAAGCGGCGTGTCCGTCAACACCCTGCTGGCGCGCAAGCGCTACGCCGTGCTGCATCTGCGCGCGCGGCTGCAGGACCTGTACAACGAATGAAAGGAGAGTTGAAATGATGAAATACAAACTGCTGCTCATCCCCAAGATGCTGGTGATCCTGGCGCTGCTGGGCTGGATCGTCATGCTGCTGTGGAACTGGATCGTGCCCCACCTGTTCGCCGGCGGCGCGCCGCTCGATTATTGGCGCGCGCTCGGCCTGCTGGTGCTGTGCCGCATCCTGGTCGGCGGCTTCGGCGGCCGCCACCACCACGAAGGGGCGCAACGCTGGCAGCGCTGGCAGGCGATGACGCCGGAGGAGCGCGAACAATTCCGCGCCGCGCACAAGGGCCGCTTCTGGGGCCACGGCCGGGAATGGAACAAAGAAAACACCAAGGAATAACAATGACAAAAACCGACGCCGCCGTCGCGGCGAATTTCACCCCGTATCAAAAAATCGTCGTCGCGATGCTGGCCTTCCTGCAGTTCGCGGTGATCCTCGACTTCATGCTGATGTCGCCGCTGGGCGCGGTCATCATGCCGGCCCTGGACATCGGGCCGATGGAATTCGGCCTGGTGGTGTCGGCCTACGCCTTCAGCGCCGGCGCCTCCGGCCTGCTGACGGCCGGCTTCGCCGACCGCTACGACCGCAAGAAGCTGCTGCTGTTCTTCTACACCGGCTTCATCCTGGGCACCGTCTGGTGCGGCCTGGCGCAAAGCTTCGAGAGCCTGCTGGCCGCGCGCGTGGTCACCGGCCTGTTCGGCGGCGTCATCGGCTCCATCGTGCTGGCCATCTCGACCGACCTGTTCCCGCCGCAGATGCGCGGCCGGGTCATGGGCCTGATCCAGACCGCCTTCGCCGCCAGCCAGGTGCTCGGCATCCCGATCGGCATCTACCTGTCGAACCAATGGGACTGGCACGTCCCCTTCCTCGCCATGGCCCTGTTCGGCCTGGTCGGCGGCCTGCTGGTCGCGTGGAAAATGCAACCGGTCGACGCCCACCTCGGCCAGCCGCAACGCCACAGCCCGTGGGCCCACCTGTACCACACGGTGACGGTGCCGCGCCACCTGCTGGCCTTTTCCATCACCGCCCTGCTGACCACCGGCGGCTTCATGCTCATGCCCTTCAGCAGCGCCTACATCGTCAACAACCTCGGCATCGACATGCACCACCTGCCCACCGTCTACCTGATCACCGGCGTGTGCACCATCTTCGCCGGCCCGCTGATCGGCAGGGCCGCCGACAAGCACGGCAAGTTCCCCGTGTTCATGTTCGGCACCGCGCTGTCGATGGTGATGGTGGTGGTCTACACCCACCTGGGCACCATCCCCATGTGGGCGCTGGTGGCGGTCAACGCCCTCATGTTCGTCGGCATCTTCTCGCGCATGATCCCGTTCCAGGCGATGGCCGCGTCGGTGCCGCCGGCCACGCAACGGGGCGCCTTCAACGCCATCAGCGCGTCGATCCAGCAACTGTCGGGCGGCGTGGCCTCGGTCGTGGCCGGCCACATCGTCACCCAGGCCCCGGACGGCAGGCTGCAGCACTTCAGCGTGATCGGCTACGTGGTCGTGGCCACCTCGCTGGTGGCGCTGGCGCTGGTGTGGCAGCTGCAGCGCCGAATGTTAACGCGCCCCTAATATTGATCGAAATTCCAGCTCATTAAGAAAACTCAACATAGTTGCCACACGGAACTATTTTCCTACTATAATGGCTGGAACGATTATCAATACCTCAACTCGAAGGGAGCAAGTGCATGAACGCCAGAAATATGGATGCGGCCTGTTTGCGGGCGCTGCGCCGCCGCGGACATTCCGACAGCAGCATCAACGCGATGAGCCCGGAGGAGGCGTTTTGCGAGTACTGCGCCTACCACGGCATCATGAACCTGGTGCCGGCGACGCTGCAGATGCTCGACAAGCTGCGCAGCGAACACCGTCCGCAATAAGAAAAGGCCGCCCGGAACAACCAGGCGGCCTTTTTTTCGGAACGGTGGATTAACGGTAAAACGCTTCGACCTTGCCCTTGAGCTTGATCAGCATCGGATTGCCCTTGCGGTCCAGGCTTTTGCCGGCCGGGACCTTGATCCAGCCTTCGCTAATGCAATATTCGTCGACGTCCAGACGCTCTTTGTCGTTGAAACGGATGCCGACGTCGTGTTCGAACACGGCGGCGACATGGTGCGGGCTGCGCGGATCGATCGACAGACGATCCGGCAGCGGAGGGAGTTGAGTAGTATCGTTCATCCCGCCATTATATCAGCTGGTTTTGAAGATCAGCTGCGCCACGCGCCGCAATTTCGGATACACCACCGGCACCGTCAGCATGGTGCTGCCGATGGCCATCAACAGCAGCGCCGTGAAGGTGCCGTTGGTGATGATGCCCTTGTCGAGCAGGATATTGACGAAGATGATCATGATCAGGGCCTTCGTCTGCAACAGCCAGCCGATGATCGACGCCTCGCCCGGTCCCCACCGGAGGATTTTGCCGGCCAGGTGGAGGCCG
>Ga0105244_10003204_pt1 | contig 11859 bp, 9 predicted proteins | sample KBSM44metaG_FD_80423 | JGI IMG/M metagenome (GOLD analysis project Ga0105244, IMG submission 80423) | Miscanthus rhizosphere microbial communities from Kellogg Biological Station, Michigan, USA - KBS M4-4 metaG | ecosystem: Host-associated > Plants > Roots > Rhizosphere > Soil | place: Michigan...
GGCAGTTCGCAGGCAGCGCGCACGGCCGCCAGTACCCGCAGTGGCGCCCGTTGGCCAGGTTTGCGGGCAGCCAGCTGGGCCTCGTGCGTGGCGAACAGGCCCTGGGCTGGGAGCGCGGGTGTAAGCCTTGGCGGGGCGGGGTTGGCGAGTTGCTCGCGGGCAAAGGCGCAGGCTTGGTCGAGCAGGTCCTGGCCGGGCTCGACCAGGCAGTCTACCAGCCCCAGTGCCAGGCCTTGGCGGGCATCGATCGGTTCGCCGCCGAGCATCAGCTCCAGCGCGGGCGCCACGCCGATCAGCCGTGGCAGGCGCTGGGTACCGCCGGCACCGGGCAGCAGGCCCAGGCGTACCTCCGGCAGACCCAGTCGGGCAGTGGCGCTGGCAACGCGATGGCTGCAGGCCAGGGCCAGTTCCAGCCCGCCGCCCAGCGCCACGCCATCGATGGCGGCGATCAGTGGCTTAGCGATGCTGGCCAGCGTGTCGAGCAATTCGGGCAGGGCGGGTGTCTGCCAGGTGCGTGGGCTGCCGAACTCGCTGATGTCGGCGCCGGCACTGAACGGCAGTGAGCGCCCATGCAGGATGACTGCCTTGACCTCGGGGTCGCTGGCGGCCTGGGTGCAGGCCTGTAGCAGTGCCTGGCGCAGATCGTGGCCCAGGGCATTGACGGGGGCGTGGCACAGGCCGATCAAGGCCAGTTGGTTATCGCGGCGATAGTCGATCAGCGGCATGGGAACCTTCCTGTTGGTGTCCTGAAAAAACGAGGCGGCGGCCCGGAGCGTTGGCCACCGCCGAAAAACCCGCTGCCCCTGGGGGACTCGGCAGCGGAGCCTGCCAGGCAGGGTCAGCGGGCGAAGGCGGCGTCGCTGATGTTCATCAAGTTGTCACTGCCCGTGCGGATCAGCGTCTCGTGCAGGCTGGCCCGCGGCAGCAGGCGCTGCAGGTAGAAACGCGCGGTCTCGCGCTTGCCTTGGTAGAACGCCACGTCGTCGCTGCCGGCCGCCAGTGCCTGTTCAGCGACGCAGGCGGCGCGCAGCCACAGGTAGCCGATCAGGGTGTAGCCGCAGAGCATCAGGTAGTCGAAGGCGCTGGCGCCAATCAGGTTGGCGTCGGAGCTGCTGGCGTCGCGCAGCCACTCGCTGACGTCGCGCCAGGCGCTGACGCGCTGTTGCAAGGCCTGGGCGAGGTCGGCTGAGGCCGAGGTGTTCTGAATGAAGGCTTCGATTTCGCTGAGCAGTTCGTCCAGGGCTTCACCGCCATCGGCCAGCACTTTGCGGGTCAGCAGGTCGATGCCCTGGATGGTGTTGGTGCCTTCGTAGATCGCAGTGATGCGCACATCGCGGGCGATCTGCTCCATGCCCCATTCGCGGATGAAACCGTGGCCGCCGAAGACCTGGATGCCCAACTGCGCGGCCTCGTTGCCGGTCTCGGTCAAAAAGCCTTTGGCAATTGGCGTGAGCAAGGCCAGCCGGCGTGCCGCGGCCTGGCGCACACCTGGGGTGACGCCGTGGTGCAGCAGGTCGACGCCCTTGGCGCAGGTGTAGGCCAGCATGCGACCGCCTTCGGCATAGGCCTTTTGGGTCAGCAGCATGCGCCGGACATCGGCATGGCCGATGATCGGGTCGGCGGGCTGGTCGGCGCGCAGGCGCGGTGTGGCACGCATCTGCACGCGGTCGCGGGCATAGGCCAAGGCCCCCTGGAACGAGGCTTCGGCGTGGGCCTGGGCCTGCTGAGAAACCGCCAGGCGCGATTCGTTGATGTAGGTGAACATGGCGTTCAGGCCACGGTTGGCTTCGCCCAGCAGGTAGCCTGTGGCGCTGTCGAAGTTGAGCACGCAGGTGGCGTTGCCGTGGATGCCCATCTTGTGTTCGATAGACCCGCAACTGACGCCGTTGAGGGCGCCCAGGCTGCCATCGGCGTCGACCTGGACCTTTGGCACGGCAAACAGCGAAATGCCCTTGACCCCGGCCGGTGCGCCTTCGATGCGCGCCAGCACCAGGTGCACGATGTTTTCCGTCAGGTCGTGCTCACCGGCCGAGATGAAGATCTTGCTGCCGTTGATGCGGTAGCTGCCGTCTGCCTGGGGCCGAGCGCTGGTGCGCAGCAGGCCGAGGTCCGAGCCGCAATGGGCCTCGGTCAGGCACATGGTGCCGCTCCAGCGGCCGGCGATCATTGGCGGCAGAAAACGCTGGCGCAGGGCCTCGTCGGCATGCTCGCTGAGGGTGCTGATGGCGCCGCCGGTGAGGTTGCCGTACATGCCCCAGGCGTGGTTGGCGCTGCAGATCATCTCGTGGTTGACGAAGCCCAGCGAGGGCGGCAAACCCTGGCCGCCGTAGGCTGGGTCTTTGTCCAGGCCCAGCCAGCCGTTGGCGGCGAAGCGCTTGAAGGCCTCGGCGAAGCCCGGCGGGGTGCTGACCTTGCCATCCTGCCATTGGCAACCGTGCTGATCGCCCACGGCGTTGAGCGGTGCCAGTTCCTGCTCGGCGAACTTGGCGCCTTCCTCGACGATGGCGGCGAAGGTGTCCGCGTCGGGGGCTTCGCAGCCAGACAGCTGTTGATAGTGGCCGCTCAGGTCGAGCAGCTCCTGGGCAACGAAGGTGATATCGCGCAACGGGGCGGTGTAGCTGGGCATGCCGGACTCCTGGCTGGGTGGATTCGGCATGTTGTAGCAGGCAGGCCCCGCGCGCCGCGTCCACCCCCCCGGTGGAATGGGGGGTGGAATCGGCGTGGCGTGCGGGTGGAGGTCAGTGCAGCAATTGCAATTCGCGCGCTGAGCACAAGGCGCTGTCGCGGTCGGCCACGTCGAGTTTGCGGAACAGGTTGTTGATGTGGGTCTTGACCGTGCTCAGGCTGATGAACATCGCCTCGGCAATCTGCCCGTTGCTCTGCCCGCGTGCCATGCGTTGCAGCACCTCCAGTTCACGGCGCGACAGCGGCACGATCAACGCGCTGTCAGTGCTGTCTCGCCCCGCCAGCAATGGGCGGAACAGGGCATTGAGGCGCTCGCGTGACGGTGGCGGGGTCGCCAGGGCCAGGCGCTCGCGAGCCTGTGGCAGCAGCAATGTGCGCAAGGCTTCAAGGCACGCTTCGCCTTCGTATTGCAACAGTTGCCCGAAGCCGTACTCACACGCCAGTTGCAAGGCCTGTTCGAGGCTGTGCAGGGCCTGGTCGTGGGCGCCACGGTCCTGGTGCAGGGCTGCGTCGAGTAACAGGGTGTCGAGCAACAGGCGGCGGTTGGTGTTCGCCTCAGCATGGGTGTGCAGTGTCGCCTGGATCTGCCGCGCCTTGTCGCGCTGCCCCAGGTGGCGCTGCACCCAGGCATAGGCCAGCCACTCTTCAGGCAGCAACTGCTGGTCATATTGGCGGCTGCACCAGTGCCACTGGTCAAGCCAGCCGGGCAGGTAGTCGGTGTCGTTGTCACGCAGCGCCAGGCGCGCCAGCCAGGCCCCGGCCTGGCGGTACAGGGTGAACAGGCGGAACTGCAAGGCCAGCCGGCGCACTTCTTGCCAGCGCGCCTTCGCTTGAGCGGTCTCGCCCAGCGCCCAGTGCAGGCAGGCCTGGTGGTGGAACACCCAGGGCAGCGCGGCGCTGTGCGGGAAGCCCAGCGCCAGTACTTCGGCCTGGGCCAGGGCGTGGCGCGCCTGGCTCAGCTGGTTGGCCTGCAGCAGGGCCAGGCCTTTGCCCAAGTGGCGGAACAGCTCATAGAAGCGCCCCGAACTGCCGGCAGCGGGCTGCTCGGCCATGCCTTGCAGGCGTTCCCAGGCCGCTTCGCTGGCACCTTGGGCCAGTTCGATCTGGCCCAGCAGCAGTTGCAGCAAGTTGGTATAGCCGCTCAGCCCGAAGCCTTGCAGTTCGACCAGGGCGCGGCTGGCTTCGGCGTGGGCCGGTTGCAGTTCGCCCAAGGCCGCCAGGCAGTTGGCCCGGTCGAAATACAGCACCGAGCGCGCAGCGTTGTGCTGCCCAAATTGCTGCAATGCCCGCGCAGCCAAGGCCAGGCCGTGCGCCAGGTTGCCGCCCAGGTAGGCCAGGCGGCTACGCAGGAACATCACCGTCTGCTGCACCCGCTCGGGGTGGCGCGGCACAGCGTGGCGGCGCTGTAGGGCATACAGCTGGTGCAGGCACTGGCAGGCCTGGGCGATGTCGTTGGTGACCATCACCGTGGAGGCTTCGGTCACGGCCAGGGTGAAGCTGTCGTTGCCGGCATGGCCGGCTACCTCGTCGAGCACATCGACCAGGGTGTTGACCTTGCCCTCGCGTAACAGCTCGAAGCCATGCCGGTCGACGATGCCGAGCACGGCGTCCAGGTCCCTGGCCCGGCCGTACTGGTAGATCGCCTCGGTGAAGCGGCGCTGCGCCAGCAGCCAGTTCGCGGCTTGGCGATGCAGTTGCCGCAGGCGCTGCGGGTCGCGTTGTTCGAGGCGTTGGTAAAGGCTGTTGCGCAGGGCAGGGTGGTAGCGGTATTCGGCGTGGCTGGCCTGGGGCATTTCGATGATCAGGTCCAGCCGCTGCAATTGGCGCAGCGCCGCCGTCACATCGGTATTGGCGGCCAGTTCACCGGCCAGCCCCGCATCGAACACCTGAGCCACGGCGGTGTGTTCAAGAAAGCCGCGCAAGGCGGTGGGCAAGCGCTGCAGGCGTTCTTCTTCCAGAAACTGCCGGGCATGGGCGTAGGCCTGACGCGTGATCGGGCGCAGGTCGCCGGGCGGCTGGCCGGTGCTCTGCAGCGCTTCGCGGTAGGCCTCGAACCAGAACAGCACGCCGCTGGGCCAGCCCTCGCTGCCGGCGCGCAGTTGGTACAGCGCGTCGCTGCCCAGGCGGACGTCACGGGCCAGTGCCAGCTGGCCGGTCTCTTCGCTGTCCAGGGCCAGTTCACGCGCGCTTAGCACGGCCAGCCGGCCGTCGCGGCGCAGGTGGGCCAGGGGTAACGCCGGCGGACCTTCGCTGGCGGCGAGCAGGCGCAGTGCTGGCGGCGGGTCGTGCAGCAGGGTGTCGAGGTACTGCCAGGCCTGGGCGGCGTTGAGCAGGTGCAGGTCGTCGAGCAGCAACGTCACCGGGGCCTGGCGGGCTTCAAGGTCGGCGAGGATGTGGCTCCACAGCTGTTCGGCCTGGAGGGCCTCGCGGTGTGACGCCGGCAACTGAAGGGCGGCGTGCAGGTGCAGCAGCAGGGCCAAGGGCTGGTTTTCGGCGCGGGTTAGGCGCAGCCATGCAAAGGGGCCGGTGAGGCGGCGGGCGAACTGGCCGAGCAGGGTGCTTTTGCCGTAGCCCAAGGGCGCTTGCAGGAGGATGACAGCGCCGTCGTCCAGCGCGCTGGCCAGGTGGTCGAGCAACCGGGTGCGCTGTAAGGCCCTGGGTGGTTCGGCGGGTGGGCGCAGCTGGTTGGGTTTGAGCGCGGGAAGGTGCATGGCGAGCAGTGCTCCGTCGGGTCAGCCAGGTATCGTAGGGGGTGGGGGGTGTTTGTCACAACATTTTTGGCGCCTGGCAGATCGAGCGCCGCCCGCGCGGCGCTCGATCTGCCAGGCGCTGCAAATGTTGTGGCGAACACATCAGCCCTGAACAACCCGTTCAAATTTGAAACCGCCCCGTTCAAATCCGCCATCAAATCAAACCCAAAAATCTCTATAAACCATTGATTAATAACAAATAATTAAACCAATAAACGACCTGGCAATCATCTTGCAATCGGCTAGCCCACGAACGACCAGCCAATTGGACCCACCATGCCCATCACCCATCCCGCGCTCCCCCCTAGCGCTCGCATCGACATCCCAGACGCCCATTCACAGCTCTCTACCTACCTACAAAACCAACTCGACAGCCACCCCGTGACCCTCACCCGCAGCGAGCGATTGTCAGGCGGTGCCATCCAGGAAAACTGGCTGCTCGAGGCCGATGTCGCAGGCCAGCCACAGCGTTGGGTACTGCGCACCGACGCCGTTTCCGCAGTAGCCGCCAGCATGACCCGTGAGCAGGAGTTCGCGGTGCTCGACGTGGCCCACCAAGCCGGTGTCAACGTACCCAAGCCTCTCTGGCTGTGCCAGGACCCGCAGGTCATCGGCCGCGACTTTTTCATCATGCAGGCGCTGGCCGGCACTGCCAGTGGCCACCGCCTGACGTCCGCCCAAGATGCGCCGCAGGGCAACCCGGCATTGTGCCGGCAGTTGGGCGCCAACCTGGCGCGCCTGCATCAGGTACGCCCGCCGCAGCAGGCGCTGGCGTTTCTGCCCGCCGCTGCACCCGACACAGTGCAAGCCAGCGTCGACCAGTACCGCCAGTTTCTGGATGCCTTGCCAGGCAGCCACCCGGTGCTGGAGTGGGGCTTGCGCTGGTGTGAGCTGAACAAGCCTGCGCCCTTGCCCACGTGCCTGCTGCACCGCGACTACCGCACCGGCAACTACATGGTCGAGGCCGGTGCGCTGAGCGGCGTACTGGATTGGGAGTTCGCTGGCTGGGGTGACCCGCGTGAGGACCTGGGCTGGTTCACCGCGCGCTGCTGGCGCTTCGGCCGGCCGGATCTGGAGGCGGGCGGCATCGGCCATCTGGAGGACTTGCTCGCCGGATACCGCAGCGTGTCGGCGCTGGAACTGGACAGCCAGGCGCTGCGCTTCTGGCAGGTCATGGCCCACCTGCGCTGGGCGGTAATCGCCCTGCAGCAGGCCGAACGCCATGTGTCTGGCCAGCAACGCTCGCTGGAGCTGGCGCTGACCGGGCGGATGGTCAGCGAACTCGAACAGGAAATCCTTTTGCTCACCCGTGGAGGCCACGCATGAACCAGCCCGATGCCCGCGACCTGCTTGTGACGGCGCGCGACACCCTGCTCACCCATCTGCTACCGGCGTTGCCGAAAGGGTTGCACTACCAAGGGCGGATGGTCGCCAGCGCCATGTTGATCGCCAGCCGCGAACTGGCGCAGGCGGCGGACTGTGCCGAGGTCGAGCGCCAGGCCCTGGCAGCCTTGCTGACGCAGCACGGCCAGGCAGCGACGGGGCTTGAACAGGCCCGCGCGTTGCTGGCACGGCGCATTCGCCAAGGTGCCTACGATCAGGACCCAACACGGTTACTGGCGGCGCTGCGAGCGATCAACCGGGCGCAGTTGAGCATCAGCAACCCGAAGGTGCTGGCCCATGACTGACCAGCCCGCACAGCGTCGCCGCTGCTACCTGGTTCGGCATGGCCATGTCGATTACTTCGACGCCGATGGCCGGCCCCTCGACCCGCGCCATGTGCCGCTGTCGGCGCAAGGCGTGGCCCAGGCCCAGGCGTTGGGCCAGGTGCTGGCGCACACCCGGTTCGACCGGGCGGTGTGTTCGGACTACCCGCGCACCCGCCAAACCCTCGACCAACTGCTGGGCCCGCGCACCTTGGCGGTGGAGCAGCGCGCCGCCTTGCGCGAGATACGGGCCGGCCGCCTGCGGGAAATACCCCCAGGCTGCCTGCACCGCGAAGTGGCCCAGGCCTATCACCTGGCCGACCGCCCCGGCGGCGCCTTTTTGCGCGGCGAGCCTTGGGTGGCGTTCCAGCAACGGGTGCTGGACAGCTTCCAGCAATTGCTGGCTGAGCCCGGCTGGACATCGTTGCTGCTGGTCAGCCACGACGCCGTCAACCGCATCCTCCTGGCCTGGGCCAGCGGCGCCGGGCTGGGCGGGCTGGCCGCCTTCGAACAAGACCCTGCTTGCCTGAACATCGTCGATATCGACATGGCCGGCACGCAAGCACAGCACGCGTTCATCCGCACCCTCAACTACACCCCGTACGACCCCGGCAAGGCCTCTATCGACAAAACCGTGATGGAGCACCTGCACGCCGCCATCGACCCGCGCCGCCTGCACGCCTGAGCCTTTCCCTCTACAAGGAACCCCACCATGCATTTCGCCCTTTCAGCCGAGCTGCTCGCCCTGCAAACCAAGACCCGGCAGTTCATTGCCGAAAGCGTCATCCCCCTGGAGCACGACCGCCGCCAGACCGCCCACGGCCCATCGCCCGAACTGCGCCAGGCGCTGCTCGATCGGGCCCGTGAGCACGGCCTGCTGACCCCGCATGCCGCGCGTGAAATGGGCGGCCTGGGCTTGAGCCATGTCGAAAAGGCGATCATTTTCGAGGAAGCGGGCTATACGCCACTCGGCCCGGTGGCCCTGAACATCCATGCCCCGGACGAGGGCAACATCCACCTGTTGGAGCAGGTGGCCACGCCGGCGCAAAAAGACCGCTGGCTGCGGCCACTGGTGCAGGGCCATATCCGCTCGTGCTTCGCCATGACCGAGCCCAGCCCGGGCGCCGGCTCCGACCCCTCGATGCTGACCACCTTGGCCGTGCGTGACGGTGACGACTACGTTATCAATGGCCAGAAATGGTTAATCACCGGCGCCGAAGGCGCGCAGCTGGCGATCATCATGGCGCGCATGGAAGACGGCAGCGCGACGATGTTCCTGACCGACACCGACCGCCCGGGCTTCATTCTGGAGCGCATGATGGACTCGCTGGACAGTTGCTTTGCCGGCGGCCATGCGGTGTTGCGTTTCGAAAACCTGCGGGTGCCGGCCAGCGATGTGCTCGGCGAAGTGGGCAAAGGCTTCCGTTACGCCCAGGTGCGCCTGGCGCCAGCGCGCCTGACCCACTGCATGCGCTGGCTGGGCCAGGCCCGCCGCGCCCATGACGAGGCCTGTGCCTACGCCAACCGCCGGGTCTCGTTCGGCAAGCCGCTGGGCGAGCATCAGGGGGTGGGCTTCATGCTCGCCGACAACGAGATGGACCTGCATGCCACGCGCCTGGCGATCTGGCATTGCGCCTGGGTGTTGGACCAGGGCGAGCGGGGTAACGTCGAGTCGAGCATGGCCAAGGTGCTTAGCTCGGAGGCGATCTGGCGGGTGATCGACCGCAGTGTGCAGGTGCTGGGCGGGCAGGGCGTTACCGGCGAGTCGATCGTCGAGCGGATCTTCCGCGATGCCCGCAGCTTCCGCATCTATGACGGCCCCAACGAAGTGCACCGCATGAGCCTGGCGAAAAAGATCCTCGCCCGTGCGGCCACGGGGGCCGCCAAATGAAGCACGACAGCTATCAGGACCAGGTGGTGATGATCACCGGCGCGGCCAGTGGTTTCGGCGCATTGCTGGCGCAGCGCCTGGCGTTGAGGGGTGCCAGGCTGGTGCTTGGCGACCGCGATGTGGCCGGCCTTGAGCGGGTCGCCGGGGCCCTGCGCGGGGCTGGCGCCACGGTACTTGCCGTACCTTGCGACGTGACCCGTGAGGTGCAGGTCAAGGCCATGGTGGCGGCGGCCCTGGCGCGGTTTGGTCGCCTGGATGTCGGGGTCAATAACGCGGGCATCCTGACGCCGATGAAGCGCTTCGTCGACACCACAGAAGACGAGCTGGACCGCAGCTACGCGGTCAACACCAAGGGCGTGTTCTTTTGCATGCAGCAGCAGATCCGCCACATGCTGCCCCAGGGCGGCGGGGTGATCCTCAACATCGCCTCCATGGCCGGGCTGGGCGGGGCACCCAAGTTGGCCGCCTATGCGGCGGCCAAGCACGCTGTGGTCGGGCTGACCCGCACCGCAGCGGTGGAATATGCCCGCCAAGGCATTCGTATCAATGCCCTGTGCCCGTTCTACAGCGCCACACCGATGGTTACCGCCAGCGAAGTCGCCGAGCAGCAAGCGATGCTGGCCCAGGGTTCACCGATGAAACGCCTGGGCACGCCTGAAGAAATCGTCGCGGCAATGCTGATGCTGTGTGCCCGCGAAAACAGCTACATGACCGGCCAGGCCATCGCCGTCGACGGCGGCCTTTCGGCGTTCTGAGCCCCTGCGCCAGGCGCGCTGTCATCAACTGTAAAACCGTTGTCGTCCGATGATAAGCGGCGCTTGGCGCAACGGCCTAAATTGCCCCTCAAGACGCACTTTGTGTGCTCAACAACAATGACAAGAAGGGAGATTGGCATGGCCAAAGCGGTACGTTTCTACGAAACCGGAGGGCCTGAGGTCCTGCGTTACGAAGACGTCGACGTCGGCGAGCCCGGCCCAGGGCAGGTGCGCCTGCGCCACGTGGCGGTTGGCCTGAACTACGCCGACACTTATTTTCGCAATGGCACCTACCCGATCCCGCTGGCCAACGGCATGGGCGTGGAAGCGTCGGGTGTGGTGCAGGCGGTAGGCGGGGGCGTCAGCCATGTGGTGGTCGGCGACCGGGTGACCTACACCGGCTTCCTCAACACCCTCGGCGCCTACAGCACCGAGCGCCTGATCCCCGCCGCGCCGTTGATCAAACTGCCAGAAACGATCTCCTTCGAGACGGCGGCCGCCATGACCATGCGCGGCCTGACGGCCTCGTACCTGATGCGCCGCCTGTACGACTTCAAGCCCGGTGACAGCATCCTGCTGCACGCGGCGGCCGGTGGCGTCGGCCTGATCGTTTCGCAGTGGGCCAAGCTGCTCGGCCTGACCGTGATCGGCACCGTCTCCACTGACGCCAAGGCGGCTGTGGCCCGCGCCCATGGCTGCGACCACACCATCAACTACAGCCACGAAGACGTCGCCCAGCGCGTGCGCGAGCTGACCGATGGCGTAGGCGTCAACGTGGTGTTCGACAGTGTCGGGCGCAACACCTTCATGGGCTCGCTGGACTCGCTCAAGCGCCGTGGCCTGATGGTGTGCGTGGGCACCGCGTCCGGCAAGATCGAACCGTTCGACCCGCAGTTGCTGGCGATCAAAGGCTCGTTGTTCATGACCCGGCCGGCCTTGGCTGACTACATCGCCGACCCGGCAGAGAAGACCCGCCTGGCCACCGAGCTGTTCGACCATGTCAGCAGCGGCCGCATCCGCATCGAGATCAACCAGCACTACGCCTTGCAGGATGCGGTGCAGGCGCACCGTGACCTGGAGTCGCGCAAGACCACCGGCTCGTCGATCTTCGTCATCTGAGGGCACTGCCATGCAAGTCGAACAACTGACCTGCGCCATCGGTGCCGAACTGGTCGGCGTAAGGCTGGCCGATGCCATTCACGATGACGGCCTGTTCGCCGAGATTCGCGCCCAGCTGCTCAAGCACCGGGTGCTGTTTTTGCGCGACCAGGCCATCAGCCGCGCCGAGCACGTGGCGTTCGCCCGTCGCTTCGGTGAACTGGAGGATCACCCCGTCGCTGGCAGCGACCCGGAGCACCCGGGCCTGGTGCAAATCTACAAACGCCCCGACCAGCCGGCCGACCGCTACGAAAACGCCTGGCACACCGACGCCACCTGGCGCGAAGCCCCGCCAATGGGCTGCGTGCTGCGCTGCGTGGAGTGCCCGCCGGTGGGCGGCGACACCATGTGGGCGAACATGGTGCTGGCCTACGACAACCTGCCGACCGAGATCAAGGCCCGCATCGAGGGCTTGCGCGCCCGCCACAGCATCGAGGCCAGCTTCGGCGCCGCCATGCCGACCGACAAGCGCCTGGCGCTCAAGGCCCGCTACCCCGATGCCGAGCACCCGGTGGTGCGCACCCACCCGGAAACCGGCGAGAAGGTGCTGTTCGTCAATGCCTTCGCCACCCACTTCTCCAACTACCACACCCCCGAGCGCGTGCGCTTCGGCCAGGACGCCAACCCCGGCGCCGCCGACTTGCTGCGCTACCTGGTGAGCCAGGTGTACATCCCCGAGTACCAGGTGCGCTGGCGCTGGACACCCAACAGCATCGCCATCTGGGACAACCGCAGCACCCAGCACTACGCCGTCATGGACTACCCGGCCTGCCACCGCAAGATGGAGCGAGCCGGGATCATGGGCGACAGCACTTTCTGAACAGACAAGAACAAGACTGAGGATCAGACATGCAATTCTTCGACGACTCGCTGCACCCGGAAAACATGGAAAAGGTAGTCATCACCGTGGCCCC
>Ga0105244_10003205_pt1 | contig 11856 bp, 10 predicted proteins | sample KBSM44metaG_FD_80423 | JGI IMG/M metagenome (GOLD analysis project Ga0105244, IMG submission 80423) | Miscanthus rhizosphere microbial communities from Kellogg Biological Station, Michigan, USA - KBS M4-4 metaG | ecosystem: Host-associated > Plants > Roots > Rhizosphere > Soil | place...
CGTGTTGATCGTCGCCACCGCCCTGGTTTCGGCGGGTATCCGCAAGGTCGCCCTGCCGCGCCTGGCCCCAGGGCGCTATCCGGTACACAGCAACACCTATTGCGCCAAGTGGCTGGCCAGCCATATCCAGGAAGCGGGCCTGAATGTGCTCTCGGGTATCTACGCTACGGTTTATGCTCCGGCCGGGTATCGCCTGCTGGGCGTCAAGGTCGGCCGTGATGCGGAGATCTCCAGCGCCCAGGGTGTGGTGCCCTATATGCTGACACTGGGGGATGAAACGTTCATCGCCGATGCGGTGATGCTCGGTGACGAGCAGGTCGAAGGCGGCTGGATGTCCATTCAGCCGACAGTGATCGGCCACCGCAGCTTCATCGGCAACGGCAGCTATGTCCCCGATGGCACCGTGGTGCCGGAAAACGTGCTGATCGGCGTGCACTCCTGCGCACCGACCACGGCCGAACTTCGCGACGGCGATACCTGGTTGGGCTCACCGGCGATCAACCTGCCGGCGCGCGAGCAGGTCAGCGGCTATCCCGAATCCCTGACCTTCCGCCCTTCGCCATGGCGGCGCCTGGCTCGCGGCCTGATCGAAGGCCTGCGTATCGTCATTCCCCAAGCCCTGGTGATCGCAGTGGGCTACACCGTCATGCTCGACCTGATGCCCCTGGCTGGCGACGAGCGCTGGGGAGCGGTGCTGGCTTACCTGGCGCTGATCGGCCTGGCCTATGGCGTGAGCAACTACCTGTTCGTGGTGGCCTGCAAGTGGCTGGCAATGGGCCGTTACCGCAAGCGGGCCGAGCCGATGTGGACACCGTTTGTCTGGCTCTCGGAAAGCGTCACCAGCCTCTACGAAGGCATGGCCGTGCCCAACTTCATGCGCTACCTGAGGGGTACGCCGTGGTTGCCATTGGCGTTCAACCTGCTCGGCAGCCGGATCGGCAAAGGCGTCTACATGGACACCACCGATATCACCGAATTCGACTGTGTGAGCATCGGTCATGACAGCGAACTGAACGCCATGGCGAGCCCCCAGACGCACCTGTTCGAAGATCGGGTCATGAAGATCGATCATGTGCAGATCGGCCAACGCGTCTATATGGGACCACGCAGTGCGGTGCTCTACAGCGCACAGGTGGCGGACAATGCGCGCCTGGGTCCCCTGACCCTGGTGATGAAAGGCGAGCATATCCCCGCCGGGAGCAGTTGGGCCGGCTGCCCTGCCGCACCCGCGCAAGCCTGAGCCGCGCAGGAACGGTGATGCTGAGTTTGCCCCTTCACTCCTGGCCGGGGCCGCAGCCCTCCTGGCAACAAGGCATCCTGCTGATAGGTACCCGGCACAAGCCGGGTACCTCACGGACCGAGGCTCGGGAGCGAATTCGTCAGGCCCTGGGCAGTGTCCTCGCGCAGACCCTGAGCATCCCGGCAGATGCCATCAGCTTCCCCAGTAACCCCGGCAATCGCCCTCGCGTGCTCATTGCCGGGCGGGCTGAACCGGGGCTCTCGATCAGTCATGAAGGAACACTCTCGGTAGCGGCCGTGAACCTGCACGGTGCCGTAGGTATCGACTTGATGCAGGTGCAGGAAGTGCCGGATTGGGAAACCATCGCCTGCGACTACCTGGGGCCACACACAACCCGACAGTTGCAACAGGTCGCCGAAGAACAACGCGCAACGGCCTTTGCCCAAGCCTGGTGCCTGCGTGAGGCAATGCTCAAGTGTGCCGGGCTACCCCTGGTGGAGTGGTCAGACACGACACAACCCTCGGGCCGCAGCTTCACACTGGATCTGCCTGCAACAGTGCAGGGTGTCGTGGTATTACCTGATGCAGCGGATGCCTGGGCACCTGGCTTGACAGCATAGGCTGTCAACCACTCCCGGACATCCGACGGCAGCGGGCATCAATCCAGACGGATGCCGCTATAGGCTTCGGTACGATAGGGAAAAGCGATGGTTTTGCGGCCACGCAAGTCCGGATGAGTCTGAATGAGGTGGTGAAGCTGCTCGGCGACAGCGGTCTTTTCCGGCGCCGATAGCGCGGCAATAAAACTGACTGACAGAAAACGATCGATGATTACCTCCTGCGGCGTACCCACATGGCTGTACTCGAAACGGCTCAGTTCCAGCGTCGAGAAGTAACGACCGTTGAAGGGCAAACGCCAGGCTCCGGTATGGAAACGCGGAGTATCACCTTCGTAGGGCGTGATGATCCGGGTGATTTGCGCTACCCAGTCCACCGATTCATCACGCACGTTCCACACCAGCCCCAGTCGCCCGCCGGGCTTGAGCACTCGATGAATCTCAGCCAGCGCCGCCTCATGGGCAAACCAGTGAAAAGCCTGGGCGCACGTCAGCGCATCGGCTGCGGCAGAGTTCAGAGGCATGCTGTCGGCCGTGCCGGACAACGCGCGAACCTGCGGCAAGCGCGCAACCAGCTCGGCCCGCATGGCTTCGACGGGCTCGATCGCCGTCAGCGTTGCCCCGGTCTCCGTGAGCAGACGAGTAAACTTGCCGGTACCTGCGCCCAGGTCGACCACCTGGGCACCAGGGCCAATGCCCAAGGTATCGCGCAACCACGGGAGCAGCTCGGAGGAATAATCCGGGCGCCCATTGGCGTAGGTCTTGGCCCCGGCACTGAAACCAACGTTTGCAGCCTTGTGAACACCCGACATACCGACGATCTCCTCAAGTCAATGGTGCGAAATACCAGCCGAATCAGTCATCCAGATCTTTGGGCGCCGCCGTTGCCTTAGCCGATTTTTCCGCCTTGCCGGGCTTGCCAGCCTTCTCCGGCTTAGCCTCGACGGCGGCTGGCGGTGGCGTCGGCGCGACAATTGCCTTCTCGGAGGCCGGCAACGCATCGACCGCCTTGAACACCTCGGCTATCGGCAACGGCCCGTCATGTTCGAGGGTCCGCTGCTGGCCGTCCTTGCCGACCAGGATCACCGTGGACTTGCCTTCCGGCGTGACGCCCAGCTTCAAACCGCGAATCAGCGCCATGGTGGGCGGCTGCTCCATGAACTTGTCGGCACGCTTGCCCACGGTCTGCGCCACCTCGTAGAAGACCATTTGACGCTCGTCGAACGCCTTGCGGTTGGCCGGGTCGTCGAGGGCCTTTTTCAACCCGACCAGGGTCGGGTCGGCGGTGCTCGGCGCAATCACCACCAAGGCACGGGATTTTGCGAAGTCCTGGGCCAACGGAGAGTCGACATCGGCGGCCAGCAACGGGCCAGACGCGAAGACCGACAGGGTGGCGAAGGTCAAAGACCGGACGAACATACACACCTCCTTTGAATATTCATGGGGTAATGATTGCGCATCGTAGGAAAAGATCCACAAGGGGCCGAGTTATTTCTAAAAATTCAGGTAACGGGATCTTTCTTCCAACAGGATATCGAACAATGCCTGAGCCGCCGTAGACAGCTCATGCCCCGGTTTGGTCAACACGCCGATGGCCCGCCCGACCACCGGATCGTGCAAGGTGATGCAGCGCGCGCCCAGCTCGCGCATCTGCCCGACACACAATGCTGGCACCGCGCTGACGCCCAGGCCGCTGGCAACCATCCGCCCCACTGTCGCCAGTTGATGGCTCTCGAATTCCACGGGCAAGGTCATGCCCCGGGCACGCAGATGCTCCTCCAGCATCACCCGCACATTCGACGGGCGCTGCAAGGTAATGAAAGGTTCGCACAGCAACCTGTCCCAAGCGATTTGCGTGGCTTCGGCCAGCGGCGAATCCGCGGGAACCACGGCAACGAAACGATCCATATACAAGGGAGTGAAACGCAACGACGAGTTCTGCAACGGTTCGAAAGCCACGCCCAGTTCCACCTGGCGATCGCCTACCATCTCCAGCACCTGTTCATTGACTACATCATTCACCGCCACATTGACCTGCGGGTAGCGGGCGCGAAAGGTCTTGAGAATCGGCGGCAACAGGTTGCCAGCGAACGACGGCATCGCCGCCAGGGTCACCCGTCCTCGCTGCAGGGTGAAACGCTGGCGCAACTCGTCCTCGGCATTATCCCAATCGGCGATCAGGCGCCGGGCCCAGGGCATCAGCGCCTCGCCTTCCGGAGTCAGGGCGACGTTGCGGGTATTGCGGCTGAACAGGCGCCCGCCCAGCCCGTCTTCCAGGGCCTTGATGGTCAGGCTCAAGGCCGATTGCGAGAGGAACAGACGCTCGCCCGCCACCGCGAAGCTCAGGCTCTGGGCAACCGCGAGAAAAGCCCTAAGCTGTTTGACGGTCATCGCGGTACTCTCTCGACTGCTCGCTATTATTGAGCTTTATCAATCAATCAAACCTAAAAATCAACTTAACAAATAAATTTCCCGGAGCAACACTCTCTTCAAGGCCCTGCGGGCCAACGAACAACAAAAGAGGATCATGCAGATGGCAGGTTTCGATAAACGCGTAGCGTCCTACGAGGAGGCCCTCGCCGGCCTCGAAGATGGCATGACCGTACTCTCTGGCGGCTTCGGCCTGTGTGGCATTCCGGAAAACCTGATCGCCGAGATCAAGCGCAAGGGCACCCGCGATCTCACCGTGGTCTCCAACAACTGTGGCGTCGACGGCTTCGGCCTCGGCGTACTGCTTGAAGACCGGCAGATCCGCAAGGTGGTGGCCTCCTACGTCGGCGAAAACGCCCTGTTCGAGAAGCAACTGCTCAGCGGCGAAATCGAAGTGGTGCTGACCCCACAAGGCACCCTGGCCGAGAAAATGCGCGCTGGCGGCGCCGGCATCCCGGCCTTCTTCACCGCCACCGGCGTCGGCACACCGGTCGCCGAAGGCAAGGAAACCCGCGAGTTCAATGGTCGTCCGTACCTGATGGAAGAGTCCATCACCGGCGACTTCGCCATCGTCAAGGGCTGGAAGGCTGACCACTTCGGCAACGTCATCTATCGCCACACCGCGCAGAACTTCAACCCGCTGGCGGCCACTGCCGGCAGGATCACCGTGGTCGAAGTCGAGGAAATCGTCGAGCCGGGCGAGCTGGACCCGGCACAGATCCACACCCCGGGTATCTACGTCGACCGGATCATCTGCGGCACGTTCGAGAAACGTATCGAACAACGCACCGTGCGCAAATAAGCCCCGGCCCCTCGACTTACGGAGAACAAGAACATGGCACTTTCCCGCGAACAAATGGCCCAGCGCGTCGCCCGCGAGCTGCAGGACGGCTTCTACGTCAACCTCGGTATCGGCATCCCGACCCTGGTCGCCAACTACATCCCGGATGGCATGGAAGTCATGCTGCAATCGGAAAACGGCCTGCTCGGCATGGGCGCCTTCCCCACCGAAGACGCAGTCGACGCCGACATGATCAACGCCGGCAAGCAGACCGTCACCGCCCGTGTCGGCGCGTCGATTTTCTCTTCCGCCGAATCCTTCGCGATGATCCGTGGCGGCCATATCGACCTGACCGTACTCGGCGCTTTCGAGGTCGATGTGCAGGGCAACATTGCCTCCTGGATGATTCCCGGCAAGCTGGTCAAGGGCATGGGCGGCGCCATGGACCTGGTGGCCGGTGCCGAGAACATCATCGTCACCATGACCCATGCCTCCAAGGATGGCGAATCGAAACTGCTGTCCAGGTGCAGCCTGCCGCTGACCGGCGCCCAGTGCATCAAGCGCGTGCTGACGGACCTGGCCTACCTGGAAATCGAAAATGGCGCTTTTGTCCTCAAGGAACGCGCTCCTGGCGTCAGCGTCGAGGAGATTGTCAGCAAGACCGCGGGTAAACTGATCGTTCCCGACCATGTGCCTGAAATGCAGTTTTCCTGATGAGGAATGAAGCGATGCAAGACGTAGTGATTGTCGCCGCGACCCGCACGGCGATCGGCAGTTTCCAGGGTTCGCTGGCCAACGTCAGCGCGGTGGACCTCGGCGCGGCGGTGATCCGTCAGTTGCTGAGCCAGACCGGCCTGGACGGTGCGCAGGTCGATGAAGTGATCATGGGCCAGGTGCTCACCGCCGGTGCCGGCCAGAACCCGGCGCGCCAGGCCGCGATCAAGGCCGGCCTGCCCCACGCCGTGCCGGCCATGACCCTGAACAAGGTCTGCGGCTCGGGCCTCAAGGCTCTGCACCTGGCCGCCCAGGCCATCCGTTGCGGCGACGCCGAGGTGATCATTGCCGGCGGTCAGGAAAACATGAGCCTGTCCAACTACGTGCTGCCCGGTGCCCGCACCGGCCTGCGCATGGGTCACAGCCAGATGGTCGACACCATGATCAGCGACGGCCTGTGGGACGCGTTCAACCACTACCACATGGGCATCACCGCCGAAAACCTGGTGGCCAAGTACGACATCAGCCGTGAAGCCCAGGACGCCTTCGCCGCCGCCTCGCAGCAGAAGGCCGTGGCCGCCATCGAGGCCGGGCGCTTCGTCGACGAAATCACGCCGATCCTGATTCCCCAGCACAAGGGCGACCCGCTGGCCTTCGTCAACGACGAACAGCCGCGAGCCGGCACCACTGCCGAAGCGCTGGGCAAGCTCAAGCCGGCATTCAAGAAGGACGGTTCGGTCACGGCCGGCAACGCCTCGTCGCTGACCGACGGCGCCGCGGCGGTCATTCTGATGAGCGCGGCCAAGGCCAAGGCTCTCGGCCTGCCGGTGCTGGCGAAGATCGCGGCGTATGCCAACGCGGGTGTCGACCCGGCGATCATGGGTATCGGCCCGGTCAGCGCGACCCGACGCTGCCTGGAAAAGGCCGGCTGGAACCTGGAGCAACTGGACCTGATCGAAGCCAACGAGGCCTTCGCCGCCCAGGCACTGTCGGTAGGCCAGGAACTGGGCTGGGACGCGACCAAGGTCAACGTCAACGGCGGCGCCATTGCCCTGGGCCATCCGATTGGCGCTTCGGGCTGCCGGGTGCTGGTGACCCTGCTGCACGAGATGATCAAGCGCGATGCCAAAAAAGGCTTGGCGACCTTGTGCATCGGGGGTGGTCAGGGCGTGGCACTGGCGATCGAGCGTTAACGATCAAGGCCTGAAAAACTGCGGCAACGCCCTTCACCCACAACACCACCCGACAGTGTGGCGAGCAGGCTCTTGTCGGATCGCCGCACCGCTGCCCTGGGGCGCAGAGCGTCCCCAGAACCAGGCAACGCAGTGCATCAGAAGAATGGAGAGCCCGGGTTTACGCCTGCTTCGCAGCCGAGCGCGGGCAAGACCGCTGGCCACAGGGGGAAGCGATGTTGCGCCCCCGACTGCTATCCTCGACTCATTTGTCCATGCACGTTGAGCGAGCCCCCGCATGATTCTGGTCCTGCTTCCCCATTGCGACTACGACCCTACCGAAAGCAGCGTCCCCTGGCAGTACCTGCATCGAGCTGGCATCGAGGTGCGCTTCGCCACGCCCCAAGGCACGGTGGCTCATGCCGACCCACGCCTGGTGGAAGGCGGCTTCGGTCCGCTCAATCCACTGCTGATGACGCGCAAGCCCGATCTGGAAAGCTACCGTGCGATGCTCGCCGACCCGCACTTCCAGCACCCTCTGGCCTACGCCGACGTCGATCCCGAACAATTCGAGGGCCTGCTGGTCCCCGGCGGCCATGCCGAGGGCATGCGCAGCCTGCTGGAATCCAGCGCGGCGCAACAGATCGCCCTGCACTTTTTCAAGACCGACAAGCCGATCGCCTCGGTCTGCCACGGCCCGCTGCTGTTCGCCCGAACCCTTGATCCCGATACCGCCCGCTCGGTATTGTTCGGTCGCAAGGTCACCGGCCTGCTGTCTGTGACCATGGAGCTGGCCGCCTGGCTGATCACCGCCCCCTGGCTCGGTCGTTACTACCGCACCTATCCGAAGACAGTCGAGTCGGAAATCAAGGCCGTACTGGCCAGCCCCAGTGACTTCATCAGTGGGCCACCGGCACTGTTGCGTGACTCCGCCAGCAAACCCGAGCGCGGTTTCACCGTTCGCGACGGCAACCTGCTCACCGCGCGCTGGCCTGGCGACTGCCATCGCCTCGCCGCCCAATGGCTGAAAATGCTCAAGGAAACGAGGGCCGTCTGAGCTCAAGGAACCGTCCCGCCGGCCGAAGGTCTGTACACACCTGAATTCGGTCTTCGCCAAGGAAAGCTCATGAAACGCATCGCAGTCGTCGCCACCCTCGGCTTGCTCAGTGCCTGCAGCCTTCAGCCAGCACGCAACAGCGGCAATAGCGCAGCGCTGTTCGGCGACATACTCAAACAACCGCCGCTGGCCGATTCGGTCCTGCGCGACGGTGACCAACTCAGCTACCAGGCCCAGGTTGCCTCCGGCAAGGTCACCGCCACCCCGGATATCGCGCAGCTCCAGGCCTCCTGCGCCAAAACGGACGCCAGCCTGCTGTTCGTCGAGTCCACCAGCAAGCTGGCCGCCGATGGCCAGCCTGAGCGTGTCACGGTCATGCGCGAGCTGCTGCCCGTCGTCGTCGCCAACCTTCAACAGAACCCAGCCTTCATCGAAGCCTGCGCCCACACCCCACGGCCAGACTGGCGTCTAGTGGGTGAGGTAGAGGCTCAACGCCAGTTGCTGATCGACCGTGCCAGCCTGAAAAACGTTGCCGGTGCCTGGCAGTTCTGGGGCGCGATCGACGAACCCTCGATCCTGATCAATCAGCAGAAAAAGATGCCCTACGCGCAAACCCGCCTGCGCTTGCAGGCCAACTGCACAAGCCAGACATATCGCAGCCTGGCCGAGTTTGCTCTCAACCAGAACAATGTGGTGACCTTCGGCAAGACCGAGACGGCCACCCAGGACAAACCCTTCGACAGCGCCGAAGCCACGACCCAAATGCTGCTCAAGACCGTCTGTGCAGGCGACGTGGCCAATAAGCTGGAGCGCTCGCCCAGTGCCGTACCGCGCAACAAGACGGCTCTGGTACTGACGCCCACGCCGGTCCCGGCGACGGTACTGGCAGCCATCGACGCGCTGGAGCTACCACCAGCCAGCAAGCCCCTGCGCCGCCTCGTCCTGGAACGCAACAGCGGCTCTGTCAGCCTGCGTTATGAGTTGTTCTTCGAACCCGGGGCCCAGAGCGGGCAGTTACACCAGCGTGAAGTCGGTAAATACTCGACCTCCAATAAGATCACCTTCCGTGGATTGTTCAACCTGACTTTCCAATCGCAGTACAAGAATAATGGCCTGGAGGTTTCAGTTGCCAGTAACGTCGAACAATTGAGTTTCAGCGGCGATTGGAAACAGATGCCCGTGGGCCAGACGATTGGCTTCAGTCTCAAGGAGCGCAACCGCAACAGTTCAAGACCGGAGAGTCTGCTTTCGCGCCAGGACAGCTGCCTGGTCAAGCGTGAGCTGCCAGCGAGCAAGATCCATTCGAACCTGGGCGGCATTGCCAAGGAGCTGGACTGCACCAGCACCGGGGAAAAACGGGTGACCACCTCGACGGTGTACTACCTGCAGGACTCGGGCTACTTCTTCAGCAGCAAAAGTGCGACTCATGACCTCTACAAGGAGGATATGAAACTGCTCCAGGTCGAATGATTCCCCGGCCGCCCGCTTCAGGCGGACGAAGGTATCCCTGGCCAGGTCCGCCGCCTGTTGCGAACAACCCATCAACCATGGAGGGCACCATAGAGCGTTGCGAAGAGCCGATCCGGAGTCAATTGAGAACGCAGGAAGACATGCAGGTCACGAATGCAAGGGAGAACTCTTCGAAATATCTTCGCAACTGCCATGCCGATATGCCGCTAACGGCTCTCGATGATCCTCCGGCTGACAAAGCTGAACGCCAGCACCCCAAAGATCAGCACACCGGTCGCGACCTGCTGCCAGTAGAAGTTCCAGCCGATCAGCAACAGGCCGTTGGCAATCACGTTGATGAACAGCACGCCCAGCAGCGTCCCCGGCACATTGGCCCGCCCCTGGCGATGGAGGGTGGTGCCGATGAATACTGCGCCGATGGCATTGAGCAGGAACGCATTGCCGGACAGCGGCACATAGGCGTTGACCGTCGAGCTGAGCAGCACGCCCGCCAACGCACAGGCAAGAGCCGTAGCCAGCGCCACGCGGGTGACGATGCGCCGTACCGACAACCCCGAGTAGTACGCCAGCAGCGGCTGGGAGCCCTGGGCCAGCAACTCGCGGCCCAGACGCCCACGGGCCAGCAGCAGGCCATAGACCAACGCCATGCCCAGCACGATCCACAATGGCAACGCCACGCCGAACAGGCTGACATCGGTCAACTCAGGCTGGAAACCCTGGGCGATGTAGATCGGCTGGCCGCCCTCGGACAGTAACTGCTGGGCGCTGGTTCCAATGAACAAGGTGCCCAGGGTCGCCAGGAACGGACTGATCCGCAGTCCGGCGATCAACCCGGCATTGAACGCCCCCACCAGCAGTCCCGCCCCCAGTGCCCCCGGGAGCGCGACAGCCAACCCATGGCCGGCATTGAGCAGTACCACGAAACTGAAACTGGCGAAGTCCAGCGCCGTGCCGACCGACAGGTCGATCCCGCCCGCCGCTACAGCGTAAGTCATGCCAATGGCAACGATCGCCAGCAGGACAAAATTGTTCAGCACCAGGCTCCTGAGATTCCCGCCGCTGAGAAAGCCCGGCGCCTGCCAGGCAAAGAACAGGACAATCACCAGGAACACCAGGGGCAAGGTGAAGGGCAACAGCGAGCGCGCACCCCAGGTCTGACGCGAAAGCATCTGACTCATGAGCCCTCCCCTCGATTCAATGCGCTGGAAGCTGCGACCACCAGCAGAATCAGCAGGCCTTGCACGCCATTGACCCAGAAACTGGAGATATTCAGCAGTTGAAAGCCATTGATCAGGAAGCCGATCAGCAGGGTCGCCAACAAGGTGCCGGGAATACTCGCCACCAGCCGACGGGAGAACACCACGCCGAGAAAGGCGATTGCCACCACCGACAGCAGCATGTCGCTGGAGCCGGTGGTGCTGCCACTGAAGAAGGCCGCCGAGCACAAGGCGGCCACAGCAGCGCACAGGCCAGCCAGCAGGTAGCTGGACAACACGTAGCCTGCCAACGGAATGCCCGCCGCCTGGACGGCCTGGGAATATTCGCCCACCGCCTGCAGGCGTAATCCGTAAGCCGTGTGCTGAATCAACAGGGTCAACAGTCCCGCCATCGCCAACAGCACCCACGCCAGTGCCGGCACGCCCAGCCAACTGCCGCTGCTGAGCAGGTCCAGCAAGGGCGAGTCGGTGGGTACCACGGTGTTTTCGGTCAGTACCAGCTCCAGCCCGGCCAGCACGTTCATGCTCGCCAGCGTCGCCAACAGCGGCGGCAGACGCAGCACAACCACCGCCAGGCCGTTGAACAGACCGACCACCAGCCCGCAACCGAGGGTCAGCAGCAGGCTGATCGACAGTTCCAGGCCGGCATTGTTCAGCCGGCTGAACAGCGCCGCACACAAGCCCAGGTTGGCCGCCAGCGACAGATCGAGCCCACCGGCAACCACGTTCGAGCCGCCACCGATGATCACGCAGGTCAGGCCGAAGGCAAGCACTCCCAGGATCGCCGACTGGCTGAAAACATTGGCGATATTGCCCAGCGAAAGGAAATTCGGTGCCGACAGGGCAAACCCCAGCAGAATGGACAGGAACACCCCCACGGAACCTCGTCGCAGCAGCAACACCCACAAACGCCGGGACAGCCCCACCGTAGGGGCTTCGAGATGAAACGGATCAGACCGAGACATCCGCAACCTCCCTGTTCACGGCCAGCGCATCGGACGGGCCGGCACCGGTGGCACACGCCAGCAAGCGATCACTGTCGACCTCACCCGCCTGGAACTCACCGGCGATCTCACCGCGATGCAATACCAGAATGCGGTCGCTGATACCGATCAGTTCCGGCAGGTCCGAAGACAGCACCAGCACCGCCGCGCCCTC
>Ga0105244_10003206_pt1 | contig 11851 bp, 12 predicted proteins | sample KBSM44metaG_FD_80423 | JGI IMG/M metagenome (GOLD analysis project Ga0105244, IMG submission 80423) | Miscanthus rhizosphere microbial communities from Kellogg Biological Station, Michigan, USA - KBS M4-4 metaG | ecosystem: Host-associated > Plants > Roots > Rhizosphere > Soil | place...
ACGGTGGGGCATGCGCTTTGGGGCACCCGATTGGCGCGTCAGGTGCGCGTGTTGTTGTTACGTTAGTAAATGCCTTGAGGCAGAACGCACTTAAGCGTGGCATCGCTTCTGTGTGCATTGGCGGCGGCGAGGCGACTGCGATTGCTATCGAAGTCCTCTCATAGAGCAGCATTGACTAGCTGTAACAAGCCTCTGCTGAACTTCGCAGATCCTCATAGTTGATCACGTCGAAGGGGTTGGCTTGATCACGCTTAACCGCCCAGACGCGCTGAATGCGATCAACACAACCCTGGTTGATAAGCTTGGCCCCGCAAGGTGTGGTGATGATCAAGGAGTGCGTGAACCGCGTCGACGAGGGGTCACTGGCTGAAGGTCTTCGATTTCAGCGACAAATATTTCACTCCGATTTCGCAACGCCTGACCTGAGGGGATGCGAGCATTTATGGAGAAACGCGCAACTAAGTTTTGATCGTCAGTGAGAACAAGTTTAATGCTGCAAAATCCAGGAGATACCGTGGCAGAGAAAGAGCTGTTTTGGGAAGACTTCACCCCGGGTAGAACTTGGACAGCCAAGCAATCTGTTCCTATCACAACGAAACAAATTATCGCCTTTGCTGCCGAGTACGATCCTCTCGATATACATATTGATCCTGACCTTGCCCGTTCGAGTCCGCTTGGGGTGCACTGTGCCAGCGGGGTACAGACGTTCGGTATCTCGCAACGGTTGATGTGTGATGCCTTACTTCTTCAAACAAACGTCGTTGCGGGTGGGAAAATCGATGGCTTTAGGATGGTTACTCCAGTAGTGCCTGGAGACGTTCTCAAGCTCTCAGCTCAAGTCGTTCGATCATTCATCCACGCAGGAAACCATGAACGAGGGTGGGTTGTGTTTAAAGTCGACGTCGCTACAGCGGGGGGGAACACCGTACTCGTTTATGAGGTGACGGTATTGATACTGCGCAGGGGCGCTCAGGGTGGGTATTTACCTGGAAACGTTGGTCAGCAGTGAGGCTCCTGTGGCCCTCTTTTTTTGGCCAGAAACGAACGGATTGTAGCGCCAGCCAGGCGTTATTCAAGAGCCCCAGTAGATGCTTGATCTATGCACCGAGAAGAACAACCGCCTCTCTCAAATGAGATACAAGGAGGCCCTCGAAGGGCCCAATTGTACTCAAACCAAAATCACTTGGTCAGCCAGGACTCACAGCGTCAAAACCGTGCCCGACTGATTCAGACCATTACTGCGCTGACCTCTTCCACGGAGGAATCAGAATGTCGAACGCAGACCTACTCCCTTCCCTACTCTTCAAGATCACTCAAAACCAACTCGCTCTCGAAGCCGCGATCATGGAACTGACACTCTGGGTTGAGCAACGCGGATCAGCAGAGGTCGCAGGCAATGTTCGCGGTGCTTTGGACACAATCAGTAAGAACGAAGAATTCATCAACATGACGCTTGCGGTGCTCAGAACACCTGAGTGATATGTTCAACCTCCTCATGTGTGATACGAGTCACTTCAAGAAGCAAATCACTCATGGCTCAATTGAGGTTTCAAGTGCTTTAAGTAGAGCTGGAGTCACCGGCAACTTGAAGCGTCGCTGTCCAGCACGACCGAGATTGAGTTAAAGATGATCATCGCGCCGCCCAATGGTGTCTTAGGTGAACGAGCTTAAAGCTGTGGACGCGGGTCACGCGAGCTTGATAATTCCGCCCTGGATATCATCCCGTGCCATTCGCAGGTCATTGGCGTCTTGGTTGAGCCGATGAATCAGGTTGAGCAATCGTTGGCGCAACACCTCGTCCTGGAGCTGCTCAGCAGCACGCATCACATCAAGCGCCGCAGCCTCATTGTTGGTGGCAATGGCGTCGAGCAGTTTGCGCATGCTTCTTGATGGCCGATTCATCTCCAACCCTCCCAGGTATCGGTGACGCGAATCATATGGCCGGAATGTTTCGTCAGTGTTTCAACTGCACGAACTGGCTTTGAGTTACCGGCTTCGGCTGATTTGACGCTAGCTTAAGGAGCGCCCTCTGAGGGTTCGATTACCCTTGCGTGATAAAGCTAAGCCGCCCGCTCCAGGGCGTCCAGCAAGCCAACAAACTCCAGCGAAAGCTTATGGCGAGGGGCCAAATGGATGATGGGAACTGACACTTCGTGAGATTCACGCATCTTGACGGAGCTGCTCAGATAGACCGGTAGCACTGGCAAGCCTTCGGCCAGCAACTCATTCACTAGAGATTGGTGTAGGCCGGTATGCCCGGTGAACTGGTTGACCACCACCCCTTCCACTTTCAGTGACTCATTGTGATCAAGACGTAGCTCTTCTACCTGTGCGATGACGCTGTACATCGCCTGACGTGAAAAGTTGTCGCAATCGAATGGAATCAGCAACCGATCAGCAGCCACCAGCGCGCTGAATGTGTAGAAGTTTAGCGATGGAGGCGTATCGATATAGATGCGCTCATAATCCTCGGACAATTCAACTAGTAGCTTACGCAGCTTGTTGATCTTGAATTTGCGCTCGAGTTTTGACTGGAGGTCTGACAGTTCAGGGCTGGCAGTGACCAGGTGAAAGTTGTCGTAATGAGTCTCGGTGATGGCCACTCGATTTCTTCTACCCTCGAAGCCGCTGGACAAGGTTTGTTTGAAGAAGTCGGCTATGCCTGCGGGAATATGCTCATTGATCAAACCCGTGAGGTAGTAAGTCGAATTTGCCTGGGGATCGAGATCAACCAGCAACGTTCGATAGCCTTCGGCAGCACTCACGGCGGCAAGATTGCAGGCAATGCTGGATTTTCCAACGCCCCCTTTCTGATTGAATACGACACGACGCATAAGGGTTGCTCATCCATGAAAAGGCCAAAGGCCAGCTGAGGTAAAGTGTAAGGAGTCGTGTCAATTCTATGACCGTAACATTACAGTTTTACGACAGCGATTGGCCGAAGCTGCAGACTAGAGCGTTTGACTGCCAACACAAGGTGGCAGCAATAGACTCACGCGGATGAGCAATCCCCAATCTGGCGCCTCAATATTGGGCTTCGACCCTCTGAACGCGCTACTACAAGCCGGGCCTTGCCCGAATGAGCGAATACACCAATCAGCGTCAGGTTCTACCGCTGAGTGAGGCACGTGAGCGTGAAGACGCCGGATTGAAATGTGGTGCGAGGCTCGATTGAAGCCTCGCTGAAGCTTAGGCAGGTTTGAAACAGTACGCAGCTAGCTTGTTACCGTCGAGGTCTCGGGCGTAAGCGGCATAGGCGTTGGGTGCCCAGCCTCGGGGCCCCGGCGCACCTTCGTCGGTGCCGCCACTGGCCAATGCTGCGGCGTGGAACGCGTCAATGGCGGCTCGATCCGGTGCTTCAAAGCTGACGGTGACACCGTTGCCCACGCTGGCAGGAGCGCCGTTGGCCGGTTTCAGCACGAAGAAGGACGGGGCGTTCTGCCCCCAGATTGAGCCATTGTCATCAAGATCGACAATGCGCTTTTGGCCCAGCGTACCCAGTACATGGTCGTAAAAGTCGCGCGCTTTTTGCAGATCGTTGGTACCGACGGTGACGTGAGTGAAGATGGTCATCTTAATGTTCTCTTTGGTAGAAATGCTGTGGGTGGGTATTGCAGTTTCACCAGGGCGAGACTCACCCCGGCGGCCATCGCCAAGCCGGTTGAGTCAGCGATCGAAATGGATAACGGTGCGAATGCTCTTGCCTTCGTGCATCAGGTCGAAGGCCTTGTTGATGTCATCCAGACCCATGGTGTGAGTGATGAAGGTATCCAGCGGGATCTCACCCTGTTGAGACTTCTCGACATAGCTGGGCAGCTCGCTGCGACCTTTCACGCCACCAAAGGCCGAGCCGCGCCAGACGCGGCCGGTTACCAGCTGGAACGGCCGGGTGCTGATTTCCTGACCGGCGCCAGCTACGCCGATAATCACCGACTCACCCCAACCCTTATGGCAACACTCCAGGGCCGCCCGCATCAGGTTGACGTTGCCAATGCATTCAAACGAGTAGTCCACGCCTCCCTCGGTCAGCTCGACGATCACATCCTGGATCGGCTTGTGATAATTTTTGGGGTTGATGAAATCGGTGGCGCCCAATTGCCGGGCGATCTCGAACTTCGCAGGGTTGATATCGATTGCGATTATTCGACCGGCCTTGGCCATGGTGGCGCCGATAATGGCTGCCAGGCCGATGCCGCCAAGACCGAAGATCGCCACGCTGGCGCCCTCTTCCACCTTGGCTGTGTTGAGCACCGCGCCAATGCCGGTCGTGACACCGCAACCGAGCAGGCAAACCTTATCCAAAGGAGCGTCCTTCGGAATTTTCGCTAGCGATATCTCCGGCAACACCGTGTATTCGGAAAACGTCGAGGTACCCATGTAGTGAAAAATGGGGCGGCCCTGGTAGGAAAAGCGGCTGGTACCATCTGGCATCAGGCCTTTACCTTGAGTCGTACGAATTTTCTGACACAGGTTGGTCTTGCCGGACGTGCAGAATCTGCACTCCCCGCATTCAGGGGTGTAAAGCGGGATCACATGATCGCCCACCACGACTGAGGTCACACCCTCCCCCACGGCCTCGACGATACCGCCGCCTTCGTGGCCGAGAATGACAGGGAAGATACCTTCGGGATCAGCACCGGACAGGGTAAATGCATCGGTATGGCAGACACCGGTCGCGATGATGCGTACCAGCACCTCGCCGGCTTGCGGTGCAGCCACATCGACTTCGACAATTTGCAGGGGCTGGTTAGCGGCAAAGGCCACAGCAGCACGTGATTTGATCATATTCGTAATTCCCGGGCGCAAAGAGGCACCGCCTCTTTGTAGAAACAAGAAAAATCAGCTGTGAGAGAGTGTTTACGCAGGTCGCGCCAGTGACGTGGCAATGGTCAGGGCTTCCTTGCCCCAAGAGCTGATTAGAGCGTTGCGTCGATTTTTTTTGCGACGGACTCATCGACCCAGGCGTGCCAGACTTCCGGGTGTTCCTTGAGGAACATCCTGGCCAGCTTCGGTGATTCGATGCGCTCCTTGGTCATCCTCGCCAGGTTCTGATTCAACAGACCGATGGGAATGTTGACTTTTTCCAGTACGGCCACCAGTTCAGGAGCCTGCTCATGAAATGTCTTGGAGAGTCCGACCATGGTGATGACGTCTTTGTTGGATCCGGTCTTTTCTTCCAGTCTTATCGCATCAATCTGGCCCATCAGCGGAGTCGGTGACCAGTAGTAGAACAGCACCGGTTCACCGCGTTTGTAGCTGGACAGGACTGCCGCATCCAGCGCCGCACCGGTGCCTGGACGGAAATTCGTGAAGGTGTTTTCAAGACCATACTCTTTGAGCATCTCGGTATTGTCCTGCTCACAAATCCAACCAGCCGGACAGTTGTAGAAACGGCCTTTGGACGGTTCCTCCGAATCTTTGAAAATACCCGGGTACTTGCTCAGGTCGGCAACAGTCTTGAGGTCAGGTGCCGGTGCTGGCCTGTTGCGTTTGGCATCTCCCTCCACGACATATCGCGGCACATACCAGCCTTGAGTCGCACCAATGATCGGTGCACCGACCCCGACGACCTTTCCGGCTGCCGCAGCCTTCTTCCAGACTTCGCTGCGCTCCATCCACTCTTCGCCAAATACCTGAATATCGTTGCTGGCCAGGGCGGTCTCAAGAATGATGGTGTTTCCCACCAACTGGTCGGTAGCACAACCGTAGCCCTCCTTGAGCACGATCATCATGATGTCGGTGAGAAGCATCCCGCTCTCCCAATTCAGACCGGCGAATTTCACCGACTTGCCCGACTCGCACCATCCCGAGGCCTGGCTTGAAGCACTACCAACGAGCAAGCCCAGGGTCAGTAACGAGGCCAGCACACTCTTCCTGTTTTTCATGATCAGACGCTCCGAAATTATTATTGGGGGCAGCGAGCTGTTGCGTGCACACACGAGGCGAACGAGACCAACGGATCCAGCGTGGACAGGTGCCTGTGCAAACACGTGAAGCGAAGGAGTGAATCAATTGCTTTTATTGTTATTGGGGAAACTTAAACGAGTGGGTCAGTGGAGGTACGTCCGTAAAATAATTGACGGGCGTAGGCGCTGAACTCGACATTGGGCTGATCCACGTAGGCAAATACAGCGTTGAGCCTCAGCCTGTCCCCCACCACTGGCGTCACACGATGCAATGAGTAGCGGCCGCGAAACAATGTCAGGGTTCCAGGCACTTGAGGCAGCACTTCTATCTGCTGTGTTGCGGGGTTATCCAGAAATCCCCTGACCGCCTCATAGCAATCGTCTGCTTCATTGCGCAGCATGCGCACGTACTCGAAATCGCCACCTGAATCAGCCGCCTGGAGCGACAGCGTGACGCTGAAATCGGAGCGATCAAAGTGCCAACCCAGTTGTTGCCCCACGGTAAATCCCTGGAGGTTCAGGGCAGCCAGCGGATCAGCATGGCGGTAGAGCGCATCCAGCCCCAACACGTCTCTGATGAACGACAGCACCGTGTCCGATTCGTAGATCTGTCGAATCATATGCTCACCCGGAATATCGGCGTAAGCGACGGTATCTTTTTCGGTTTTCATCAGGCGCCGCAGGGGATGCCCGGCATCAACGCTTTCTTCCTGCGGCTTGAAGTAAACCGTATGGTTTTCGCGGAAATGGAACATCCGTGGATGCAGCGCAAGCGTTTGTTCCGCCATCGCGTCAACCGGTTCATCACGGACAAAACCCGGGAAGATCGCAACGCCTTCCTGTTCCAGCAGTGATTGGCTACGGGCAACCAACGCCAGGTAGTCCGGGTGGGTTCGATCAGTAATCGGATAGCGTTTGAGGTCGACGATATCGCCCAGGGTTGGCGCAGGTGTGAGAGAAAGCAGGGTCATGATTGTTGTTCTCCGGTGGCTCTTGCTGGATGCAGATTGCATCCACACAGAAAACAAGTCACGCTCATATTTTTCCGCGATTTTGTGAATTATTTTCAGGTCGATATTTATGAGACTCACCCTGGATCACCTTGTAATGCTGCAAACCTTGTCGGAAGTCGATTCCGTAACGGCCGTTGCCGAGCGTCTATGGCTCACGCCTTCAGCGGTCAGTCATCGCATGCGGGAGGCGGAGCGGCGGCTAGGCGTGAGTCTTACAGAACGATCTGGCGGAAAACTGAGACTTAGCCCCGCGGGTGTGCGTCTGCAACGAGCCGCCCAAGACATCATTGCGATACTTAACGAAGCAGAGTCCGAGGCGCGATCCATGGCTGGAGGGGTCACAGCGTTCGTGCGTATGGGCGTTACGTCCTATGGCCCGTTTCGCTGGATTCCAAAATTCATCAAGCATTACTCAAGTCTTCGCCCGGATATCGAAATTACCCTGGTGACCGTGCCTCGTAACGACGTGTACGCGAGCCTGATGCAAGGACGGCTTGATGTGTCCATTATCGATGACGGCATGGTGCCTAGCGGTGTCGCCAAGTTGCCGCTGTTCCGCGACGATTTAATCGCGATCATGGCCACTGACCATCCCCTTGCGGGAAGGGAAAACATCTACGCCGAGGACTTCAAGACTTACAACCTGGTGACCTACTCAACCGATCGCGCAAGCGGCTGGGAATATGACCGCTTCTTCGCGCCGGCAAGTATTTTGCCGCGCCGTATGATCACCGTGGAGTTGATCGAAGCCATCGTCGAGCTCGTGCGGTCAGGGTATGGAATCAGCATATTGCAACGCGATTTGGTAACCCCCAGCCTGGAGCGTGGCGAGCTTGCATGGGCCGCCCTGAATGAGGGCCTGGATATCGCCTGGAACGCTATTATTCGTCCCTCCGAAGCCGAGGGTAGCGAAGTCAATCAAATGGTGACGGAGCTCAGCAACTGGATTAAATATGCGGAAAAATCTGTTGTATCGGACTGACCGCCTCCCTCCGCAAGGTCAACCATTGAACAAAAACTTCAATATCGCCAACGAAGCCACGCCTACTAGCCAGTGCGTCGACTAAGCAACCACCACAATCACAATAATGGTGACCACAAGTCTTACCGTAGAGGCTGGATAGCCGTCTTCCTGTTTTCATTGGCCATGATCAACTACATGGATCGCATCGCTCTATCCATTGCGGCCAAACCTATCGCAGAGGAATTTCATCTGACGTCAGTGGGGATGGGCTACCTGTTCTCATCCTTCATTTGGAGCTATCCCCTGTTCCTGATTCCTGTCGGCCTGCTGATCGACAAATTTGGAGTCAAACGCGTGGGTGGGTTTGGTATTTTCATATGGTCGCTGGCAACAGCGCTCACTGGCGCAGCTTCAAGCTTTGCCAGCCTGCTGACAGCACGATTGGTAATGGGTGCAGGTGAATCAGTGAGCAATCCTGTTGGCGCCAAGGTCATTCGAGAATGGATACCCAGCACCGAACGCGGCACGATCACCGCTATTTTCAACAGTGGGTCGTATGCCGGCCCTGCCATTTGCTCCTTGGTGCTAGCAGCCCTTGTCGCGGCTTTCGGCTGGCGCATGTCTTTCGTCATTGCCGGTAGCATCGGTTTTGTGTGGTTGCTTGCGTGGTACTTCTTTTACGGCAAGCCAGAGCAGGTTTCTTGGCTGAGCAAAAAAGAGCGCGATTTAATCGTTGAAACCCGCATAGGTAAAGGCAACAAGGATGCCGACTCCCAAACCTTCGGCCTTAAGCAATTGCTGAAGACCCCAACGCTTTGGGGTCTGGCACTGGCGCAGGGCTGCAATGTTTACACCCAATACCTGTTTTTGACCTGGCTACCGAGCTATCTCCAAGATGCTCGGCATTTGACGATAGCCAAAAGTGGTCTGTTCACTGCTATCCCCTACGCAGTTGCCGTAGTCCTTTGCATCGGCATAGGTAAATTGAGAGATCAGTATTTGAAGAAAGGCAGTGGAGCAGCATCCGGTAAACGTCGGAACGTCATCACCCTGACCATGCTGATTGCCAGCTGCATTCTGCTGATACCTTTTACGGAGGGCATCACTCAACTTGTGGTAATTTTCTCACTCACACTGGCCGGAATCGCATCGACAACATTCCTGAATTTTACGCTGCTCAATGACATGTTTCCGAGCTCTGGAGACGTTGGTAGAACAATGGCATTTGTGGTGGTGGGAGGGAACATTTTCGGCATGCTGGCGCCAGTTGTTACCGGCTATGTGATCAGCGCCACCGGTAGCTACAACTGGGCATTTGGTATTGCCGGCGGACTTCATGTAACGGGGGCGCTGGTGATCCTGTCTATGACAAGAAAGCCAATGATTCCGAAGGAGCGTCTGTCTTCTTTAGTGGTAATAGCAGTCCAGGCGTCATAGATGTGAGCGTCTATTGCTGGCCCTCCAACCTTGTTTTGAAAGGCTCCCTTTTGTACCCAAACCAAACTCGTTTGGTCAGCCAGCACGCGATGCTAGCCGAACCATAGCCCGACAGCAGCGCTGAGATACCTTACTGCCAAGTAGACGCTTACCCCATCGCTCATTGATGGAATCCAGCACGCTCATGGGTTTTCCAGTAGTGATCGGTTGTGAGATGGAAAAAAGGTCATCCGTGTACTCACCTTTTGGGCAAAGACTGAGCAGGTTTACCTCTACTTTGCTGCACTTGAACCCTGGTCGGAACACTTGGTCATCAACGATGACTATCGTCAACCTATAAAGGATCTGCCCATGCCCCTACCCCTTGTAGCGCAGAGCGTTGGCTACAAGGGCGAAGGCTGGCAAGGACTGCCTCCGGCTCGGGTAGTAAAGGTGATATCCCGGAAAAGTCGGCGACCAGTCCTCAAGAACACGGATCAACCGGCCATCCTGGACATATGCCTGGACAACATCCTCCGGCGCATAAGCCAGCCCGTATCCTTCCAGAGCGGCGGCCATTGTCTGGGATGAGGTGTTAAAGATCATCTGCCCAGACACCTGAACATGCAGTGCCTTACCCGCCTTGGAAAACTCCCAGGCATACAGGCCACCATGAGTTGGCAACCGCAGGTTCGCGCAGTTATGGGTGGTCAGATCCTGGGGAACTTGTGGCTTTTCACGATGGGCAAAGTAACTCGGCGCGCCCACGACAGCCATGCGAAAGTCAGGGGAAATCCTGACTGCGATCATGTCTTTTGCCACCTGATCGCCTATCCGCACCCCCGCGTCATAACGTTCAGCGACGATATCGATCAACCCGTAGCCAATGTTGATCTCCAGGGTGAGGTCGGGATATTCCGGCAGCAACCTGGAGAGTTTCGGCCAGAGAATAGTGGATGCGGCATGGTCGTGGGACGTTATCCGAATAGTCCCTGATGGCTTGTCGCGCAACTCTCCCAACGCGGCGACTTCGGCTTCTATTCCCTCGTAGTAAGGCACAAGGCTGGCGAGCAAACGCTCGCCGGCTTCGGTCGGCGACGCCCCGCGTGTGGTGCGGGTCAACAAGCGGATTCCGAGACGCTCTTCAAGACTACGGATGCTATGGCTGATAGCGGATTGGGACACACCCAGATGGGCCGCGGCCCTGGTGAAACTGCGCTCGCGCGCAACGGTGATGAACACCGCAAGGCTGTTGAAATCGCTCTGCGCCATGATGAATTTATCTCATACCGGTTATCGCAGTATGCCACTTCTTGAATGGATCAGATCTTTTTAAAGTAGCTGCATCCCCAATAACCAAACAGTTTGTGGGTTGGTTTCCAATACCCTCAAAGGAGATGGATGATGCAAAAGCGCAAAATCGGCAGCAACGGCCTCGAAGTTTCAGCCATTGGCCTGGGCTGCATGGGCCTGACATTCGGCTATGGCCCCGCCACTGACAAAGCGGACGCAATCAAACTCATCAGGGCGGCCTTTGAGCGTGGTGTCACCCTCTTCGATTCGGCAGAAGCCTATGGGCAAGTCAACGAAGAAATGGTGGGCGAAGCCGTTCAACCATTTCGCGAGCAGATCGTCATCGCGACAAAATTCGGTTTTAAGGACGGCAATCCCGCCGCTGGGCTGGACAGTCGACCTGAGCGCATCCGTCAGGTGGCGGAAGAATCACTCAAGCGCCTGAAGACCGACTGCATTGACCTGTTTTACCAGCATCGCGTCGATCCCAATGTCCCTATGGAAGATGTTGCCGGGGCCGTGCGCGACCTCATCACCGAGGGCAAGGTCAAATACTTTGGCATGTGTGAAGCTGGCGTAGACGCTATCCGTCGTGCCCATGCAGTGCAGCCGCTGTCGGCACTTCAAAGTGAGTATTCGATGTTCACCCGTGAGCCTGAACTGGAAATAATCCCAACTCTCGAAGCGCTCGGGATTGGATTCATTCCCTTCAGCCCGTTGGGCAAAGGGTTCCTGACCGGGAAAATAGATGCCGGTACGACGTTCTCTAGCGGTGATGTACGGAATAATCTGCCTCGATTTGCTGATGGTGCCCGCGAGGCCAACCACCATCTCGTCGCCCTGATCGGTGAAATCGCCCAGCGCAAGCAAGCAACCCCGGCCCAGGTTGCATTGGCCTGGCTGCTGGCACAAAAGCCGTGGATTGCGCCTATCCCCGGTACAACCAAGCTGCATCGCCTTGAAGAGAACGTAGGCGGAGCAACCGTGCAATTGACCGCAGAAGACCTTCGTGAACTCAGTGAGGTTCTGGCCAAGGTGCCCGTACAAGGTGAGCGCTACAACGCCCAGATGATGAAGACCATCAACCGATAAGCGTTCTCCAGCGCCTGATGGCGATCCTTTTGGGGAGCGCCGCTAAGTGCTCGTTTTCCCACTTTCCACGCACGAGCGATCAATCACTATGAAGTCAGACGAAGCGAACTTCGCCGTACCGGCATTTGCACGCTACACCCAGGACGTGCTTCTGGAAGAGATATGGC
>Ga0105244_10003210_pt1 | contig 11842 bp, 9 predicted proteins | sample KBSM44metaG_FD_80423 | JGI IMG/M metagenome (GOLD analysis project Ga0105244, IMG submission 80423) | Miscanthus rhizosphere microbial communities from Kellogg Biological Station, Michigan, USA - KBS M4-4 metaG | ecosystem: Host-associated > Plants > Roots > Rhizosphere > Soil | place: Michigan...
AATGAGCCGGAAGATGAGGATGAATCTGACCAGTACAATATCCAGTTTCATTTTGCGAATGATGATGACACTCCTTATCGCCATACCAGATATATCGCTAAGTTTTCTGACGGAACGCAGCAGGAGGGAGTAACTGACAACGAAGGAAATACCAAAAACTTTAATACTGAGGATCAAGCTCAGGTAATTGAAGTCAGGTTGTTAAGCCAGAATATTGATATGATTTTAGGAGGAGTTCATGAGTAAAGAAAAAGGAAGTTCGAAAGGTACGAGTGAGAAAAAGAAACAGTGTATTAAAGAAGTTAAGGTTACTAATCAATTCAAAAAAATGATGAGTGAAGCTCTTGAAGCTACCAGAAAAGTTCTGGATCAGAGACAAAATGATCTAAGCGAAAAAGGATGGAGTAATGAAAAGCAGGAGGAGTTTTATCAAATATTTGGCGTGAAAGATAGTGCAGTGATAACCATCGATAGCGAGGAAGAAAAGAAAAAGGCTAAGGCTGCTGACCCAATTAACCCTATGGATCCCTACATTGAAAAACGGAATATTACAGCCTATATATTTATGCAGGAGAGTGTGGATAGATTAATCAATATATGTGACAGAATATCTGTCGAAAGCGACACTGAAAACAATGATTCAATTCTTCACGGAAATTTTTTAAACACCACCAACCTAAATAAGGGCTCTGCTAGTGTGCCAGCAAATCAGACTCTAGGCCTTAATATTGACCGGTATAATAAAATATTAAGAATAAATATCTATCAGAATTTTATAGGTAAGCCTTTGATGGGTTTTGAGTCCCAAACTTCTACACTTTGCCACGAACTCTCTCATTTTTACCGAAGTGGTGATAATGGCATATTCGGTGGGATGGGAACGATCGATATGTCAAAGAAAGGTAGAGAAAGACTATATTATGAATACGCAAATGAATTAATAGACACTAGTAGTCAATATGTTTTTAAAAACTCATACAATATTGAAAAATATTTTGAATTAGTATTGTAAACACTAAGAAATGAAATCAGAGCGGTAATTTTTCTATTATCTATTACTATACTGTGTAGCATTACTTTGCCAGAGGGTAAAGGTATGAAGTGTTTTCCTGACAAGACTAATACTATGAAAACAAGTTTACTTTGGGTGAGAATAGTATCAACACTATTTGTTTTTATGACTCCGCTGTTTTATGTGTCTGCAAGTGAGGATATGGTTCTTCAAAAATATGTCTATGGATTACGTCAAGTAAAAGAGGAAAAATACTTCCCTCCACTACTTGAACCAGTAAGCAATATAGAATTAAATGAAAACGGGACGATTAAAAAGGTATATTCTTTTTACAACATTAGTGATAACGAAAGTGAATTAGTGCAAGAAAAACATCTGATCAATATTCATTTGGGAGTACGCCAGGAAAACAATCACGCTTTAGCTACAGTCAGTTTTTATAACAGAAGTCAACAATCGTATTTTGTGCATAGAAGCAGACTTGATGAACCCAAAAGCTCACCTTTTTATCCGTTGTGTAGCCATACATTTTCGATAGCTACCGATAATATCCGATTGATTTATCTGGCAAAACGATGTCAGTTTGAAGACGAGAGTAATGATAAAGAATCAAACTGGTTGGAACTTCCAGCAGGTAAAACATTTTCTTATACGGTGATACTTAATGATGCTTATTTATTCCCCCCAGGAAATCGCCGTTACAATATCGGTTCAATGGAGTTCCTTCTGGCAAGTGATATATTTTTCCATGAAAAAAGAGTCAACAAATTTCTTTTTTCCATTCTTGACTGGAAATATTACTCATGTATTACACTAAAAAACGCCAACTATTTAAGAGGAGTTAACGGGTTATGCAAGGTACAATATAGATGGAAAAAAGACACTATTGAAGGATTAATGTATAAATTTTATCATTATGGTTTGAATTCTGACAATTATTTTGAAATCAGGTCTAATCAGGTTGTTGTTGAAATAAATGGGAACAAACTCACATCACCTTATGATATGAAAACAACTCAATTTACAGATTAAAAATATTATTTTAATGGGAATGCACTTGGTCCTTTAAAAGGGAATAAAACTATTTATGATCACTCCATCCTAAAATCGAGACAATGTATCAACATTATGTTAGCTCTTGAACAAAGTGATATATCAGCAGTTATAAATAACCTTACCAGAACAACCTGCGCCCTACCCCTTCTTACAACACCCCGCTAGATTATCAATTATCGGGCAATCCGCGCTATCGTCACCAGGGCAGGATTCGGCAAGCGCCAGCAATTGTTGGCGCATTGCCTGAAGTTCGCTGATGTGTTTTTCAATATCAGCCACTTTTTGCAGTGTTCTGGTTTTCACATCCGCACTGTGCCGTGCCGGGTCGTTGAATAAATTGACCAGTTCACGGCACTCTTCAAGATTAAAGCCCACCTGGCGAGCCTGGCGCAATAAGGTCAGTTCATCAAGATGCTTTTGCGTGTAGCTCCGGTAGCCATTTTCGGCACGAAACGGCGCGGTCACCAGCCCTTTTTCTTCGTAAAAACGAATCGCTTTGCTGGTTAAACCGGTCTTTTTCGCCACATCACTGATGTTCATATTTTCCCCTTGACCTTCCCCTTGATGGAAGGTTTAACCTTTATCATAAGTCAACGAAGTCAGTCTGACGGTCAATATTTAACCTCACGATCATACAGGAATCTTATGATGTCTCATATTATCGATCTTAACCTGGATGGCCTGACCTGCGGCCATTGTGTCAAACGCGTTAAAGAGAGCCTGGAAAACCGCCCGGATGTTGAGCAGGCAGAAGTGACGCAAACTCACGCCAGCGTAACGGGTACGGCTTCCGTTGAAGCGTTAATCGACACGGTGAAACAAGCCGGATACGAGGCGAGCGCAGCCAGCCACCCAAAGTCTGATCCGCTGGCAGAGTCATCAAACCCGTCGGAAGCACTGACAGCGGCATCCCCTTCGCTTCCGACAGCCACCGTTGATGACGACGAGAGCCAACAGTTGTTGATTAACGGCATGAGCTGCGCCAGTTGTGTGACCCGGGTACAAAGTGCGTTGCAAAACGTGCCCGGCGTCAGCATGGCGCGGGTAAATCTTGCCGAGCGCAGCGCCCTGATAATGGGCACTGCCTCCGCCGAATCTTTAGTCAAAGCCGTTGAAGGCGTCGGATATGGCGCTGAAGCCATCGAAGACGATGCGAAACGCCGCGAACGCCAGCAAGAAACCGCCAACGCCGCCGTGAAGCGCTTCCGCTGGCAGGCTATTCTGGCGCTGGCCGTGGGTATTCCGGTGATGGTGTGGGGAATGATCGGCGACAACATGATGGTCTCCGATGACAACCGCTCATTGTGGCTGGTTATCGGGATAGTCACCCTCGGCGTGATGGTGTTTGCCGGTGGGCATTTCTATCGCAGCGCCTGGCGCAGTTTGCTCAACAAAACTGCCACCATGGATACGCTGGTGGCACTTGGTACTGGTGCGGCATGGATTTATTCCATCACCGTCAACCTCTGGCCGCAGCACTTCCCAATGGAAGCGCGCCACCTTTACTACGAAGCCAGTGCGATGATTATCGGCCTGATAAACCTCGGGCATATGCTGGAGCAACGCGCCCGCCAGCGTTCTTCTAAAGCACTGGAACGCCTGCTGGATTTAACTCCACCAACGGCGCGTGTGGTAACCGAAGAAGGTGAGAAAAGTGTCCCACTGGCCGAAGTTACCGCGGGCATGATTTTGCGCCTGACTACTGGCGACCGTGTACCGGTCGATGGGGAAATTACCCAGGGTGAAGCCTGGTTTGATGAAGCAATGCTGACAGGTGAGCCGGTGCCGCAGCAAAAATCGACCGACGAGCCGATTCATGCCGGGACGGTAGTGCAAGACGGCAGCGTGCTGTTTCGCGCGACAGCAACGGGTAACCACACCACACTGTCACGCATTATTCGCATGGTGCGCCAGGCACAAAGCAGTAAGCCGGAAATCGGCCAACTGGCAGATAAAATCTCGGCGGTATTTGTTCCGGTGGTCGTGCTGATTGCGCTGTTTAGCGCCGCGATTTGGTACTTCTTCGGCCCGGCACCGCAAATCGTTTATACGCTGGTGATCGCTACCACCGTGCTGATTATTGCCTGCCCTTGTGCTCTGGGCCTGGCAACGCCGATGTCGATTATTTCCGGTGTCGGTCGTGCTGCTGAATTTGGTGTGTTAGTCCGTGATGCCGACGCGCTGCAACGCGCCAGTACGCTCGATACCATCGTGTTTGATAAAACCGGCACGCTGACCGAGGGCAAACCGCAGGTCGTTGCCGTCGTCACGTATAACGGCAGCACTGAAGCCGACGCGTCGCGATTTGCCGCCGCACTGGAACAAGGTTCAAGCCACCCGCTGGCACGTGCCATTCTCGATAAAGTGAGCGGTGCCGAACTGCCACAGGTCAATGGCTTTCGCACCTTGCGTGGGTTAGGCGTCAGTGGCGAAACCGAGGGCAGACAATTGTTGCTCGGCAACAAAGCGCTGATGGATGAGCAGAAAGTAGATACCACCCCAATGGCGGCAGAAATTGAAGCGCAGGCCAGCCGTGGTGCAACGCCGGTGCTGCTGGCCGTCGACGGCAAACTGGTCGCATTATTTGCCATCCGCGATCCCCTGCGAGCTGACAGCATCAGCGCCCTGCAACGTTTGCATCGTAACGGCTACCGCCTGGTGATGTTGACCGGCGATAACCCAACGACCGCCAACGCCATTGCCAAAGAAGCCGGAATTGATGAAGTGATCGCCGGGGTGCTGCCGGATGGTAAAGCCGAAGCGATTAAAAATCTGCAACAGCAGGGCCGCCAGGTCGCTATGGTGGGTGATGGCATTAACGATGCCCCAGCCTTAGCGCAGGCTGAGGTCGGGATTGCGATGGGCGGTGGCAGTGATGTCGCCATCGAAACTGCCGCCATCACGCTGATGCGCCACAGTCTGGTGGGAGTGGCGGACGCGCTGGCGATTTCCAAAGCCACACTGAGTAACATGAAGCAGAACCTGATAGGGGCGTTTATTTACAACACGCTGGGCATCCCAATTGCCGCAGGGATTTTGTATCCGCTAACCGGAACGTTGCTTAACCCGGTGGTTGCCGGTGCGGCAATGGCGCTGTCATCGATTACCGTAGTCAGCAACGCCAACCGTTTGTTGCGTTTTAAACCGAAGGACTAGATGTCGGATGACGCTACGCTTTTCCGACCTACGGCTCGAGTGTTTACTGTTGTGAAATTTGCACCGGGCCAATCGCAGCGGTAGCATGACTTTTTTGCCAGGGAATCTGCCAATGGGTCTGCTATCGCGAATTAGCGCATTGTTTTCAAACCTTTCTAACACCCGCTATCCCTGGCCTGCTCTGGATATTGTGCTGCCCGGCCAGCGCCATCTGCACCTGGTCGGCAGTATTCATATGGGGACATGCGACATGTCCCCGCTGTCCGACAAGCTGCTTAATAAACTCAGGGACGCTGACGCACTGATTGTTGAGGCGGACATTTCCGAGAATAGCTCCCCCTTCCCCGATATTGCCGATGAACTGCCACTGGAGCAGCGCTTGTCTGCCGAAAACTGGGCACAAGTGGTGTCGTTAACCCAGGAAATGGGTATCCCGATGAGCCAAATAGATAACCAACCGGCGTGGCAAATTGCGCTAGTGTTGCAGGCTCACCAGGCACAGCGTCTGGGTTTACGCGCCAATTACGGGATTGATTTTCAGTTACTGGAAGCGGCAAAAACCATGGCGGTCCCGGTTATTGAACTGGAAGGTGCGCAGCATCAAATTGATATTCTTACCCGTTTACCCGATGGCGGTATGCCGCTGTTAACCGACACGCTCACGCACTGGCATACCAATGCTCGCCTGCTGCAAATGATGATCAGCTGGTGGCTGGAAGCACCGCCACAAGGTGGCAATGTGCAATTGCCAAACACTTTTGGCGATGAGTTATACGATGTACTTATGGGTCAACGTAATCTGGCCTGGCAGCATTTCCTGCAACAATTGCCCGCCGGGCGCTATGTGGTTGCCGTCGGTGCACTGCATTTGTACGGGAAGGGAAATTTACCTGAGCTATTGAAAAATATCCCCAAATAATTCGAGTTGCATTGCGGCGGCAAGAGAATGAGTTCCTATGAGCTTACTCTAGTAAGTGATTAGGGCGACTGAACGCAGCCAACAAAGAGGCAACTTGAAGTATGACGGGGAGATAAAAAAACGGCCAATATCGCTATTGGCCCGTCAAAGAGGAATTTGTATATTGTTGTAGTTATTCTGGTCGAATTAACGACCAGATAGAGAATTGTCGCTCAATGTGACGATTAACGCCATCACTATTCAGTGACATTATAATATTTGGAAAACATATCACGCTGCTTACTAATACGTGCGCTTTTAAGGCAAAAGCGCTAAGAAGGACAGATGACTCCAGCCGTAAAATTGCTCGAAAAAAACCGCGTTTCATTTCAATTACATGCTTACGACCACGATCCAGGTGAAACCAATTTTGGTGACGAAGTGGTGCGCAAACTGGGCCTGAATGCCGAACAAGTCTACAAAACTCTGCTGGTCGCCATCAACGGCGACATGAAACAATTAGCGGTTGCCGTGACGCCCGTTTCCGGACAACTGGATTTAAAGAAGGTGGCGAAAGCGTTAGGCGCTAAAAAAGTTGATATGGCCGATCCGCTGGTCGCACAGCGCATTACCGGTTATTTGGTGGGCGGCATTAGCCCTCTGGGGCAGAAAAAACGCCTGCCGACGGTGATTGATGCTCCGGCACAAACTTTCCCATCTATTTACGTTTCGGGCGGTAAACGCGGGCTGGATATTGAACTGGCAGCCAGTGATTTGGCGAAGCTGCTGAATGCGACTTTCGCTGAGATTGCCCGTCGCGATTGACGGATATGCCCACGCAATCCTCCCAAAAGAGCAATTTCAGTCAGGACGCAGCGACGTGCTGCAGGCAAAGTAAGCGTCTTGAGGGAGGAACAATGAATAGCGATAGACTCAATCTGTATACCCGGCGTTTTGAACAGGTTTTTGCCTATGTCGAACAGCATCTGGACAGCCCGTTAACGGTTGAGCAACTCAGTGAAGTTGCCTGTTTTTCTCGTTTTCACTTTCATCGCCAGTTCAGCCTATTTTGTGGCATCAGTATCAGTCGCTACATCACGCTAATGCGCTTGAAAAGAGCGTCTTTGCGGTTGGTGAACCATCCGCAGGAAAAGGTGATAAACATTGCCCTGGATGCCGGATTTGAGAATCCTGAATCATTTTCCCGTGCCTTCAAAAACACCTTCGACCTGACGCCCAGCGAATTTCGCAAAGATCCCATTTGGGTCGACTGGCAGGTACATTTTCAATTTCCCGGACGGGAAAATCAGCAGAGGCTAGAGAATATGGATGTGAAAATCATCACCGTTGAGCCAATGAAAGTCGCGGTACTGGAACATCTTGGCGACCCGTTACGGGTGAATAATACCGTTGCGACGTTTATTGAATGGCGTAAAGCATCAGGGCTTTCAGACTACATCACTCATGGGACTTACGGCGTGCCGTATAGTGACCCGGCCACGACACCCGGCGATGAGTTCCGCTTTGATGTGTGCGGGGAGCTGAGTAAAGAAGCAAATGGCCAGGTTCCAGAAAACCCGCAAGGCGTTATCTGCAAAACCTTGCCTGGTGGACGTTGTGCGGTAGTCCGGCATGTCGGTGCCTACGAGCGTATCAGCGAAAGCGTTTACTATCTTTACCGCCAGTGGTTGCCACAAAGTGGTGAGGAGTTGCGCGATTTCCCGGTCTATTTCCGCTATCTGGAGCTGGATAAAAACCACCCTGAGCATGCGCAGCAGACTGATATTTTATTGCCGCTGAAATAGCGCCCTCACCCCGGCCCTCTCCCCCAGGAGAGGGAGAAAACCATCCCGAACAGTCCTCTCTCCCTCAGGAGAGGGAGAAAACTATACCGGACAATTTCCTCTCCCACATGGGTATACCGAACAGTCCCCTCTCCTTTGGGAGAGGGTTAGGGTGAGGGGAAAAATCCTTACTGCCAGATCACTTCGCCCTTCGGCTCGTAAGCATTCACATCAAGCGGAGAATTTTGCTCGATGTACTGTTTCAGCACTTCCGCATCCACAAACCCGGTATTCACAAAACCTGGTTTTTTGTCGATTTCCGGATAACTATCACCACCGGAAGCGTTAAAGTTCAGCGTCGCCATGCGGTATGTTTTCGCAGGGTCTACTGGCTCACCTTTGATTTTTAAATCTTGCAGACCGGCGGCCGTTGCCACAAAGCTGACATTCGAGAACTGCGGATAGGCTCCGGAATCGGGTTTCTTCTGCGCAACCGCGCTCAGATACTCAACCACATCTTTGCCCGTCATATCGATATAGGTCACGGTGTTGCCAAACGGCTGCACTTTCAGCACATCTTTATAAGTGATGTCACCTGCTTCAATCGAATCACGGATACCACCACCGCTCATGACGGCGAAGTCGGCACTGGTACGCGCCATTTGTGCCGCCAGTAACAGACGTGCGAGGTTAGTTTGCACAAAACGAACCTTGCTGCGATCGCCTTCCAGATGCCCGTTCACACTACCCACTTTGACATTAAGCTGCGCCTGACCTTTATTCTGGAATGGCGTCAACAGTGAGAGCATCTGTTGGTTTTCAGGGATTTGCGGCGTATAGAGCACGCGCTCACTTTCACCGTTATCGTAGGTGATCTTTTTCTTCAGGTTGATGGGGATTAACTGGTAATTCACCAGTTTCATCTCGCCGTTGCGGAACTCGAAATCGGCACGGCCAACGTATTTGCCCCACTCGTGAGCCTGAACAATCCAGATACCATTTTGTTTGTCTGGCGCGCACGGTGTACCCGGTACGTAATCAACCTGCTTTTTATTTTCCGCAGCCATACACACTGGGTTTTGTGAGTGGCCGCCAACAATCATGGTCAGCGCCCCGGCAGGCAAGCTGCGAGCCATTTCCACATCGCCTGGCGCGTTGGAACCGTGCTGGCCGTTATCGTAATGGCCCATATGGGTTGCAGCGATCAGCACATCTGGTTTTTCAGTGGTTTGCAGTTCCTGAATCACCAGTTTTGCTTCATCGGCAGGTTTGCGGAATTCGATATCGGTGAAGTATTCAGGGTTACCAATTTTCGCCGTATCGTCGGTGGTTAAACCGATCACCGCAATTTTAATACCCTGAGGCTTAAAGATGGCCCACGGTTTAAACAGTCGCTCGCCGGTACTTTTCTGGTAAATATTGGCCGAAAGTAGCGGGAATTTCGCCCACTTTTCTTGTTGGCGTAACACCGTGAGCGGGTTGTCGAATTCATGGTTGCCGATAGCCATCGCATCGTAGCCAATCAGGTTCATGCCACGGAAATCGGGTTCCGCATCCTGCAAGTCGGATTCGGGAACACCAGTGTTGATGTCACCACCAGACAGCAGCAGCACACTACCTCCCTGCTCTGCCACCTCTTTACGAATACTATCCACCAGAGTTTTTTGCGCAGCCAGGCCGTACTCGGCGTGTTCGTTACGCCAAAAATGACCGTGGTGATCGTTGGTGTGCAGAATGGTGATGTTGTAGGTTTTATCTTTTTCCCATGCCAGTGCCGATGCACTGGTCAGACTGACTGCCATCAGCAATGCCGTGGTCACCCCTTTCACTACGAACTTCATCGCAAATCTCCATATTTAATTAGTAAGCCTGGGTTTAGCATAGATTAATCATTTTTATGATTGTGACTTTATTCAGCTCACGCCTGCAGGTATGTTAGCTGAGTAATGATTTCCTACGGTTCCATCAGTGAACCGGATAATAATAAATCACTCAATATATGACAGGTACTTATGGCAATCTCGGAACAAACTCTCGCACCGCCTGAGCCTAAGAAGGCTCGCACCGCGTTCGGAATTTTAGGAGCAATCAGCCTTTCTCATTTGCTCAACGATATGATTCAGTCGCTCATTCTGGCGCTCTACCCGCTGCTACAGAGTGAGTTCTCGCTGAGTTTTGTGCAGATAGGGATGATCACGCTGACCTTCCAGGTCACCTCATCGCTTCTTCAGCCGGTGGTAGGATACTACACAGATAAATACCCGATGCCATGGTCATTGCCGATTGGCATGTGCTTCACACTTTGCGGATTGGTCATTCTGGCCCTGGCGGGTAGCTTCCCGATGGTACTACTGGCAGCAGGCCTGGTGGGCACCGGTTCTTCGGTATTCCACCCGGAATCCTCCCGTGTGGCGCGTATGGCATCCGGCGGTCGCCATGGTCTTGCGCAGTCGCTGTTCCAGGTTGGTGGCAACTTCGGTAGTTCATTAGGTCCGTTGTTGGCCGCGCTGATTATTGCTCCGTATGGTAAAGGTAACGTCGGCTGGTTTGTACTGGCTGCGCTGTTGGCGATTATTGTCTTGCTGCAAATTAGCCGCTGGTATGCCGCGCAACATCGTATGGCGAAAGGTAAGACTGCGGCTCCCGTAGTCAACCCACTGCCACGCAAAAAAGTGATTCAGGCGGTGAGTGTGTTGCTGGTGCTGATTTTCTCTAAGTACTTTTATATGGCGAGTATCAGCAGCTATTACACCTTCTATCTGATGCACAAATTTGGTTTGTCAGTACAAAACGCCCAGTTCCATCTGTTCGCCTTCTTGTTTGCGGTAGCCGCCGGAACTGTGATTGGCGGGCCTGTTGGCGATAAAATTGGCCGTAAGTATGTCATCTGGGGTTCGATTCTGGGTGTCGCGCCATTCACGCTATTCCTGCCGTACGTTTCGCTGTACTGGACAGGCATACTGACAGTAATTATCGGCTTTATTCTGGCCTCGGCATTTTCCGCTATTCTGGTTTACGCGCAAGAACTGATGCCTGGACGTATCGGTATGGTTTCCGGGCTGTTCTTCGGTTTTGCCTTTGGCATGGGCGGGCTGGGCGCTGCGATATTGGGCTTAGTGGCTGACCACACAAGTATCGAGTTAGTCTATAAAATATGTGCTTTCCTGCCACTTCTTGGCATATTGACCATATTCCTGCCTGACAATCGCCATAAGTCTTAGTTATAAGGGCCAGATAGTTTCTCTGGCCCTGCACTTCCCGCATGTTCCTCAATGTCTTTTAGAGATTAACCTTGTAAAACCCCCTTCCTGCACCCATTTTTGTCTAAATGCGCCTTTTCTTAAAAAATCACTTATTTAACACCCACACCGATTAAAAAATTGTCATAAACTAAAAGTAGAGTATTGGATCTTATTTGTTACGAAAGGAGACTGAATGCATCATGCCACCCCGCTTATCACCACCATTGTCGGAGGCCTTGTCCTGGCCTTTTTACTCGGTATGCTCGCCAACAAACTGCGAATATCGCCACTGGTGGGCTATTTGTTAGCTGGGGTATTAGCTGGCCCTTTTACGCCAGGTTTTGTCGCAGACACTAAACTGGCCCCGGAACTGGCCGAACTGGGCGTTATCTTGCTGATGTTTGGCGTTGGTTTGCATTTCTCTTTAAAGGATTTGATGGCGGTAAAGGCCATCGCCATCCCCGGAGCTATCGCCCAGATTGGTGTGGCGACGCTGCTGGGTATGGCGCTTTCATCGCTGATGGGCTGGTCATTGATGACCGGTATCGTGTTCGGCCTGTGTCTTTCCACCGCCAGTACCGTGGTGCTGTTACGGGCGCTGGAAGAGCGGCAATTAATTGACAGCCAGCGCGGGCAAATCGCGATTGGCTGGTTGATTGTTGAAGATCTGGTGATGGTGTTAACGCTGGTTCTG
>Ga0105244_10003212_pt1 | contig 11837 bp, 8 predicted proteins | sample KBSM44metaG_FD_80423 | JGI IMG/M metagenome (GOLD analysis project Ga0105244, IMG submission 80423) | Miscanthus rhizosphere microbial communities from Kellogg Biological Station, Michigan, USA - KBS M4-4 metaG | ecosystem: Host-associated > Plants > Roots > Rhizosphere > Soil | place: Michigan...
CGAGAGCAAGAACAAGCCCGCCGTGACCGCCCTGCGCGAAATCGCCGAAGGCAAGATCGGCCTCGAAATGCTCAAGAAGGTGCCGGGCTGATCTGACGCAGCCCTGCAACGAAAAGGCACCGCGAAGCGGTGCTTTTTTTATGTCCGGACGCGTCCACAGAGCGGTCACGCTAAAGTGGTAGCCATGAGCGCGGTAGCCAAACATCAGTCCCATGCCCCCAAAGGCACGCCGAAGCCGAGCCCGGCGGCGCTGAACGCGGCCGCCGCGAGCTTCGCGGCATTGACCGCGCGCCTCGACTACCTGAGCCCCGAAGACACCGAACTGGTCCGGCGCGCCTACCGCTTCGCCGACGAAGCCCACCTGGGCCAGCTGCGCAACAGCGGCGAGCCCTACATCACGCACCCGATCGCCGTGGCGGCGCAATGCGCCGAGTGGAAGCTCGATGCGCAGGCGCTGATGGCCGCCCTGCTCCACGACGCCATCGAAGACTGCGGCGTCACCAAGCCCGAACTCATCGAGCGCTTCGGCGCCCCGGTTGCCGAACTGGTCGACGGACTGACCAAGCTCGACAAGCTGCAGTTCAACACCCGCGAGGAAAACCAGGCCGAGTCGTTCCGCAAGATGCTGCTGGCGATGGCGCGCGACGTGCGCGTCATCCTCGTCAAGCTGGCAGACCGTACGCACAACATGCGCACACTGGCCGATGCGCCGCGTGAAAAATGGGGCCGCATCTCGCGCGAGACGCTCGAGATCTACGCGCCCATCGCGCACCGGCTCGGGCTGAACCAGACCTATCGCGAGCTGCAGGAGCTGTCGTTCCGGCATTTGAAACCGTGGCGTTACGCCACGCTGTCGAAGGCCGTCGCCAAGGCGCGCGGCCGTCGGCGCGACCTGATCCAAAAGGTGCAAAAAGAGGTCGAGGCCGCGTTCTCGGCCGCCGGCATGACACTGCGGATCGCAGGACGCGAGAAAACGCTCTATTCGATCTACCGCAAGATGGAAGAAAAACACCTGAGCTTCGCCCAGGTGACCGACATCTACGGCTTCCGCCTGATCGTGCCGAACGTGATCGCCTGCTATACCGGCCTGGGCATCCTGCACCAGATGTACAAGCCGCTGCCGGGCAAGTTCAAGGACCACATTGCGATCGCCAAGCTCAACGGCTACCAGTCGCTGCACACCACGCTGGTAGGCCCGGCCGGCGTCAGCGTGGAATTCCAGCTGCGCACCGAGGCGATGCACGTGGTGGCCGAATCGGGCGTGGCCGCGCACTGGCTGTACAAGGCCGCCGAGCCGAACGCGGCCAGCAATGACCGGCTGGGCACCAAGTGGCTGCAGTCGCTGCTCGACATCCAGGACGAGACGCGCGATGCGGCCGAGTTCTGGGACCACGTCAAGGTCGACCTGTTCCCCGACGCGGTGTACGTGTTCACGCCGAAGAGCCAGATCATGGCGCTGCCCCGCGGCGCCACGGTGGTCGACTTTGCCTATGCCATCCACAGCAACATCGGCGATCACACCTCGGCCGCGCGCATCAACGGCGACCAGGTGCCGCTGCGCACCGAGCTGAAGAACGGCGACGTGGTCGAGGTGATCACGGCGCCCGTGTCGACGCCCAATCCGGCCTGGCTCGGGTTCGTGCGGACCGGCCGGGCGCGCTCCAAGATCCGCCACTACCTGAAGACGCTGGCGCACGCCGAGTCCGAAGGCCTGGGCGAAAAGCTGCTCGCGCAGGCCTTGCGCGCCGAAGGCCTGAGCAAGCTGCCCGAGGAAGACGAAGAGCATCAGGCGCTGTGGGAAAAGCTGCTGCGCTTCACCGGCAACCGCACCCGCTCCGAGCTGCTGACCGACATCGGCCTGGGCAAGCGCATCGCCAGCATCGTCGCAAAGCGGCTGGTGGCGATGCTTTCCGAACTAGGCGAACGGCCCGATGCGCTGCTGTTGAGCCGCGAGCGCTTCATCTCGCACGAAACCGTGTCGCAGGGTGCGGTCACGCTGGATGGCAGCGAGAACTCGTCGGTGCGGTTTGCGCTGTGCTGCCGGCCCATTCCTGGCGACCAGATCGTCGGCTATCTCGGCCATGGAGAAGGGCTGGTGGTGCACACGGAAGACTGCGGCGTCGGCCAGCGGCTGCGCCACAAGGACAGCGAACGCTTCTTCGCAGTCGAGTGGGCGGACGAACCCACGCGCGCCTTCGAGACCGGGGTGGTCATCACCGTGCGCAACGACAAGGGCGTGCTGGCGCGCGTCGCCGCCACGCTGGCCGATGCGGAAGCCGACATCACGCACGTGGAAATGGCCGACGAAACCCCGCAGGACTCGACCGACCTGCGCTTCGTGATCGCCGTGCGCGACCGCACGCACCTGGATGCGGTGCTGCGCGCGGCCCGGCGTACCGCGTCGGTGCTGACCGCCTCCAGGACGGTTCCGGCCTCCTGAGGACGGCTACGCCGCCGCTGGGCGCGGCGCCGGATAGCTCACCGACAGAATCTCGACTTCGTGCGCCCCGCCGGGCGTCACGAGCTTCACCACGTCGCCCTCGCGCGACTTGAGCAGTGCCCGCGCAATCGGCGAGATCCAGCTGACCTGCGATTTCGCGCTTTCCGCTTCGTCGATGCCGAGAATGGTGACGCTGCGCTCGTCACCCGTCTCATCGACATAGCGAACTGTCGCGCCGAAGAAAACCTGGTCGCGGCCGTGGTGCACCGAGGGATCGGTGACCTCCGCGATTTCGAGGCGCTTGGTGAGAAAGCGGATGCGGCGATCGATTTCGCGCAGGCGCTTCTTGCCGTAGAGGTAGTCGCCGTTCTCGGAGCGATCACCGTTCTTGGCCGCCCAATGCACGGTTTCGACGATCTTGGGCCGCTCCTCGTCCATCAGCTGCAGCAGTTCGTCGCGCAGGCGCGCATAGCCTTCGGGCGTGATGTAGTTCTTGCTGCCTGCAGGCAGCGGAGGTGACGCACCATCGGCACTGTCGTCATCTCCGTCGGAGTCGGTTTCCTTGGTGAATGCCTTGCTCATCGCAAAATCCTCCAAATGAAAAAAGCCCGCAACTTTCGTTGCGGGCTTTCCTTGTAGTGGTGCGGCTGGCAGGAATTGAACCCACGACCCCTTGGTTCGTAGCCAAGTACTCTATCCAACTGAGCTACAGCCGCACAGCTTGCAATTATAGCCCGCTTTTATCGACCTTTCGGGCTTCACCGGTCGATCCATCGCGAAGGCACAAAAGAAAAAATGCCCGGAAGAAGAATCTTCCGGGCATTTTCAGTGATGGTGCGGCTGGCAGGAATTGAACCCACGACCCCTTGGTTCGTAGCCAAGTACTCTATCCAACTGAGCTACAGCCGCTAAGCCTTCCATTATAGCGTCTTTCAAGGCATTTCCTCGAAACAGGCGCGAACAGGTGGCAGCGGGCCCTGAGGGGCTCGAGGCAGTCGCTCCGTGGATCGTGCGCCGGAGCCTCCTTGAGCCCGTAGTTCAGCACCGCCCTTCTGAACGCAGGAAAGCCTGTAACGAGCCGTTCCAGGCGCGACCTATTTCACGATTGCCAAACCTGGTCTGGGCCAACAGTCAAAGAAGCGGTTCCGCCTGTCGGCCTTTGTCTCCGTGCGCGAGTTGTCTTCTCCAGATCGCGCTTGCGCTTGGCAAAGCATCAGCCAAGGCAGTCGATCCAACGGAAACAACTGAAAGGGACCATTATGAAACTCGGGCTGATCTCACTCGCACTCGCAGCTGGACTCGCCGCAGGCTGTGCAACCGAACAAGGGACTCACACGGCCGTCGGCACCGGTACAGGCGCCGTCCTCGGCGCCGGTGTCGGCAATCTCATCGGGCACGACAAGAAGAGCACGGCGATCGGTGCAGCGGTTGGCGCGGCGGTCGGCGCCGGCGTGGGCTACAACTGGACCAACATCCGCAACAAGCTCAGTGGCCAGACGGCCGGCACCGGCACGCAGATCACCGATCAGCCGGACGGCTCGCTGATGGTCAACATTCCCAGCAATGTCACGTTCGACACCGACAGCGCGACCATCAAGCCTTCGTTCCGAAGCGTGCTCGACGGTGTGGCCCAGACCATTTCGCAGGAGCCCAGGATCAACGCGCGCGTAGTCGGCCATACCGACAGCACCGGCAATCCGGACCACAACATGGCTCTGTCGCAGCGCCGCGCGCAAAGCGTGGCGACCTACCTGGCCGATCGCGGTGTGGCGAACACCCGCCTGACCGCCGAAGGACGAGGCCAGACACAGCCGGTGGCAAGCAATGCCTCCGAAGAAGGCCGCACGCAGAATCGCCGTGTCGAAATCTATTTGAAGCCTGCTGCGCAGTAGGCGATGCAAGGGCGCGCGGGACGGCAGCTAATGCTTGATCCATCCCGAGGCGGAGGATTGGCGCCCAGAGCTTCGTCTGCGCCGCCATGCGCTGCGTGAGTTCGGCCGGCGTCGAGGCCTTGGGCTCGAAGACCAGGCCGGCCATGCGCGCGAACCTTTGCCGCAGCCAGTGCCTTGTTCGATGACGGGTTGAGCCGGTCGACCGCAGGCTTCTGCGTTCCGGCCGGTGCGAACACGCGTGAGCGGAACTAGCGGCCCGCCCCCAGTTTTTCAAAAGCCGAATCGAGCCGTCCCAATGCGATCGAGACATCCGCCCTGCGCGCGTTGATCCAAGCCTCCTGCCCGGCAACGCGCTTCGTCGATTCCCTCAACATCCGGTCCATCTCTTTCAGCTGCGGACCGCCAGCCGTCTGGCGGTTCTTGACGATAGCGGCAGGGTCGAGCGACGAGCGAAACTCCGCCTCGGACATGGGCAGCGCAGTTGCAAACTCGCCTTTCACCGTTTCGGCATAGATGCGTTGTGCTTCCACATAGGGGAAGTCGAGTGGCTTGATGTTCTTGGCTTTGGCGTACTCCACCACTTCTGAAGCGAAGTGGTGCCCGACACGGAAAGGCAGTTTGTACCTGCGCATCAGAACGTCGGCGAGTTCCTGGGAGGCGGTCCAATCGCTGTTGAGCTCCTCCAGTGCCCGCTCCGGATCGACAACCAGCGCCCCGAGGATCTTGTCCCAGTTGCCAAGCACGCCGATGGCGCTGCGGATCATCGCGCTGGTAGGCCTGGCGTCCTTCGCATCGCTCATGCCTGTCGGAATATTGTGTGCCAGAAGCGCTGCCCCGATGCCAAGTGTCAAAGTAGTCGATGCGTCGCGGCGAGTGCTGTTGAGCAGGCCCGGATTGCGCTTTTGTGGCATGGCGCTGGACACATAGGTGTTTTCGCCTCCCTCGCGCAGCAAGATCCAGGGACGAGCCTGGGAATATTGCGCCATGACGTCCTCGACAAACATGCCGGCATGCAGGGCGATGGCGCTGACGATGGCACCTGCTTCGACGGGCTCGTCTACGGATGAGACCTGAGATGCGTCATAGGCGTTGTCTACCGTGGCTGCAAAGCCCAGGTAATCCGCCATGCGTTTGCGGTTCAACGGCCAACTGGTGCCGTTGAGCACCGTGGTCCCCATGGACGAGCGGTCGATCCGAACATAGGCCTCGCGGATCCGTTGTGCGTCGCGGTCCAGGCCGGCCGCAATTCCCAGTAGATAGTGGCCATAGCTATTGGGCTGGGCGGCCACGCCGTTGGTGTAGTTGGGAACGATGGTGTCCTTGTGTTTGTCCGCCAACTTCACCAGGGTGCCGGTCGTCTTGTTCAGCTGCTCGGCCAAAGCCAGCATGTCGTCGCGCAAGATGGCCGAGCGCAGCGTCGCCAGCATGTCCTGGCTCGAGCGGCCGGCATGCAGCAGAGTGATCTGAGGGCCTACGGCGTCAATCAGCAATGGCTCGAAAGTGATGACGTTCGTTGGGCGCTTGCCCCCCGGCTTGCCCCCATCGACCAACACCTTGGTGATGCCGGAGTAGACCAGCGGCCCCATGGACCGATCCAGCAAACCTTCGTCGATGTTGATGACTGCGGAGGCTTTGTTGATCTCCCCGAGCCAGAAGAACTCGTCACGCGCTGGCTTGGTCTGAGCATGAACTTGCAGTGCGGTGAAAGAAAGCGCCAGGGCTGCCGCGAGGGTACAGATCGAGAATTTCAAGCTTGTCTCCGGTAGTTGAGGTTGTCGCGACGGTATATGTGAAAACACGCGCGCGCCCATCGGACTGGTCGGGCTCTGCATACGCAATCATCGGCATCCATGTTTGCGCGCACGGTAGGCCAGTTGGGGGCGCGTGACACCCAGCAAGCGCGCCGCCGCGGAGAGGTTTCCTCCGCAGTGTTCCAGCGCACGGCGTATCAGCGTCTCCTCCACTTGTCCCAATGAGCCGGAGCCGACGCGGTCCGCCATGGCTTGGCCTGTGGGCACGGACTGCGGCAACAGGACGCCGTCTCCGCCCGCCAGGTGCCCATCCGGCCGTACCGACAGCACGTTCTTGTCCAGCGTCTCGCCGCTCGTGAAGAGGTGGTGAACATCGAGCAGGGCCCCCTCTGGCGCGACGATCACGGCGCGCTCGATCAGGTTCTGCAGTTCGCGGATGTTCCCGGGGTAGTCGTAGTTCAGAAGCGCCTTGACGGCGGATTGCGTGAAGCCGGTGACCTTGCGGCCGTGCTTGCGGCCGTAGTGCTGAAGGAAATGGCTCATCAGGAGCGGCACGTCGTCGCGCCGCTCGCGCAGCGGCGGCAGGTGAATGGGAAAGACGTTCAGCCGGAAGAACAGGTCGTCGCGAAACTTGCCCTCACGCACGGCCTGGCGCAGATCGACGTTGGTGGCCGCGACGACGCGCGTGTCGACCTGGATGCTGCGCGTACCACCCACGCGCTCGACCTCGCCTTCCTGCAGCGTGCGCAGCAGCTTGCCCTGGGCCGCGTAGCTCAGCGTGCCGATCTCGTCCAGGAACAGCGTGCCGCCGTGGGCGCGCTCGAAGCGTCCCGGCCGCGCCGCGCCGGCGCCGGTGTAGGCGCCGCGCTCCACGCCGAACAGCTCGGACTCGATCAGGGTCTCCGGAATGGCCGCGCAGTTCACCGCGACGAAGGGCTTGTCGCGCCGCGGACCGATGCTGTGCAGCATGCTGGCGAACTTTTCCTTGCCGACGCCGGACTCGCCGGTGAAAAGCACGGTGGCCGTGGTTGGCGCGACGCGATGCAGCAGGTGGCAGGCCGCGTTGAAAGCCGACGATGCGCCCACCATCGCGTCGTTCTTGCGCGGCGGCGTGGGCAACGCGGCGGCCCGCGGCTCCGCGCCGCCCACGCCGCTGTACTGGGACGCGCCGACGAAGTCACGCGCGCGCAGGTAGCGCATGTCTTCTTCCACATCGTCCCATCGCTCGGCCGATTTGCCGATCACGCGGCATTGGCTCTCGCCCATCGAGCGGCAGGCGACTTCGCGGAACACCACCAGCCGCCCGAACAGCGTGCTGACGTAGCCGGTGGCATAACCCACCTGCATCCAGCAGGCCGGCGAGCCGCCAATGCCGTAGGCCGCGATGTGCTCGTCGTCTTCGATCGAGTGGTGCCAGATGAATTCACCCTCGTAGTCCGAGGTCTCGGGGTCATAGCGCACGTGCACCAGCTCGACCTTCACCAGGCCTTCCAGGGCATGCAGGCGGGTGCCGGCCATGGCGGCGGCGGCCGGTTCGGCGTCAGGCCAATGCTTGCGCACCAGCTGCGCATCGCGCGCGCCGCTGACGTAGCCCGCGCGTGTGAAGAGACCACGGGCGCTCTCCTGGCCCAGGCTGTCGATGAGCTCGCGCCGCAGAGACCCCAGCGCCTCGGTGTGCAGAAGCACCATGCGCTGATCCTGCAGCCAGATGCGGCCATCACCGGGCGAAAAGAACAGGCACTCGCTGATGTCGGCAATCGTCGGATGCTCTTCGCTGCCCACGTGCGAGGCCTCGAAGCGGCTCATTGCACGCGTCGCTTCGGCGCCGTCGAAACGGCCCAGCGCGGCGCCGGTGGCGCGTGCCACGTCGGCCAGTGAGATCCGCTCCGGGAACGGCGAGTTGGCGGTTTTGGTCAATTTTCAGCTCATCGTTTGGTGAAACGAGCGGCCGATTTTTGATCATTTGGTGAAACTGCAGATCAGGGTAAACCAGTTATTTCTAATAACCAGTACAGCCTCGGGAATTCCCCTAATCTCCCAATGAAAACACCATCGCGCGGCGGCGTTGGGCCACCCCGCCGCGGCGCCGCTGGTACGCCCGTTGCGAAAAGAAGGCGGGTGCCGCGGGCATTTCCGCCCGCGGCCAGCCGATCAATTTTTTCGCAAGGGGTGAGTCATGGATGTTTCGCAGAAACCGGCGTTCCTGGACCCGGCAGCCTGGGCCGGCAAGGTGTTCAACGGCGCGTGGGTCGCGTCCGCAGGCGGTGCGCGCGACGTCGTCGAACCGGCCACGGGCCAGGTGATGGCGGCCGTCGGCATCGCCGATGCGCAGGACGTGGGGCTGGCCACAGCCGCCGCGGCGCAAGCGCAGAAAAGCTGGGCGCAGGTTGCGCCGCGCGAGAAGGCCGCGGTGTTCCTGCGGGCCGCGGCCCTGTTCCAGCAGCACTTCGACGAGATGGCGCTCTACGTCGCCCGGGAGACCGGCGCCATCCTGCCCAAGGGACAGCATGAGGTGCGCGAGGCCATCACCCTGTGCCATCTGGCGGCGGCCCTGCCCCTGCAGGCGCAGGGCCAGATCCTGCCGAGCGCGAGCGGCACCACCAGCCTGGCGCGGCGCGTGCCGCGGGGCGTGGTGGGCGTGATCTCGCCCTTCAACTTTCCGCTCATCCTCACCCTTCGAACCGTGGCGCCGGCTCTTGCGGCGGGCAACGGCGTGGTGATCAAGCCCGACTCGCGCACACCGGTGAGCGGCGGCTTCATGATCGCCCGCGTGTTCGAAGAGGCGGGCCTGCCCCCCGGTCTGCTGCAGGTGCTACCCGGCGACGCCGCCGCCGGTGAAGCGCTGGTGACCGATGCGCGCGTGCCGATGATCGCCTTCACCGGCTCGCCCGCGGTGGGCCGGCGCATCGGTGAACTGGCGGGGCGCCACCTGAAGAAGGTGACGCTGGAGCTGGGTGGCGCCAACTCGCTGATCGTGCTGGAAGACGCCAACCTCGACATCGCGGCCAGCAACGCCGCCTGGGGCGCCTACCTGCACCAGGGGCAGATCTGCATGGCGACCAATCGCATCATCGTGCACGAGAGCATCGCCACCGCCTTCACGCAGCGGCTGGTCGAGAAGGCCCAGCACCTGCCGGTGGGCGACGGCGCCAGCGGCCAAGTGGCCCTGGGGCCGCTGATCGACGCCAAGCAGCGCGACCGCGTGCACGCCATCGTGCAGGACAGCATCGCGGCCGGCGCGCAGTTGCTGGCCGGCGGCAGCAGCGACGGCCTGTTCTACAAACCCACGGTGCTGGCGGGCGTGAAGGCCGGCATGCGCGTGTACGACGAGGAAGTGTTCGGCCCCGTCGCCAACATCATCACCTTCAAGACCGACGACGAGGCCGTGGCCCTGGCCAACAACCACCAGGGCAGCCTGGCCTCGGCGGTGATCTCGCCCTCGATCGGACGTGCCATGGCAATGGCTGCGCAGTTGAACTCCGGCATGGTCCACATCAACGACCAGACCGTCAACGACGAGTGCGTCAACCCCTTCGGCGGCCCCGGCATCGCCGGCAACGGCAGCAGCGTCGGCGGCCCGGCCGACTGGGAGGAATACACCCAGTGGCAGTGGCTGACCATCAAGCAGGCGGCGCACGCCTATCCGTTCTGAATGCCAGCGACCGAATCCACAAAGGAGACATTTCATGCAGCTTGAAGGAAAAACCATCGTCGTCACCGGCGTGTCGTCGGGCATCGGCGCCGAGGTGGTGCGCATCGCGCGCTTTGCCGGCGCCCGCGTCATCGGCATGGACCGCAACGACCCCAGCCTCACGCTCGACGGCTTCGTCAAGGCCGACCTGAGTTCTGTCGCCGCCATCGATGCGGCCGTGGCGCAATTGCCCGAACGCTTCGACGCGCTGTGCAACATCGCCGGCGTGCCCGGCACGGCGCCCGTGAAGCTGGTCGCCGACGTCAACTACCTGGGCCTGCGCCATCTGACCGAACAGGCGCTGCCGCGCATCCCGCGCGGCGGTTCCATCGTCAACGTGGCCTCCATCCTCGGCGCCGAATGGCCGCAGCGGCTGGCGCCGCACAAGGCGCTGGCCGCCGCGCAGGGCTTCGAGGCCGGCGCCCATTGGCTGCGCGACCATCCCGTGCCGCAGGAGACCTGCTACCAGTACTTCAAGGAAGCGCTGATCGTCTGGAGCGCCACGCAGTCGCAGAAATGGTTTCTGGAACACGGCGTGCGCATGAACTGCGTCGCGCCGGGGCCGGTTTTCACGCCGATCCTGGGCGACTTCGTGAGCATGCTCGGCCAGGAGCGGGTGCAGGCCGATGCGCACCGCATGCTGCGCCCCGGCTTCGCCGACGAGATCGCGCCGGTGATCGCGTGGCTGTGCAGCGACCAGGCGCGCTGGATCAGCGGCGCCAGCATCCCGGTCGACGGCGGCCTGGCATCGACATACATCTGAGCCGCGATGACCCACGCCGCCGCCATGCTCGACGTGGCGGCCGGCTGGCGGCGTGACTTGAGGTGGGCAAGTACCTTGCCGGCAGGAAATGACTCCGCTGCGGCGCATTGGGTGGTAGGCCGTGATGGGCTTGAACCATCGACCAACGGATTATGAGTCCGCTGCTCTAACCAACTGAGCTAACGGCCCACTGGCCACGATTCTATTCGCCGCAGCGTCCTACTTGCGGTGGCTCAGCGCATTGCCGACCAGCCGCGACGTGATATCGACGATCTGGATCATGCGTTCGTAGGGCATGCGCGTCGGTCCGATCACGCCCAGCGTGCCCACGACTTGCCCATCGACCTCGTAGTTGGCACTGACGATGGAAAGCTCCTCGAACGGCACGACCTGGCTTTCGCCGCCGATGAAGATGCGCACGCCTTCGGCCTTGCTCGACACATCGAGCAGACGCATCAGCTGGGCCTTTTGCTCGAAGAGTTCGAAGGCGCGGCGCAGTTGCCCCATGTCGCTGGAGAAATCGCTCACCGACAGCAGGTTGCGCTCGCCGGAGATCACGACTTCGTCTTCCTGCGCCTCGGTCAGCACCTCGGAGCTGACCTGCACCGCAGCCTGCATCAGGGCGGCGATCTCGCCGCGCAGCTTCTCGATCTCGGACTGGAGACGATCGCGCACCTGCTCGATGGTCAGGCCCGCATAGTGGGCATTGATGTAGTTCGAGGCCTCGACCAGTTGCGACTGCGAATAGTCGGCCTCCGGGAAGATCACCCTGTTCTGCACGTCGCCATCGGGCGAGACGATGATGACCAGCAGGCGCCGCTCGGAGAGCCGCAAGAACTCGATCTGCTTGAACACAGAAGCGCGCCGCGGCGCCATCACCACACCGACGAACTGCGACAGGTTCGACAGCAGGTTCGCCGCATTGGCGATCACCTTCTGCGGCTGGTCGGGCGCCAGGCTCGGCGTGCTCATCTGTTCGCGCTCGGCGGTCAGCATGGTGTCGACGAAGAGGCGGTAGCCGCGGTGCGTGGGGATGCGGCCGGCCGAGGTGTGCGGGCTGGCAATCAGCCCCAGCGCCTCGAGGTCGGACATGACGTTGCGGATGGTCGCGGGCGACAGGTCGAGCCCCGGCGAACGCGAGAGCGTTCGCGAGCCGACGGGTTGCCCGTCGGCGATATAGCGCTCGACGAGCGTCTTGAGCAGCAACTTGGCACGGTCGTCCAGCATTGCAAGATTTTAGTGTTGTAATTTGTGAGATATGACCTCTCGCTTTCGTCACGTCGCCCTGATCGGCAAATAC
>Ga0105244_10003216_pt1 | contig 11826 bp, 11 predicted proteins | sample KBSM44metaG_FD_80423 | JGI IMG/M metagenome (GOLD analysis project Ga0105244, IMG submission 80423) | Miscanthus rhizosphere microbial communities from Kellogg Biological Station, Michigan, USA - KBS M4-4 metaG | ecosystem: Host-associated > Plants > Roots > Rhizosphere > Soil | place...
CGCTGCACAACACAAAACGATATTCTTCATAGATCTGCTCTCAGTGTCCGTTGGATATACAGATAATTATCCGTGACGCCTCGGTACAACAACCGCTTTGCGATGATTGTGTGTGAGGTATCACAAAAGAAACGCGTATGACCTGAAACCGGTTACATATTCAGTTTTCTGGAAAGAGCATTTTCCTCAGCGCTGTACATTTGAATGTGGCAATGCTCACAAAATGCACATAATCCCGTTAAAGCACTTTGCCGTCCATTGACAGATAATGCGCAAGTACATAGGCTCTGGTTAGGTGGTATATACCACTAAAACTAAAACCACCACAGTGAGCCAAAAAATGAACAATTTCACTGCATTTATGGAAAGGAAAATATTGCCTCTCGCAATGAAGATCGAAGGGAATGACTATCTCTCGGCGATCAAGGATGGCTTTATTCGGATTATGCCGTTCCTGATTATCGGCTCTTTCTTTTTGTTGATAGCCAATTTACCCATTCCAGGTTACAGCGAATTTATTATTCGCCATTTTGGCGAGAAATTTATTAGCCAGTTAAATTACGTCCTGGACGCAACATATTCTGTTATGGCATTGCTGGTGGTCATCAGTATCAGTATTAGCCTGGCTAAACGCTGGCAACTTAATGAAATATCTTGTGCGTTAATCTCTATTGTCAGTTTTTTGATTGTTACGCCCTATAAATTACCGCAAGAAAACGGTGTGGTAATCAGTGATGTTATCCCTACCTTTGCATTAGGTGCCCAGGGGTTATTTTTGGCATTAATTATTACGGTTAGCGCAGTGCGTCTATATCGTTTGTTCAATCACCCACGCTTAACAATTTCCATGCCTTCCAGCGTGCCGCCTGCGGTGGCGAATAGCTTTAGTTCATTGATCCCTTCATTTCTGATAGTGCTGATATTCTGGCTAGCTCGTATGCTGTTTGAAGTCACACCGTTCGGTACGGCTCAGGAAATGATCTTTAAAGTCCTGCAAGCGCCGATGATGCAGTTGGGGAATACGTTGCCATCACAGATGGTGGCAGAGTTTTTTGTCAGCTTCTTTTGGTTTTTTGGTTTGCACGGCGACTCGATTGTCACTGCCATCATGGGGCCTATCTGGCGTTCATTGACCCTTGAGAATATGCAGGCAATGAAACAGGGATTGCCACCTGTGAACATCATTACTCAGCAGTTCCGCGATGTGTTTTTGATTTGCGGTGGCACGGGTTTTACCCTCGCCATGCTGTTGGTTATGTTGTTTCGGGCTAAGAGTAAGCGCTTACGTGAAATTGCCAAGCTCGCCTCTCCAGCAGCCATTTTTAATATTAATGAACCGATTATATTTGGTGTGCCAATCGCTCTAAATCCGCTGTTATTTATTCCATTCATTATTGTTCCCGTCGTGCTGTGTGTCATTACCTATAGCGCAATGGCTTTCGGTTGGTTACCGCTAACTTCAGGCCTAGAAATCCCATGGACGACGCCAATATTTATCAGTGGGTTTTTAATCTGTGGCTGGAAAGGCATGCTCTTTCAGACAATTAATCTTGCGGTCGCCATGGCAATTTATTATCCGTTCGTCATGACGCTGGATAAACAATATCTGCGTGATGAAAATGAGCAGGAAGAAAATAGTGTCAATCAGGATGAGATAATCCTGGGGTATAAATGAGGATTTCGTTATGAGTCATAAATTAAAAATCGTCACCATTGGCGGCGGCAGTTCTTATACACCTGAAATTATCGAAGGTTTTATTCAGCGTTACGCTGAAATGCCAATTCGAGAAATCTGGCTGGTGGACGTTGAAGCAGGGCGTGAAAAACTTGAGATTGTCGGTAACCTGGCAAAACGCATGGTTGAGGCTGCTGGTATTGATTGCCAGGTCCACTTGACTCTCAACAGGCGTGAAGCATTAAAAGATGCTGACTTTGTGACTACCCAGTTTCGCGTCGGGCAGTTAGATGCTCGCATTAAAGATGAGCGTATCCCTCTGTCTCACGGGCTGATAGGCCAGGAAACAAATGGAGCTGGCGGCCTGGCTAAAGCGCTGAGAACTATTCCAGTCATTCTCGATATCTGCCGCGATATGGAAGAGTTGTGCCCGGATGCATGGCTAATTAACTTCACCAATCCAAGCGGTATAGTCACGGAAGCCGTGCTGAAACACAGCAAAATAAAATGTATTGGGCTGTGTAATCTCTCTCAGTCAATGCAGCGTATGGTGGCTGAAATCCTCGGCGTGGATAAATCCCGATTCTTGCTGCAACTAGTAGGTCTGAATCACTTTCTTTATGGCACACATGTCTACATGGATGGCAAAGACGTCATGCCAGATGTATTACGCAATCTGAAATATGACAGTACCCATAAACCGAAAAATATTCCTGACATTCCCTGGCTTCAGGAGCAAGTGCAGCATCTTGGTGTGATCCCTTGTCCTTATCATCAGTACTACTACGCGACCAGTGATGTTCTGGAAAAACAGCTTCATGAGTTTGAGGAGCATGGAACACGCGGCGAAGTTGTGCAGGCAGTTGAGCATGAGCTTTTCGATCTCTACAGAAACCCTCAGTTGCATGAAAAGCCTAAACAGCTTGAACAGCGAGGTGGCGCTTATTACTCCGAAGCGGCATGCGAGCTGATCAGTGCAATTTATAACGACAAGAATCTCTTGATGACGGTGAATGTGCGCAATAACGGAGCGATTCGTTCCTTGCCAGATAACGTGGCTATTGAAACAACCTGTGTCATCGGGCGTTACGGCGCGATCCCTCTGAATAACGATCCTTTACCTGCCACTGTTTCTGGGCTGGTTTCATTGATGAAGTCGTGGGAAGAAATGGCAGTAGAAGCCGCCGTGACGGGAGATTACGGGGCAGCTTTGCAGGCGTTAACACTCAACCCGCTGGTGCCGTCAGGAAAGTTAGCAAAAGTGGTGCTTGATGAATTACTTGAAGCACATCGCGAGTATTTACCGCAATTTTTTAAGGAATAAGGATTTTTCGGCTGCGCATTCTAAACAGGTCGCCACGGTTGTAGCTCCACGAGTAGTTAAAGACTGTGCCGTCCTCAAGCCAGGTGCTTTCTTTGATATGCAGCATCGGTGAGTTAACCGGAATGTCGAGAAGCGCCGCCATATCGTCATCAAACAGACTGGCACCTACAACTGAGTCCGTACCGCCGATTTTTTGTTGGCACTTATCTTCAATAAACGCATACAGGGAGTGGTTTTGTAGCACGTCGTCGTCAATGGTATCGACAATCGCTAATGGAATGTAGCTGTCCTCGACTAATACCGGCGTGCCGTCAAACAGGCGAACACGACGTATAGCATGGACAGGCTCGCTTGCGAGAACCCCAAACTGGTTTGCAAGGTCAACGCCGGCAGGTTGCTGGACATGGTAAATCAGCCGACTGGTGATGGTGACTTTGCCGCTCAGTTCTTTGGTGACACCCAGAGCGCTGCTCTCTCCATCAGGGTTGAGAAGATACACCGGTGGAGCAAAGGCTCTGTTTACGTAGGTGCCTTTGCCGACCACCTTTTTAACCAGGCCTTCCTGCTCCATTTGAGCGATGGCTTTTTGCACTGTGGCACGTGTGACCTGGTAGGTTTCTGCCAGCTCACGTTCAGAAGGGATGAGGGAGCCAACCGGGTATTTTTGGTTCTGAATATCGCGCTTGAGCGTATCGCGAATAAGGATATATACCGGTTTCATGGTTCCCCCGATAGGGTTATTGGTCAGGAAAAAGCGAGCAAGTCGGCATGCTAAAGCACTTTTCCGACGCAACGCAAGCTCCATAACAGGTGGAAAATAAACATGTTAAATCATAATCAAGCGTACTGGCAGCAAAAGGGGGCCAGTTTAACCGTCGAGGCAATTGTTGCTCAGCCACGTTTATGGCAAGAAGGCCTTGAAAGAATAAAAGCGCGGAAGCCCGAGATTGAAGCTTTCTGGGGTAAAAGTGATGCCCGCACGCCCATTTTGATAACGGGTGCCGGCTCGTCTCTGCTGGCAGCACAGGCAGGCGTTAACTGGTTGCGTAGCGTAATACCTAACCCAATTGACGTGATTCCGGCAACTGATCTGGTACTGATGCCTGAAATCATTCAGGAAAACTGTGTGCTTGTTTCCGTAAGCAGTTCAGGAAATACACCGGAAACCGTAAAGGTGGTGGAACAAGCCCTCAGCACATATCCGAACATGCGTCACCTTGCGGTAACTAACAACGCCAATAGCCGTCTTGCACAACTTGCCGAACAGCATCCTGAAGGTCTGTTTATACCTGTTCCAGAAGGCACCTCCAACGGCAGTTTTGCCGCCACATCTGAGTTTACTGTTCCCCTTTGGTATCTGATGTTGCTGGTGGCCCCAGTGGGTTGGGCTGAAGCTGAAAAAGTGCTACCCGTTTTGCAGCGAGGTATGAACCATTTCTTGACCCACTATGCAGCTGATATTGAGCAGTGGGCGGCAGAGTCTCGTAATAATATCGTTGCGGTGGGCTCTTTATCGCTCAAAGCCATTGCTTGTGAAACCAGCCTCAAATTACTGGAAATGGGTAACGGCCAGGTGATGACGGCATGGCATTCAATGCTGGAGTTCCGGCACGGCCCGAAACTGATTATTAATCGTGATGCGACCATCATTGGTTATCTTGCCGCACGCCCTGAAACTCGTCGCTATGACAGCGATATGATGGCTGAACTGACACGAGAGCGCAGCGCAGCAGCACAAGTGATTGCTATAGGTCATGACGCTTTGCCTGATGGTTCACTACCCGGAGATCGTTATTTCCATTTTAACGCTCCGGAGCTTGCGGATTATCACGAATCCTGGGCTGCGTTAATCTATGTGGTGTTCGCGCAATTAGCCGGGCTCTATAGTGCTATTGAATTGGGCGTGACTCCAGATACTCCTTCCCGTGATGGTAAAGTGGCGAAAGTCGCCAAAGTTACCGTTTATTAGTCCAGGGGTGGGGCGTCAATGAGAAGGGAAAGTTGCCGCCCCAGTCGGGTTCGGAATCCGACAAGGGAGACAATATTCTTCTGAAATCATCGCGGCAACGATGTATCAGCCACTCTTCGGCATACCCCGTAAACTCTTTTTCCTCGCCTGAAAACTTGCATTGCTACTGCGAAGTTCTTCCCAGAAAACGGTCCCAATCCTTCCAGACAGGTTGTAAGCCTGAACGTGTTAACGCGGCTGCGACTTCCGTGGGTGTTCGCCCATCGTGCGGGGCAAATTGTTCAAGCTCGGGATGGTTATCGGCATAACCACCAGGCTGAGTTTTGGAAAAAGCGCTGACGTTATTAATCGCGAGCGGAATCATATGGTCACGGAACCATGGGGATTCGCGTGTCGAAAGCGAAAGCTCCATATCAGGCGACAGCAGACGAAAGGCGCAAATCACCTGTACGAGTTGGCTTTCCGTCATGATTGATGCGGGCTCAACGCCGCCTGTACAAGGACGCAAACGCGGAAACGAAATCGAATAGCGGCTTTGCCAGTACTTTTTCTGCAACCACAACAAGTGTTCAGCCACCATAAAACAGTCGGTACGCCAACTGTCCGACAAGCCAATCAACGCACCAAGGCCAATTTTATCTATCCCGGCACGGCCTAGCCTATCCGGTGTTTCCAGGCGCCAGAAGAAATCCTGTTTGTTACCACGTAAATGGTGCTGGGCGTATACCGCCTGATGGTAGGTTTCCTGATAAACCATCACACCATCCAGCCCAAGCGTTTTCAGCTCGGCATACTCCCGCTCTTCCAGCGGCTGCACTTCCATTTGCAGCGAGCTGAACTGGTTACGAATCGCCGGGAGATGCTGACGGAAATACTCCATTCCTACTTTGGTCTGGTGCTCACCAGTCACCAGCAGCAAATGCTCAAAGCCCAGTTTACGAATCGCCTCGCATTCCCGCTCGATTTCTTGCTCATTGAGAGTTTTGCGTTTGAGTCGGTTGCTCATGGAAAACCCGCAATAAGTGCATTCATTCGCGCAGAGATTCGAGAGATAAAGCGGCACGTAAAAACTCACGGTATTGCCAAAGCGCTGGCGAGTTAATTGTTGTGCCTGTTGCGCGAGAGGTTCCAGATAATGGCTGGCTGCGGGAGAAAACAGGGCCATCAGGTCATCGCGGGTGATTTTGCGGGTGTTTAACGCTCGCTCTACATCCAGCGCCGTTTTGCTGTTGATGCGTAACGTGATGTCATCCCAGTCCAGTTCACGCCAGCGGTCAGTGAAGGTTTGGGCCATCACGCACCCTCCTGACTAAATTGCAGGAAATCAGTCAATGGGCTGGACGCTTGAGCCTGCTGGTGGCGAGCCCCCAATCCAGACTGAAACGCGAGCGTTCCGGCTTCAACGGCTAACCGGAATGCCTGCGCCATCTGCACGGGACTGCGCGCCACCGCTATCGCGGTATTGACCAGTACTGCGCAAGCCCCCATCTCCAGCGCTTGTGCGGCATGGCTCGGCGCCCCGATTCCCGCATCGACCACTACCGGCACCTGGGCCTGGTCGATAATGATTTCCAAAAACGCCCGGGTCTGTAAGCCCTGATTGGAACCAATAGGCGCGCCTAGCGGCATCACCGCCGCACATCCAGCTTCTTCAAGCCGTTTGCACAATACGGGATCGGCGCCGCAATAAGGCAAAACCACAAAGCCCAGTTTGACGAGCTTCTCTGCTGCTTTTAGCGTTTCGATAGGGTCGGGTAGCAGATAACGAGCATCCGGATGGATCTCCAGTTTCAGCCAGTTTGTACCGAGTGCTTCACGAGCCAGTTGCGCGGCAAAAATCGCTTCTTCTGCTGTTTTGGCTCCGGAAGTGTTAGGCAGTAATTGCACGCCAGATGCTAGCAATGGCGCAAGAATCGCATCGTTATGATGACGCAAATCGACGCGTTTCATCGCCATGGTCACTAATTGAGAACCCGAGGCGCGAATCGCCTCGACCATGATATCGGGTGAGGCGAATTTTCCCGTGCCCGTGAACAAACGCGACGAGAAAGTTTTATCAGCAATCTTTAGCATGTTAACCCCCGGCAATGGCCTGAAAAAGTAAGATCTGGTCACCCTCATGCAGCCAATGCGCTTCCCATTGTTCGCGTGGAACGATGGTGTGATTGATGGCGAGCGCGACCCCGGGTTTCATCAGGCTCAGTTGCGTGAGTAGATTGGCCAGCGTCAGGTGATCCGGGCATTCCATCGGTTCATCGTTAAACTGAATGCGCATTTTGCCCTCCGCAGATCGGGCACTCTTTGGCCTTTTGCATGGTCAGGGAGCGCCAGCTGTGTTGGCGGGCATCAAACAGCCGTAAAGCACCGCTAGCGGGAGCCATACCGCTAAGCATTTTTATGGCCTCAAGTGCCTGCAATGTCCCCATCACACCGACCACTGGGCCGATAATCCCAGCGGTTCGGCAGTTACGTTCTGGCTCATGTTCATCAGGCCAGACGCAGCGATAACAGCCGTTGTCCCAGGGTGGCGTTAGAACCATCAGCTGCCCACCAAATCCTACCGCGCTGGCAGAAATCAGCGGTTTGCTATGGGCGACGCAAGCCGCGTTTACGGCCTGGCGCGTCGCCATATTGTCACTGCAATCGAGTACCAGATCGGCGTTGTTGACCGCCCGACTCAGCAATTCCCCTTCAAGACGTTCACTGATGATTTGCAGATCGATATCAGGATTGAGTTGCTGAAGATGGCGCTGGGCAACCTCCGACTTCGGCTGGTCGAGATCATGTGAGGTAAATAAAATCTGGCGTTGTAAGTTGCTGATATGCACATTATCATCGTCTGCAAGAATCAGTGTGCCCACGCCTGCCGCCGCCAGATACAGCGCCGCCGGGGAACCTAAGCCACCGAGTCCAACAATCAACACTTTGCTGGCGAGTAGCTTTTTCTGCCCTTCGAGCGCGATATCTTCGAGCAGCAACTGGCGGCTGTAACGCATGAAATCGTGATCATTCATCGCCAGCCCCTACAAGTTTCAGTAGCTGTTCAGTGGCGGTTCGCCAGTCGGGAGCCTGAGTAATCGCACTAACCACGGCCACACTTCCTACGCCGGTGGCAAGCACAGCTGGAACGCGTTCAAGGCTAATCCCGCCAATCGCTACGGTGGGGTAATCGCCCAGCGTTTTGATGTGTTTCGCAAGTTGGGTTAGCCCCTGTGGGGAAGAGGGCATCTGTTTGGTATTGGTGGGAAATACATGGCCAAGAGCGATGTAGGAAGGATGTGCCCTGAGGGCGCGGTCCATTTCCATGTTGTCATGCGTGGAGAGTCCGAGGCGCAAACCGGCATCGCGGATGGCATCCAGATTTGCCACATCCATATCTTCCTGACCCAAATGCACGCCGTAAGCGCGGTGCTTTATCGCAAGCTTCCAGTAATCATTGATAAACAAGCGTGCTTCGTATCGCCGGCCAATGGCGATGGCGGCCGCAATGTCAGCCTCAACCTCTTCGTCATGCTTGTCTTTGATGCGCAACTGAATGGTTCGCACGCCCACGTCGACCAGGCGTTCAATCCACTCGACGCTATCCACTACCGGATACAAGCCCAGCCGTTGCGGAACGGGGGGAAATGCCGATGGGTTCATCACACTTCCTCCTGGCGCAGATAAATTTCGCCACCTTTGGCGCGGAACGACTGCGACATATCTTCCATGCCGACTTCAATGGCTTGTTTGGCGGCGAAATCGCGTACTTCCTGGGAGATTTTCATTGAGCAGAATTTTGGCCCGCACATTGAGCAGAAATGTGCGACTTTGCCGGATTCCTGCGGCAGAGTTTCATCGTGATAGGCGCGAGCCGTGAAGGGATCGAGCGCCAGGTTAAACTGATCTTCCCAACGGAATTCGAAGCGCGCTTTTGACATGGCGTTATCGCGGATCTGCGCGCCAGGATGGCCTTTAGCAAGGTCTGCGGCATGCGCCGCAATTTTGTAGGTAATCAGCCCCTGCTTAACATCTTCTTTGTTTGGCAGGCCGAGATGCTCTTTGGGTGTGACGTAACACAGCATCGCGCAGCCAAACCAACCAATCATTGCCGCGCCAATTCCTGAGGTGAAGTGGTCGTAACCCGGCGCAATATCGGTTGTGAGTGGCCCAAGCGTATAAAATGGCGCTTCGTGGCAATGCTCGAGTTCTTCAGTCATGTTGCGACGAATCATCTGCATCGGCACATGCCCAGGGCCTTCGATCATCACCTGGACGTCATATTCCCAGGCAATTTTGGTCAGTTCACCCAGCGTATGCAGCTCGGAGAATTGTGCCTCATCGTTAGCATCCTGAATCGAACCCGGGCGCAGGCCATCGCCTAAAGAGAGCGAAACATCATAGGCGGCGCAGATTTCGCAGATTTCGCGGAAATGTTCGTAGAGGAAGTTTTCCTGATGATGTGACAGGCACCATTTCGCCATAATTGAGCCACCGCGCGAGACAATTCCCGTAAGGCGTTTGGCGGTCATCGGCACATAACGCAGCAACACGCCGGCATGAATGGTGAAGTAGTCCACGCCTTGCTCGGCTTGTTCCAGTAGCGTGTCGCGGAACATTTCCCAGGTCAGGTCTTCGGCGATGCCGTTTACTTTTTCCAGCGCCTGATAAATTGGCACTGTGCCAATCGGTACCGGGCTGTTACGCAGAATCCATTCGCGGGTTTCGTGGATATAACGACCCGTGGAAAGGTCCATCACCGTGTCTGCGCCCCAGCGTGTCGACCAGACCAGTTTTTCAACTTCTTCTTCTATGGAAGAGGTGACCGCCGAGTTACCAATATTAGCGTTCACTTTGACCAGGAAATTACGTCCGATAATCATCGGTTCGGATTCCGGATGATTAATGTTGGCCGGGATAATTGCGCGTCCTGCCGCGACTTCGTCACGCACAAATTCCGCGGTGATATTTTCTGGCAGGCGAGCGCCGAAACCCTGACCTGGATGCTGGTGGCGTAACACTTGATCACGGATTCGCTCGCGTCCCATGTTTTCACGGATCGCGATGAACTCCATTTCCGGCGTCACTCTCCCTTTACGCGCGTAATGCAGTTGGGTGACGATTTTCCCGGCTTTTGCACGTCGTGGCGTGAGCTGGGTTTCAAAGCGCAATTCATCCAGCCCATCATCTGCCAGGCGCTCTTTGGTGTATGCCGAGCTGCGATCGGTCAGGATTTCGCAGTCATCACGCTCGGTAATCCAGTTGGCGCGCAGGGGAGAAAGCCCACGCAGCACGTCGATGCTGATAGCCGGATCGCCATAGGCGCCAGAGGTGTCATAAACGGGGATGGCATCGTTAGGTGTAAATTGTGGATGTTCTTTGCTGCCGCCGGTCGCAGTCGGGCTCAGCTGGATTTCACGCATGGGTACACGGATATCATCACGAGAGCCGGTAAGATAAATACGTTGAGAGTTGGGGAAAGCGGTGCCTTCCAGGGTGTTGATAAAATGCTGGGCTGCGGCGCGTTGCTCGCGGCGGTTTAGTTTTTTTTCAGTAGTAGACATAGCTCATTCCAGTCGTTATCAGGAAGTGGCTTGTCAGAACAACGGAGGAGTAATGAATGTGGATCGCCCGCGCACGGGTGAACCCAAAAGCAGAATTACTCTTGTTCCCTTCGCAGGTATTAGCCTGATCAGGTTCCGCGGATCCCGAATTAACGGTCTCAGCCGGTGCTTGCGCACTCGGCACTCCGACAAGAAGATTTCCTGCATCCTTCACGCCCCAGCGGCATGGGTGCCTGGCTGAGACCTGAATTATTCAGGAAAGATGTAACCTACTCGTTAACAGCGCAGAACTCAAGCAGGGCGTGCAAGGTTGCCCGTATCGTTAGCACTGTCATTTAAATCGTGGTCGTACGCCAACTGAATGAGTTTATCTTCCAGTGAAAAACGTGACTCCAGCGCTTCGCCGATGCCGGATAACGCATTCTGGAACTCAATATAGTTATCATGATCGATAGCGCTTTCGAGATGCGTATCGTAAAAATCCATGATCTGCTGGGTGTTGGCTTCCAGCTGTGGGTAAAGATGAGTAGCCGCTAAAAGTGGGCTGCTGCCTTCCATTTCACTGATAATACGTTCATAAATGTTGAAATGGCCTGCAGACAGATAATCCACCAAGTTGTGGCAAAAATTATCCAAGGCCTTTTCATTGAGCGCAGTATGGGATTCCTTGTTAGGCTTGATCCCAACCATATTGTAATAAGCCACCAATAATTGTTTGCGGGCAAGGAGCCATTGGTCGATTAACTCATTACTACCACCAACGCGCTCAGTCAGATTCTCTAACTGGTTAAGCATGATTGACTCCGTGAGTTATATTCTCGTCATACTTCTGACTGCAGCCAACGGCCCTGCAACTCGGAATATGTAGAGTAAAAGATGTGACGCAAATGTACCCAAAAATGTTAAGACCATTTGTTTATACCAGCGAACTCGGGGATGTGCACCAGGTTATGGAACGTGTAATTCAAAAGTTAGATCAGGGCTGGTTTATCGTCAGTCATGAACAAAAACTGTGGTTGCCAAAAGGTGAGCTTCCTCACGGAGTGGCACAAGATTTCCAGCTCGATGGCGCCGTGGGGATCCCCATCGGTGAGTGGGAAAATGAACCGGTATGGCTGGTGCGACAAAATCGCCGGGCAGATATGGGTTCCGTGCGCCAGGTGATCGACCAGGATGTGGGATTGTTCCAGCTTGCCGGTCGCGGTGTGCAGTTGGCTGAGTTCTATCGCTCGCATAAATTCTGCGGCTACTGCGGGCATGAAATGCATGTCAGCAAATCCGAATGGGCGATGCTGTGTAACCATTGCCGTGAACG
>Ga0105244_10003217_pt1 | contig 11826 bp, 12 predicted proteins | sample KBSM44metaG_FD_80423 | JGI IMG/M metagenome (GOLD analysis project Ga0105244, IMG submission 80423) | Miscanthus rhizosphere microbial communities from Kellogg Biological Station, Michigan, USA - KBS M4-4 metaG | ecosystem: Host-associated > Plants > Roots > Rhizosphere > Soil | place...
CAGCTCTCGATCAAGTCGAAAGACGTTGAAGACGAGAAAGAAGCAATCCAGAGCCTGCGCGACAAGCCAGTAGCTACTGATGCTCCTGTGGCCACCACTCTGGGTGACCTGCTGCGTGCACAAATGGAAAAACAGAACTAAGTTCTGATTTTCTGTAAAAAAGGGCGACTTCGGTCGCCCTTTTTTGTGCCTGGAATTTGGTGAGTCGCGCCGGCTTTACCTGCTTGAATCGTGAACCAAAAATGCTGAAAAATTGTCTGATTGTTTAGCCGGATCAAATGCTTATTAACAGCTAGTCTTTAGCCTGAGACAAATGATCGCCCGGTAGGCTTTCTGGCAAAAGGAAGTGAATGAACAAGCTCATTGTCGCAGTAGCAGTTCTGGCGCTAGCGGGTTGTACCACCAGCGCCAAAACTCACGTAGTGCATGGGGTTAGCGGTATTGAGGTCGATTGTTCCGGGCTCGGTTCGAAATGGGAAAAGTGTTACAAGCGCGCGGCTAAGGAGTGTAAGGGGGCTGGTTACAAGGTTTTGACGAGGTCTGATGATCTCAAGGAAGAGGAGGAGGGCTTCCCCTTTGGATTCAACCCGGCAGGCTTCCTGACGCGCACGCTGTTGGTGATCTGCCGATGAGGCCGTGATTGCTCAGAGGTCTTCCACTTTCCAGGAATCGAGCATTTTGAGGTGGTGGGATAGATGGCAAAACTCGGACTGTTCAAAATCGTGCGGGCATGCTAAAACCTTTGAAGCGCTTACCTAGCTGCTTGAAAAAGAAGGGAAAAATATGACGAAGTCGGGGTTGATCGAACGAATTGTCACCCATCAAGGGCTGCTCTCATCCAAGGATGTGGAGCTGGCTATCAAGACCATGCTTGAGCAAATGTCCCAATGTCTGGCTACCGGGGATCGTATCGAGATCCGGGGGTTTGGCAGCTTCTCTCTGCACTACCGCGCGCCACGGGTCGGCCGTAACCCGAAAACCGGTCAATCTGTCAGTCTCGACGGCAAGTTCGTTCCGCATTTCAAGCCGGGTAAAGAACTGCGGGATCGGGTGAATGAGGAAGAGGATGAGTTTGACAGCGAACATCGGGGTGACGGGCGTGCATAGATTCAGTCGCCTGTTGCGGGTTCTGCTGCTGTTGGCGTTGTTGGCCTTCATCCTTCTGTTCACTCTGGAAAACCAGCAGGCAGTCGCTTTGGTGTTCCTGGGCTTCAGCTTTCCCCAGCTGCCCGTCTCGGTATTGTTGCTGGGTGGCTTGTTGCTCGGTCTGATGGTCGGGCCGGCCATGGGTATGTTGGTCGTATGGCAGCGTGGTCATAAGCGTCGCCGTGCCAATGCCAAGTAGAAGCAATAATATCTACAGATATCGATTCGGTTTTTGGTACCGCCGAGTACAGTATAATTAGAAATTGACTCGAGGCAATCACGGAGCTTTATCGGACAATCTTCGAAGTCAACGTTTTTGGATTTGGTAGCGTGCTTGTTCGGCTCGTCAGTGTGTTAGAAGGCTGGGGGGTACTAATAAAGGCGGATTGATGGCAATGGTTAAACTGAAGGGCAAATAGTAATATGCAAAGCAATAATAACGCTGTTATTTTTTCAGATGAGTTCGACTTGCTGGAGCTTTTCAACGCTCTATTGCAGCAGAAAAAACTTATTTTAGTCGTAACGCTAGTTGCTACTTTTATAGCTGGGGTGTATGCGTTTGTATCGCCGCCCGTGTACGAAGCTAAATACTATGTATCTCCACCGACTTTTGAAAATATTGCTAACTTGAATTATGGGCGCGAGAAAAGCTCTGCTTTAAATCCATTTACAGTTGATGACGTATACAAGGTGTTTCTGCGAAATCTTCAGTCTGATTCGTTGCGTCGAACATTTTTTGAAAATAACTTTATACCTGTCTCAAGTCGAAACGCTGAACAGTACGAGAAGTTTTCCAGGGATGTGGCGGTTTCACCTTTGGATAAAGACTTAGGCGGGCGTTGGTTGGTTTCCATTCAGGGAAAGGATCCCGTGACAGTTACTAACTGGGTGAGCCAGTATGTTGAGTTGGCTGGGCAACGTGCACAGCGTGAAGTGATTAGCAACGCAACTAAAGAAGCTTCAGTTTTAGCTCGTAACCAACAGTTGCAGATAGATTCTCTTCGTGAGTCAGCCAAAAAAGTTCGAGAAGATACGATCAGCCAGGTACGGGAGGCTTTGGCACTTGCAAGAGCTAGTGGATTGGAAAAATCTATCGTTTTTACTGGTGACGGTACGTCTGGGTTGGCCGGTAATATGGCAGGTAGTGATGCCTACATGCGCGGTAGCAAGGTGCTTGAGGCTGAGTTGAAAAATCTCGAAAGCAGGGAGTCGAATGACCCATTTATTCCAGGGTTGAGAACCTTGCAAAATTGGTATGATTTTTACAAGGCCCTGGAAACTGGGGAGTATAGCGTCACGGTGTATCGACAGGATGGCATCGTGGATCAACCTAGCACTCCCATTAAACCTAAAAAAGCTCTTGTCTTGATATTGGGTGTTATTTTAGGCGGGCTATTGGGTACTGCTATTGCGTTGGGACGAGTTTTTGTTTTGAAATCGAGACGGAGTTAATCTTCTACTCGCGGGTCGCAATGAATTTGTTGTTGCAGAAATCGGTGTTGGGATCCTTTTGGAAATCTAGAAGCTCCCAATATCGATTACTTTATATGGTCTGCACTGGCGAATTTTTTGGACTGAAGTTTCGATATTGAATATTTTATTGGTGTCTGGAAGCTGATTGTTGCTAAGTATATGAAAATTTAGGGAGGTAGGACCTGGCGATATGGGTCAGATTGCTTTCTGGTGCAACTCTACCTCTCTCATATTTGTATGGTCTTTCATTTGGTGTTTTGATTTTGGCTTCCAGGTATGCGAGTGTCATTTTATTTCATGGCCCATGCAGTTTCTTGATAAGCATTCCAAATGCTTTTATGGAGGGCAGGAGCTAATTAATTAGTCTCTAACAAGGGGCTGGTTTTTAAACTGAGGTGTTTTTAATTAGCTGGATTTTCTGGCGGCAATATTCAATTGTTTTAGTCTTCCGAAGACTATTTTCGATCTTGTGAGGGGGGGCTAGGTCGTATATTGGCGATGTCTTTGTAAGACACGGCTTCGGAGGGGCGGTGAAGGAAGTTAGCCTTCTCACCTGGTTGATATGTTTTTTTGAATGCTGTGCAGGAATGTGTCAGAGAAAAGCGATGTTGTTTTGCTATTGCATGGAGGACGCTAAGTTTTAGGGGCAATATAGAATGCGCATGCATTTCGTCAATGCTAATCGCAAAGGCCACCGATTCTCACCCTACAGTAAATGGTTTCAGCTTGGTGCGCAAGCATTTTGCCATCATTATAAAAAAATAATCTATTTCCGAGCTTGGTGTCGTGCAGTTTAGGTGGAAATGCGATAATGCTCACGGCCACGTTTCATTTTATGGATTGTTTTTGGTCGCAATCGAGTGGGTCGGGAGCGCAGCTGACTATCTTAGGGGCGCAGTTGCGTAAAGCAGCGTTGCATGCCGCCGGTATGTTGGTGCTCATTCAAGGATTGACAGATGTTTTGGGCGGGCTGCTTTTCAACGCTGCTTCAGCGCTGGTTTTGCCTGGATGTCTTGGTCTTGCAGAGCAGGCTGTGCCGGTGTAGCGGAGAAAATGGCTCCCGCGAAAGTGATTTTCGTTTCAATAGAAAAACACAATCGCCAAGGGGCACAAGGGCCAATAGCTATCAGGATGATTTTTGGTCAAGTAATAAATTGGCGTAATGGAGATTTGGTTTTGTTTTATATCTGGTTAGCCATAGCATTAGTGCCAATGTATTTTTGCGAACTTGCTTGTGGTTCACGAGTCAAAAGTTTTGGGCTCGCAGTTTTTGTAGCCTTTGTTTATTTTGTTATCGTGGCTGGGTTGCGTGATGATACCGGATACGATTGGTTTGTTTACAAGAATATATACAATGGAGTATCTGAGAGTGGCAGTTTGGCGGCTGCAATTTCGTTCGGACGAGATAACGGATCTGAATTAGGTTTCTCGGTGTTTCTTTATGTTTTGAGTCTCCTCGGTTTGAGTTTTTGGTGGATGCAGTTTTTGGTTGGTATCTTCAACTGTTACGCCTTCTTGAAGTTGAACAATGCACTTGGAAGAGGGACGGTGACCGGAGTATTGATTTACTTCTGCTGGTTATTTCTTGTGCTGCAAATGGGTGTCCTAAGGATGTCTGTTGCGTTATCCTTTTTGTCTTTGGCATTGCTTTTTATGTTGAAGGGGAAAAACGTAAAGTTTCTTTTGTTTGTTATGTTGGCCTCGTTGTTTCACACCTTTTCTATAGTGATTGGCGTACTGATGTTATTGGCGCGTTTGTCTTTCCCTCGGTCGCATACGCTGGTTTTTTTATTTCTGGTTGCCATTATGTATGTTGCGGGCATAGATTTGGCTGGAGGTGTAGTTCAAATTGTTTCAGGGGTTATGCCAGAGTTTATTAGCTCGAAACTAAATTTCTATTTGATGTTGGGCGTAAACTATCAGAGAGGGGTGGGGGAGTTTTTATACAAGCTGATTGTGGTGTCTATGTATGTTTTTCTGGTGTTTCGGATTCAGGAAGAAGATGATGAAAAGCTACTGCTGAATTTGAGTTATATATACATAATCGCATTGTTGGTTTTCTGGAAATATCCAATTTTTCATGATCGGCTTAAGTATTTTGTATTGATGCCTTTCTTTTATTTGTTTTTAACAGCTGTAATGCGAATGAGAGTTTTCAATAGGTTGGTTTACGGTGTTGTTTTTTTGATGGCTAGTTTTATGGTGCTGATGCACGAGGTTAGTGGTCCGCTGTTTTTCCCGTACACCCCCTATTACAATATGTATGAACGGTGGTTGAGCGGGGAGGGGAATGACGGTGAGGAGCGGACACTAAAGTATTATAAAGAGTATGACTCTCAGTGGCTTGGGGGCGAGCAATGAAAGGCGTCCTTTATATAGGGGTTTCATTTTCCGTAAAGATGTTTTGTGCGTTGGCGGTTTTGAGGTTTTTGGCGGTAAGCCTGGGTAGTGAAGGTTTTGGTTATATAACACAGTTTATGGCATTTATGGCGATTGTGTTTGGGCTTTCATTGGGGGGGGCAATAAATTATTTGGTGAATAGGCTTTCGCAATCAAGCGATGTGATCTCTTCGGAAAAAGAGATTTCTGCTGTGTTTTCCTATGGCTTGATTTTTTTGTTTTTACTTGCATTTTTAATGATTGGTTTCAAGAGTTATTTAGAGGCTTATATTTTTTTTGATGAGGTTAGTTGGTTTTTTATATTGTATTGTTTGGGGGTGTTTTATATATCAAATGTTTATGGTTGTTTGATGGCGTTGGCGCTGGCCAGAAAAAGGCTGAAGTTGTTTGCCTTTTCGAACGTTGCGGCGTCTTTGGTGTATTTGTTTTTGGTATTTGTTGCAGTGGAAACGGATTCGATTAAGGCTATCTACTGGATTATGCCATTGTCGTATGTCCTCCCTGTGATGTTTTTAATCAAGTCATTTCCAGAGCGTATTCGATTCAACTTCAAGGCGCTGTGTGTAGATGGTGGTTTTTTGGCGATATTGAAGTATTGCATCATAGTTTACGCAGGCCTCGCATCATTGCCATTTGTTGGGATCCTGGTGAGAGAGTTGTTTCTCCAACTCTATGGCGGAGTAGAGCTAAGTAACTGGCAGGTCGCAGTGAAGTTTTCTGACACCATGCAGCAGTTCTATGGGTTGTTTTGCTCTGCGATTCTCCTCCCATATTTTTCGAAAAATCTGGCGGCGATAAGTTGGTGGGGTTGGCAGAAAAAGTTAATCGCCATTTCAATGGTTTACCTTGCTGTAGCGGTGGCGGTGTTTTGTCTTCGCGATATTATTGTGTACTTGTTGTTCAGTGATGAATATAAAACGGCAAGAAGTTATTTCTCTTATTATTTGATTGGCGATTATTTTAGAGGGGTTGCATTATTCTGTTCGTTTACTTTAATATCGGCTGGGCGTTACGGTAGTGCACTGCTGTTCGAGGTATTGCAAGGTGTTCTATTTTTTACTTTTTATCACCTCTTGCAATCTCGTGGCAATGTTGAAGGGGTGGGTTTGTCCTATGTGGTTGCGTATGTAATATGCGCTTCTGTAATGTGTGTTTTGGTTTTTTGTTATTTTAAGGGGCGCCAAGTTGAAAATTCTAATGCTGTGTAGTAGTTACTCTCTTCAGAGTGGTCACTCTTGGTTGACGGATAGTTTGGCTGAGGAGCTCGCGCTTAACCATAGTGTGGAGGTGGTTTTTCTAGATTGGAGTGGACAGCATAAGCAATACGCTTTCGTTGAAAAGAATGGCGTAAAAATTCATGTCTTTTCAACTATGGTCGGTGCTTTGAGGGGAAGGGTTGGCCAGGTCTTGAAGTGGTTTTTTGCTGCGCGTCTAAATATTCCAAATGTTAAAAAATGCTTGTCTCAGTCACAATACGATCTGGTGATTAACTATTCACCTGCCATGGTTATGCACCCAATATTCAATGCTCTGAAACGTAGAGTCAAATCGTCCTACCTGATACTTTGGGATTTTTTTCCAATTTACCATTTGCAGTTGGGTTTGCTGCCTAATTGGGGGGCGCCGATCTTAAAGTTCATCGAGACAAAAGCCTGTAATGGTTATGATCGTATTGGTCTTATGTCTCAAAAAAATCTCGAGTTTTTTAAGAGTAACTATAAAATCAGTCCTGGTGTTCAGTCAGAGATTTTATACCTTTGGGGCCCCAATGATGTTCAGGTCAGAAATAAGCAGGCTTATCTTGAGGCAAGAGCATCAGAAGGGATCCAGGACCAATTGGTCTGTGTGTTTGGCGGGCAACTTATAAAAGGGCGCGGAATTGATAAGTTAATCGAGTTGGCGTTGCATTCAAAAACGAATGGAATCAACTCTGTTTTCTATATATTTGGTGATGGCCCTGAACGAGATGCAATGCTCAATGATTTAAAAGCTAATGATGTGCTGGATATCGTTCGCTATAAGGGCTTTAGACCCAGGGAAGAATACATGCGTTTTCTTAAAGGCGCTGACCTCGGGTTTGTATTTAATTCGGGGCACGTATCCGTGCCCACGTTTCCTTCGAAAGCTGTTGACTATTTCAGAGCTGCCGTTCCGGTGCTTGCCTATGTAGAGGATGCTACCGACTTCGGAAGTATTCTCGAGGAGGAGATAAGGGGTGGTTGGAGTGCTTCGCCGAAGTATCACTCTAAGCTAGTTGAAAGCTTTGAAGCAGCTTATAAGCTGTCGAGAGATGAGCTATTTAATGTTGGGTGTTCAGGGCAGAAGTGGTATCTTGAGCATTTGCAGGTGCGTAAAACCTCGCATCACTTGACTGACGATCTAATTTGATGCGATTGGCGATTGGCTGGAATGAGTACTAGCTGATAAGCGGGTTTTTGCTTTAGAGCATATTGAGATTGGACTGGAGAATAATATGTTTACAGATAAAATTCTAATGATCACTGGTGGTACCGGATCCTTTGGTAACGCGGTCCTTAAGCGGTTTTTAGATACTGATATCGCCGAAATTCGCATATTTAGTCGTGATGAAAAGAAACAAGACGATATGCGTAAGCGTTACTCAAGTTCCAAGTTGAAGTTTTATATCGGGGATGTTCGCGATTATCAATGTGTGTTGAATGCTTCGCGTGGTGTGGACTATATCTTTCATGCTGCAGCTTTGAAGCAGGTGCCTTCCTGTGAGTTTCACCCTATGGAAGCCGTCAAAACCAACGTTGTTGGCACAGATAACGTATTGGAAGCTGCAATTCAGAATGAAGTCCGTCGTGTAGTTTGCCTGAGTACTGACAAAGCGGTATATCCGATTAATGCAATGGGTATATCAAAGGCAATGATGGAAAAGGTTATGGTGGCGAAGTCCCGAAACGTCGATGAGACTAAAACCGTAATTTGTGGTACGCGATACGGCAATGTTATGGCGTCTCGTGGATCGGTAATTCCGTTGTTTATAGAGCAAATTCGTGCGGGTAAGGCTCTGTCCATAACAGACCCTAATATGACACGATTCATGATGACATTGGCCGATGCGGTCGAATTGGTGTTGTACGCGTTTGAACATGGTAATAATGGCGATTTATTTGTTCAAAAAGCTCCAGCAGCTACGGTAGAGGTCCTTGCGCAGGCATTGACGCAGATGGTCGGTAAACCTGATCACCCAATCCAGGTTATAGGAACTCGACACGGCGAGAAGCTCTATGAGGCGCTTCTGAGTCGCGAGGAAATGGCATGCGCGGAGGATATGGGTGACTATTTCCGTGTCCCGCCTGACTTGCGGGATTTGAACTACAGTAAATTTGTTGAGCAGGGTGAAGAAAAAATTTCTCGGATGGAGGATTATAATTCTCATAATACTCAGCGCCTGGATGTAGCAGGTATGCAGCAATTGTTGCTTAAGCTGGATTTCATGAAGGCCATCCAGCGCGGTGAAATTGTCACTCCGGAGGAATGATTGATGAAGGTACTAATCACCGGTGCCAGCGGTTTCATTGGCAAGAATCTTGCTGCTCATCTACGCGAACGTGCGGATGTCGAAGTGCTTTCATTCGTTCGCGGAGACGACCCGGCGTTGCTTGGGGGGTTAGTCGCTGAAGCTGATTGTGTATTTCACCTGGCGGGAGTTAACCGACCACAGAATCCGGAAGAATTCGTGAGTGGTAACAGCGATCTTACTCGGATTGTTTGTGATGCCGTCGCGGCTAGCAGCCGAAAGATACCTCTTGTATATACATCGTCAACTCAGGCTGATCAAGACAATCCGTATGGTCGGAGCAAGCTCGATGCGGAAAGTGCATTGAGCGAGTTGGCCCGTAAAAATGGGAACGACGTACACATTTTTCGTCTCCCTAATGTGTTCGGGAAGTGGGCAAGACCTAATTACAATTCAGCGGTAGCAACTTTTTGCCATAATATTGCACATGATCTGCCTATTCATATTCACGATGAAAATGCCTCTCTTACATTAGTTTATGTTGATGACGTAGTTCGTCATTTTATCGCAATTATGGACGGCCGTATTTCAAAAGAGTCGGCTGCCGTCGTTCAACCCGTTTATTCTACAACGGTAGGCGCATTGGCTGCTCAGTTGCGGGCGTTTCGTGAAAGCCGGTCGACGCTTATTAGCGAAGCCGTAGGTGAGGGGTTGCCCCGCGCTCTTTATTCAACGTATCTGAGTTATCTCCCACCTGAATCCTTTACTTATGAGGTTCCTAAGTATGGAGACCCTCGTGGTGTGTTTGTGGAGATGCTCAAGACAAAGGACTCGGGACAGTTTTCCTATTTCACAGCATTTCCCGGTATCACACGTGGCGGTCATTACCATCACTCAAAGACTGAAAAGTTTCTTGTGATTAAGGGTACCGCAAGTTTCCGTTTTCGTCATATCGATTCTGGCGAATTCTACGAGTTGCAGACGACAGGCGATCAACCGAGAATAGTTGAAACAGTGCCGGGCTGGACCCACGACATCACTAATATTGGCAATGATGAACTGATCGTGATGCTATGGGCAAATGAAATATTTGATCGTGAACATCCGGACACCTATGCATTGCCAGTGTGCCCTTGACGCCTATCGATCAGGTAGAGGATTGTGATGAAAAAGCTGAAAGTAGTTACTGTTGTAGGTACGCGCCCGGAAATTATTCGTTTGTCGCGTGTCATAGTCGCTCTCGACCGATACTGTGACCACGTCTTGGTACACACCGGTCAAAATTATGATTATGAGTTGAACGAGATTTTCTTTCAGGATCTTGGTATCCGGAAGCCCGATTATTTTTTGAATGCGGCAGGTACGACTGGCGCAGAAACGATTGGCAATGTAATTATTTCGATCGATCGGATGCTTTCCGAGGTGTTACCCGAGGCTATGTTGGTCTTGGGGGATACTAATAGCTGTATGGCAGTTATCCCGGCGAAGCGACGCAAGATTCCAACGTTTCATATGGAGGCTGGTAACCGTTGTTTTGACATGCGAGTTCCTGAGGAGATTAACCGTCGGATTGTAGATCATACGGCTGACATTAATCTCACTTATAGCACAATAGCTCGTGACTACCTCCTGCGTGAGGGGCTTGCACCGGACATGGTCGTCAAAACAGGAAGTCCAATGTTTGAAGTGCTGACCCACTATCGTGAGGGCATTGATGCGTCGGATGTATTGGAACGTCACGGTTTGCAGGCGGGACAGTTTTTTGTTGTCAGCGCACACAGGGAGGAAAATATCGATTCAGATAAAAACTTCCTTAAACTGGTAGAGGTGTTGAACGCTGTAGCCAAAACATATGATCTTCCGGTCATTGTGTCTACGCATCCGCGTACACAAAAGCGTGTCGATGCACTTGGGGTTGTGTTTCATAAGAATGTTAAGTTACTTAAACCCCTTGGTTTCAAGGATTATAACAAGCTGCAACTCGCATCGAAGGCCGCCTTGTCTGATAGTGGCACTATCAACGAGGAGTCTTCGATTCTTAATTTTCCAGCGCTGAATTTACGTGAGGCCCATGAGCGACCTGAAGGTATGGAGGAAGCGGCTGTCATGATGGTGGGGTTGGAGCTGGAGCGCGTGCTCCAAGGATTGCAGTTGCTAGAAAGCCAGGGTCGCGATGAAAATCGAAGCTTGCGTCTGGTTGCGGATTACAGCATGCCGAATGTATCCGAAAAAGTGGTACGAATTATTCATAGCTATCGAGACTACGTTATGCGTACCGTCTGGAGAAGGTACTGATACGAATGGCTATTCGAGTTTTGTTGTAGAGCCATAGCAGTTGACGGTTGACTGGACTCGTGATCGCATTCTGTCCGAGATTTCTGCGCTTGGCGTTCCATGTTATTCCAGATCTTGCTCTGAGGTGTACCTTGACAAAGCATTTGACGATGCTGGCCTGCGTCCAGAAGCACAACTGTCTATTGCGATAGAGCTGGTTGAGACAAGCTTGATGTTCTTGGTACACCCGACGTTGACTGAAGCCGAAATCGAAAAGACCTGCGAGGTGATTTGCAGTGTTATGCAGCAAGTCGTGAAGCCTTAGACCTATTTGGGGCCTCACAATTTCCTTCTTTTGGTGCGAGTCGGTTCTTGCCGGTGGGAAAAGGGGATGGCGAAAAATCGCTTGATATTCGCAATATTTGATCCCCTTCTCCTCAGGGTTTCAGTTCTTGCCGGTAGTATCGGTCGAGGCCTGCATTCCTTGCACGCGCCTCGTGCTGGTGATTTAGCTCCCTTATGGCGCTACCGGGTTCAATTTTTTGAACCAGACTAGTTATTTCAAAGTTACGAGAGCGTCGCAGACGTACACTCGTCAGCACGATCAACGGGTGAGCGGTTCGAGGTGTACGACGGAGTTATGGATAAATTGCGCAAACTGTTGCTTGAGCTGCCACGCCGTCAAAAACGGCTCATTCAGGTTGCGGCCGACGTCGTTCTTGTGTGGGTGGCCTTATGGATGGCGTTTATTGTGCGTCTGGGACCAGACGAGATGGTCAACTCGTTTATTCCGCACGTCTGGCTATTTATTAGCGCTCCTGTGATTGCTATTCCTCTTTTCATTCGCTTTGGCATGTACCGTGCTGTCATGCGCTACTTCGGCAACGATGCGTTGATCGCGATCATCAAGGCGGTCAGCTTGTCCTCGCTGATTCTTGGCGTAGTTGTTTATTGGTACAGCAATCACCAAAACGTCGTCCCACGCTCAATCATTTTCAACTACTGGTGGCTGAGTCTGATCATGATTGGCGGGCTTCGCCTGGCCA
>Ga0105244_10003220_pt1 | contig 11824 bp, 27 predicted proteins | sample KBSM44metaG_FD_80423 | JGI IMG/M metagenome (GOLD analysis project Ga0105244, IMG submission 80423) | Miscanthus rhizosphere microbial communities from Kellogg Biological Station, Michigan, USA - KBS M4-4 metaG | ecosystem: Host-associated > Plants > Roots > Rhizosphere > Soil | place...
AGGCGCTGATTTTCCAATTGAATTTCATAGATCTGCGCTTTAATTTGGTCCCGTTCTTTTTCTGCCTTGTTTGCTCGGTGCCAGTAATGCGCTGCAAGCTGCCTGCATTCAGCGTCGGTCTTTTCCTTGAGGAACGCGGTCTTACTCATTCGCTTGCTCCCGATTCGGTGGGCCGTACAACAGTTAATTTTTGCTTGTCTCTTGAAGGCGCTAACTCCAAGGCCTCGTCAACAGTACTGCCGGCACCGAGGTGGTATGCGCGGTGCATGTACCAGCCAGCATTAGCCGGGTCGCCTTTGATGCGCTGGTGCAGCTCTTGCAGGCACAGAAAATCGCTATCAGACTTGTCCATTGATTGCTCCCGATTCGGTTGGTTTGAGGGCGGCGTCCAGTGCTCCCCGATAGAAACTGATGAACGTGTGCTGGTTGCTGCGCATTTCTTTTAATATCCCTACCAGCTTCTCATTCTGTTGCTCGGCGGCAACCAAGTCTCGCTGAAGCCTAACTCCGGCAAGCATTTCACGATCACGCGCCTCCTTGGCCTGGTATAGCTCCCCGCAGCGCAGCCAGTTCACGATCATGATCATCCGCACGAACCATCAACACTTCGCCATCATGCAAATCCCCACCAATGCAAAGCGGAGTCTCAATCACTGCATAACGCTGAATGCTCATGATTTGCAAACCTTTTCAAAGTAGCCGTCTACATCTGGCCACACGCCTTCCGAGATCATCTGGCACTTGAACGCTTGATCATCCAGACTGTCTTGATAGCTCATGCGGTTAGAAATTACGAATCCACAAACAATGAAAATAAGAATTACTGCGACAATATGAGTCTTCATGATTAATCCTCCATGCTCAATTCTGCCTGCTCCGGATCTTCCATGTCTACAGCGTCAGAGTCAAATTTGCATTCCCAAACGTGACTGTAGAGAGATGAGTACATTTCGTAGCTGATACCGCCGACCAACAAGGCACCACGCAGCATACCGAAGATGTGCTTGTACTCGCTTGTACGTGAACGCTGGAATTTGTCGTCGGCGAATGAGATTGCTTTGTGGATTGTGCGTACGAACTCAGCTTGATTCTTGGTATGCATTTGGTTGCTCCTGTTGGCTTGGATAAATACTATTCGCAGCGCATCAGGAAGTAAAGCGAATTTTGATAGAATGGGGATATATTTTCAGATGGTGATGTCATGAAAACTTCTCAGACAGGTATCGACCTAATCCACAGCTTTGAGACGCTGCGTCTGAAGGCGTATCCAGATCCAGGTAGCAAGGATGGGGAACCTATTACGTGCGGCTGGGGATCGACTGGCCCAGACATTACGCTAGCAACCGTATGGACTGAGGAGTACGCAGATAAGCGTTTTGCTGATGGACTTTCGAAGGCTGAGCAGGCCGTATCGTTGTTGGTCAAGGTTCCGCTGAATCAGAACCAGTTCGACGCGCTTGTGTCGTTTACCTACAACCTCGGCATCGGCAACCTGAAGTCGTCGACTCTTCTGAAGATGCTCAATGAAGGTTATTACACGAACGCCGGTCTTCAGTTGCTGCGCTGGGACAAAAACGACTCGAAGGTTATGGCTGGGCTGACACGCAGACGTAAGGCAGAGCTGAAACTATTCTCCGGAGAACGCTAATGCCGATCTGGCTAACCGCGCTCCCATGGCGATTCCTCTCAGGGCTCTCATGCGGCGCGTTCGTGGTTTTCCTTTGGCATGATGCGAGCGTGTCGAGGATTGCTACCGAGCGCGCAGGAGAGAAGCTTGAGTCGGCATTCTCAGTGATCGCCGCGAACAAGGCAGACGAATCTATAGCTAAGGCGTGGGAAATTCGCCTTTCGGAGTTACGCAGCAATGAAACGACTATTGTCCGTGAGCGCGAAAAGATTGTTGATCGCCCTATCTATCGCAACGTCTGTCTTGATCCTTCCGGCGTGCAGCTCGCAAACGACGCAAAGAACGGGCGTATCACAAGCAAGCCTGTTGACGCCTTGCCGGATTCCAAGTGATCTGGAAGGCGTAACAGGTGAAGCCGCACTTACTGCGCTGACTGAGTGGGGGGCAGCGCTTAGAGAGTGCTCTGAGCGGCATGATGTTTTGATTCGTGCTTCTGCCGACCACCAAGATTAATATCCGCCCAGCCAGACCGAGTGCGCGGCGGAACAGGGTTGTACTTCTTAAACTCAACCTCTATCCCGCGAATCTTCATCCAGGCTCGCATGCATGAGGCGTTTTTCCAGCCGATGGCTCTAGCGGTGTCAATGACCGTGCTGAATGGCGCCATACGCTTGATAGCGTCCTCGGCTGACTCTCCGGTCTTCCTCTCGTATTCGCCGGCAGCGCTTCTGTTCTGAGAGCGCTTGACATCACTAATCCGCTGCTTGTCGGCAGTCGTCATGGGATCTGGATTCTGTACAGCATTGCAGTAACCCATCTTCGGGAACTGAATATCTTTCTTGTGGTATCGCAGCAGATACCAAAGAGTTGACCCGTCCTTGTAGCCGAGGATCTTGGCGGTCATGGTCATTGAGTTACCGTCAGCCGCATATGCCGAGACTACATCCCAAAACGGTTCACCGTATTCCTGCTCGACTTCTTTGATAACCGACCTAGCCACGAGCTTTACCCTTAACGTTATTGGCTGGAAATTTGTAGCGCTCCGAACCTGGCTGCAATGCTTGACGCGGAGTCATTCCTTTTGCGAGCCGCTTGGAGATCTTGCAGCGAGTTACGCCTAGTTCTTTTGCCCATTGACTGATCGACTGAGTACGGCCGTCAAGCTCGATGAACCTTGAGCGCGAGTCTGGACGCTTAGCCTTGCGTGGCGCTGGTTCTTTAGGCGCCATCCTTGGAGTGAACGGGATCGACCGCTCTAATACCCACTTCTTTAGGGTGTTATGTGAAGTGCCAACGATCTGAGCCGTTGCCGTCACGCTGTTTTCCATTAACAGCTCACGCACGACCTCAACCGCTGGCCTACCAATCTCTTTGTACAGCTCAAACGCCCAAGACATCTACTTCCTCCTTGTGGATTGCCCCGTGGTTAGCGGGGCTTTGTTGTTACTCTTCGTCGTAGCCTGGCGGTACTGGATTGCCGGTTCGCTTGGTGTACTGCTGATTCATGATGTATCGCACATCGCCGTCAGCAGGGCCGAAGTCAGCATTCTGATAGAACCATTGCAGGTATTCGTATTCTTCTCTTTGTTCTTCGCTCATGTCAGGCACCCATCAGGTAGTGAGCTGGGGCAAAGGGGATTGAATCCTCGAAGTCATCAGGCGGCGCTGCCTGCTGACTAGGCTGTGGCTTGCTCTGCTGAGGCTTAGGCGCTGCATTACCACCATCAGCCGGCTTACCACCCAACAACTGCATAGTGCCCTGTATATCAACCTTGATCTCGGTCGTATAACGCTTGACGCCATCCTTCTCCCACTCACGAGTCTCAAGCTTGCCCTCAATGTAGATCTGGCTACCCTTGCGGCAATACTCGCCGGCGATCTCGGCTACCTTGCCGAACATGACAACGCGATGCCACTCGGTTTTTTCTTTCTTCTCGCCTGTCTGCTTATCCTTCCATTGCTCGCTGGTAGCGAGACTTAGGTTGCACACAGCGTTGCCGTTGGTGAGGTATTTGACTTCGGGATCTTGGCCCAAGGTGCCTACGAGGATTACTTTGTTTACGCCGCGCGCCATTATTGTGCCGCCTCTTGTGGATTACGAATTTGCTCTTTCTGAGCGTCTGTCAGCTTGCCGGACTGCTCGACCTTACCGATGATCGCGTCTGCCGTTGCTTTGCCTGCTGCAATGGCTGCGATCCAGGCCGGAAGGTTAGCATCAAACTTTGCAGCGTCATAGTAGATGACCGACAATTTCTTAACGGTATACGGCGAGCGTTTTCCGCGTGTAGTCGTAAGCGAGATAGCCAGATCGGCGTCAATGTGAGACAGCGCGGCAATACGGATACCGCCAACCGCAACACCGCCGAAGCGTACAGCAGGATCACAGAACAGGGTTGCGGACTTGCCTACCCAATCGGCGCCATTATCGCCGTATGCAGTGATCAGAACACGTCGCATGGACTTGCACGGATACCAAGGCTTGCGGTCCTTGATGTGAACAGCTACGGGCGAGTCAGCATCGCCACGTTTTACGGCGGTAATCTCTACGGTTTCAGGGCCGGCTATAAAATCGTCTGCGTTGATTCTGTCGCTCTTGGGCGTGATCGTCTCGCGCAGGTTTGCCAAATCAGTCATTATCCATTTCCCGTAAGTCGATTGCGTTGATTTCTAGCCAGTTGTCGCGGACACTCTGCTTCGCGTCATCTAGCGTTTTATGATCTTTGGAGTACGTCATCCAACTCCAGTTACAATTTTCATGGGCTGGCTCGTTTGTCATAAGCCAAACCTCGTAACCCCTGCGATTGCCTCCGAATCGAGAAGGAGGATTAATGCGTCCAATAACCTTTTTTGAGCGCTTTATGTCAGATCCAGCAACGAATCCAACAGAAGCCAACCCTGATGGTTGCGGATCATTCTTAAATGTCGGCTTGCTCACCGTTATTCCTCCAGTCCATTAACTTCTAAACCATCTTCAAACTGATTCACCGCGTAACCCGGCAAGCCAATCTCTTCTTCCGACTCATCATAACTAGGCCACTCATCGCGATCAAGACAATTCGCATAAATTTCCAAGGCTTCACGATACAAAGCACGGGCAATCATCAGCGCATCAGCATCCGGCTTGTATCGCATAGCTACGTGCGGAGATTGTTCCTCCACGGCGATCCAGCGCATAACGTCCAGCTTCTCGCCGAATTGCCATTCCCAGGCGTCCATATAGAGCGCGGCGCTGATGTGGTATCCGTAGTTGTTGATCGTGCGCGAGAAGTCGTCGCGGCCTGCCTTCTGACACTTCTTCAGATCGATTGGCATGCCAGCATCAGTCAGCTTGTCATAGCGAACCTTGACCTGAACGCCTGTGATCGGATCAGTGGTGAATAGGCTAAGCTCGTAACGACCTGGCGCCTCGATCAGTTGCCGGCAGTGACGATTGCGCAGAACGCCTTTCTGCATGCCGAGAACATTCTCGTACTCAGCCGAAGTCAGCACGCGTTCTTTCGGATGATCCTTGCACGCAGCCTTGTACAGCGCCGACGTACGAGCATCACACTCCACCACCTTGTAATCCGTATCCCATCGATCAGACTCAAGGATGCGACAGTGAATCGCGCTGCCGATCTCCTTGGCCCGAGTAGCGTTGAACGGGTTCGGGTAGCGGAAGTGCGCAGGGCTAACCAGGATTCTCTTGAGACCTGTGCTGCCTACTGCCGGATCAGAGTGGTAGTCGGAGTTGCTCAGGCCTTCGTGCAGGCCTAGAGCGATTCGTGGGCGCTCCTTGGTTGCTGGCGATTCCTCTGCGCCAATCCAGTCGTCTTGCATAATCGTCATTGCATGGCCTCTATTAACGATACCTTCTTCCATGACTCAGGCAGCTTGATAGCCTGAATAGAACCAGTGTCACCGTCCTTGAGCATCTGGATAATCAGAGGCTCTACTCCTTTCGGAATCTGCGCATAGCAGAGCTGGCCGTCTACTTCGATTGTAATTTGTACGATGCTGATATCTGTCACTTCGCTCGCTCCTTAAGCATTGCGTCGGCCATTGCATATGCTGCCGTAGCCGCCAAGACTTCAGGATCAATCATGTTGACCATTCCGTCATTGTGATATCGAGCAAGAAGCGCATCATTTGCGAACATTCCCTGTAACGCCTTAGCCGCAAAGTAATCGCGCAGACTCATGCCGAAATACTGAACTCCGCTTCCGTCAGGGTGAACGATTGGAAATGCAGGTTCGCCGCTCATTCTTCTTCAACCTTAACCGGAGTCATTGAGTACTCGTGGTAGGGCTCGCCGTCATTCCAGCTGCGAGCTTCGACATCAACAATGCCATTAGTCCATACCGTGACGATTGGGCCGTACTGCGGATCGCTTTGAGTGGCGCCCAAGGTGAACATCTTGCTCGGGCTATTAGCCAGTGCGCCGGCCATTACGTGAACCATATTCAGCAGACGGTAGACTTCGCCACCGTCGCGGCTGTTTGCGTGGATTGGTTTGATTGTGCTCATTTTGTTTTGCCCCAGTAGATAGTGAGTTTTAAGTAGCGATTTCGTTTCGCCTTGGTGATGCGATGCCCAAACTTATCAGCCTCGCCGATGATTGCTGTCTAGAGTGCGTCGCGGTAGGTCATTTAGAAACCCCTTCCTGCATGATATGACTTAGGTGTTCACGCGCAACGCTACGGATTGCTTCACGTCGCTCAGTGACAGATAGCAACTGCTTGATGTCGGTCGCCAACTCAGCAGCCATGTGATTGACGATCCGATCAGCAAGCTCAGACTCGATCCGGTCGGCCATCTTGCGCTTCAATCCGTCAATGTCTACCATCGCCCATACTTCAGCAAGCATCTCTGGCGGAAGCTTGAACCGAGTAGAGTAATCAGTTGCTATCCAGTTCCCGTCGCTGATAATTTTCAGAACAGAATTCTGCGCTGCTTGTGCTATTGCTTTCTCAAATTCACTCATAACCACCTCCGCTGTATTTGTAAGCCAGAGATTAGCCCGCCACTTTCCCTGCGTCAACAAAAAAGGCCAACTATTTCTAGCTGGCCTTTCTGTTCTGCGGAGAACTCTTATCTCATGCAGCTTTCGGCTTCCTGATCTCTTTCGGGACCTTTGACTGGAAACGCATGACCAATTTCCGCAACCGTTGCTCGAAATCATCCTTATCCTCGTCGTTCAGGTTCTCGATGACGACTATTGCGTCATGCCAGAGAGCGCCGTTCATGTGGCCAGTACTCCTAAGCATCACACCCTTGAGCTCGGGGTCAGCAGGCTTAACCGGAGGCGTCGCAAGCTCCTTGCGCTTATCCGCCACCGCATCAACCATCTGCCGTACCGACTCGAACTCCATCACCTTCATTTCATACTTGAAGGCGGCGCGGAACATCGAGGCGTACTGCTTCACCGCTCTAGGTGCCGGAATCAGCGTCGAACCAGGAACAGGACGGCCAATCACGTTAGACCAGCCATTCTCTTCGTAGCCAATCATCAGCCACGGGTTGAACTTCTCCAGGGTGTCTATGTTTTCTTCCTTGACTAGCTTCATAAAAGCTCCGGCTACATTGTCCAGTTTGTCACCTTGTTCGGCGATCTGCTGGAGGACCAGTGCTTGCTTGCTTTTTGGAGTAGTCATGATGTGCTTCCTCGATCTATAAATTTTCCTATGGGTTGGGGCCAAGTTACGTTTTGCCTTGACCTGTTGTAAGCATAGGCTTACGTAGGGAATGGTCAAATACCGCTTTCGCATAAGCAGGTGACGCAAATTGCCAGCAGAAATATGGATCCATGACGGTTTTAGTGGAAAAGGTTGTGGTATGATCTTCACTCGAAAGTCATAACGCATAGGTGAAGAATGCTCACGCTTCCAGAGATCCAAGAGAAATTGAAGGGAACGAACCTGTCTGAAGCAGCAAGAGAGACAGGGATTCACCCTTCAATGATGTGGCGGATAGCCAACGAGCCAGACCAAAACCCTCAGTACAAGACAATCAAGAAGCTTTCTGACTACCTTGAGGGTAAATAATGGTTGAGCATTTTGAGCACAGGCCGGAACATTTTGCAGGGTGCGAACACCAAATGCTTAGAAAAATGGAGCTCGTTTACATGCTAGCGGCTTCAGGAGGCGATTTTTACAAGATAGGAAGGACAAAATGCCCGAAGCAAAGGTTTTCAAATCTTCAGACAGCGTGTCCTTTTGATCTTATCTTGATTGCCGGAATACGAACTCCAAGCGCTAGCCTTGTTGAATCTCACTACCATGATCAATTAAGTGATTACAGAGTAAAAGGAGAGTGGTTCAAGCTTCCGGAGGCTGTGGTGGATAAGGTTTCAGCTTCATTTACTGAGAGTGCACGAAGTGCAAGAGAGGCAAAAAGTGCACTACTTTAAAAGGAACATAGGCGATTACCACAAAAAGGCTGGACGCCTGTCTATGTTGGAGCACGGGGCGTATACGCTATTGCTTGATGCGTGCTATGACCGAGAGCGGTTTCCCACTATAGAGGAGGCTCTGGAGTGGTCATGGGCAAGGACTGAGGACGAGGTTGCAGCTGTGAAATTCGTTCTTTCTAAATTCTTCACGCTTACTGAATCGGTTTATGCACAGCAGAGGGTGCAGGACGAAATAGATGCTTATCGGGCTAAGTCTGTAAAAAACCAAGAGATTGCAATTGCTAGGGAGGCTGCCAGAAGATCAACAAGAGAACGAATCGAGCACGAAACGTGCACGGATCACCACCTAACCACTAACCATGAACCACTAACCATTAACCAAGAACCAATAGAATCAAAAGCTCTTGTCAACGACGAGTCGTCGACGCCTTGTGGTAAGCCGGCAAGGAAGGTTGATCCAGTACCGTACGACCTGATTATTGAGTCGTATCGAAAGTGCCTTCCATCGCTGCCACAGCCTCAAGCTATGACGCCAAAGCGAAAGGCAGGAGCTAGAGGCATCTGGAACAATTACAAGAAGAGCCACGAGCCTGATTTCTGGGATCGGTATTTCACCTACGTCGGCAAGCAAGAATTCCTTTGCAATATGCGCGGTATCGGAATAAATTGGCTGCTGAATTTTGAAAACATGTGCAAAGTAATCGAGGGGAATTACGAATGAGGGATCCATTTAGCCTGGAAGCCGAACAAAGCGTCCTAGGCGCAATGATGATCGACCCGTCACTGATTGACTTGCTGGCGGCAGATATCAGCGACAAGGATTTCTACTGGCAGGACAACGCGGATGTATTCAAGGCCATCCTTGAGCTTAATTCGCTGAATCGTCGGATCGACTTCCTTACTGTTGGCGAGCATATCGGTACTCTGGATAGTGGCGACTCTGCGCTGGCGTACGCGGCTCAGATCCAGAACGGTACGCCGAGTATCGCCAACGCGGAACAGTACGCAAGGATCGTGCGTGAGCGCTCACTTGATCGCTGTCTGATAGCTGCCGCTCAAGAGATCCACCAGATTGCGCACAGTACGATGGATACGCCCGACAAGATTGCTCAGGCCCAATCCGAAATTCTTGCCATTGATGGCGAATCGGCTACCGCTGAAACAGTCGAAGCGTATGACGTGCTTGTTGACCATATCGACCTGCTAGAAAAAAGGATGAACCAGGGCGACGTGGTTTCTGGTATCTGCACTGGTCTTGAAGACTTCGACAAGCACACTGGTGGATTGCAGCCAGAACAGCTTGTGATCATCGCTGGACGCCCAAAGATGGGTAAGACCACTCTTGCTATGGATATCGTCCGGCACGCCGCGATACGTCAAGGCAAAGAGGTTCTGGTAATCAGCCTTGAGATGAGTAATCGTCAGCTCATGGATCGACTGATTGCAGCAGAGGGATCGATTCCACTTGACGCGATGAAGGATGGATCAGTTCTTTCTGATTACGCCCCCTTCCTTAGCTTGGCTGCCGCCAACATAAAGAATGCGCGGATGACTCTGTCTGATCGCCCCGGCCTAACCATGCGCCGGATCCGCTCAATGTGCCGCCGCCACCGTAGAAAGCACGGGCTTGATTTCGTGATGATTGACCACTTGGGCCTGTTGGATGCTGACGATCCAAAGATGAACCAAGTGGCAAAAGTGACGGAGATTTCCAGACAGGCAAAACTTCTTGCAAAAGAGCTGAAAATACCTGTTCTTCTGCTATCTCAACTTAACCGTTCGCTTGAGCAGCGCCCGAATAAGCGACCTGTACCGTCTGATCTGCGAGACTCCGGATCCATCGAGCAGGATGCTGACATGGTGATATTCGTGTATCGCGACGAGGTGTACAACCCTGATAGTGATCGCAAGGGAATCGCGGAAATCATCCTGTCAATCTCGCGAGAAAGCGAGGCAAAGACCTTTTTTGCGATGTTTCAAGGCCGTTATGCGCGGTTTGTTCCACTGGAAGCCGGCGCTTACATTCCTGAAGAACAGGAGTCGCCTAAGAAGTCAGAGAAGGTGCGAGGCATGAAATTCTAATGGAGAGCAATGATGACTTTATCTGTGGAACATGCTTCATCGCTCAACTTGGCAACCCTTTCGATTGCAGAGAGAGAAGCCATCGAGAGCCACAAAGCGGACTGTCTCCGGAGATGGAGTCTAGCCAAGGAGCACGCCAGCCTGATCTATTTAGGACTGAAATCGAACAGAGGCAGGATGTGGGCCGAAAGGGAGCTGCTCTCTAAGCCAGATATCCAGCAAGAAACCAGAAATCAATTGAACGCAATGCTCAAGGCAAAGAAATAGATGAATCGACCAATGATGCGAGCAAAACTTACGAAATGGCTTCACAAGGTATGGAAGGATATTCCAGCGGATCCAAAGAAAGCTGCGCAGGAGGCTTTTTTGGAGGGGTACGAGCAAGGGCACGCCCAGTGCAAATTTGAGAATGACCTATGGAAAAGGAATTTGAAATGATCACTCTCACCATGCCGTACCCGCCGAAAGAGCTAAACCCGAACAAGAAATTGCATTGGGCAATCAAGGCTAGATTCGTCAAGGCCTATCGAGGAATATGCAAGGATATCGCATCAATGCGACAACTTCTTATACCGAAAGGTGATCTCGTTCTTGACCTTGAGTTTTATCCGCCAGACAATCGCCGTCGTGACGATGACAATATGGTGGCGTCCTTTAAAAATGGCCGAGATGGAATCGCGGAGGCCCTGGGCATTGATGACGTTCGCTTTCAAACCAGGGTGCGCGTCATGGATAAATTTCCAGGCGGCAAGGTTGTAGTGAAAATCTACGCCGACAAATAGAGGTTCGTGTTGCGCCTGCTCCATGAGATACGGAGCAGGTGTAACGAGGTCGACCTAACTGAGCGTAATTATAGGAGGATTCATGAAATTCATCGTATGCGGCGGACGTGATTACGCAGACCGAGCCCGAGTGAATCAGGTGCTCGACGGCGTACACAAGAAATGCACCATCCACGCGATTATCGAGGGTGGCGCTAACGGTGCTGACCGACTGGCTAGAGAATGGGCGCTAGAGAAAGGCGTTCAGGTGTTTACGGCCATTGCTAACTGGAAGCTGTACGGCAATGGCGCAGGACCAAAACGAAATGCTGCAATGCTCTCTCTAGAGCCTGATGGCGTGATTGCGTTTCCTGGTGGCAGCGGTACTCGGGATATGACCAGAATCGCCGAACTGTCTGACGTAAAAGTCATGCACATTCTCTTCTGAAATAGCTTGACGCCAACCCAGCAGCACCGTAAATTGTTTTAACATTCAGGGCATTCGGCAGGGGAAGGAAATGAATATTGATTGGAATGGTGAAGGTCATCCGAGCGTAGGAACAATCTGCGAGTTCGAGGTTGAAACTGGTGAATGGCGAAAATGCGAAGTGATCGCCGTAAAAGAGGACTACGTGGTTTGCTGGATTCACGTCAACAAAATCCTTGCTACCAGCGGTGTAAGCCTGCGACCGGTAAAGACACCAGAGCAGATCGCGGAAGAAGAACGTGAGCGCGGAATCGAAGAAATGGCTAAGATTCTTGGAGTTGTTGCTTGTGATGATTACGTGGCGGCGACTGCTTTGTATGACGCTGGCTACCGCAAGTAAGTGTTTTCCAGAGAACAGTTAAATTGAGAGTTTGGAGGGGTGTGATGGCTTGGTGGAATTACTTTAGCGAGAAGGCGGAATGGGATAGAGCGATTGCCAAGGCTAAAAAAAGCATTGATCATAAAGCTTTTGAGCA
>Ga0105244_10003224_pt1 | contig 11819 bp, 9 predicted proteins | sample KBSM44metaG_FD_80423 | JGI IMG/M metagenome (GOLD analysis project Ga0105244, IMG submission 80423) | Miscanthus rhizosphere microbial communities from Kellogg Biological Station, Michigan, USA - KBS M4-4 metaG | ecosystem: Host-associated > Plants > Roots > Rhizosphere > Soil | place: Michigan...
CCCCGGCAAACGGCATTCGCCGGTAATGATTTATAAATACTGCTGCGCGCACCGACGACGGTGCCATTGCCAATCGTCACGCCAGGTGAAACAAATACATCTGTTGCCAGCCAGCATTTCTCACCAATAACAATTGGTGTGGCAGTAATATCGAAATGATTGCTCATATAATCGTGACTACCGGTACATAAATAACACTTTTGTGACACCACGGAATTTGCGCCGATGGTAATGTCACCCAGCGTATATAACACCGCGTCATCGCCCACCCAGGTATAATCGCCAAGAGTTAATTTCCATGGATAAGTAATTTTCACTGACGGACGTATCACCACGCCTTTGCCAATTCGTGCGCCGAATAAACGCAATAAAAAGGCTCTCCAGCGATATAAAACTTGTGGCGACCAGGCAAATAATGTTGCTTGTACCGCCCACCACAGTTGAACCTTAATAGGGTGCCCGCCACGGAAACCTTTCGGTACCGAGAAGCCATTTAATTCTTGCATAATATTCTCTTATTCACTTTGTCGGATGGCGCTTACGCTTATCCGACCTACGGGTCAGTCGTAGTTGTAGGGTGGATAAGCGCCAGCGTCATCCACCTTATGCTTTGTTATAAAGTGCTTTAGCTTTTCCAGTGGTACGCAAACGAAGCCTGTAAGATAATTCTGCAATAAAACCCGGCACGCCTAATATCTTGCGCTGTACATTTCTTGCATCCCGACACAGCTCAATATTATTTGAAGTCGACACGCCGCCCATGGAAAATTCGGACACCAGACCCTTGACGCGTTTAAATGCATAGCCTTTTTTATACATTCTTGCGGCTAACGCGTAATCAGATGAAACTTTATATTGCAGATCGTAAGGATATTTGCGCAGCCCAGACATCGGGAAAAATATCGCCTGATGGCTGGCGGGTAAACTATGGTAGATATACCAGCCCTGCTTTGCCCGGCGTTCTATTTTGGTGCCATCACCAAAGTCTAATAATGCATCACCAATCACCATCGCATTATCGGTTAGCGGCATAGCAGCGAGCTGATGCGCGACAGTGATGATATCCGAATGGAAAATGTCACCTGAATTGAGGAACAAAGCATAACGGCCTTGAGCCATCTCAATACCTTTGTTCATCGCATCATAAATGCCGTTATCTTTCTCGCTGACATAGCGTAACTGGTACTGACCGTTGAGGTTTTCCAGAAATTCTGCCGTGCCGTCGTTTGAGGCGCCATCCACCACAACCCACTCAAATGTGATGCCTGGTGCCTTTGCTAAGTGAGCCAGCGACTGCCAGGTTTTTTCTATACCGGCGAGATTTTTATAAGCAACAGTGATGACACTTAATAACATATTGGACCTCAGCTGTTCGTAATTTTGAGTGCCTTACGCAAAATAAATGGGCAAACAATTAAGAACGCATATTCAGGGCTAAATATTGAGCCGGTAAAAAAGAGTGATACAGGCGTAAAAAGCCATAATTGCACACGGAAATTTTCATTATTCCCAAACGCCGTGCGCATCATTTTAACGACTTTCGACATATACCAAATTGTCAGTAATACTGCGAACCAGGAAAAATAAATAATCAGCAGATACAAACCATTGTCTACTGTTTTACCGACATCCGCACCGTTAAAGATTCCGAATGATGCGACATATTCATATAAAGATCCGAAACGAACTACCCCATCGATATTGCTCAATGAATATCCGACCATCGCTAACGGACCAATGATGCGATAATACGATGACGACCCTTCCGTTCCTAAATCGCCAAGACGCGTCGCGATATAAGGGAATGCGAATATCAACCCGACTAAAAATACGGAAAGAGAAATAATTGCCAGAGGCAACTTCTTCTTTATGGCATTTTTATTAAGGTACTGAAATGCCCATTCAAGAAGATAAAACAGGATAAAAGTCATTACCCCTGAAAACGATCCTGAAAGAATTATCCCTGCCAGAATCATACCATCAATTTTTGGCGTTTTGATACCGAACTGTTTGATGCTGAGCCAAATTGAGATTAATGCCAGAGCAAAAAATGCTGGCTCAAAATACAATGCCGTCGTTCGCTTACCGCCAAAGCTAATAAAGTTCAGAACATAGCTATTACTGTAAATAAGAAACTTCGAAATTTTCTCAATCAGGCTGCTGCCGCCGGTCAGAATAATCTGTGCCATTTCCGCCGCAGCCAGCATTACAATAATGCCGACTACACCATAAAATACCCTTAGTATTTTATGGTGATTATGCTGTGAAATAGTTTTGAAGCGGCAGCTCCAGGTCATCGCCAGAATCAGCACGATATAAACAAACAATAGTGTCGAGGTGACATATTTGCTGGCATCCAGCGATTGACCAACGATGTAGTTAAATGCCGTCAGCCCCGCGCCAATGCCCAACGCAATCATCAATTTTTTTACGTTGATGCGTTCAATGTACAACAAGAGGATCGCGGGCAAGAAGGTGACTATTGTTATCGGGAAGCTTTCCCCCAGTGAGGCCAACTTGACGTTGACCACCAGATAGATGAACGGCAGCAGCAGATAACTACAGATTTTGATAGAACGAGACATACTCCTCCAGCATCTGTTGTCCACTAAACGCCTGGCGACTGGCGCTTTTAAACGCCGGCAACTCTTTGCCAAACACCTGCTGTGCCAGTTGTTCTTTTGGCATTTTCACCAGTTCAAGCACGCGCCCATCGCTAAAGGTTTTACCACCGACTTTGCGCAGCACTTCATCTGCCGCTTCACTTTGCGTGGCAATCACCGGCACGCCAATCGACAACGCTTCGCACAAAATCAGCGGGTAGTTATCCACCTGCGAGCTAAACACCAGCGAGTCCATTTCATTCAGCTGGCTCATCAGCGCTTTTTTATCGGTCATGTAACCGTGGTTGACGACGTTCGCGCCGTTAAATGGCGAGAATTTACCGAAGGTGTGCAACTCGATTTCGTCGCCCAGCGCCATTATCGCCTGCACCAGTTGCTGATTGGTTTTGCCGTCATAACGTAAATCGTGCGCCACCACGGCGACTTTCGGTTTTGTTCGTGTTGCTTGCGTCAGCGGCAGTTCTGCCAGAATCGCTTCGGTTGCCACATCGATGCCGTTGTTAATGATTTTGCAGCGCCCTGCCCCGTAAATGCGGTTAAAGGCATCGGCTACGTGCTGACTCGGGGAAATAAACTGGCAGCCCAGTGCTAACATTTCGCGAAACAGCTGGCGCTTGCTGTCGATCAGCAGATGAGCGCGGTCTCGCTTCACTGGCGGATAGTTATTCAAAGAAGGGCATTTTTGGCAGCCGGTTTTCCAGCCGTCGCAGCCGTCGAGAAACGCGCAACGCCCGGTAATGCTCCAGTGATCGTGCAGCGTCCAGACAAACGTGACATCCGGCTTATGCGCTTTGACGCGCTGGCAAAATGTCACCATCTCTTCGAGATTCAACCAGTAGCTGTGTACCACGTGGAAATGCAGAACCACCGGCCCTGCGCTACGCGTCACTTTGTGATACAGGTTATTGAGGTTGCCAAACGGGTCGCGGTTAAAAAAGCGAAATAGCACAATGTTGGCAATTGAAGTCAGGCGTGGCGTATGTTTTTCCACACCAGGGAATTTATCGTGGCTGGCGCTTTTCTTACCGCCTTTGCCGTAACCGTAGATAAAACGTGAACTGAAACCCGCCGCGCGGGCGCGTTGGTGGAGATCCAGCGCCACACCCGCAGCACCGCCTTCGGCGAGGCGCACGTTAAATTGCATGATATTCATTTTATAACCTTTATCTGCGCTTTCTGGCCGACCACTAGCGCCCCATCCGGCACGCTGTCCAGTACCACACTGCCCGCACCGACAGTCACGTTATGACCCAAAGTGATATCGCCAATAATCACCACGTTCGCGCCCAGTTCGACCCCGTTGCCAATCACCGGGCAGGCAAGATTTTTACCGCGATTGCCAATAGTGACGCCGTGACGAATAGTGAAATCATCGCCAGCGACCACGAATTTATTAATCACCACGGCATAACCGTGGTGAATGGTGAAGCGTCGTCCGATGGTGGCACCCGCCTGGATTTCATAACCAAACAGGCACTCGGTGATAAAGCGATACAGCAGGATGACGGGTGCAGCCCAGAGGTTGTTAATGACACTTTTTTTACGCCATACCGAGCAAAAGTGGGCGATGCGATAAGCCAGCACCATGCAGCATGGGCGAAGGCTCCAGGAGTTTGCGCGCAGATCTTCAAGCACCGTTATTTCCCCCGTAATCCATCAGCCAGGCGTTTGGTGTTACGCACACTCAGCAACGCTAATAAGGTGCGCAAAGACATGCGCTTATTACGAATTTGATAGAGCGTAAACAGCTGGTATTTCTTGCTGGCGCGGTCGAATTTGTCTTTGTGCTTTTGATAGAAGTGAAAGTAACCGGCGAACTTTTTCGGGGATTTGGTTATCTGCATTTCGCCGTGGTTGATATGCAGAATTTGCGTGGCTTCTTCCACTTTCCAGGGCTGGCCGTATTCCACCACCATGCGCAGGAAAATGTCGTAATCCTGAGCGGCTGCCAGCGAGGTATCAAACAGGCAGGCTTTGAAGCGATCGGCGTAGGTAAACACCTGGTTGCCGATGATATTGCGCTTATAAAACAGCTTTAAGGAAAACGGCGATTTCGGGTACAGCGGCAGGCTGGCTGGCTGCGAGTAAACCTGGCCTTCGCAAACATAGTCATTGGCATACAAGAAAGCGTGCGTCACCAGTTGGTGTTGATGCGCCAAAAAAACCGACAGACGGTTGGGCGTCCATTCGTCGTCGTCGTCAATCCCGGTAATGAGTTCGCCCAAAGCCTGGCTGATGGCCTGGTTACGCACCGAACACGCACCAGAGTTGAAATCATTGCGCATGTAGCGCACACGAGCATCGCCGAGTTCGTCGACAAAACGCTGGAGCTGTTCAAAGGAGGAAGAACAGTCATCCACGATTAACATTTCCCAGTTTTCGTAATCCTGACGCAACACCGATTTGATGGCGCGGATCGCCAACTGCTGGCGGTTCCAGGTCGGCATATAGATAGAGATAAGTGGGCGTTTCATGACACTCCCCTTGAAATTTTTTATGACGAGTCAGTGGTAAACAACCCTCATCCCGGCCTTCTCCCTGAGGGAGAAGGAGCAATAGATCCCCTCTCCTGGTGAGAGGGTTAGGGTGAGGGCGACAAACTTATCTATTTCGCATCAGATTTATATTCGTACTCGTAGTAACCGTAATCCTCGTATCCTGCCGCGCGGCGGAAGATTGAGTTGAGGATCACACCACGCACGGCGATGCCATTTTGTTCAAAGCGGCTGAGGCTGGCTTCGACTTCTTTGAGCGTATTCACCGCATAACGCGCCACCATCAGCGTGGTGCCAGCATGGCGGCCAACCACTGCGGCATCGGTCACGGCCAGAATAGGCGGGGTATCGATTAACACCAGGTCATAGTTCTTGCTTGCCCAGCTCACCAGTTCGCCGAAGCGCTCGCTCATTAAGAGTTCGGAAGGATTGGATGGCACCACGCCACGCGGTACGAGGTCGAAATTAGGCACCGAGGTTTTTTGTGCACAGCGGGTAATATCTGCCTGGCCTGTCAACACTTCTGCCAGTCCATTGGTATTGGTCGTGCCCAGCAATTCGTGGGTATAGCCTTTGCGCATATCGCAGTCGATCAACAGCACGCGCTTGTTAGTCTGGCTAATTACCGCCGCAAGGTTGGCACAAACAAACGTTTTACCAATGGACGGGCTGACGCCAGTTAACATCAGCACATTGTTTGACGCCTGCATCATGGCGAAGTGCAGACTGGTGCGCAGGCTACGAATCGCTTCGATGGCCAGGTCCGTCGGGTTGCCCACCGCCAGCAATTGGCTCTGTTTATTGCGTTTCGCCCCTTTAACATTGCGCACAATGGCGTTGTCGTGGGATTTCTGCCATTCAGAAAGTGGGATACTGGCGTAGACACCAATTCCCGCCTCCTCCAGTGCCGCCGGGCTTTCAATGCCACGGTTGAACAGCGAACGTAACAACACGCCCATAATCGATAACATCAGGCCGAGAATAATGCTGCCAAAGATAATCAGCGCGCGTTGCGGTTTGACCATGCCCGGTTGGGTGATCGCCCCATCGACAATGCGCACATCGCCGACCGTGCTGGCTTCCGTGATTTTCAGCTCTTGCTGTTTATTCAACAACTGCATGTAAACCTGCTGGCCGGACTCAACATCACGCGTTAAACGCACGATTTCCTGCTGAGTTTTCGGCATCGCGGTCACACGCCCGTTCAGGCGAGCTTTTTCCTCTTCCAGGGTCTGGCGCTTTTCTAATAGCGTGCGGTAAGCCGGATGCACTTTGGTGTAAAGCTTGGAGATTTCAGCCTCTTTGAAGGTCAACTCGTTGAGCTGCGCATCAATATTCACCATGGTGTCGAGGACAGATTTCGCTTCCAGTGACAGGTCAACGGAGTCTTGCTGTTGACGATAGGCATTCAGTTTGTTTTCTGCCGCATCAAGACGACTGCGCACGTCCGGCAGTTGTTCGGCGAGGAATTTCAGGCTTTTCGCCGCCTCTTCCGATTTACGCTGGATGTTCTGCTCAAGATAGTTGCGGGTGATGCTGTCGAGGATGGCGCGGATTTGCTCTTTGTCTTCGCCGGTATAAGAGAGACTCAGCACCCCGGTGTCTTTGCCATTTTCGGCCACCGTCAGGTTGCCCTGAATTTGGTTTATCATGCCGAGCGTGGAGTATTTGGTCACCGTAAAGCTATCGCCAGGCTGTGCTTTAATCGCATTCACATTGATGGTGATGCCATCTTTGCTTAGCGGTTGCCCTACCTGCCCTTTCGCGCTGAGCCCGTTATCGCTGGTCAGTAAATACTGCGTTGGGCTGAGCACTTCCAGGGTAAAGAGATTTTTGCCCTGCCCTGCCGGAAGGGTAAAGGAGTCTACGACGACGGTGTCATTCTGACGACCTTGTAGCCGATCCCAACCGGCGCCCAACAGCCAGAAACTGTTTTTCTGCACCGCAATATCAAGGTTAAGATCATCAACCGTTTTACCCAGCACCAGACGCGACTGAATCAGCTGAATTTCTGCGGCAGAGGCTGGCGGTTTGTTAGACAGTGCGGAGCTAATATTATTGACCAGTGAGTTACCAGCGTTTTGCTCGATTTGCACCAGGGCGTCGGCTTTATAAATTGGCGTGGCACACAGCGCATAAACCATCGCCAGCACTGCAAAGATTGCCGTGATCCCCAAAACCCACCAACGGGCTTCGAGAACCGTACCAAACAATCGGCCAATATCAATTTCATCATTGCCCTCAGTCGGGGCGCTCGAACGGTGTGATTTTTCTGTCATTGTTATCCCTGATGAGCGTTGAGTGCATGAGCCCATTTTTGGGCGCTCTGGTCCAGAAGACCGTAAACCGCTTCAAAAGCGTCGTGGCTTTTGCGATACGGGTCGGGAATTTCCCGCTCCGCATCCCAGTGACCAAACAGCATCACCTTGCCGCGCATCTCTGGAGCCATTTCGCAAATTGCCGAAATATGGCGCTTTTCCATCGCGAGAATCAGATCGTATTCGCGACACAGTTTGCCGGAGATCTGTTTCGCGCAATGCCCCTCAAGTGAGAGGTTATGTTGTTGCGCCACACGTACAGCGCCAACATCAGCCCCTTTCCCCACCAGTGCCCCGAGCCCCGCCGAGGTCACGGTAAGCTGCGGGTGATAACTTTTCAGTAACCGCTCAGCGGTTGGGGAACGGCAGATGTTCCCCACACAGACAACCAATATTTTGTTGAACATAGCGCCTTACCAGGTATGGATATCTTTGACGGTGTCCGTCATATAACGAACGCCACTGATGGTTGGCAGCAGTTGGTTGATCAGACGGTTCCAGCGCGTGACCGGTGCGGTGGTGACATACACCACGTCATAAGGCTGCAACTGGAATTCGGTGCCCATCACCAGCGAAGTCGCATCGGACATATCAAGCTGATAAATGTTGGCAATTTTGCCGCCCTGCTTCTCTTTGATTGGACGAATCACAAAGATACCGCTGGCGTTTGAGGCGGTCATATCCAGACCTTCGGCCTGGCCGAGCGCTTCGGTCAACGTCATGCCGCTGAAGTCCATTTTCAGGGTGGTCTGTTTCTTCACTTCACCCATCACGAACACTTTCAGATCGTCATTGCGTGGCACGAATAAAATGTCGCCAGGATAGAGCAGATGGTTCTGGCTCAGGTCACCGTTTTGCATCAACGCTTGCAGGGAAATCCGTTTTTCCTGGCCGTTGTGCGTCAGCACGACGTTGCGCCAGTCGGCAGCATCGGTCAGGCCACCTGCGGCATTGATCGCATCCAGAACGGTGAGCGGGACGTTGGTAATCGCCTGCTGCCCTGATTTGTTGACCTGGCCCGAGACGTACGCTTTTTGAGATCTAAACCCAGCGATATTAACGTCCACCTGCGGATCTGCGATGTACGTCGCAAGGCGGCTGGTAATATCACTACGAATTTCAGAAAGGGTTTTACCGGTAACTTTTACTTTGCCGACATACGGATAGAACATGGTGCCGTCAGACTGCACCCAGTTACCGGCGTCGCTTGAGCTACGGTATTGGCCCGCAGGCGTGGTGAGTTCCGGGTGATCCCAGACGGTGACGTTCAGGACATCCCCTGGCCCTACGCGATATTGATAAGCAGAAATTTCCTGATCGAGGGACATATTTGGCTGAGCGACAGCCGGACGAACGCGTAATTGTTCTACCAGGCGCGGTGTTAACGGATACACGTTAACCATACGGTCCAGATTGAAATCTGAATCCTGTTGCTTGATAACATCTTTCCCCATCGTTGACATATTGCTTCCGGGGAGGACTGTGCAACCACTCATAAGGGTTACCGACACCAATAAAGGCATCAATTTAAGTTTGTATTTTATCATTGAGTATTTATCACTATGGCAGAGTAATTATCCTGAACGAATAAAATAAGTGACTCGTTAGGTTTATGAATGAGGCATGAATTGAAACCTGGTTGCCGTTAGGAATAACTGGCATCAATCCTAAAAAAACACTTATTTCCCGACATCCTATTGACAGAATAATTGAGGCTTATTCTCTGGCCTTCAAGCATGCTACCGCCCCTGGCTTGCAGCTACCAACCCACTAAAAATAAAATAGTTTTGTATACAGGAAATAATAAAAATACATCTATTATCAGATAACGATATCGATTGTTGCAGTTAAGCCTATATCAGGCAAGGCACCACCGAACAATATCGGGACTTTTAAGAATAATATTAACCGCACATTTATATCGCTTTAGGATTTTCTTTATATTGACAGAAAATTAATAAGTGGTACGTCAAACAATAATATACAGAACTATCTCATGTGAATTTCATTATAAGAAAATGCAATCGGCGTTTATTTCACAAAATAATGAATCGTTTACCATGGCAATTAAAAGGTTTTAAGCGGAGGATTACCTGGCATTTAAGCGGTGCAGGATTTATCCCACCCCTGACATTGCATTTTTTATCCTGGTTCACCATCATTTCATGGTGACATTTGTCATCTTTAGTGGAGCTACTGAAAAGCATATGGAGTGGATTGCCGACCCCTCGATTTGGGCAGGCCTGGTAACACTGGTCGTTATTGAGCTAGTCCTTGGAATCGATAACCTGGTGTTTATTGCTATTCTTGCCGAAAAATTACCTCCAGCCCAACGTGACCGCGCACGCGTAACCGGGCTTATCCTCGCCATGTTGATGCGCTTGCTGTTGCTGGCCTCGATATCATGGCTTGTCACGCTGACTCGCCCGCTGTTTCATGTCGCCGATCTCGCCTTTAGTGCGAGGGATCTAATCATGTTATTCGGCGGGTTGTTCCTGATATTCAAAGCGACCGTTGAACTTAATGAGCGGCTCGAGGGCAAAGACAGCGAAAGCCAGACCCAGCGGCGCGGGGCGCGGTTCTGGCCCGTGGTGATGCAAATTGTGGTTCTGGATGCCGTGTTTTCGCTGGATTCGGTGATTACGGCCGTCGGGATGGTTGACCATCTACCCGTCATGATGGCGGCGGTGATTATCGCGATTTGCCTGATGCTGTTAGCCAGCAAAGCGCTGACACGTTTTGTGAATAGCCATCCGACTATTGTGATTTTGTGCCTGAGCTTCCTGCTGATGATTGGTTTTAGCCTGGTGGCTGACGGCTTTGGCTACCATATCCCGAAAGGTTATTTGTACGCCGCCATTGGCTTCTCAGTGATCATTGAAAGTCTGAACCAACTCGCCATTTTCAATCGCCGCCGCTTCTTATCAGCCGACCAGTCGTTGCGCCAGCGCACTGCTGAAGCCGTGTTGCGTTTGTTAAACGGTAAAAAGGAAGAGGCTGAGTTAGACGCACAGACGGCATCGTTGATTGCCGATCACGCGCAGCAAGACGAAATTTTCGAACCGCAAGAACGGCTGATGATTGAACGTGTGCTGAACCTGAACCAGCGCACAGTGAGCAGCATCATGACCTCACGCCATGACGTCGAACACATCAACCTGAGTGAGCCCGAGCCAGAGATCCGCGCGCTACTGGATAAAAACCAACATACCCGCGTGGTGATAACCGGAGATGACGATGAAATTCTGGGTGTGGTGCATATCATCGATTTGCTCCAGCAGTCGCTTAATGGCGAGCCGTTAAATCTTGAAGTGCTGATTCGCCAGCCACTGGTTTTCCCGGAAACACTGCCGTTGCTGACGGCGCTGGAGCAATTCCGTCATGGCCGTACACACTTTGCTTTTGTGGTGGATGAGTTTGGTTCCGTCGAAGGAGTGGTGACGTTAAGTGACGTGATGGAAACCATCGCTGGTAATCTGCCCAATGAAGTGGAAGAGATCGATGCGCGCCACGACATCCAGAAAAACCCGGATGGAAGCTGGACGGCAAACGGCCATATGCCGCTCGAGGATTTAGTCCAGTACGTACCGTTGCCGCTGGAAGACAAACGTAACTATCACACTATTGCCGGGTTATTGATGGAATCGCTCCAGCATATTCCGGTCACCGGAGAAACGGTTGAGGTAGGGAATTTCCTGTTACGCACTCTGCAAGTGGAAAGCCATCGTGTTCAGAAAGTGCAGATTGTGCCGCTCGAGGACGATGAAGAGATGGATTACGAAGTGTAAGGCGCGAAGTTAATGTCGGGTGACACTTCGCTTACCCGACCTACGAAAGAGATTTAGCCGTTGTAGGGCGGATAAGCGCAAGCGTCATCCGCCATATTGATGTGATTAAAGCTGCTTCAATAACTCTTTCACATCTTTCGAATTTTTGCTGTCTTTGTGCTTATCCAGCCAGTCATTCAATCGACGTTTCGCTTCACCCTGCAACTGCTTGCGCAGTGCCTGATCCACTTGCAGAGAGTAATTCAGCTTCTGCCACGGGCCATACACGCGCAATGGGATTGGCGTGGTTTTCAGCACCTCAATCAGCTTGCTGTCCCCTTCCCAACCGCCCAGCACGGTGACATTAAACCGGGTATCACATTGCTGTTTGACTAAATCCAGTGAACCTTGCCCGGTCAGCTCCAGCATAGAAGATTTCCCTTCCATTTTCTTGAGCTCCAGATTGCCGTTATTGAGCCTGGCCTGCGCCGTGAGGGTATCAAGCGTTGTGACGTTGTCGAAGTTTTGTTTAGCCTGCACATCGCTATTGCTGCGCGTTACCGCTTGCTGAATCAACTGCTGGAAGTTCATCCCCTGCATAGTGGAATTTGACAG
>Ga0105244_10003227_pt1 | contig 11812 bp, 12 predicted proteins | sample KBSM44metaG_FD_80423 | JGI IMG/M metagenome (GOLD analysis project Ga0105244, IMG submission 80423) | Miscanthus rhizosphere microbial communities from Kellogg Biological Station, Michigan, USA - KBS M4-4 metaG | ecosystem: Host-associated > Plants > Roots > Rhizosphere > Soil | place...
ACGAGCAGGGCCTCCGCCCTGACCGGCAGCACAAGAAGTGCGCCACCGCGGTGGGCGACGTGATGGGCAAGTACCACCCGCACGGCGACACCGCGATCTACGACGCCCTGGCCCGCATGGCCCAGGACTTCTCGCTGCGCTACCCGCTGATCGACGGCCAGGGCAACTTCGGCTCGCGCGATGGCGACGGCGCGGCGGCGATGCGCTACACCGAAGCGCGCCTCACCCCAATCGCCAAAGTGCTGCTGGACGAAATCAACCAGGGCACGGTGGACTTCCAGGCCAACTACGACGGCTCGACCGAAGAACCGTGCCTGCTGCCGGCGCGCCTGCCGATGGTGCTGCTGAACGGCGCCTCCGGCATCGCGGTCGGCCTGGCCACCGAAATCCCGTCGCACAATCTGGGCGAAGTGGCGCAGGCCGCCGTCGCCATGATCCGTAATCCGAAAATCACCCACAGCGAGCTGATGGCGCTGGTGCCGGGCCCGGACTTCCCGGGCGGCGGCCAGATCATCACCCCGCCGTCGCAGATCGCCGACATGTACGCCACCGGCCGCGGCTCGATGAAAGTGCGGGCGCGCTGGAAGATCGAAGAACTGGCACGCGGCCAGTGGCAGGCCGTGGTCACCGAACTGCCGCCGGGCACCTCGGCGCAAAAGGTGCTGGAAGAAATCGAAGAACTGACCAATCCGAAGATCAAACTCGGTAAGAAAACCCTGTCGCCGGAACAGCTGGCGCTCAAATCGCTGATCCTGAATTCGCTGGATACGATACGCGACGAATCGGGCCGCAACGCGCCGGTGCGTCTGGTGTTCGAGCCGAAATCGAAAAACCAGGACCAGACCGAATTCATGCTGCTGCTGTTGGCGCATACCTCGCTCGAATCGTCGGCCTCGATCAACCTGGTGATGATCGGCGGCGACGGCCGGCCGCGCCAGAAAGGCCTGAGCGACATCCTGAGCGAATGGATCACCTTCCGCTTCGCCACCGTCACCCGCCGCTCGCAGTTCAAGCTGGGCAAGGTCGACGCGCGCATCCACATCCTCGAAGGCCGGCAGACCATCCTGCTCAACATCGACGAAGTGATCCACATCATCCGCAACTCGGACGAACCGAAAGCGGCGCTGATCGAACGTTTCAAGCTGAGCGAGATTCAGGCCGAAGACATCCTCGAAATCCGCCTGCGCCAACTGGCGCGCCTGGAAGCGATCAAGATCGAACAGGAACTGTCCGAGCTGCGCAAGGAAAAGCAGATGCTGCAAGACCTGCTGGACAATCCGTCGTCGATGAAGCGCGCCATCATCAAGGAAATCGAGAACGACGCCAAGACCTACGGCGACGCGCGCCGCACCCTGATCGAGGAAGCGCAGAAAGCCGTGGTGGAACAGAAGGTGGTGGACGAACCGGTCACCGTCATCATTTCCGAGAAAGGCTGGATCCGCGCCCGCACCGGCATTGGCCACGACGCGACCCAGTTCACGTTCAAAGCCGGCGATGCGCTGTATGGCGCCTTCGAATGCCGCACCGTGGACAACCTGCTGGCCTTCGGCAGCAACGGCCGCATCTACTCGGTGCCGGTGGCGGCCTTGCCGAACGCGCGCGGCGACGGCGTCCCGGTGACCACGCTGATCGACCTGGCGTCCGGCTCGCGCCTGCTGCACTACTTCGCCGGTAACGGCGCCACCCGCCTGCTGCTGGCCACCAGCGCCGGTTTCGGCTTCGAAAGCAAGGCCGGCGACATGGTCAGCCGCAACAAGAGCGGCAAGGCCTTCATCACGCTCGACGAAGGCGACAGCGTGCTGCCGCCGACCGTGATCCCGGACAGCGCCAGCGCGGTGGCGACGCTGTCCTCGGGCGCGCGGGTGCTGGTGTTCGGCATGGACGAAATGAAGGTGCTGACCAACGGCGGCCGTGGCGTGATCCTGATGGAACTGGGCGACAAAGAGACGCTGCTGGCGGCCAAGCCGATCAGCCAGAAAGGCGTGACCGTGTTTGGCACGGGGCGCGCTGGCAAGGCGCAGGAAGAGAAGCTGTCGGCGTCGGCGCTGGCGGTCCACTTCGGCAAGCGCGCGCGCAAGGGCAAGGAACTGGCCACCAAGATCAAGCCGACCGGTTTGGTGCCGATCGTCTAAGCGCGGCCTGCCGTGCCCGCCCCGCCCCCGGCGGCGCGGCAAAAAAAGGCGGACATGCTCATGGCATGCCCGCCTTTTCTATTGCGCGGCCGGCTTAGTGCTTGGCAGCGGCTTCTTTCACTTCAGCGTCGGCCTTGGCTTTGACGGCAGCGGTCTTGTTGGCGGCCAGCGCTTTGTCTTCGGTGGCGTCAACCGTGGCCTTGATGGCTTTGGCGTCCGCCTTCACGGTTTTCTTCTCGGCCTTTTCCTCGGCCTTGGCAATGGCCTTGTCGCCCTTGGCGGCGGCCTTGGCCTTGTCTTCAGGGTCGGCCTTGGCGACCTTCTCGTTGGCCTTGGCCGCTTCCACGGCTACCTTGGCTTGCTGCTCTTCGTGTACCTTGTCAGCCTTGGCGATGGCCTTGTTGGCTTTCTTGTCGGCCTTGGCATCAGCCTTGGCTTCCTTCTGTTCGGCCTTGGCCACGTCTTTGTTGGCCTCAGCTTGCGCCTTGGCGACATCCGAGGTTTGGGCGTAAGCGGCGGTGGCCATCAGGCCGGCGATCAGGGTGGCAATCAGCTTGTTCATGGTGTATCCCTTTCTGTGTTGTTGAGTACGTGAGACACATGTTAGGCCGCCGCCACGCCGCGCACTGTACGCTAGCGTACTAAGGACGCGAATACAGGTCGATGATGGCGCTGATCGCGTCCGCGCACACCGCGCAGAATTGCTCGCTGCGGTCGAACATGATGCACTGCATTTCAGGGCGGTAGTAGCCGGTGGCCTCGTAGTTGGCGCCCTCGAACGCGCCCACCGTGTGGCGGTGCGGGTCGGGCGTGAACAGCGCGGTACTCGATGCCAGATCCTTCTTGAACAAGGCGCTCATCTCGGACTCCGGCCGGTTGGCGGCGCGCAGCGCGGCGCGCTCTTTCTGATACGCGCGCGACGCGGTCTCGTAGGCCTGCTTCGGCCACGGCGTCGGCAGCGGCGTGCCCTCCTTCACGAACTTCTTCCATTTCAGCTTGGCCGGGTCCTGCAGCGCAGTGGCGTTGGGCTCCCACGGTTCGCGGCGCTCGCCGCCGGTGGCATAGGCCACCGGCGAGGTGTAGTACTCGTCGGCCAGGCCGGCGAAGTGGTGGCCGAATTCGTGCACGAACAGGTAGTTGGCCCAGTCGTTGCCGGCCGCTGCGGTGCTGAACTGGCCGAAGATGCCGCCGCCGCCGTAGGTCTCGTTGTTCACCAAGATCTCGATGAACTCATACGGCGCGTACTGCGCCAGCTCGCGCAGGGCGCGGTTGTCGGTGGTCAGCACATAACGCTCGCTGCCGAAGATATCGTAGCGGGTGCCCAGCGGCGACTCCTTGTGCACGCCGGTTGAAGGCCGCGACACGCCCGACTCGGTGGTCGGCAGCGCGATGGCCCACACATTGAAATCCTTGGCGCGCTCCTTGAACGGCGAGGTGGCGAACAGGTGGTCGGCCAGGCGGCGCGCGGTGGCTTCGAACTTCTTCATATCGCGCCTGGTGTAGCCATCGCCGACGATCAGCAGGTCGACCTTGTCCTCGGAGCGGCCGTTGACGCGGATGCCGATCGGCTTGACCGGCGCCGGCGGCTGCTTGCGGATCACGTCCATCGCGTTCGGGTCGACGTCGGCGCTCCACACTGGCACGAAGCGGTTGCTGTCGTCGCGCTTGAGGATGCGCACCCTGACCGGCTGCTCCGGGCGCGGGAAGCGTACCGACTCCTGGAAGCCACGGCTGGCGTGGGCCGCCTCCTCGGTGCTGCGCCATTCGGCAAACACGGTGGAGAAGCCGCGCGAGTACAGCAGCTTGCCGGTTTTGGCGTCCGTCACTTCCACCAGGTTGTTGCCGCGATTGGTGGTGTCGATGGTTTGCGCCATGCTGCCGGGCCACGGCAGCGGCTCGACCACCACGCGTTCGACGGCGTAGTGTTCCTCCTGGGCGTTGCCGCTGTGGAGATAATCGAGGCGCATGGTGGCCGGCTGCGCGGCCAGCGCGGAGGCCGAGGCGCACAGCGCCAGCAAGGAGGTGAGGTAGCGGATCATGGGAGTCCTGGCGGTCAGTTGAAAACGTGACCGCCATTGTAATCCTGTGGCCGAAAGACGGGACCGTCAAAAAGTCATGCTGAACCGTTGCGAATGCTCAAGATATCTTTAGCCAGCGAGCTCAATATCGCTCCACGCCGTACTCCGTTCACGGCACAGGAGGATATATGCCATATGTGTATTCTGAAGTTGATGAGCTGGACCAAGATCCACCACCGCTGCCCGCCGTCGGCGATGGCAGTTGCGTGGCCTTAATCAAGCACTACGTGCCCGGTCTGAAGGGCGTCCCGACTTCCGCGTGGCGGGCCGGTGACAATGTACTGGATCTGGGAGCGCAGGTGAAACGAGGCACTGCTATTGCCACCTTCGTCAAAGGCCGCTACCCAAGCCAGCCGCATGGCAATCACGCTACCACCGCGACAGCAGTACAACAATGACGGCTCGTTCAGGAATCCCAGCGACAACGCGCTAGCGTTCTACGTCATCGAAAAATGAAACGTCCACTTACATTGATGATGGCGCTGGCTATCGGCTCCACGCCGATAGCCAGCCCAGGCGCGGAACAGCGCTTCACTTGTCCGACACGATTGGCGCCAGAGTCTGTGCAGCCTAACGCACCGCCTGCCGGCTGGGTATTGCACATGCCTCGCGGTGTCCGCCTGACGGAGGGGGGCATGCTACACGGTGCGCCTGACGCATCGGGTTACATGGTTCCATACAACACCAAAATCACCAAGTCGGGACCATTCTCTATTCAGACCGACTACTGGACCTTTCACCCGCCAGAAGGCTATCCGACATGGATATATTGCGGCTACGGCGGTGCCGGAGCGCCACTTCAGCTATTCAAGCGCGTAGCCGACGACACCACGCAATGTACATTAACGAGCAAAACCAAGGATGGCATCGGTAAGGAGACGGCGGAATTCATTTGTCAGTAGCGATCTCGCCTGGCGCGCGCAAGGATGCAAGCTACGCTCGCGGCGCGGCTAGGTGCGCCATTTGCCGTTGCGGGCCGATGCGGCGACGGCGTCGGCCAGGCTACTGATGCTCATGCTGTCGGCCAGCACCAGTCCGACCACGCGGGTCGGCTTGCGCGCAGCGACGGCGGCAGCCGCGCGGCCGCCCAGGTCGTAGCCGGCCAGCACGGCCTCGGGAATGTGCAGCGCGTCCATGAAGTCGAGCAGGTCCTGGCCGAGCACCGCTTGCTGATCGGCGCGCGGCGTGCCAGCGTCGGTGGCGTCGGTGCCCGCAGCGGCGGCAGCGTCGAGCAAACGCGTGCTGCCGTGGCCGCGCAGGTATGGCACCAGCACGCGGTAGCCTTGCCGTGCCAGTATCGGCACCACCTCGGCATAGCTGCGGATGTCGCAGGATGCGCCATGCAGCAGGATGATGGGATGGCCGTTGGAAGGACCGGCTTCGTGATACCCGATGTCCAGCGTATCGGTTTGCACCTGCCGCACCGGCAGCGCCGAGGCGGCGCGCGACGGCACAGGCTTGCCGGAGCGGCGCGCGACACCAGCGGCGTTGGCGGCGGATGTGGTCAGCAAGGCGCCCGTGATGCTGGCGGCGGCGCTGGCCGCGCCTAGCAGGAAGCGGCGGCGGTGATGGAGCGTGTCGGTCATGGTGATGTCCTTTCGAAGATGGCGGTCACGCCGCCGAGATAATCAGTTCCGCTGCCAGCCAGCCGGCCAGCAACTCGCCGGCTTTGGCCACGCCGTCCGCTTCGCCGCAGCGCGCGGCCAGCCAGTCGCACAGCGCCGCGAAGCTGCCGTCGGCCTGCAGCTGCAACAGCGCTTCGTATTCCAGCGCCCCGACCTGCTTCAGGTACGTGGTGTAGCCGCGCCGCCAGACCAGCAATCCGCCCTGCTCGGTCAGCATTTCGCTGTCCGGCGGCGCGCGCTCATCCCACAGCGCCGACCATACCTGCTCCGCATTGGTGAGCGCCGGCGCGCTGCGCAGCGACGGCGTCAATCGCAGCCGCGCCGTATCCCAATCCACCTGCGCCAGCGCCTCCAGCGCCAGCGGCGCAGCATCGGCCGCGACGAAGGCCGCGCCCAGCGCGTGCTCGATCCACGCCAATTCCTGCACGTCGGGATTGTGCGGGTGCAGCGCGGCCAGCGTGTCCGCAAAGCCGTCGGCATACGCGTCCAGCGTCCACGCATGCGGTGGATGCGCATCGATGTGCGCAATCGCCGCCGCGAGGAACAGCTCATCGCCCAGCCACGCGTGCAGCTTGGGATAGCAAGCCTCCAGGCAGCCCACCAACTGCGCGCGGTAGTTGTTCTGGTAGACCGCCAGCCCGGCCATGATGCGCGCATGGCCGGCCGCCGCGCGCGCGGCGATATCGGGCCTGTCCGCCGTCAGCCATTGCTGGAAATCGCGCTGCAAGTCGGCCAGCATCATGCGGCCTCCCGTTGCGCGGCAAGCGTGCGATCCAGGTCATGCAAGGCCCCCAGCTGACGCGCGACCGACAATTCGCGCAGCAAGTCGTCCAATGGCGGAATATGGTCGTCGCGCTCGATCATGGTGGCGACCGGGCCGGTGCGCGCCATCACTTGCGCGTACAACTGCCACACCGCCTCGCACACCGGGCTGTCGTGGGTATCGATCAGCAGGTCGGCGCCCTGGCTATGGCCGGCAAGGTGCACCTGGCGCACCGCGTCGTACGGTATGCCGTCGAGGAAATCGGCGGCGTTGAAGCCATGATTGGTCGCGCTGACGTAGACGTTGTTCACGTCCAGCAGCAAGCCGCAGCCGGTGCGCCGGCTCATCTCGCGCAGGAACTCCCACTCGCTCATGTCGGCGCCATCGAAGGCCAGGTAGCTCGATGGATTCTCGAACAGCATGGCGCGGCCCAATGCCTCTTGCGCCTGATGTATGTTGGCGCACACCAGCGCCAGCGCTTCCTCGGTGTACGGCAGCGGCAGCAGGTCGTGCGAATTGAAACCGCCCAGGCGCGACCAGCTCAAATGGTCCGACACGAACAGCGGCTCGATCTCGTCCACCAGCGCCTTCAGGCGCTTGAGGTAATCGGCGCGCAGGCCGTCGGCCGAGCCGATCGACATCGACACGCCATGCAGCACCACCGGGTGGCGCTCGCGGATCTGGCGCAGGATGTGGCGCGGCTGGCCGCCGTCCACCATGAAGTTCTCGGAAATGACCTCGACAAAATCCACTGCCACCCGGTGTTCAAGGAAATCGCGGTAGTGCTCTTTGCGCAGGCCCAGTCCATAGCCTGAAAAGGGAGTGATATGCATCGCTGGCTCGCTGTGGTTATTGACGGCCCGGCGCAGATAATGGCCGGGCCGAGGGGGATTACTTCGGTTCCGTCAGGGTGCCGCCGGCGGCCAGGCAGGCGCTCTTGGTGCGTACCAGCACGCCCTCGCCCTTGCAGTTATTGAGGCCCTTGCAATCGTTCTTGGCGGTGGCGCACAAGCTGGTGCCCTTGCAGGTGTTGATGCCGTAGCAGCGACCCAGCGGTTCCTTGGCGGTGTCCTGTTTCTGGGTTTTCTCGGCGGCGTGGGCATTGCCCAGGGCGGCCAGTGCCAGCAAGGCGGAAGCGGCGGCAAGGCTGAGGCGGGAATTGCTGTTCATGGTATTGCTCCTTCAGGTTAGTGCGCGTTATGCGCGGCGGTCAAAATAACGTCGGCGACTTTCTCAGGCTGCGAGATGTAGACCAGATGGCTGGCCTTGATCTCGGTGACCTTCGCGCCGGCACGCTGGTACATCCAGCGTTGCAGATCGGGGCTGAGCGCACGGTCTTCGGTCGAGACGATGGCGTAGCTGGGCTTGCTGCGCCATGCGGCCGACCACACCTGGGTGCTGAACGTGGCCGTGGTGGCCGGCACTTGCGAGGCGGCCAGGAAGTTGGTGCGGTTCTCGGCCAGGTCGGCGCCGAAGTCGGCGTGGAACTTGGCGCGGTCGAAGAACAGGTGGCCGTCCTGGGTGGCGATCACCGAATCGCTCGGCGACGGCATCGAGCCCAGTACCTGCGCCAGGCTCTCGCCGACGTCGGGCAGCAGCGCGGAGACGTAGACCAGGGCCTTCACCTTGTCGCGCGCGCCGGCGGCCGAGATGATGGCGCCGCCCGAGCTGTGGCCGACCAGGATCACCGGGCCGACTTGCTGGTCGAGGATTTCGCGGGCGGCGGCAACGTCGTCGTCAAAGCTGGTGTGCGGCTGGTTGGCGATGCTGACGTGGTAGCCGGCGTGGTACAGGATGTCGAACACCACGCGCCAGCCGGAACCATCGACAAAGGAGCCGGGGACGATGACGATGTTTTTGGCGCCTTCCGTCGCCGGCGCGGCGGCAGCCTGCGCCGGCATCAGGCCGACGCCGGCCACCAGCAGCGCGGCGCCTACCGCGGCCGCCTTCAGGGCGAGCACGGTGCGCATTATTTCTTCTCCTTCGGCGTCAGCGAGCCGTAGCCTTTCGGCGTCTTGATCTTGGTGCAGGTACCCTTCTCGACCAGGGTCCAGGCGTCGCCCTGGTAGTCGACGGTGGCGGTGCCGGCGCAGCTGGTGCCGGCGCCGGCGGCGCAGTCGTTGTGGCCGGCCTTGCTCACGCCGTAGCATTTTTCGGTGGCCGGCTTGGGCGCGTCGGCAGCGCTGGCGCTCAGTGCGGTCAGGCTCAGGGCCAGCGCGGCGGCCAGCGAGGTGCGGGAGATGATGGTCATGCTATTTCCTTTCAGGTGGGTGGGACAAAACACGCATTCGATAACATCGCATGCGATTGCTTACTTGAACAAAACGCGGTCGAGCGACCAGGCGCCGCCGCCCTGGGCGATCAGCGGCAACAACACGGCAGTCCACAGCAAGTGGGTTGGCCAGGCGCCGGGGTAGACGAAGATTTCAATCACCGCCGTCATGCCCAGCAGCGCCAGCGCGGACAATCGGGTGCACAGGCCCAGCACCAGCAGCAGCGGGAACAGGTGCTCGGCGTAGGCGGCGGCCGGCGCGGCGATCTCGGGCGGGATCAGCGGCAGCGCGTACTCGCTGCGGAACAATTCGTAGGTGAAGGGCTTGATGGTCAGCAGGCCTTGCACCTTGGTGCGGCCGGACAGGAAAAACACGGCGGCGATGCCGAGCCGCGCCAGCAGCAGTTGCAGGGCGGGCGGCAGCAAGGCCGGCAGGCGGGCGCGCAGCGGCGCGGTCAGTTGGTACATGGGTGGCTCCGGTTATTAATCGTATCCGTTTTCATCGGACGAGATGAATAATAACCATAGCAATAGCCAAAGTCAATCGCATTTGATTGAATCGGATGCGAATTATTTTTATGGCTTTATTGCTTACTGGGTGGTCAGCGACTGACCGATATCGAGCGGGCGGATGTCGAGCCGCATGCGCAGGATGGAGTAGCTGTACGGCGCGGCCGAGGCGTAGCCCTCGCTGTCGCGCGTTTTGCTCAGGGTGAACTGGAAGCCCAGCTCCGGCAGCGGCGTGTTGCGGCCGCTGGTGGCGATGCCGATCGCTTCGCTGCGGCGGCTGTTGACCAGGTTTTCCATCAATTCGACCAGCGCGTTGCGGCCCAGGATATCGGGCGAGAACACCGGGTCGGCCAGCAAGTGCCGGCGCGGCGTGAGCTTGCCCCCGGCCTTGGCCGGCGATGGCGTGAAGGTGTGGCTGGCCAGGTCGTACAGATCGCCGCGATCGAGATAGCTGATCACCGCGTTGCTGACGTTGAAGCCGGCGCTGGCGGCGTCGGTGGTGGCGCACGTCAGGTCGACCAGCAGCGCGCCCTTGCTGCCGACGATTTCCACCCGGCGTTTCGGGTCCACCACCATGGCGGTGTTTTCATCGATGCCGAGGCCATACTTGTAGCCTTTCTTGAGCATGGCCGGAATCATGCGCGCGAAACGGCCGCGCACCAGGAAGTGCTGGTCGACGAACACGTCGTCGCCGATGAAGCCGAGGCCGGGGGCGATTTCCTGCCCTTCGGTGACGCCGCCGCGCAGGGTGGCAAACACGGTCTTGGGCGCGTAGAACATGGTGCTGCTCATGATGGCCGCGCCAGCGCTGTTGCCGGCCACCACGCCGCCGCGCCGGTACACGTCCCACACCGCGTCCAGCACGGCGCTGCGGCTGCCGTCCGCGCGCACCAGCGCCTCGGTGATGCGGGCCTGGTCGCCGCCGGAAAAGAACACGCCGCCGGCGCCGCGCACGGCGTCGGCCAGCAGCGGGTCGTCGGCGGCCTGGCGGTAGTCGCTGTCGGCCAGCTTGACCGCCAGCGGGATCTGGAAGGCGTCGGCGCCGTAGCGGTTGAGGAAGCCGACGATCGCTTGCGCCACCGGCGCCGGATCGGCCGCCGCCGAGGCAAATACGGCGATGCGCGCGCCCGGGCCGCCGGCCAGCGCGACGATGCGCTGCCACACCGCGTCGTTGTCGGGCCGCAGGTTGCCGCCGATGATGACCAGCGAGCCGCGCGGGGCATCGGTCATAGCGCCCGCTGCAGACACGGGCGCGCCGCCTCCCGCCGGGCCGGCCATCGCACCGAGCGGCATGGCCAGCATCAGGGCGGCGTGGAACAGGAATTTGATCGCCATGCGCATACAGGCTCCAAAGAGTGGGGACGGACCCGCCGGTGAGGGCGGGCGCCGTCCCATTAATATACCTGAATGCGCGTCAGCGGTAGCGGTACAGCGGCTGTGCCAGCTGGATCGGCCGGATGTCCATGCGCAGCTTGAGCACCGAGTACGCTTCCACCTCGGTCGAGCTGTAGCCGACGCTGTTGATGGTCTTGCTGAACCTGAATTCGAAGCCCAGCTCCGGGTTGAAGTCGCGCGGGTTGCCAAAGGCGATGCCAATGGCTTCCTGCTGGGCGTTGTCGATCAGGTTGACCATCAGGTCCAGCACCGCGTTGTTGCCCAGAATATCGTTGGTGTAGACCGGCTCGCGGGTGTCGGGCTGGTTCGGGTCAAGCTTGTTGTCGGCCTTGTCCGGCGACGGCGTGAATTCGCGCGTCACCAGATTGAACTTGTCGCCGCGGTCAAGGTAGCTGATGGTGGCGTTGGAAATATTAAAGCCCTTGATGCCGCGGTCGGTAATGGCGGCCGACAGGTCCAGCAGCAGCGCGCCGCTGTAGCCGATGATTTCCACGTCGCGCTTGGCGTTGACCACCATGGCGGTGTTTTCGTCGATGCCCAGGCCAATCTGGTAGCCCTTCTTCAGCATCACCGGGATCATGCGCGCAAAGCGGCCGCGCACCAGCAGGTGCTGGTCGACAAATACGTCGTCGCCGATGAAGCCCAGGCCGGCCGAAATCTCGTGGCCGTCGTTGACGCCCTGCTTGAGCATGTCGAGCGTGGACTTGGCGTCGTAGAACATGGTGGTGCTCATGATGGCGGCGCCGGCGCTGGAGCCGGCAATCACGCCGCCGTCGCGGTAGACGTCCCACACCGCGTCCAGCGCGGCCGTGTGGCTGCCGTCCGGGCGCACCAGCGCGCGCGCGATGCGCGCCTGGTCGCCGCCGGTGAAATAGATGCCGGTGGCCGAGTGGATCATGGCCACGGTTTCCGGGTCTTCGGCGGCCTTGCGGTAGTCGCTATTGGGCCAGGTGACGCCGAGCGGAATGGCAAACGCCTGCGCGCCGTACTGGTTCAATTTGTTGACCGTGGCCTGGGCCGCCGCTTCCGGGTTGATC
>Ga0105244_10003231_pt1 | contig 11799 bp, 8 predicted proteins | sample KBSM44metaG_FD_80423 | JGI IMG/M metagenome (GOLD analysis project Ga0105244, IMG submission 80423) | Miscanthus rhizosphere microbial communities from Kellogg Biological Station, Michigan, USA - KBS M4-4 metaG | ecosystem: Host-associated > Plants > Roots > Rhizosphere > Soil | place: Michigan...
AACACTGAGTTGGTATGGTCTCCATACCCATCAGGTATGAAAGAAGCTATTCATGGAGCTACGCCACCTGCGCTATTTCGTCGCCGTCGCCGAGGAGAAGAACTTCACTCGGGCGGCCAAACGCCTGTTCATCGCCCAGCCGCCGCTAAGCCGGCAAATCCAACAGCTGGAAGAGGAACTCGGTGTGGAGCTGATCGAAAAGGGATCGCGCCCGCTGCGCCTGACCGAGGCGGGGACCTTCTTCCACGCCCACGCGCAGGAACTGCTGGCCAAGGCGGCGGAGCTCAAAACCATGACCCAAAGGGTGGGCAAGATCGACCGTTCGCTGTCGATGGGGTTTGTCGCCTCCACCCTGTACGGCCTTTTACCGGACATCGTGCGGCACTTCCGCGAGCAGTACCCGACGGTGGAAGTGACCTTTCACGAGATGACGACGATGCAGCAGTTGAAGGCGCTGAAGGAAGGCACCATCGACGTCGGCTTCGGCCGGGTGAAGAGCGAAGACCCGAATATCCGTCGCATCGTGCTACGCGAGGAAAGGCTGATCGTGGCGCTGCCGTCCGGGCACCCGCTGGCACTGTCGGAAAACTCTCTCAGCCTGGTGGATCTGCTGATGGAAACGCTGATCATCTATCCCAAGGCGCCGCGCCCCAGCTTCGCCGACCAGGTGCTGGGCGTGTTCAGCGAGCGCTCCATCCTGCCGCACAAGATCATGGAGGTGCGCGAGCTGCAGATCGCCATCGGCCTGGTCGCCGCCGGCGAAGGCGTGGCCGTGGTGCCGGACAGCGTGCAGGGCATGAAGCGCAACAACGTCGCCTACCGCGCCCTCACCGACCGCCACGCGGTATCTCCGGTCATGTTCAGCGTCCGCAAGATGGACACTTCGGAAGAACTGCGCAATATGCTCAATACGATTTACGCCGTCTACGACCGTGCCGGCATTTCGTATATACGCGAATCGCTATAGACCGGCCTTCAATCCTGTCATGTCATAGTCATAAGAATCATGTAGCATATCGGGGCGCATGATAACTATGCGGTTTTGCTAACTCTCCCACCAGACAACGAACCAACATGACGAAGAAACTGTCCCTGCCCGTACTCGCGATCGCGACTACCTGTTTCGCCCTGCACGCCGGCGCCATCGCCGCGCCGGCCCCCAAAGCCACCGCCGCCGCCCAGCCCAAGCTGGTCGTGGTGCTGGTGGTCGACGGGCTGCCGAATGAACAGGTGCAGCGCTACCGCGACCAATTCGGCGAGGGCGGCTTCCGCCGTCTGCTGGACCAGGGCGCATCGTTCAGCAACGCGCACCAGGCGCACGGCGTGACCGTCACCGCGATCGGCCATAGCGCCGTGCTGACCGGCGCCTACCCCTACGTCCACGGCATCATCGGCAACAACTGGATCGATCCGGTCACAAAAAAATCGGTCTACTGCACCGAGGACACCAACTACACCTACATCGGCGAGCACACCGATCCGAGCGACGGCACCGCGCCGACCAAGCTGCGGGTCGACACGCTGGGCGACCAGCTGCGCTACGCCACGGGCGACCGCAGTAAAGTGGTCGCCGTCTCGGGCAAGGACCGCGGCGCGATTCTGCTGGCGGGTAAAACCGGCACCGCGTACATGTACATGGAACAAACCGGCAATTTCGCCAGCAGCACCTTCTATATGAAGTCGCATCCGGCCTGGGTGCAGGCGTACCAGGCGGCCAAGCCGCAGGACCGCTACTACGGCAAGGCGTGGGCGCCGCTGCTGCCGGAAGCGGCGTACGCCGGCGACGCCAGCGAGGAGCTGACCCCCGCCAAGCCGGGGGGCCACAACCGCCTGCCGTACACCTACTATAGCGAGAGCGGCCAAATCGACGCCGGCTATTACAACAACCTGAAAACCGGTCCGTTCCTCGACCAGCTGACGCTGGACTTCGCGCAGGCCGCGATCGAAGGCGAAAACCTCGGCCGCAACCCTGCCGGCGTGCCGGACCTGCTGGGCGTCAGCCTGTCGGCGCACGATTATGTGAACCACGCCTTCGGCCCGGAGAGCAAACTGTCGCACGACCACCTGCAGCGGGTCGACCGCATGCTGGCGCAGTTCTTCAGCTATCTGGACAAGCGGGTGGGCATGGACAATGTGCTGGTGGTGCTGACTGCCGACCATGGATTCGCCAACACGGCCGAATTCTCGCAGTCGCGTCATCTGGACGCGCAGCGTATCAAGGGCGATCAGCTGATGAAGGATCTGGGCAAGCACCTGTCGGACAAATTCGGCGGCGCCAAGCTGCTGACCGCGTGGTCGCTGCCTAACATCCACCTGGACTACGAGCAGATCGACAAGAGCGGCCTGCGTCGCGCGGACGTGGAAAACGCCGCCGCGCAATTCCTGCTGCAGCAGAAGGGCATCGCCGATGTGTTCACCCGCACGCAGTTCGAGAGCGGCGCCGTGCAAGGCACGCGCATCGCCACCTTGATGCGCCGCGCGTGGAACCGTGAATCGTCGGGCGATCTGATGGTGACCACCAAGCCATACTGGTATTTCGGCTACGGCGACACCGGCACCACGCACGGTTCGCCGTACGCGTATGACACCAATGTGCCGCTGCTGATCATGGGCAAGCGCTGGGTCAAGCCGGGTAATTACGGCCAGTACGCGGAAGTGGTCGACATCGCGCCGACGCTGGCCAACATCCTGCGCGTGCGTCCGCCGGCCGGCGCCGAAGGCCGCGTGCTGACCGAGACCCTGCGCTAGTTCAGACTCTTAATTCAGACTGGCGAGATACTGATTCAAATGCTCGAAATTGAGCGGCTTGGAAAAATGGTGGCTGAAGCCGGCCGCCATCGCCTTGCGCGCCGACTCGCTGTCGGCCGAGCCGCTCAACGCGATAATCGGCAAGGCCTGCGTCCCCGGCATGCGCCGAATCGCCCGCACCGCCCCAAAACCATCCATCCAGGGCATCCCCAGATCCATGATGATCGCCTTCGGCATCGCGTCGCGCACCGAGTCGCACGCCTCGTAACCGTTATGCGCGGCCGACGTCTCGTAGCCGTGGCACCGCAGCAGCGCCGATAACGACTCCACCACATCGATATTGTCGTCGACGACCAGTACTTGATTTGCGTTTGCCATGTTTGCCTCGTTAATGATGAGTTCGATAAGCCATCCTAACAATGCCCATACGCAATGTATGTTCGCTATCGCACCGTAGCCTAACGGTCGCCAGATCGAAAATTTGTCGCCAATGGAAGGGCTTCCAGCTATAGTTGCCACTCCTTCCTTTTTGGCCAAAAAAGACATGAATAAATTCGGTTTGCTGCTGATCGCCTCCGGCGTTTTCACCTCTTCTCTCACCGCCTACGCGACGGCCGCCAGCGCGCCGCGCGCCACCACCGCCGCCGGCGTGGTGCAAGGCACGCTGGAGGCGTCCGGTGTGGCATCGTACAAAGGCATCCCGTTCGCCGCTCCGCCGGTGGGCGAGTTGCGCTGGAAGGCGCCGCAGCCGGCGCAAAAATGGAAAGGCGTGCGCAAGGCCGACCACTTCGGCCCGCGCGCGATGCAGCTGCCGCTGTTCGGCGACATGGTGTTCCGCTCCGATGGCGTGAGCGAGGACTGCTTGTATCTTAACGTCTGGACGCCGGCCAAATCGCCAAAAGAGAAGCTGCCGGTGCTGGTGTACTTTTACGGTGGCGGCTTTGCCGCCGGCGACGGCTCCGAGCCGCGCTACGACGGCGAAGCCATGGCCACCAAAGGCATCGTCACGCTGACCGTCAACTACCGCCTTAACGTCTTCGGTTTCCTGGCCCACCCGGAACTGAGCGCCGAATCTCCCGACAAGGCATCCGGCAACTACGGCCTGATGGACCAGGCGGCGGCACTGAAATGGGTCAAGAATAATATCGCGGCCTTCGGCGGCGACCCGTCGCGCGTGACCATCGCCGGCGAATCGGCCGGCTCGTGGTCGGTCAGCGCGCAGATGATCACGCCGCTGGCGAAGGGGCTGATCGCCGGCGCCATCGGCGAAAGCGGCTCGCTGCTCGGAGTCCACCCTCCTCCACCGCTGGCCGAAGCCGAAAAAACCGGTGCCGCCTTCGCCGAAAAAATCGGCGCGCCGACGCTGGCCGCGCTGCGCGCGCTGCCGGCGCAGCAGCTGCTCGAAACGCTGCGCCAGCCGGGCGCGCCGTGGTTCAGCGCGACACAGGACGGCTACGTCCTGCCGCGCGCGCCGGGCGCGATGTACGCCGCCGGCGAACAGGCCAAGGTGCCGCTGCTGGCCGGCTGGAACTCGCACGAAAGCGACTATAAGCGGGTGCTGGGCGACACCGAGCCAACCGAGGAAAACTTCAACGCCGCGTTGAAAAAATTCTACGGCGACCAGGCCGGCGCCGCGCGCATCGCCTACCCGGGCGACGTGAAACAGGCTGCGACGGACCTGGCCAGCGACGGCTTCATCGTCTACGGCACCTGGAAATGGATCGACACGCACGCCCGCACCAGCGGTAAGCCGGTGTATCGTTATTACTACAGCCGCCCGCGTCCCGGCGACCCGGGCGCCGCCCACTCGGCCGAAATCGAGTACGCATTGGGCAACCTGAACGGGAATAAAGTGTATTCATGGACCGCCGAGGACCGCGCGCTGTCGGCCCTGATGCAAGGCTACTTCGCCAACTTCATCAAGACCGGCAATCCGAATGGCGCCGGCCTGCCGGAATGGCCGCAGGCCAGCAGCGGCGCGGGTTCCCGCCTGATGCACCTGGACGCGACCCCGCGCGCCGTCACCGCCACCGACGACGCCCGCTTCCAGTTCCAGGACGCCGAGATGCAAAAAAAACACTGACCAAAACAGGCGGCGGCGGGAGCGGTTTGGGTAAATAATATAAACCGTATCATCGATTGTATTTTATTGTATCTGCCGGTGATACTTTGAAAACTTGCTATACACTAGTTCCTTTTCTTCTGGTAAAGATCAGGAACACAGAATATGCGCAAAACATTCGGCTTCGTCGCCATTTGCTTTACGGTGTCCGCATTCGCGGCGGAACCTTTCGATGACAAGTTCCGCCAGCTGGACGAGATTCTACCCAGCGCCAACACCTACCGCACCGCCTCCGGCGCCCCCGGCGCCGCCTACTGGCAGCAGCGCGCGGACTACACCATCCGCGCCACGCTGGACGAAGCCAAACGTTCGCTCACCGGCAGCGAGCAAATCCGCTACCACAACAAGTCTCCCGACACGCTGAGCTATCTGTGGGTGCAGCTGGACCAGAACATCTACAAAAAAGATTCCGACGCCCGTCTGATGATGACGCAGCCGTCGCGCGAGGCGTGGGCCAAGCCGCCGACGCAGGACGACGGCTACAAGTTCGAAGGTCTGCGCGGCGTGCTGGCGGGGCGCGACTTCGACGGCGGCTTCAAGATCAAGAGCGTGAGCGCCGGCGGCCAGCCGCTGAAATACGTCATCAACCGCACGATGATGCGCATCGACCTGCCGGCGCCTTTGAAGCCGGGCCAGAGCTACGCCTTCAATATCGACTGGTCCTACAACATCAACGAGCAGAAAGTGCTCGGCGGCCGCTCCGGCTACGAGAGCTTCGAGGAAGACAAGAACGACCTGTTCGAAATCGCCCAATGGTTCCCGCGCATGGCGGCCTACTACGACGTGACGGGCTGGCAGCATAAGCAGTTCCTCGGCGCCGGCGAGTTCACGCTGGAATTCGGCGACTACGACGTCCAGTTGACCGTGCCGGCAGACCACGTGGTCGCCTCCACCGGCGACCTGCAGAATCCCGGCGAGGTACTGAGCGCGGCGCAGCGCGACCGCCTGGCCAAGGCGAGGACCGCCACCAAGCCGGTGCTCATCGTCACGCAGGAGGAAGCGGAGAAGGCCGAGAAGTCGGTCAGCACCGCCACCAAAACCTGGCACTACAAGGCCGCCAACGTGCGCGACTTCGCGTGGGCCTCGAGCCGCAAATTCATCTGGGACGCGCAGGGCTACAAGAAGGACGGCACCAACGTGATGGCGATGTCGTACTATCCGAAGGAAGGCAATCCGCTGTGGGGGCAGTACAGCACCCAGGCCATCATCCATACCATCGAGCAGTACAACAAGTACAGCTTCGACTATCCCTACCCTGCGGCGATCTCGGTCAACGGCCCGGTGGGCGGCATGGAATACCCCATGATCTCATTCAACGGTCCGCGTCCGACCAAGGACAAGAAGACCGGCGCGCTGACCTGGTCGCAACAGACCAAGTATGGCCTGATCGGCGTGATCATCCACGAGGTGGGTCACAACTACTACCCGATGATCATCAACTCCGACGAGCGGCAGTGGACCTGGATGGATGAAGGCCTGAACACCTTCGTGCAGTATCTGGCCGAGCAGGCGTGGGAACAAAACTACCCGTCGCGCCGCGGCGAGCCGCGCAACATCGTCGACTACATGCGCAGCCGGAACCAGGTGCCGATCATGACCAACTCGGAGTCGCTGCTCCAGTTCGGGAACAACGCCTACGCCAAGCCGGCCACCGCGCTCAACATCCTGCGCGAGACCATCCTCGGACGTGAGCTGTTCGACTACGCGTTCAAGGAATACGCCAACCGCTGGAAGTTCAAGCGCCCCACCCCGGCCGATTTCTTCCGCACCATGGAAGACGCCTCCGGCACGGATCTGGATTGGTTCTGGCGCGGCTGGTTCTACACCACCGACGCGGTGGACATCAGCATTGACGGCATCAGCGAATACGGCGTGAGCACCAAGGACCCGGAAAAGGAAAAAGCCTGGAAGAAGGCGCAGAAAGAGGCGGAGCCTATTTCGGTGTCGCAGCAGTTGAACAAGGCCATGCCCAAGCGCCTGGACAGCCATCCGGAGCTGAAGGACTTCTACAACGAGCATGACGAATTCACCGTCACCAACAAGGACCGCAACAGCTACGCCGAGGAGATCGAGAAGCTGGAGCCGTGGGAGAAGAAGCTGCTGGATCAGGGCAAGCACCTCTACCTGGTGGACTTCTCGAACATCGGTGGCCTGGTCATGCCGCTGGTGCTGGAGATTGAACTCAAGAGCGGCAAGAAGTACATCGAGCGCGTTCCGGCCGAAGTATGGCGCTACTCGCCGAAGAAGATCACCAAGTTGATCGTCACCGACGAGCCGATGGTCGGCCTGACGCAGGACCCGTACTGGGAAACCGCCGATATCGACACCAGCAACAACGCCTGGCCACGCAAACTGACGCAGTCGCGCGTGGAGCTGTTCAAGACCGAACGTGACCGCAACAACCTGATGCGCGACTTTAATACGCCGCTCAAGGGCAAGGGCGACAAGTCCAAAGAAGACGGCGGCAAGGACGCGGCGGGCGAATGACGCTGCGCGCCTTACGCTCGTTGGCCGCCGCTGTGCTGGTGCTGGCACTCGCCAGCACGGCGGCCGGCGCCCATAATTTTCACATGGGCATAGCCGATATCAGCTACAACGACCGCACCGGCAACACGGAGATCGTGCACACTTACACGTCGCACGATGTCTCCACCTTGCTCACCAATCTATACGGCCGTAGTTTCGATCTGGGCCAGGCGGACAGCGAACAGCCGCTGCGCCGCTACGTTGAAAAGCAGTTCCGTCTTGCCGGTCCGGATAACAAACCGCTGCCGCTGCAATGGGTCGGCGTGAAGGCCGACGCCGACAGCGTCGTCATCTTCCAGGAGATCGCCGGCACCAAACTCAAAGCCGGCACTCGCATTCATAACGCCCTGCTGATAGACTTCCTGCCTTCGCAAAAGAACACAGTGAACCTGCAGACAGATGGCGCCATCCAAACCCTTATTTTCGATCAAGACAGCATCGATCAAACCGCCCGCTAAGCGGCTGGCCCACGTGGCCTTGGCGGCGATCGCCCTCCATTCACCCGTCCACGCCGACGACCTGCTGCAAAGAGTGGCCATCGACGGTTCGCGCGCCAACCAGCTTGGCCTGGCCGATGCCGCCAGCGCCGGCAGCGTGTCGCAAAAGGAGCTGGCCGCGCGCACCGTCTACCGTCCCGGCGAATTGCTGGAGGCGACGCCCGGCCTGATCGTCAGCCAGCATAGCGGCGAAGGCAAGGCCAATCAGTTCTACCTGCGCGGCTTCAATCTGGACCACGGCACCGACCTGCGCACCACGGTCGACGACATGCCGGTCAACCAGCGCAGCCACGCGCACGGCCAGGGTTGGACCGATCTCAATTTCCTGATCCCGGAACTGGCGGTGCGGCTCGACTACAAAAAAGGCCCCTACTCCGCCGGGGAAGGCGACTTCGCCTCCGCCGGCGCGGCGTCGGTGGTGTATGCCAACCGGCTGACGCAGGGCCTTGCCAGCGTGTCGGCGGGCCAGAACGGCTATGGCCGCGCGCTGCTCGCGGACTCGGTCGAACTGCCGCGCGGCAGCCTGCTGTACGCGCTGGAAGTACTGCACAACGACGGCCCGTACGAAAATCCGGACAACTATCAAAAACTCAACGCGGTGCTGCGCTACAGCGAAGGCTATGCAAACAACGGCTTCAATGTCAGCCTGATGGCCTACCGCGCGGACTGGAACGCCACCGACCAGATTCCGCTGCGCGCGGTGCAGGATGGCCAAATCGGCCGCTATGGCGCCATCGATCCCACCGACGGCGGCGAGGCACACCGCTACAGCCTCTCGGGTGCATGGCGCCGCACGACCCAGGACAGCTCCTCCAAGATCAACGCCTACGTCATCGCGAACCAGCTGGATCTGTTCTCCAACTTCACCTACTTCATGGACGATCCGGTGCGCGGCGACCAGTTCGCGCAGCCGGACAAGCGCGTCACCAGCGGCCTGAATGCGAGCCACAGCTGGCACCAGCACGGCGACGGCTGGAACAGCGAAACCACCATCGGCCTGCAACTGCAAAACGATAATATCTTCAATGGTTTGTATAACACGCAGGCGCGCCAACGCGTCTCCACCACGCGCCAGGACCACATCGTCGAGTCCAGCGCCGGGCTGTTCATCGAGAACAGCACCCGCTGGAACGACGCATGGCGCACGGTGGCCGGCGCGCGTGTCGACGGCTACCGCTTCGATGTCGGCAGCGATCTGGCGGCCAACTCCGGCACCGCGAACGACCGGCTGCTCAGCCCCAGTCTGAGCCTTATCTACGGACCGTGGAAGACGGCCGAACTGTACGCCAATATCGGCACCGGCTTCCACAGCAACGACGCGCGCGGCACCACGATCACCATCGATCCGAAGACAGGACTGGCGGCCGGCAAGGTCTCGCCGCTGGTGCGTTCGCGCGGCATGGAGCTGGGTGCGCGCAGCGCCTGGCTGCCAGGCCTGCAATCGTCGCTGTCGTTTTATCGCCTGGATTTCGATTCCGAGCTGACCTTTGTCGGCGACGCCGGCACCACCGAGGCGGGCCCGCCGAGCCGTCGCTACGGCGTGGAATTCTCGAATTACTACAAGCCGCTGAAATGGCTGTCGGTCGATCTGGACCTGGCCTATGCGCGTGCGCGCACACGTGGCGATGCGCCGGGAGGCAACCGCATCGCCGGAGCGATCGAAGGCACTGGACAACTGGCGGTGACTGTCGATGATGGCGGCCCGTTTTCCGGATCGCTGAAGCTGCGCTACTTCGGTCCGCGTCCTCTGATCGAGGACAACAGCGTACGCTCCAGTTCCAGCATGACCCTGAACGGCCGGATAGGCTGGAAGATCGCCAGGGACCTGGCGCTGGAGCTGGAGGCGTTCAACCTGACCAATCGCCGCGATTCCGCCATCGATTACTACTACGCCTCGCAGTTGAAGGGCGAAGCGGAGCCGGTGACCGACATCCACTTCCATCCCATCGAATCGCGCTCGCTGCGGGCGACGCTGATCAAGACCTTCTAATCAGCCCCCGCGTTCGTTCAGCATCGGGAACCCGCGCTGGTGCCATACCGGATATGCCGGCGACACGTCGCTGGCCGCTTCCAGCAACGCATTCTGTTCCGCGCTCAAACGCCAGCCTGTGGCGCCGATGTTATCGATCAGTTGCTGTTCGTCGCGCGCACCGATGATGACGCTGGAAATGGTCTTCTTCCCCAGCAGCCAGTTCAGCGCCACCTGCGGCACGGTCTTGCCGGTTTGCTCGGCCACCACGTCGAGCGCGTCGACGATGCGGAACAGGCGCTCCTCCTCGAAATGCGGGCCGGTACCGGCGATATCGTGCGCGCGGGTGCCCGGCTTGGCCGGCTGTCCGCGCCGGATCTTCCCGGTCAGCTTGCCCCAGCCCAGCGGGCTCCAGACCATCGCGCCGACGCCCTGGTCCTCGGCCAGCGGCATCAGCTCCCATTCGTAGTCGCGGTTCAGCAGCGAGTAATAGATCTGGTGCGCGACGTGGCGCGGATAGCCGTAGCGGTCCGACACCGCCAGCGATTTCATCATGTGCCAGCCGGAGAAATTGGAGCCGCCGATGTAACGCACCTTGCCTTCGCGGACCAGTTGGTCCAGGGTGGACAGCGTCTCTTCGACCGGGGTGTTGTTGTCTTGGCCGTGCAGCTGCAGCAGGTCGATATGCTCGACGCCCAGGCGACGCAGGCAGTTGTCGACGGAGGCGATCAAATGCTGGCGCGAGGAGCCGAAATCGTTGGCGCCGTCGCCGGTGGGGAAAGTGACTTTGGTGGAGATGAGCAGGCGGTTGCGCTTGCCCTTGATGGCTTGCCCGAGCACTTCCTCGGCCAAGCCATCGGAATAGACGTCGGCGGTGTCGAACATCGACACGCCGTGTTCAAGGCAAACATCGATCAGGCGCGAAGCGCCGCCGGCATCGGTGCTGCCCCAGGCTTTGAAGAAGTCGTTGCCTCCTCCAAAAGTCGCCGTGCCAAAACTGAGCTCCGGCACGCGCAAACCTGATTTTCCCAAGCGATTGTGATTCATGGCTACCCTCCAGAACATTGGTTCCAGATTGTAGCCCGGGTTACAAAATCACGTCGGCCGCCAAATCAGAACTCTTCCCACTCCCCGCTCGACGTTGCGGCGGCGGTGGTCTTGGCCTTCTGCACCGGCGATGCCAGCGGCTTGGCGGCGGCCTTCACCACTGGCTTCGGAGGCAGCTTCTTCGCCACGGGCGCGCTGCGCACGGCCGGACGTGCCGGCGGCGTGTAGCTGGCCTGTTGCACGCCGATCGTGAACGCGCTGACCACGCGCTCCAGTGCGTCCGCCTGGTCGCGCAGGGTTTGCGCGGCTGCGGCGGTCTGCTCCACCAGGGCCGAATTCTGCTGCGTGGTCTCGTCCATCTGCGTGATCGACTGATGCACCTGGGCGATGCCTTCGTTCTGCTCCTGCGTGGCGGCGCTGATCTCGCCGACGATGTCGGTCACCTGCTTGATGCTGGAGACGACTTCGTTCATCGTCGAACCGGCCTGCTCGACCAGCTTGGTGCCGGAGCCGACCTTCTCTACCGAGTCGTCGATCAGCGCCTTGATCTCTTTGGCCGCCGCCGCCGAACGCTGCGCCAGGTTGCGCACTTCGGTCGCAACGACCGCGAAGCCGCGCCCCTGTTCACCGGCGCGCGCCGCCTCGACCGCCGCGTTCAGCGCCAGGATGTTGGTCTGGAAGGCGATGCCGTCGATGACCGAGATGATGTCGACGATCTTGCGCGACGATTCGTTGATCGAACCCATGGTCACGACGACCTGTTCGACCACGCTGCCGCCCTGTGCCGCGACGTCCGACGCCGAACGAGCCAGCTGGTTGGCCTGGCGCGCGTTGTCGGCATTCTGGCCCACGGTGGACGTCAACTGCTCCATGCTGGCGGCGGTTTCCTC
>Ga0105244_10003241_pt1 | contig 11771 bp, 10 predicted proteins | sample KBSM44metaG_FD_80423 | JGI IMG/M metagenome (GOLD analysis project Ga0105244, IMG submission 80423) | Miscanthus rhizosphere microbial communities from Kellogg Biological Station, Michigan, USA - KBS M4-4 metaG | ecosystem: Host-associated > Plants > Roots > Rhizosphere > Soil | place...
ATCATTTGCAACGGTATTGGCAATACCATCTTTCAATTGTATTGAAGACGTCATACCTGAAAAACTCCAATATTCTAAGTAAGATGCTTATTGTAAATTGTCGCTTATAAAGTTATCTTCCAACAATCATTGTATAAGTGACAATTTTTAGGATAGTTTATGTCCGATTCTCTTATTCAGTCAGATTTGTCTGAACTTGTGATTGGACTCTCTTCTGAGCATTCTTACCGAGAAATCACCCCTACCCACACGCATACACGTGCGCAGTTTTTGTATGCATCCACAGGAAACATTCAGGTGTTTACACCCAACAATGTCTGGATTGTGCCGCCCATGTGTGCCTTATGGATTCCTGCTCATGTCGAGCACAGTGTGATTTCACTAAGTCACGTTAAGTTAAATACGGCGTTGGTTGAAGTAAATGCAGCCGCTCTAATGGGTCAGAATTGCTTTATTATTCGGGTAAGCAACCTGTTGCATGAGCTTTTGATTCGTTTAAATGAAATTGAACGAGAAGACACGCCAAATACGGCGACGTCTCAAGAGCTTTCCCGTTCTTTACAAATTTTGATTTTTGAAGAAATCCATCGGGCCAATTTGTTGCCTATCCAGATTCCTTGGCCGAAAGACAAGCGACTATTAAAAATTTGCCAAGAGTTATTACATACTCCTGACCATTCAAAAGACTTAACAGATTGGGCAGATGAGATTGGTGCGAGTTCTAGAACCCTAATGCGCATGTTCCAAAAAGAAACTGGACTGTCTTATCGGGCATGGGTCCAGCAAATGCATATTGCACTTGCCTTAAGTAAAATTGCGAATGGTGAATCTATTGCTCGAATTTCTGAATCACTGGGGTATAACAACCCCAGCGCGTTCAGTGCGATGTTTAAGCGACATCTAGGAAAAACACCTCAGCAGTTTAGAAGTTCTGCGATGTCGCTATAAGTCTTTTTTTTTGCAGGTAGGTCATGCTTTTCGAGCAAATCATCAAAATCGTGGTAGACATGAAGCTCACGATCTTTACCAGTTCTCGCATGATCTAATCGTTGTTCAGGATCCACCAAAACAAGGGTATGGCCATCATCAATCAGACGATCAACGCCTTCTAAGAACATACGTTTACCCACATCGTGGATAAGTGAAATCTGGGTTAAATCAATGACGATTGTGCTTTGGTCAGTTGTCTCATCTTGTAAAATGCGCAACAACATTTCAGCTTCGGTAAATTTCAATACACCGCGAAGCACATATACACTTAATGAAGCATCTTTTCCTGTACGGTAATGGCTTTGCACAATCGTTTGTGCAGAAGGTGTACCTTCCATGAGGTGTAATCCCATGTCACGGGATAACCGTTCTAAAATATCGATGCCTCGAATACTATGACCATGCTCATCTAAACGAGGAGAAAAAGCAGCAATACTGACCTGACCCGGCAGCACACCTAAAATACCGCCTGCTACACCACTTTTAGCAGGAATACCTACAGTCGACAACCAGTCACCCGCAGCATCATACATACCACAGCTCATCATAACACTGAGCACTTGTCTAACCACAGATCGGTTTAACAAACGCTTTCCAGTTTTAGGGTCAACCCCACCATTGGCAAGTACACTGCCCATACGTACCAAGTCTTTAACTGTAACCATGATCGCACATTGACGAATGTAACCATTCACAATATCGACAGGGTCAGTCTCTAAAATTCCAACAGTTCGCAACATATAACCGATCGAAAGATTACGGTAGGCAGTTTTGACTTCCGAATCATAGACAGACTCATCAAAACTTAATTCACGTCCTGCAAGCTCGCTCATAAAACGGCGTAGAATTTCTGCACTATGTAAACCATGCTTGACCTGAATCAAGGAATGTACAGTAATTGCGCCAGAGTTAATCATCGGGTTTTTCGGACGTCCGTCTTTACCCAATGAAATTTCATTGAAGGCTTCCCCCGAAGGCTCTACCCCTACTTTCGCAAGTACTGCATCAATGCCAAGCTGTTGTAAAACATAGGCATATACGAACGGTTTAGAAATCGATTGAATGGTGAATTCAACATCATCATCTCCAATCGAATAAATTTCGCCATCTACCGTAGACATGGCTAAAGCTAATCGATCTGGATTTGCATTTGCTAACTCTGGAATATAGTCAGCTAGATGTCCGCTATTATCTACCTCACAGGCTTCTATCACATTTGCCAAATAATCTGGGAGAGGGGTTTTCATGGTCAGTAACCTTAAATGAGGAGATTTACACTTTCGATCATTTTTTCAGCACAACCTGCTGATAATATTAAAATTATAATTTTTTTGTGAAATAAAAATCACGATATAAGTATTGTAATTCCGATGGCTTATTTATTTCAAGCTCATTATACGTTTTTCAAAACTTTAAACTGAAGATTAGCTTATTCTTTCTACAAATAGAACTCCATTTAAATGATCCACTTCATGTTGAACAATTCGAGCCGGAAAACCATGGAAAACTGTTTCAACGGCTTCCCCCTGAAGTGTTAAATATTTAACCTTAACCATTTCGGCACGTTCAACTTGTCCACGCTCATCCGGCACACTTAAGCAGCCTTCTTCACCCAAAAGCGTTTCATTTGAGAACTCTAAAATTTCAGGATTCACCATCACCACAGCATCCATTTCAGGTGCATCGGGATAGCGTGGGTTTGGTCTGGAAGCCACAATAATGACGCGTTTAGAAATATAAACTTGCGGTGCGGCAATCCCTACTCCATTGCGCTCAAGCATTGTTGCTTGCATAGCAGCAGCAAGCTGATAAAGCCAATCACTGTTTAACTCATTTGCCGAAACAGGAGCCGCAATCAGTTTTAAGATATCTTCACCACGCTTTGCGACTGGTAAAACTACACTCATCCTTTGAATCTCTCATTAAACTGGCTATGACGAGTTTTATTGTGTCGCTGAATGGCTCAAAAGAAAAGTCATTCCTACATCTGTTTTTGTTTCATCTAATGCGTTTTTTGTTTTAAAGCTTTTTTATTTGAGTGATGAAAATCTAAACCTCTTCATAGAACAAATTTCCTCCATTTACTTTTACTTCACTTTTCCATTAATATCCAAACTTCAATTACAACAATTAAGTAAAAAATGGATCAGGACTTAACTTTGCAGGATGCGAACTATCTTAATAAAGAAGATAAACGAACCCTTGCCCTTTCTTCATTGGGCGGTGCTTTAGAATTTTACGATTTCGTGATTTATGTGTTTTACGCCAAAATCATTTCTGACCTCTTTTTCCCCAGCACACTCAGCCCATTTTGGGCCATGCTTAACACTTACGGTATTTTCGCAGCAGGTTACTTTTTTAGGCCATTAGGCGGGGTTGTCATGGCCCATTTTGGTGATCTGGTCGGGCGTAAAAAACTATTTTCACTTTCTATTTTGCTAATGGCGCTACCTACTCTGTTTATCGGGATATTGCCGACCTTTGAAAATATTGGGTATTTGGCACCGCTACTTTTATTACTTATGCGTGTAATGCAAGGGATTGCGATTGGGGGTGAAATTCCAGCCGCATGGACCTTTGTGTCTGAACACGTACCTGAAAGAAAAATTGGACTGGCAAATGGTTTACTGACCGCTGGGCTATCTTTAGGAATTTTACTAGGCGCGCTGATGTCTTTATGGATTTCTCTGAATTTTAATGAAGGGCAAATCCATGACTGGGCTTGGCGTATTCCTTTCATTGCAGGTGGTATTTTTGGTCTGGTTGCACTTTATTTACGGACTTATTTAAAAGAAACGCCTGTGTTTAAAGCTATGCAGGCTCGTAAAGAAATTTCCAAAGAAATGCCGGTCAAGCAAGTGTTAAAAACGCATAAAACAGCCGTTGCCATTGGCATGTTATTTACATGGTTTTTAACCGGCTGTGTGGTGGTGGTGATTTTAGCCATGCCAAACCTATTGATTGGTTCATTTGGTTTTGAGCGCGCACAGACTTTTGAAATGCAAAGTGCCGCCATTGTCATGCAAATGGTCGGCTGTATTTTGGCTGGCTATTTTGCTGACCGTTTTGGCTGTGGCAAAGTCATGATGGTCGGTGCACTTGCCGTTGCACTCACAGCAGCAGTTTTTTATAACAGTTTGGGGCACGCGGCCCACTCAACCATTTTTGGTTTATATATGTTGTTGGGTCTATGCTCTGGTACAGTCGGCATGGTGTCGAGCAGTATGGTTAAAATGTTCCCCGCGCCTGTGCGTTTCTCGGGCATTTCATTTTCTTATAATTTGTCTTATGCGATTGTTGGTGGTATGACACTGCCTTTAGTGCATTGGCTCAGTCAATATAGTGATATTGGTGCGATGTATTATATTTTCGCGCTAACCATTTTGGCCTTTGTGACTGCTTTTGTATTTTGGAATAAGTTTGAAAAAAACAGATATTAAACGCTTTAAATTATTAAATAAAAAACCACGCCGATTGCGTGGTTTTTTATTGCTGCTTAGTTTAGAAAGTAAAGCCGATATTAAAGTTAATACGATATAACCATTTATCGCTGTTTGGCGAGGTTGCGGAGGTATAACCCGTTGAGTTTGTAGAGCCACCAATAATGTTGGAGTTTTTACCCCACGTATAATCTGCCCAAACCATAAATGGTGAAGCAATAAACATCATCCCTGTGGTATTCATTTGCGAGTCGGACCAATCATCACGTTTCTTATCCAGATAACTATAGTCATTATAAAACTTAATGGATTTTAGCTTACCCATATTGGTGACAGGCAACGTATAGGCAAGGTTTAAACTGGCAATCGTCCCTTCTGAAGCAATGAAATAAGCAGGCGTAAGGCCATTCGCTCCCATCAAAGTCATATCACTATTTACACCATCTGGATTTTTAGCATCGTACTGATAGTGAATGACCGAGCTTTGTAAATTAAAGCGTTTGTAGTTGTTTTCAGTGTGCAAACCAACTGCATAATATTTGCCGTCTTTATCGGTAATATCATTATGCAACTGAGCAATTGCACCCGATACACCGAACTCTTGCTTACCGAAATCAGTTTCTAACTTGCGAACAATGCGGGTATTCACCTGATTGCGTTTTTCATTTTGATAGGCTTTTTGAGATGGAAATGCATTTCCAGCCAAGTCATCATAAGTTGCACTCTCAGGTGAATAACGCAAATTCGTCTCTAACATTTGCGGATAATAACCGAGTTTTAAATCCCAGTCTTTGTCGTGATAATTCCAGTTAATCCCCGGTGCAATATTGTTGCCATAACCTAAAAAGAACGGAATGTGATAGGTCCAGCCATTTTGTGGGTATGGATAAATCGTGAAAGGTTTATAGACCAGACCCGCTTCAATGCTGTTATTGGCATCTAGGTTATATCCAACATATGCTTTTTCAATGGACGTTTTTTGCTGGTCTTGAAACATATAACTGGCATTGATGTAGGCATCATCAAACTTACCTTTGAGATCAACCCTGAAAATATCAAAATGGAGCTTACCGAAACCGCGGTTTGGGCCTTCCCAATCTTCATAACGTTGATTTAACCGAACCACCCCACCTAATTTTAATGAGTCGGTGCCGTCATCACTTTTCCATTCAAGCAATGAATCTTTTGCAAATGCATTGACGCTTACCCCCAGCGTAAGCGGTGCAATGAATGCCATAATCAATGAAGTCTTTTTCATCTCTACATCCTTGATTGAGTTCCAGCATCCTGCTGGAACTTTATTTGTTTTACCTGTAAAACTTCGTTTTTATTGTTTTTTAGACAAAAAAATTTATCTAAAAAAAGGATGGCTTAGCAGCTCCCATCGCATATGTACTAAACCATCCAAACTGGTTAATACAGTTTCTTTTGCGGTGGACCCGCGAAGTTTAATGGTCCAATCGAATTCATATCGAGCTCGATCACAGTTGGTCCTTCAAAAGCGACAGCCTCTTGAATAACCGTTTTAAACTCATCTGCACTACCGACTTTCCAGCTCTTCACACCCATTGATTCGCCAAGAAGTTTGTAATCAGGTGTATGCAATTCATTGAAATACTGACGACCACCAAAGTAGTTATTTTGAATGCCACGCATTACGCCATAACCACCATCATTCATAATCATTAAGACCATGTTGGTGTTTTCTTGCACCATAGTTGCAATTTCACCAATACCAAGCATTAAGCCGCCATCGCCGACTAAACCAATCACTTTTTTGTCAGGGTTAGCAACCGAAGCACCAATTGCTGTTGCAAGGCCTAAACCAATTGCACCTGCAAGTGAGTGAATGTTTTGATTTGGTGCTTGTACAGGGAATAAACGACTACCCCATGTACTACCCGACATGGTTATGTCGCGTACAAAAATACCGTCTTGCGGTAAAGCTGCACGCAAGTGGTCACAAATTAATGCGTACTGATCGATTTGTTTACGCAGTGCATCAATTGCAGCTTGTTTCGCTGCCACTACAGCAGCATCGTAATCGGCATCAACTTTTGAAGTGCCTTGAAGCTGTTCTAACACACGTGTTAATACATCTTTGGCATCGCCACAAATGAAGTTGCGGATTTTGTAATTACGTTGCTGAGCCACTGGATTTGCATCAACCTGAATAATGTTTTCAGGGAACTCAACCGAATAAGTTTTTGTTTCATTACTACGTAAACGAGACCCCACCACAACCATTAAGTCAGCATCTTTTAATAACTGCTCAACCGCCGCCGAGTTATGGAAAGCACCTAAACTACGTGGATGATCATCTGCTAACACACCGCGGCCGTGCGTAGACGACACCACCGGAATACCTAAATCTGCAATTGCTTTAACTTCAGCAACACTATTTAAAGTTCCACCGCCAATCCAGAAAATCGGGCGTTTTGCTTTTTTGATTTCACTGACAAGAAGATCAATTTCAACTTGCTCTGCCTGTGGTAACTCAAGCGCTTTGACTGGCCCAAGATTAAGTGGCAAATCAATTTCTGCTGCTTGTACATCAATTGGTAGCTCAACACTTACTGGTCCCATTGGAACTGTAGTTGCTACACGGATTGCTTCACGTATCACACCAACTGCATTGTCTGGACTGGTAATACGGAACGCTGCTTTGCTTGATGCACGTAAGAATGTAAGTTGGTCTTTAGTTTCATGAATGAAGCTCGCATCACGGTCGAGATATTCACGCTCAACTTGACCCGTTAAATGCAATACAGGGCTACCCGCATTCATTGCTTCAATGAGTGAACCTACCGCATTACCTGCACCAGCGCCTGTACTGGTCAACGCTACACCTAGGCCTTTAAAGCGTGAGTGTGCATCTGCCATGGTGACTGCACCCGCTTCACCGCGTGCTGCAACAAAGCGCATTTTTTCACGGCGCCCTACTGCATCTGCAATAGGTAAATTGTGGATGGAAATAACACCATAAATACTATCAACTTGGTGCGCTTCTAAAACTCTTGCGATTGCTTCGCCTACATTTACACGTTCAGTCATGTCTGTTCCTCAAAATTTGTTTTTTCAGTCCTTGAATTTATTAATCGCACCAAGGGTTAGGCTGTTCATTCAGACCCATATAAATACTCTTTTGTTGCATGTACGATAAAATGCCCAAACGGCCTTTTTCGCGCCCGATACCACTGTCTTTAAAGCCACCAAACGGCGCACTAATCGAGAATTTTTTATAGGTATTAATCCATACCGTTCCCACTTCTAACGCACGTGCAATACGCCAAGCTTTACGGTAGCTTTCAGTCCAGATACCTGCGGCAAGACCAAAACAACTGTCATTGGCTTGGGCAATTAAATCTTGCTCGTTGTCATATTTCATAACCACTAAAACAGGGCCAAAAATTTCTTCCTGACAGGTTTGAGCACTGTTATTTAAGCCCGTAATAATGGTCGGTAAGTAATAACTTCCTTTGGCATAGTCACCAGTGGTAAGCGCTTCACCACCAATCAGAACCTGACCACCTTCGCTTTTAGCAAGCTGCACATAGCGATCAACTGACTGCAAATGCTTGTCATTGACCAGTGGCCCTAAATGCACACCCGCTTGTTCTGGATGGCCCACACGTAAGCCTTTGGTAATTTCAACCAATCGCGTTAAAAACTGATCGTAAAGGCTGCTATGAATAAACAAGCGAGAACCTGCGATACACGCTTGGCCTGCCGAGCTAAAAATACCGTACGCGACACCTTTAGCTGCCAGTTCGACATCTGCATCCGGCAAAACGATGGTTGGTGACTTACCACCTAACTCAAGCGAAGTAGTAATCAGTTTATCTGCAGCAATATGTGCCAAATGACGACCCGTGGTTGTTCCACCTGTAAAAGAGATTTTACGAACCAATGGGTGCTGAGCAATTGCATCACCAATGATAGAACCGCGACCAACTAACACACTGAGTAATCCCTTGGGTAAGCCTGCTTCTTCAAAAATTTTGGCAAGCTCTAAAGCAATCAGTGAAGTCGCTTCTGCTGGTTTTAACACCACTGCATTTCCCGCTGCCAAAGCTGGAGCAAGCTTTTGAACTTCACTCGCAATTGGAGAGTTCCAAGGGGTAATTGCTGCCACAACACCCACTGGTTCATGCACGCTCATGGTCATAAAGTCTGGAGCACGTTGAGTGGTGAGCTCATCGTTCAGCGTTTCACATGCTGCTGCAACATAGCGTGCAGTTGCGACAGCGCTCATGACTAAACCGCGAGTTTCGGTTAAAGGCTTACCATTATCGCGTGTTTGTAATTTTGCTAACTCATCTACACGCGCTTCAATAATGTCTGCAACCTTGTACAGAATACGTGCGCGCTCATGCGGCAAACTGTTTCTCCAGCTCGGTTGACGCCAAGCCTGATCTGCTTTTTCAATTGCTTCATTTACATCTTCAAGCGTTGCTGTTGAAAGCTCAGCGTTTACCGACTGATCTGCCGGAAACAGGCTTTGAATGACTGCACCACGGCCTAATCGCCATTCACCTGCAATATAAATTTCCTTTGCCATGATCAAATCCTTCTTAAATCTGTATTGCTTCTACACTGTTGCGACAAGCACGAATCACGCTAAGCGCAGCCAACGTTGATGTTTTCGGGTTACTTGGTAACGGCACGCCCACCAGTTCAATGGTCATTTGCCCAAAGCCACCTTCTGCCACAATGGTGTGTTTGTTTTTGTTGATCGTTGGATCAACAGTTAACTCAACCATGGTTTCATCCATTCCAAGCCCTGCTAGTGCAATGGTTGCTGCAACGTTGGCATTGGCTGGAAATTTAGTCGCAGCTTCGCGGGCTGTTCCAGTAAAAAAAACTGTAGCTTCAGAAACATGGTCTAAATCGACCAATTGCTCTGCATAACTACCCTTCCAGCTTTTTGGGCTTTTACAGCCTTTGTAAGTGACTTTTTGCAAACCACCTTCTTTGGCCGCAGAAATACCGTCAATACCTGCAATAGCCCCTGCCAGTAAATGCAGATGTGCATCATTTTTTTCAGCAGTTTGCTTAAGCTGAACCAGAAACTCGCTATCAGCCAAAGTACCCACCGAAATCAGACCAATAGTCCAGCCTTTCGCTAAAACTTTTTGAGCATGCTCTTTCACGGCTGCTTGACCTGCCACCTCAATGACATAGTCTGGCGTACCATCACATTGCTCAATATCTGAAATCACCTGAATCTCGGAAGAGACTTGCGACTGCACTTTTTCAATACTGCGAGATGGCACGACAATCCATTTGAGTTGCAGATCTTGAGGCAAATGGGCATACACTTCTGCTGCCATTGCGCCAAAACCAATCATCATCAACTTTTTCATGACAGCACCTAATATTTATAAATGTTTGTTAAAACCACCCGAGACATCTATTGCCGAACCTGTGGTGTAAGATGCCAATGGTGATGCCAAGAAAACTAAAGCACGTGCAGGCTCTTCTGGGCGGCCTAAACGCTGCATTGGAATACCGCGATTTTTTGCAATATTGCCTGTCCACTCCTCCCATGACAGATTTAAATCTGAACGGGTTTCATAACGGCGTTTCCACTGCGCAGATTCGACCATACCGAGTAAAATCGAGTTCACGCGAACACCATATTGAGTAAACTCATGTGCCAAAGAATGGGTTAAGTTCAAAAGTGCAGCGCGTGCAGATGAAGTCGCAATCATGTGCGGTTCAGGTTGCAATGCCAGTAATGAGTTCACATTGGTAATAGACGCATTTGCCGACTGTTTTAAGTCGTCAAGAAAAGCTCTTACCGGATGTAAAACACTGAAATATTTCAGCTCAATTTCTTTCATCCAGTCTTCATCTTGCGTATTTTCAAAATTTGAAACACGACCTTGCCCAGCATTGTTAATGAGCATGTCCACATTGCCCAAATTGAGTTTGACGTCTTTGGCAAATTGCTGAACTTCTTCTTTTTTCAAAACATTACATGCTTTGGTAAAAATATTGGCATGTGGAAATTTTTCTAAAATATAGTGCTTAGAAGCATTTAAACGTTCTTCATCGCGACCACACCAAGCAACTTTTGCACCCTCTGCAACCAGTATTTCAACAGCAGCCAGCCCAATCCCAGATGAGCCACCGGTAACAACTGCAACTTTTCCTTCAACTTGGAAGCTCATAATCCTTAATCTCTCTTACGATTGTTCCTGAATCGTCAACATAATTTGGTTAAATGCTTGCGGTTGGTCGACATAACTTAAATGTCCTGCATCTTCTATGACGAAGCGCTGTTCCAACTGCAATTCCTGAGCAAGCTCTTGTATACCTAACGCAGGAGTGATTTGATCTTGCTGCCCTGCAATCACTGTGCATGGGACTTTTAAATGGGTTAAATAATTACGTATTTCGTCATATGCAAGTAAGTACGATGCATGTGTGAAACCCTGTAGGGTCAACTGTTGCATCACCTCTGAAACTAAGGCTAAGGCTTGTGGCTCTTGTTTATAAATCAAATGAGGTCCACGGCTTTCGGCCATGCCTTTAGCACCAAGTTCTTTCAACATTTTTGGTCTTTTTTCAAAAACCTGAATTTGTGTTTGTTCATCGTGGCGCTGGTAACCTTGCGCTAAGTTAGCGACAACCAAGTGTTCCACTCGCTCTGGGTAAAGTGCAGCGAATGCACTCGCCTGTAAGGCACCTAATGAGTGTCCAACCACAATTGCTTTTTCAATTTTTAAAACATCGAACAATTCAACCAAACGCTTTGCATAATCAGTAGCATCGGGTTGATCAGTTAAAAGTTCATCTGATTTGCCATAGCCCGGCGCGTCCCAGGCAATGACATGAAAATGATGAGACAACACTTCAAGTTGGTTCACCCATGAAGCAGAACCTGAACTAATGCCGTGCAGCAGCACAAGGTACTCGCCCTGACCGGCTTCCCGATAGGCTTGCTGCTGGCCTTGAACAGTAACGGTTTTCACCGGAAATTCTGCTAACTTTTCAATGAGTGTCATCATTTTCAATTCTTTCCCTCATTCACTTCATCAAACAATTAACGTTTGATTTGAGACAACGGATGCTCTGGTGGATAGTTCGGAATGGTTGGTTTACCTGTTCCCAACATCACACACATCAAGGCATCTTCTTGACCTGGGTTAAACAGACCACGGTAAATACCCGGTGGAATTGAAATCAGGTCACGCTCTTTTAAACGGGTCTCAAATTTTTCGCCGTTGTGCTCAATGAACAAGTCAATTTCGCCGCGGAGCATAAAGAAAACTTCTTCAACGTCGTGGTGAATGTGCAAAGGACCTTCACACTGAGGTGGCAACACCATGGTCG
>Ga0105244_10003242_pt1 | contig 11770 bp, 12 predicted proteins | sample KBSM44metaG_FD_80423 | JGI IMG/M metagenome (GOLD analysis project Ga0105244, IMG submission 80423) | Miscanthus rhizosphere microbial communities from Kellogg Biological Station, Michigan, USA - KBS M4-4 metaG | ecosystem: Host-associated > Plants > Roots > Rhizosphere > Soil | place...
GATCGTCAATGCCGGCCACGGCCTGCACTATCACAACGTCGAGCCGATCGCGGCGATTCGCGGCGTGAACGAGTTGAACATCGGTCACGCGTTGGTGGCCCATGCGTTGTTCGTCGGGTTCAAAGCGGCAGTGGCGGAGATGAAGGCGTTGATTCAGGCGGCCAGCAGGGCCTAATCATCTGCAGGTTGCAGATAGCTTTGCACAAGGTTCACCCAGCAAGCGGCGCCGATGGGGATGATCGCGTCATTGAAGTCGTACCGGTCGTTGTGAACCGAACAGCCGTTGAATGACCCGGTGCCATTGCCCAGCACGAAGTAGCAGCCTGGACGCTCGTTGAGCATCCAGGCGAAGTCCTCGCTGCCCATCAGCCGCACCGGCATGCGCTCCAGCACGTTGTCCGCCCCCAGCACCGAGCACGCCGCCGCGTGCAGCCGCTGTGTCTCGGCAGGGGTATTGACCAGCACCGGCGCCAACAGTGTGTACTCGATGGTCGCCTCGATCCCGAAACTGGCGGCTTGCCCGTGGACGATCTCGCGAATTCGCTTCTCGATCCTGTCCCGCACGATGGGATCGGCCGTGCGGACGCTCAGCATCAGGGTGGCCGTCTCCGGAATGATGTTGTAAACGGTCCCTGCGTTGACCTTGCCGACGCTCAGCACCGCTGCATCACTGGTGGAAAGATTGCGTGAGATGACCGTCTGTAGCGCGGTGATGATCCCTGCCAGGGCCGGGATCGGGTCGATGGCGCGTTCGGGCATGGCGCCATGCCCGCCGCGCCCGACCAATGTGATCAGCACCTGCTCGGATGAGGCCATGAATTCGCCCTGCTGAATCACTGCCTGGCCCACTGGCAAACCGGGCATGTTGTGCAGGGCATACACCGCATCGCAGGGGAACCGGTCGAACAGGCCCGCTTCGATCATGGAACGGGCACCGGTCAGACCCTCTTCATCAGGCTGGAAGATGACGTGCAGGGTGCCTTCAAACTGGCCGTGCCAGGCCAGGTGCTCAGCCGCCGCCAACAGGGTTGCGGTATGGCCGTCATGACCGCAGGCGTGCATGCGGCCGGGGTGCTGGCTGGCCCAGGGCAATCCGGTGTTTTCGGTAATGGGCAGGGCGTCCATGTCGGCCCGGATGCCCAGGCTGCGTTCCGTGCTGCCACGTCTGAGCACACCCACTACGCCCTGACCGACGTCCCTGTGCACCTCATAGCCCCAGGCGCGCAAACGGTCAGCCACCAATGTGGCGGTGTGACGTGTTTGGGTGCCCAGTTCCGGGTGTCGGTGAATCTCCCGACGCAGTTCGGCGAAGCGCAGCGCACTGTTTTCCAATTCGGGGTGAATCGTCGCGTTACTCATGAGTCGCTCCTTTCTTGTTCTTCTTCAGGCACGGCCGGGGTGCTCTGGCAGCCAGCGCAGGACGCACAGGGCCAAGGTGACAGCAGCCGTCAGGTAAAGGGCTGGCGTTAGCGGGTTGCCGGTCATGCCGATCAGCCAGGTCACCAGCAGAGGTGAAAAGCCACCGAACAGCGTCACGCCGAAGCTGTAGATGATCGACAGGCCGGTGACTCTCCGGTCTCGAGGGAAGGCTTCCATCAGCATGGCCATGCTCGGTGCCAGACCTATGGCCAGCGGTAGAATCAGCAGAGTGATGGCCAGGACGCACAGCAGCGTGTTTTCCTGACTCAGCAGAATAAAGGACGGGTACACGGTCAGCACGGCCAGGGTCGTGACGGCATAGAGCAATGGCTTGCGACGCGTGAAGCGGTCTGCATAGCGGCCGGCAATGGGTGTGATGACGGCCAGCAGCGCACTGGCAAGGGCAACGAGGGCAAATCCGAAGCTCTGCGGCCGCCCCAGGGTTTGTGTCAGGTAAGTAGGCATGTAGTAGACCACCATGTACATCGTCACGGTGGGCGCCGCCATCCAGCCCATGCCCATGGCCAGGGTGCGGCCATGGGCACGCACCAGCTGCGTCAGGGAGCTGGCCGTGGCCGTGGCAGTGTGCGTTTCGTCCAGGTGCTGGCGGATGTACCAGCCCACCGGACCGATCAGCAGGCCGATCACGAACGGCACTCGCCATCCCCATGCGAGCAGCGATTCGTGGCTCAGGCTGCTGGTCAGAAGCAAACCCGTGCCCGCACCCAATAGCGCTGCGGCGCCTTGACTGGCGCCCTGCCAACTGACCATGAAGCAGCGGTTGTCGGTGCGTCCCGACTCCATGAGAAAGGCCGACGCACAGCCCACCTCGCCACCCATTGACAGCCCTTGCAACAGCCTGGCGATCACCAACAGGACACTGGCGCTGATACCGATGCTGGCGTAGGTCGGGGTGAACGCGATGATGCCGGTGCCCAGTGTCATCAACGTGATGGTCAGCGACAGTGCGGCCTTGCGTCCGCGACGATCGGCGACCCGTCCGATCAGCAGCGCGCCCAAGGGTCGCATGACGAAACCGACCGCAAACGTGGCCAGCGACATCAACAACGATGCCACGGCCGAACCGCTGGGGAAGAAGAGCTGGCCGATGATGACCGCGAAGAAGCTGTAGACGGTGAAATCATAGATCTCCAGGCCATTGCCCAGGGATGACGCAAAAATCACCCGTCGCATCTGCGCTGAGGCCGGCCGCCGGACGGCATGGTTGGGAAGAGCAGGCGAGTCGCTGGCAGAAGTGCTGTTCATGGTGAATGCCTGTACCGGGAGTCGAATTGCCGGCAAGTGTCGAGCACAGCTTCGCCCAGCGCACATCACTTTTATTCAAGGGGTTAAGCGTTGGTTGGGGTAGGTGTAGCAGGTAGCGATCCGGTTCTGGCCATTGAGGTTGAATGACTCAGGAACCCTTCAGATGAAGGGCAGCAGAAGTGCAGTCTGGTAACTGGTCCTTCGAGGATCAGACTGTAATGAGCGCAGGTTCGTTGATTTTTTGTCGATAATCGACGTGGTTCGCGGATCAAATCAGCGGGTGTCTGCAATCGCAAGGGCTTGAGAAAGCCGCAAGGATAAACTGCGTTTCACTCTGTCTGGATGGCTCATGGAGCGTTCGACGTCGAGTGCTCTTCCGCGAAACCGCTTTGCAACTGGTTGAATAACAGTCCTGCCGCCCGGGTCAGGTAGCTTCGGTTCACGCAGACGATGTTGACGGAGTAGTCGGGCACCGATTCCTCGAGTTCGACAGGGTGCAGATGCCTGACCATGTCACCCAGACCTACCAGACCAGGCCCCAATGCTCCCTGGCTTGCCACCATGACCGAATCGCTGTTGAGCAGCATCTTGATCGCCAGGTTCATGGCCGTGCATTCGAACACCCGGCGCGGCCTTCCAAGAGCACTGCTGGCGAACAGTTGGTTGAACTGCGATTGGGCGTCGGTGATGGCATCGACACTGATCCACTGCGCTTCCTGGAACAAGCGCAAGGAACGAACATATTGCAGCGGGTGGCCCTTGCGCACGGCCACCACCCCGGGGATCCGACACAGTGGCTGCCAGTCCAGACCCACGGCGTGGCTGGGTATCTGAGAGGTCAGGGCGAAATCCAGCAGGCCGTCGCGCAGATGCTGCAACAATTGCGCAGGGCGCATTTCCAGGACCTTCAGCGCGGCGTTCGGATAGGTTTGCTGGAAATGCAGGAGGGTCTGTTGCAGAGGCGGCAGCAGCGCCGTGACGGGTGTCACCCCAAGGGTGACTTCGCTCACGGTCAGGCCTTTCATGTCTTCGATTTCCTGGCGCGCCCGCCGTACGCTTTCCAGCGCCTGGCGTGCATGACCGAGCATGCGCTGACCATGCTCGGTGAGGCTCATTCCTTTGTTGGAGCGAACCAGAAGCGTCACTCCCAGCTGGCTTTCGAGCTCTTTGATCGACCGGCTCAACGCTGACTGCGTCAGGTGAAGCACCTGCGAGGCGTCTTGCAGGCTGCCGGTTTCATGAATACAGACGAGCGCGCGCAATTGATGCAATTTCATGGTGTGTCGATCTCCCTGACCTGCGGAGATGATCAACCGCGCAATCGAAGGAAATCAAGGCGCAAACGGCAACTCACGCTTGTGGCGGGTCTGGTCGTACGCCTTGACGATGATCGCATAGGCTTCGTCGCCCACCGGCTCGCCGTGCAGGAACGCATCGATCTGCTTGTAGCTGACGCCATGGGCGTCTTCGTCCGGCTTGCCGGGGCGCAGCTCTTCGAGGTCGGCGGTCGGCACCTTCATCACCAGGTTGTCCGGCGCGCCCAGGCGCCGGGCGATGGCGCGTACCTGGTTCTTCACCAGGCCGCTCAGGGGCGTCAGGTCGCAGGCGCCGTCACCGAATTTGGTGAAGAAGCCCATGACCCTACGCCCCCCAGAAAAGTGCACAATGCACTGAGTTACCTAAGTTTGGCGTGGCCCTATTGTGTGTGCACATTGCAAGTCTGCACAACGGAAAAATATTTTCAAAAATTTACCCTCCAGTGTCAGCTTTGCCGCCATTCGAGACACGGCATCATCGTCTGATCGGGCATAATGATCGAGTTATCACAGGGTGTTGCGATACGTGAGGCTGGTCCCAACGTGAGCCTCTAGGTCTCAACGCGCAGCTGTTCAGTCGCTCTATAGCTTGCCAACCAGGCGTCCGAGATCCTCTGAACCTTCGCATTGGCCTCTGGGAGTCGCCAGTTGGTGAGCCCGGCCCACGCGTAGCATCTTGTAGATCCCACATCAGGTCTTCGGGAGGACCAATGGAGCAGCGTTTGAGAGTGGTAATGGCACAGTTGAACATCCGCGTTGGCGATGTTCACGGTAATGTCGAGAAGATCATCAAGGCAGCTCAGAGTGCTCGCGACAATCTCGACGCCCAAGTCATCGTCTTCCCGGAGCTGACCCTGTGCGGCTATCCGCCAGAAGACTTGCTTCTGCGCTCCAGCATGCAGAGCCGCATCGAGAAGGCACTGGAACGCGTTCGGGAAGCCGCTCATGGCATCGTCATCGTGATTGGCTTCCCGTGGGTCGAAGACGGCGCTCGCTACAATAGCTGCGCTGTAATCTCTGAGGGCAACGAGATCGCGCGGTACTACAAGCAGCGTCTGCCCAACTACCGTGTGTTCGACGAGAAGCGCTATTTCGAGTCGGGCAGCGGCCCTTGCGTCGTAAACCTATTCGGCATCCAAGTCGGCATCACCATTTGTGAAGACATTTGGTTCTCGGAGCCGCTCAAGCAAGCCTGCGATTCTGGTGCTCAGATTATGCTGACACTCAATGCGTCGCCATTCCATCGCGGCAAGCAAGCTGAGCGTGAAGACCTTCTGGCTCAGCGGGCCAGCGAGTGCGCAATCCCGATGGTTTATGTGAACCAGGTCGGTGGCCAGGACGAGTTGGTTTTTGACGGTAATAGCTTTGTTGTCGATGGTGCCGGCAAGGTAACTCAGCGCGCCCCTGCCTTTGAGGAAGGCCTGTACGTAACTGACTTCGATTGTTCGGGCAAAGCCTTGGTGCCTGTCCCAGGGCCTGTGAGTGAACTGCTGAGCCTAGAGGCCAGTGTGTATCAAGCACTGGTCGCAGGGGTTCGCGATTACGTTCAGCGCAACGGCTTCAAAGGTGTCGTGCTTGGCCTTTCTGGTGGGATCGACTCCGCGCTTTGCTTGGCTGTTGCGGCTGATGCGTTGGGCGCTGAGAACGTCGAGGCGGTGATGATGCCTTATCGGTACACGGCTCAGATGAGTCAGGACGATGCTAAGGAAGAGGCAGATATCCTGGGCGTCAAATACAGCGTGCTGCCGATTGCCCCGATGGTCGAAGCGTTCTTGGAGACGCTGGCACCTGAGTTCGAAGGTCTGGCGAAGGACACTACGGAGGAAAACCTCCAGGCCAGGTGCCGTGGCACCATGCTCATGGCGATCTCGAACAAGAAGCGTTACCTCGTGCTGACAACAGGCAACAAGAGCGAGATGGCTGTTGGGTACGCGACCCTCTATGGCGACATGGCAGGTGGGTTTGACGTCCTGAAAGATGTGCCGAAGACTCTGGTGTTCAAGCTGTGCGAGTACCGCAATACCCTAGGGTACGTGATTCCACAGCGTGTCATTGACCGTCCGCCGTCAGCAGAACTCGCACCCGACCAGAAGGACGAGGACTCTCTGCCACCATATCCTGTCCTGGATGAAATCCTTCGCCTCTATATTGAGCTGGACTTGTCCGCTGACGCGATTGTCGAGCATGGATTCGATCAGGAAATCGTGCGCAAGGTGATCCGCCTTGTCGACCTGAACGAGTACAAACGGCGCCAAGCAGCAGTGGGACCGAGAATTACAGAACGCGGGTTCGGGCGAGATCGTCGCTATCCGATTACCTCCGGTTGGCGCATAGGCGATTGATCTGAGGGCCGCAGGTCTCCATTACGGGGACCTGCATCATCTGTGATTTGAAGCCCTGCTGATAATAGGAGCCACCATGGCCAAGACTGCTGTGCAGATCAATCTGGTTTGGGTCGACGATGAGTCTCAGACTATGCGCATCCATGCTGTGCTTGTGGATGGAAAGCTGAATTCTGATGAGATGTACTGCCATCTTGTTGAATGGAATGGCGAAAAAAACGAACTGCAACCTGGGTTGCTTCTAGATGAGGATGGGGGCCATCTGAAGTACGTTGGGGAGTGGGGGTATGGTGATGAAAGTAACGTCACCTTCGAATTTCTTGACCGCCCGCTGGCCATTGGTCAACAGGTCACTCGCACCGACCGCTCCTCGGGCAGCACTGACGTTTACATCTACAGGATCACTGACCTAGTCGATCTGCTGGCTTAAGCGTTAGGTTATCCGTCTATCAGCGGGGATCGTAAACCCAGGCTTCGTCTGAAAAGTGGCCAGGGGGTGGGTGGGTGGCCGGTGGGGGCGGGCGCATCCTGGCGTCGGTGTGTCTAGACAAGTCACCTGAGTGAGTTGCCGGGCTTCAGTTGATCACTCGGTTGAATGGCGGTGTCTAACTCGTCTGGATGGAAGTCGAAGTTTCAGGGTGTGCATTTAGATCCTAAGCGCTTAAAAAGACAAAAGCTACCATTGCAGTAGCTTTTGCCTATGACAACTTACTTCTTTGAAGACTTGCTAGGTTTCAAGTCTGGGTTGTTACCAGATGTGTCTTTGTTGTCACGGCGACGCTTGTCAACTTCGCCGGTAGATTTAGCAATTGGCTTAGGACCTGGTTTAAGCGCCATGGTATTTCTCCTGCATGGTGATGTTGGTGGTGGTTGTTGCGAAATTATCTTATGGGTGTTTATAGGGACTTTCAATAGGACGAAAAGCCTGATTTCATCCGTATGAAAGTGTGCCTCCGAGCTTCCGCCTGGTTATATCCCGGCAGGCCGGGTCTTGGCTCTACCGCCCGTGGCGGGACCTAGACATTACGTGTAGTGGTCTACGGGAAGTTTCTTTTCAAGCGTTTGAGTGTTCGATGTCAATTTAGTGCATTCAGTTGAATGGCTCTGGACACTTGCTGCTATCTAAATGCCGAGCACAAGCGCTGTCGACACAGAATGCAGTTCCTGCGGATTGCTCGCCAGCAACCCGATCTGGCTTTTGTTGTGCAGGCACTCTGCAAATTCACTGCCCACAGCCATTGGGAAGTACTTATGGTCGCTCAGGACGTCAGCAGGCGGGCCCCAACCAATTGAGCATAGAAAATGTGAGTATCTATCTGGGAATCGAGTGGCAATTGAAGTCATCATCGTGGGCTCGATGATCTCACCGCTGTCCACCGTCAGCCAAGCGTGCAAATTTACCCCAGCTTAACCGGGCTTGTGCATTTCCTTGAGAGTGATGCCTCGCTTGCTCCAATTCCGTAGGTCGTTCCAGGTGGGAGAGAACAGCGCTTGGTCCTCCCTCCAGATCTGGCCTATGGTCACCCATACCTTGCGCCCAAGCTTCTGTTCAAGGTGAGGGGCAAGGTAATGCGACCATTTGAGGCATTGGAAGGCGGACTTGCTCAGATCTTTGACCCCCGCCGCTCGCAGCGCGGGTTCGAGAAAGCTACCCTCAAACTCAAGCTTATCGTGAGGCTTCCACTCGGGGGGAGCTACAGAAAAACCGCACGATGCAGTGAAGCGAATGGCGTTAGCGAAGTTTGTCTGGTAATCGGCAAAGTCTTCGGTGGACGTCGGCAGCTTGGGCGGACGGCACAGTAAGTTGCGGATCGAGTTGATCAAGGACGAGCCTCCTCAGCGAAGCTGTGGGCAACGGTAAAAACGGTTGCGTATGCGCAGCGTCCATTCAGCGCTAGGTAGGGTGAAGCTCCTGGACCCCAAAAAGCTTGAGGTTTACTTCTTCAGTCGGTCGGGGCGAGTAGGAAGGAGTTTTTTGAACTCGGAAGTGATCCAGTTTTTGACTTTTTCTCGGCCCTGAATATTGGATGGCAGCTCCTCATGAATCATCCATTCCACGATCAGTAGGTCATTGAGGCTGTTATCGTTATTGGTCCATTTGATGGAATTGATCATATCAACGACTTCATATTTTTCTTTGCGACTAAACCGGTCAGCGTCCTCTTTAGTTTTTTTTGGGTCATCTCCTGGTACAGCTTTGTCGCTGTAATCTTTATAGTGCAACTCGCTTGGCTTGATTTGACGCGGTTTAGTTTCAGTAGTGCTCATGATCTATTTCCTTTAGTGACTAATGGAAAATGGTTGCGTGGGATGGCTACATTGTTTCTTCGAAATTATACTGTTGGAAATTGTTGTGAATTCCCGCCATCAATTTTCACCTATTAATGACCGCCGCGTATGCTGCCCAATCAATGGCCGGAACAGTGCCAAGCGACTGAAGCCGTGAGAGCAGTCGGAACAGGAAGTAGATCAGCGAACCCTCGGATCCAACTACCTTGAGTTTCTCATCGAAGCTATCGAATGCCCCGTCGCTCAGCGCGCAGCCACAATCCAACCGCTCCATTTCATCGGCTGGCAGGTGCTTCAGGAAATGCTCCCCTAAGCCATCAGTCCAGCTTGATTTGGGGGCGACAATGCCAGCTAGGATGGGGAACAGAGGCTTGGCGGCATAGGTTCCGCCAGCGTGTGCAATCGGGACTGAGGTTCGGTGGAGCTTGCGCACCGACGCTGCTTTGTTGCCTGCGTACTCCATGTAGCTTTTATCGAAATGAGGCTTCGATTCGAAAATCGCGTACACGGCTTCGGCCGGGATATAACGGTGATTCTGTTGGTCGAGCAGAGTCGGAGTGAAGTGACTGTCGAAGATCACGATATCAATTTGCTCACTTCGGTTGCCCAGGCTGTCGATAACCAGGCCGGTTGCTACTTGATAGCGATTCGGCAGGTACGACCTAAACACCTCAATCCAATGATCCTCGACCACTGTGCCGTGCGTTCCCGCGTGCGAAATGGATTGGGCTGCTCGCTTCAGCTTCAGGGCCAACTCTGACTGGACATCGACAAAAGCATCTTTCATCCAGGCGGTATCGGCGATACGTTCCTTTTTAGTAGCCATGGTTATTCACTCGCAGGGCACGGTTGATCGGCGCAGAGTTGGGTCAGGATTGATGGTCCTGGAAAGCTGGTGTCGACTTCATTTCTGTAGCCACTCGGACTGCTCGCCCTGCATTGATAGCCTGGGACGGGTAGGCGTCCAAAACTATCGCCGGGATCAGGCGCTGTGTAAGGTCCGAGAAAGTGAAGCCTGGGATGTTGCCTTCCCTAGGCCCAGTTACTCTCACCAGATCGTCGAACGCAATGTCTGGGATGCCAAGGCGCGCAAGGCGTCCTATAAGCACACTGCGACGCTGTGCATCGTTTGGACGGCCAAACGACAGCACTTCGGCAGCGCGCCGTTTGACCGCAGGGTCCAGGGCGCTGAGCCGATTGGTACACATGATCACGGCGGCTGGGAGCTGAGCGTTCGCGATTCGATCAATACCCCGTATGAAAGCGTTCACCCCGGCACGGTCCTCGTGGTGCATTTGCGCATTTTCCCGAGACTGGGCCAACGCATCTGCCTCATCGATGAGCAGGATTACAGCTCCACGGGCACGGCCATCACTCGACTTGAGCTTTTTGGCTTCTTCAATCGTGTAATCAAAAGCCGCAGATATGAGCTGAGTCATTTCACCCACTCGGCCCTGTCCACGGGTCGAGAGACTCAGAGGGAAAAGCGTGATGTTGATTTTTTCCTGTCGAGCCACAGCATCGCCGATTGTCTCGGCCAGCTCGGTTTTACCACTGCCTACATCGCCAGCCAGGACGACCAGAGGAGGGCGGCGCAACACTGTCTCAAGCAGATCCTCGGAACCGGGGTGGAATTTCTTCGCCCAGTCAGTAAGCCCAGAGGAGTTAACCAGCAGGCCAAGAATTTTGGTCAGCCGGACTTTTTGGTCGTCGAGACCTACCAGCTTGGCAAGTCTGCCCTGAGGTTCAAAGTCAGGATAGTTAACGCGGTATTCGAAAAGATCATCCAGTGCGGGCTTGCTCATCAGTAACTCCTCACAGTCGAACGATTAAGGGCGCGGCCCCCGGATGAGTACGAACGGTCTGACGTCATGTAGCCGCTCACCCCCGGCTCAGGTGCACCGTTACGGCTAAATGGCAAATCCTGTTGTACAGCGTCGCGGTCACTCTGCGACGCAAGATCCCAGGCCGCGTTGTAGGTCAGGTAGCTCGCAAACGTGGCTCCTGAAACATCTGCATTTGGGCTAATACGACCAGGCGAATCATCCGCACCGTCTACCGAAAGGTCTGACGCTGTGTATCTGAGGGTAGGCTCGATCCAGTTTCCGTCACGCTTGAAACCGTAGGTCACGGTACCGAGGTAGCCTGCCTTGAGGAGCTTGGTTACCTCCTGTTCGAAGTCCAAGATCCGTTGGGTACTCGGTTGGCCGTACAGGCGTTGAAGACGCATCAGATCGGCTGCCACCTTCGACGCCATGTGCTTGGCGTGGGTGAGAGTGAAGGTTTGGGTTTCTGCTACCACATAGCTGTAGGAAGACATGCTGCTACCTCAAACCTGAAAGGTTGATCCGAAGACTTTCTGCCAGTAACCCACGGTGAGCTGCTTGTTGGGCGCGAAAAGCGCTGCATCGATAGCATCACCTGCATCCAGTGCCGCCTCGATGATCGCGTTTACGTTTTGCTTCGTGTAAAGCCGAGCGACATTGTTGGTGGGGTTCACGGGGTCGATGATCTGCAATGGCTCGGTGAACGTGCCGACCTGAGATGCCGAATAGTTGTCCGTGAAGAAAATCTTCTCGCGCAGCTCTGAGCGGGCGATGTAGGTGAAGAAGCTCTGAAGAGCTTCCGGATAGTCAGAGAAGTCGACGCCGTCGTCGCACAGCTTCGACAGGATCATCTCGATCATGAATGACTTGAAGCGGAAGCCATCGCGCTCACGCTTCATCAGGGCTGCCCAGTACTTTACGAGCCTCACGACTTGCGCGTAGTGGGTCGGCTGAGCACGTTTACGGGCTTTTGCGAACTCCAGATGCAGTGGAATGCTTGTTTCCAGGAATGAGCCGTCCTCCTGGCTGATCAGGTTGCCCCGCCACTCGGGAAGACCGCTATAGAGGACAGGTACAATATCAACGTCCAGGCCCGACCCACGGAACGACACGGTCACGGAGTAGGTTTGGGGTGCGACTTGCTCTGGGCTAAAGTTTGGAAAGGCTTTGCGCAACTTTTCGGCCAGGTAATCGATCAAAGCCCTTGTGTCGTGTGGCGCCTCAGATCCGCTTATGTACACCGCCACATCGATGTCGCTGAGGGACCGCAGTGAGGTGCCTTTCGCCAGGCTGCCAGATACGAGCATTCGCC
>Ga0105244_10003246_pt1 | contig 11746 bp, 16 predicted proteins | sample KBSM44metaG_FD_80423 | JGI IMG/M metagenome (GOLD analysis project Ga0105244, IMG submission 80423) | Miscanthus rhizosphere microbial communities from Kellogg Biological Station, Michigan, USA - KBS M4-4 metaG | ecosystem: Host-associated > Plants > Roots > Rhizosphere > Soil | place...
GCAAAGCACTGAATAGGCAGGATGGTTCGTTGCTGCCTTGCGTGAACCGTCCGCCTGGCGCTCGTAAATCTTCAGCGGCAGGGTGGAAACAGACTCGCTGAGCAGCCTGACGCAGGCCCATACCGCTGAAAGCCGCATCGCTTTGTCAGCAGTGACGACCTGGCCGCTGCTGCTGGTACCAAACCATTCCTCCCAGAACGTGCCGGTAGTCAGGCTGATAGGCACACCAAGCCAGTTAAGCAGAGCGCTTTTCACCCTGCCTGGCTGTTTGTTTTTTTTCATCAGAAACCTACCATAATGGGATTATTGAAGAATCCGGAGAGATCCTGCTGGTCGTTGCCACCGTTAACCAGAACGCGGCTCATTGCTGTGAACAATGCCGCCGGGCCATCAATCTTGGCCTCTGGTGTGGACTTGTTAGGGAAAATGTTATCGTTCCGGTCAGGTTTAACGGTTACGTTGGACATCATCCAGTTCATTACCGGGTGATCGCTGTGATGGAAACGGCCACCATAAACCAGCGCTTCAACCTCTTTCATCGCCTCAGAGAAATTTCGAACCGTCTGCGGTACTTCCACAAGCGGCAGCCCTTCCTCTGCCAGCGCAAGACTGAACTGCGTAGCACTCCATGGATCGAACCCAATTTCTTTCAGGCTTTCACCGGCAACCCACTGCTGTAGCTCTTCTTTGATCTGCGCATGGTCGATTACATCCCCGTCGGTAAGGATCAGTTTGTCCATATCGTCCCATTTGCGATATAGCTCTGCCATCTGGCGGGAACATTTTTCAAGGCGCCCTTCCGGCAACCAGAATTTGAAATCCGCATGAACGTGACTATCTGGGGCACGCCAGACTTTAACGGCAGCACAGATATCAATTTTGTTTGAAAGGTCAACGCCCACCCATGAGGGATAGGTTTTCAGTTCGTGCTGCGGGGCGATAAACCCGCATTTTTCCCATTTCATCATGTCCATCCAGGCAGACTCAGCGGTAACCCAGATATTCATATGCTTGGTGAAAAAGTTAATCCTGGCCGAAACCTGCTCTTTCGCCTTTTTAGCCAGGCGGCGCAGGTCATCCCAGCGCTTACAGATACCCAGCCCCGGATTCGCCTTCTGCCAGACTTTTTCATCAAAGGGATCGTCACCTTCATCTAAGGTGTAGATGATGGCAAAAAACGTATCGTCTTTAACCAGGCCGCGCAGGACCTTGATTGCGTAATCGCGTAGTTCGTAACAGATACCTTCTTTGTTGAAGCCAGCGGTGGTGATACCGAAAAGCAGCGATTGCAGGCGCGCGCCCGTCGCCGTCTCCAGAACGTCCCAGACGTCACGGGTTTTATGAGCATGCAACTCGTCGACGATGGCGCAGTGGATGTTCAGGCCATCGAGGTTGTTCGCATCTGATGATAAAGGCTCGAATTTGGAGGCGGTTTGTTCCTGGTAGATAGCGAGCTTGTTGAATTCGAAGAGCCGCCCAAGCGTGGCTTTCGCCTTCTTGACCATATTCTTCGCATCTTCAAAAACAATTCTCGCCTGGTCACGAGTGGTGGCAGCTGAATAAACCTCCGCACCGCCCTCGCCGTCAGCACCAGCCATATAAAGCCCTACACCAGAACAAAGCGTTGATTTGGCATTTTTACGGGCCACCTCAACATCAGCTGTACGGAAGCGCCTGACCATGACTGGCCGACCGCTGCCGTCGTTTCGCAGGACGGTTTCTCCCGTTTCTTCGTTAACCAGTGGGATAACGAAACCAAAAATATTAATCAGGATGAAAATATGCCAGTCCATCAGCTCAATAGGCTGGCCTGCCAGCGCGCCTTTTACGTGAGGCACAAACTTGTAGAAATTCAGAATGTGCTGTGCACGCGGCTCACTGAAGAAAATTCCGCGCTCTTCGCCGTGAGCCAGATCGTCGAGAAAACGCTGACAGGCAAGGCGCACATACTCGCAGGCAATAATTTCCCCCGCCACTACCCTTTCGGCGTAGCGGATGCCTTCAGCAACCTTCGCCATTAGTCCCTCGCTTTCATAAACTCGGCCAGCGGATCAACCGCATCAGGGCCTTTTGCATTCACTTTAGAGCGGCTGGCTGGCGTCATGCCAAACTCACCAAGCATGGCACGAAGACGTTTCCAGGCATCAGCTTTCATGATGGCGGCCGGGTGGGCCTTGATCATGCGTATTTCCCGCTCTTTACCTTCGTCTGGTTCATCTTCGCTATATACGGCGTAGGTGTAGCCTTCTCTCTCCAGCGTATCGCAGTGATGCCGGTACTCGGTGTAAACCTCAACCAGCAGCTCAAGTGCTCTCGCGTCCAGCTGCGACATGACACCAAGCGCATCGAGCTCATCGGCCATCCGCTTAAACCAGTACTTTCCCTGCTTGTCGAAATGCTTCGGTGTTGGGGGTACCCCAGCAGCAGGTTTTGGTTCGTTTTCATTGATCGGGCGTTTAGATGGGTTACCCCTCACCAAACGTAGATGGGTCGGGGTTTTCGGTGGTCCAGACATAATCGAAAACTCCTATTAATCATCGAATGGGGGACCCCATAAAAAAGTTTTCTAACCTGCGGCGATGTGAAAAGAGGTTAGGCGGCGGTCCTTAACAGCATGGGGTCTGAACTTTTGACCCGCCTCCCCACAAATGACAATCATTATCATTCAACATGAAATGATTGCATTTGCAATTAAATATTTGATATTGATTCTCATTTGAACCGTTCGCGGCCAGTCTTCGACCGATGACAGGGCCAGCAAAGAGATTCGAGGTTGCTCATGTCGTCCGTGCCACCATTGGCCTTAGCGATGATGTGGTCAACGGTCTTTGCGGGAGAGATCAGATTGTTGCGCTTGCAGTTCTGGCACAAATGTTTGTCACGAGTAAGCACGGTGGCTCTTAGAACATCCCATTTGCTACCATAACCACGTTGCTGGCGGCTCTGACCACGTTGATGCTGTTGCCAGCCTTCATGGCGGTGTTTATCGCAGTAACCTGAACGATCTGTTGTCGTTCCGGCGCAGCCGCGTTTACGGCATGCTCTCGGTATAGCAGCAGGCATCAGGCAATCCTCCATGCTCTGCGACGCTCAGTCCGTGGCATCCCATCCGGGTGCTGCTCAACTGACTCACCATCGTCGTGATCCACAAGCGACCAGCAGGGATAGACCACATTACCGCCGTATGCATTACCCACGGCATAGTCAGCTGCTGTACTGTTATCCCAGCGCGCCAGCACATCAGCCAGCTTTGCAACCGGTACGCTGTAGCAGACGCCATGAATTAACTGAGGCAGGGTGATGAAGTCATCTCGTGTCTTATCAGCAGCAATCAGGCGTTGAGCTATCGCCGCCTGATATTGAGGCGGGCGACCCGTACCGAGGTAAAAGCTGATGAGATCGTCAGGCTTATCATTGAGCCAGGCAGAGACCTTCTCTACGAATCCACGGACAGGTCGCGCATCATCCTCAACGATGACCACTCTACATTTCTGGCTGGCTGCCCAGTCCAGTGCACGGCGGTGATTCCAGTTCGCGCCATGCTGTCCTTCATCCATGAAGAGTTGAGCGCCCAGCTCATTGACCAGCATGATGGCCTGAGCAAACCGCGAGTGATGCCCTACCACTGCAAACTTCACTTGTGCATCCACCAGGCGTACTCCTTACCGATACCGTTTGTTTTGAATACCGTGTGCACCAGAGGACCAGTAATCAGTCGCTCACTAAAACGGTGCGCCACAATACCGAACGCCAGCATGTCGCCAACAGCAGCAGCTGGCTGCTCTTTCTTCCAGAACCGGTTGCTTTCAGTCAGGTAGTAGAGCCGCACGATCCCGTGAGCTATCGCCATGACATCTTCGCGGGTGCCACCCAACAGTCCAGCATTGAGCATCACATCATTGCGATGGTGCTCAATGAATTGTTGATAGATGCTTTCGGGATGGTTGCTGGCTGCCCACGGGTCGGCATAGGTTTTCGGTTCGGAACCAATGTAAATATGGGATGGCGACATCTGCGCCCACGGCTCACTCAGCATCTGCACGTCAGTGCCATCAGTACACCAGACGAACCGGTATTCATGATGTTCACGCAGGAATTGCCAGATATGGAGCCAGCGCCGGAAATAGACGTTCATTGCTACCTTAGGCACACTCACCAGCTGCGCGCCGTTGGGTGCTTCGCTGAGTTCATCAGCCAGCACAACAGCGGAAGCGCCACGAACAGATGAAGCCCATGCTTTAAGCATTCCGGCATCAGGCTTTAAACGTTCTTTGCGCTGCGGGTCAGGCTCACTGGTGAGTAACGTGGTTATGACCACATCATGCTGATCACGAAACTCCGCATAACCTGTATAACCACTGTCCCGGCGGCTGTTATGTATGGTGACGTTCCGGCTAACCAGCTCATCACGATCAGGTCGTGGTACCGAACGCTCTACAGCCTCGTGCTCATCCAGCGAATAAATCAGCCTCTCAGAGCCAGCCACATCAGCGAATGCCCACGTTGTCAGCCCTGCATTATGAATCCGGGTAGCGAGGTCGGAATGCTCATACATGCCGCGCCCATAAACCGGGTCAAAGCCGCCGACACGCTCAATCGCGCTGTAGTGGTAATAAAGCATCACGCCACGCTGCCCGGTGTAGGCCACATGCCGCTCATCACGATACAGAACCGAAATATCGTTCAGCTTGCGGGTACCCGCCAGATCGAGAAACTGATAAGCAAGGTGGGGCTCAGGTGATCCGATGTATGGCAGGTGCCAGTTATCGGCAATAGGCCAGGCATCATCATCGAACAGAAACAGGTGCTCGCACCCGACATCCACCAGCGCTGAAAGGCTGGCGTTCTTGGCGGCGACAATACCCTGAGAAACCTCAAGGCGCCGGAGCTGCACACCGTCAGGAACCACTGCCGCTGGTTGAGACCCATCATCAATAACCACCACCAGCGCACCAGCGGGGAGATATTTCAGATGCTGCTCAATGGCGCGGAAAAGCACCGCTGGTCGATTGTAGGTGCTGATCGCGATGCCGATTCGCCCTAGTGAATTACAGACAGGTGCATACGGGACACCATCAATAGTGACCTGCATGTGAATTTCCTTTTAGGTGTGAGCCTGTCGCACGGGAAGACCGCCCGATAAAGCGGAATGCCCCAGGCTCACTACTGAAAGATATCGTTAGGCTGCGCGTGCGAGGCGCATAAAAAACCCCGCAAATGCGGGGCCAGAAATGCCAAAATCAAAACATCATTAGGACGTTTCGCTCCAGACAAAATCATCACTGCCTATTCGGTGGGAGCCATAACGGACGAGATAGTCGCCGCTTAGTTGGGAACATTTGGTTTCAGCAACATCCTTTGTTGCGTAGACACCAACCAAATTCCATGGATCATTACTCACAACACCCCAACCCTTAACCCATCCTTCATTATTAAGATCTGGTTTCAAGCCTTCTGCTACAAACATAGTCTTCTCCTTTGGGTACCCGGAGCACATGCTATGAAATTGAGCGGTAGAAAGAAACGATCCTAAACAATAGCAGCAGTGATAGACAAGTGGGTCAGGTCAGGGCGGTTGTGTTCTACAACCACACTTGCATCGGATCCCATTACTTCATAATTTCGCTCATACGGCCCGGTAGCTTTGCCTGACAGCGAATCTTCAACTAATACTTTTCCGGCCTGCCACACTATAAACGTTACGTCCGCACCCTGGACAATACCATCGGCAAACTCCATCAGGTTGTTAATGGTAACTTTGAGATTTTTCATTTCTAACTCGTTAGGGTTTGCGCGAAGGCGCAATAAAAAAGCCACCAGCGGATGCCAGTGGCTTAGCGTAGGTACATACAAGCAGCTGAATGCAGCCTCCATCAAATGAGAGGATTGATCAGACCCTCTCAGCAAAGGATTTTATAATTTCAATTGCGTAGGTTCTAATGTCGTGATCATCAACAACATTGTGTTTATGTGCGCTATTCAAAATCACATGATTTGCGTTTTTTACTAAATTATCAACGTCAATATTGGATTCTTTCACTGCTGACAACACAGCAATTAAGGCCTGTTCAAGCGCAATTTCTTTTTTGTTATTGCTCGCCATTAGAGATCACCTCTTTTTAAGATGGAGATTTTACATTATCACAAGCACTCAGTGAATGCCTGCTGTAATGCCCATGGAAATGGGCACAAACAAACGTCTGGAGGAGGTTAATCGAATATTCTATCAAGCTGTTTATTTAGGGCTCGATTGAACAACTCTTTTGATACGGTCATTAATGTGCCCATGCTTGCATCTTTAAAGCCTGTTTTCAGAGTTGACCACACCTCTTGGTTTCTGAGTGCATCCAAAAAATCATGCCCTAATGCCGTCAGCCTTAATGGCATTACAGCCCAGTGAGTTGAGCCATCTAAAGAACTAAAAGCACCAAAACCGGGGTCTCCATCACTCCTAACTATCAGACCTCTATCTTCCAGCAGGCGCATGTGGAAAACAAATGTGTCTGTTCGACAGTTGAAGCCAAGCTCATTAAGACGACTGATATCCGTATCAGGTAAATCAGAAGCCTCGAACGCCTCAAGCAAACCTTTAAGGTAATCTTGATCTATTTTCATAACCCCTCCGTAAAGAAAAGGTTAATTTAGCATCAATTTCAGCACTGCTCTTTGATATAATCCTGCAAATACCCAACCTGCTTCATCACTATGACAATTCGCTCTCTGAGCGTGAAATAATCCCGTTCAGCGGCGTCAGCGATTGAAGGCCGCAGCAATCATCATCTAAGAACATTCTCAATCCTGCGCTTCCATATCGTTTTTTTCCACGCTTACGCTTGTTGTTAAATCATTTTCGACAAAACTCAACCCGAGTCATAAGGAAAGAGCGCCTTACCAGGGTTGAGCTCAGGGATGAGATTTCACTCCTCAAGTCAGCGCTGTGAGGCGCCTCAATCCCATAAGAAGTACTCTGCATATATTGCCCTCCCACGAGAGGGCTTCTTTTTTATTTCAGACACTGCTCACGCACATACGCCTGCAGGCCCGTCAGTTGTTTGGTGACTGTTTCGATTCGCTCTCTGAGGGTGAAATAATCCCGTTCAGCGGCGTCAGTAAGTCGGGGGCCGGTTGCATCATCCAGGCTGGTGGTGCTGGCCGTTCCGTTTGCTGGACATTTGGCACTGACTTGCAGCCGACGCTTGCCAGTAGCAACATCACGTTCAAGTTGATCAATATTGGCTTTGGCATCTGCCAGTTCTCCGGTGTATTTTGCATCCAGTTCAGCAACGTCGCGCTGCCGCACTGTCATATCGTTAATTGTTTCCTGCCGCTGCTTAGCCAGTGATTCGGCGTTATCCGCTCGCCGGGACTCTTCGCCAATCCGACCGAGCAGGGCATAAATAATCAGGGCCGATAAAAGAAGCTCAATGCCGATTAACAGCCAGGCTTTAGAAGTCATTCGTCCAGTCCCCAACACGTTAACGCGCTTTCCTGATCCCGCCGTTCAACCTGACCGTAACACCCGTTCGCCTGCGCCTTCGTCAACCGGCAGTCGCGGCCACCGTCTTTAATCCACCAACGGATTGCCTCGCAAGCGCCTTTACGGTCGCCAGCATTGAGGCGGGAAAAGAACGTAGACGGCAGGCATTTGCCGGGGCCGAGGTTGTAAGGGCAGAATGACGCGATACCTACCTTTTGAGGGGCTGTTAGCGGCACTTTGATATTACGGTCCACCCAAGCCAGCGCCTTGTCACGCTCAATGGCATTAACTTTTTTGCACTGCTCTTCAGTGGCCCGCTGGCCTTTAACAACTCGCTTACCATCAATGACCGTTACGCCGTGGCACAATGACCAGACGCCGCCTGGGTCAACAACGGCCACCAGCGCATTGCCTTCTTTCTCACCGATGAACTGATCGAACATAACCGGCGCTGAAGCACCTGCAGCGATGAGCGCCAGCATAGCCGCACTGAGTTTTGCACGTGTGGATGCCATAAATTACTCCTGCTGCTGTGGCTGCAATACGGTTTCGATATCGTCCAGAACCTGAGCGGCCTGTTTAATCTCCGATACGTCGCCACGGGCATATGCCGTTTTAAGAATTTCAGTGCGTTTGCGTTCTTCTTCAGTGCGCTGGCGGGATTCTTCAATTTGCGCCTGGTTGCGCCTGTTATTGGATCGATAAGTCAGCCAGGTAAACAGTGCAGTCACTACAGCACCCAGGGCAAACAGCACATCCTGTAATGTCAGCATGGTCAAAAACCCCGTGATACCGGACCAGACATACGGCCAGAAGCCGTTGCTTGTATTCATACGTAACATGCCCCACCTCCACATCAGGGAAGTGCTATATAAATAAAAAAAGGCTGCCATCAGGCAGCCTCTTAGCGAGAATAAAGAGAATGAAAAATTCTAGAGAAGCTTCAGCGGATGCTTGTGCATGGCGTATCGAAAATCATTCCGCTGCGTATCAATGCAAACCACACGAACATGTCTGTTACAGATAAACCAAATTTCATCTCTGTCATTAGCAAGAATGTAGTAGGCGTCCGAAGTTTCAGAAGGGTTAAAACAGCCAATTGCACGATATGCTGTTTCCCGACTGAAACCACTATTTAAAGGAAGAGGCCTGGGTCCATTTTCAAGTTCCTCTATCCTCAAATACAAACCTTGTTCAAGCCATAGCATGTAATGTCCTTAATCGGGCATATCAATTGAAGCTCATCACATCAAACTGATACTTACTCTTTGTAGTAGGGTAAGTCGGGTGATTTAAGATTAAATATAGGTAAACGCGGTTGTCCAGCTTTGCACCGAAAATCGGTTCATAGCCCCCTCCGCATAGGGTATAGATCACTCGAGATACGTTTTAGTCGCAAATATCGACTACTGGAGTTTAGATGACATTGCGGAAAGGCCCTTGCTCTTAAACACAAAAGCTTGATGGGTACATCATTTAAAATCAATTCCGCTTTTGCTGGATCAGTTGATCATCCGGGCATTCACGACAGGGCCTGTTGAGGGAAAGGGCCAGCGACCAAAGAAGGTGGCTCTGGCGCTGGTTGCAGCAGCGCCCCGGATGGATTAGGGAATGAGCATGTCACCCGGTGAGCCAGATACGAAAAAGGCCCGCCGAAGCGAGCCTGATAAGTAATTGGCGCTTTATGGCAGCCTTTAAGCCTGTCTGATATTGTTAATTTGCTAAAAACATAATCAAGACAAGGACTTTTACATGGACAAATTTGATCGGAATATACAGCGACAAATACTGCAGACACTTTATGAAGCCTACCCAGAGGAACTCACTGAAGAAGAAACTGAAGCCCTTTTAGAGCATTTCCCTGATGTAAAAACATCAACAGCTAATCTTCTTTACCTTGAACAACATGGCTTAATCAAAAGTGGGCTTTATGATGTTGGAGGCGGTTATGTTTTAACCGATGTTCCTTCGATAACGCATAAAGGAATAGACTTCATAAGGGATGATGGCGGTCTGGGGGCAATACTAAATGTGCAGACGGTACGGTTCCATGACAGCACAATCGTAGCCCTGGAGGATATTATTCGGATCGCGAATCTCCCAGAGGAGAAGAAATCAGGGCTGATTTCAAAACTTCGTGAGCTTCCGGCAGACGCCATAAAACATTTGACCCTTCAATTACTGACGAAGGGGGTTCTGAGTCTACCGGCAGCACTTCCGCTAATTGAAAAAGCCCTCCGGTAGTACTGAACTCATCATCGGGGCGGATCATGGTGAATCGCCCCCAGCCAACCACTGGGCTAAGTTTTACCCAAAAGTCAGTTTGCTGTTCACAGGCAAGGAGGAAGCCTTTGGGGTGGAAGTGGCATACATAGATTTTCATTGTCTGCCTCCAGAAAAACAAAAAACCCGCCAAGTGGCAGGGTTTAGATGGTAAGCACTGTGTCGAAGTGACCACTCTTAACAGGTTACGATACTTTTTGCGTACGCGTTAGTTTTTTGGTTTTATATAACCCTCTACACACTACTTATGCTTTCAAAGAGAAATAATTAGAATGCGAATCAAAGGTAATGGATTTTCAATCAGCACGACCAATCCTCACATTAATTTATTGGAAGTTATTAGAAACTTCACGACCTCTAACACTCAAATAATCCATCGCACCGATTATTCAAGAAGGATTATGATTAATGAGGAGCAGGATTATTTTACAGGATTGGTACTTACATTCAAAAATCAAAGAAAAAACTGCTTGTCAAAGATCGAGGATGGTAAATTCGCTATAAAAGTCGAAGATCTTCAAGGTGAAGATAAGCTGGTCAACTTTAATTTCTTTTGTATCAATAAATCTTCTTTAAAAGGTTTGTATTTGTATTACCGAGGCTCATGCTCGCTTAATAATTTATTTAGCAGACTTCAATCCCAATCAAACAGATTTATACGAAGGACTATTAGTGCAGAGAAAAAGGCTCTTGGAAGAAATGCTACAGAAGTTCAGAAGGAAGCTATTGATACAAAATACATTGATAGGGTGAATTACAATATACTTGTTGACAGAAATGATATTGTCACTACGCTTTCTGCTTTCAGTTCAATAAAATGTGCTGGATTCCGCTTTGACACTATTGATTTCACTTCTCCTGAATTAAGAGGAGTTGAACAGTTTACAAGAAATACTGAGGTCACCTTTAATATCGATGAAAATGATAGAACTAACGTTCGACCAATTGCAGATCATATAAGCCAGTTATTTAGAAATATTCAACATATTACTAAAGGGCGTATTGAAGCTATAGATCATGCCGGAAATGAAAGAATAGTTGATTTAATAAATTCACCATCATATTTTATTGAATATGAATTTGATGATATGGCTGAGCATGTTAACGGGCTAACAGATGATAATTTTGCAACAAATCCAATTATTGTTATAATTAAGTCAGAAATGGAAACTGGAGCAAAAAACCATGAATTTAGCTGAACGCTTCACATCTACTTCGTTTAAGAACCAGCTTTTATGGCTGGTTCTCTGTTCAGTTCTCATTTCATTATTAATATTTTTTATTTTGAAAAAGTTTGCTACATTCGAAAGTGGTTTTTATGATTTCTATGCAAAAAGTTTACGTGGGTACTTTTTTTCTGGTTTTATATCTGTAGGGTCATTTTTACTGTCTTTGCATACTTTTGTTATTGTTAATCTTAAGGATAAACTTTTTTCTTCAGAGCATTACCGTAAAAGATATGCGCTTTCAAGGCGAATAAAAACTGATGATATTGTTGAAAAAGAGATTCTAAAACCACTGGATAGACTATCATGCTTTATCAATATTTCAATTTGGTTATCGATTAGTACAGCAATTGCTCAGTTCACGCTAGGGTTAGTGCCATATGGCTTTATATCCATTGTTTGCATATGGCTAGGCTTGCTTACGGTTCTGTTCATGCTTAATTCTCTAATTTTGATTAGAATAAACATTAAAGATATGCTCCATCAAAACTGATGGAGCGTCAGATTAATTAATCATAGACATGACGCCAGCAATGAACCCGAGCGCGTTCTGAATTTCATTTCTTATTTTCCCATCAGAACACTTCCTTTTCCTAGCAATAGTGCGTAAAGAAATACCTAGAATAAAGTGTGCAATAATAATCTCATACTCTTCTGGCTTATATTTCCGCAAACGTGCTACGCACCCATCAATCAAGATGCCCTTATCGTCATCACACTGAAGCCGTGATTTTTTGCCGTGTGGCAGGAGGCCTTTGAA
>Ga0105244_10003255_pt1 | contig 11721 bp, 16 predicted proteins | sample KBSM44metaG_FD_80423 | JGI IMG/M metagenome (GOLD analysis project Ga0105244, IMG submission 80423) | Miscanthus rhizosphere microbial communities from Kellogg Biological Station, Michigan, USA - KBS M4-4 metaG | ecosystem: Host-associated > Plants > Roots > Rhizosphere > Soil | place...
TATACCCGTGGCAACCAGACTCGTGCGGCCCTGATGATGGGTATCAACCGCGGTACGCTGCGTAAGAAATTGAAAAAATACGGCATGAACTGATACTAATCAGTTAACGTATTGAAAAAAGGCGCTTTTCCTTAACGGGATTAGCGCCTTTTTGTTTATACGTGATACACCACGTGATATACGGCATTGTGTACGGAGATATACCGCAATGAACAAACATTGCTGCATCAATGGTTAGGATTGGATAAGGTACTTCTGCACAGAGAAAATATCTGCTCGGTATGTGCGTAACATCGGAGGAAAGCCATAGTCGCAAGTCGGTTAGGCTAAAATCAATCCAACTTAGATGAGTATTGCAAATGAAGAGAACGTTTAGCCCATGGGTCGGCTCAAACTACAGAAATGCAGGAAATATCCTTGGATGCAAAGTGTTAATACTCGGCGAATCACATTATGGTCCTCCAGGTGAAGAACATGCAAACGTCACGATTGATATTGTTGAGAAATATGCAAAAAAAAGAGGCACTCCATTCTTCACCACTTTGACGAAATCAGTGCTAAATCTTGATTCCTCATTGGAACTTGATGATGAGTCCAGACTTAATTTTTGGGGAAGTATCGCGTTTTGTAACTACATTCAACGTTTCGTTGGCGAAGATGCAAGAATCGCTCCCACTAAAGAACACTGGGAAGCGGGAGAACTCCCATTCAAGCAAACGGTAAAAGAGCTGGAACCTGATTTAATCATTATTTTTGGCGCTCGCTTAGGGGAGTGGATTCCAACCTTAGATGAAAAATACAGCCTTTGTTTTGTCAACCATCCTGCGAGTGGATACTCCTATGATCGATGGAATCCTCTAATACAAGACAGCCTGAAAAAGTTAGTCAAATAACAATTATCGATATTTCCCTGCCTACCAATGGGAGTGCGTTCCCATTGGTATCTAGTATGTTAATTACGCTATCTGCGCGGCGGTTGCGGCTTCTGCCACAGGAACGCGCCTGAGTTTGTGTTCATCCGTTGCCGGTGACGCTCTTTGGCTGCCAGCACGGTAGATAGGCTGGTACGCATTACCAGTTTATCTTGGCCGTGAAGCACAAGTCCTTCTTTGCTGGCGAGCGCCATTAATGCTGCCTCTATCTTTTTCCTGTTTAGCATTAGTCACCTCTGACAGGTCTTTCAGCAGGTATAAAAGGAATAAACTGATAAGAATCAGTAACAACAACCTGCTGAATATGCTGACTCAATAAAATTCACCAGAATCGGCTATTAATTACCCTTCTTGCGACAACTGACAGAGGATAAATAGGGTGGGTTTTCCTCAGCTTTGCAGGCTTAATGTTATGTTTCTTAATAGCTTTTGCTACTGTAGCCCGGTCAATTTCCAGAAAGCGGGAAATTTCGCTGATGCTGCATACAGGGACGCCGTTCATCACCTCGAGCGCAACCTCATTCTCACTCAAAACTCGCAATCTCATTGATATATAACCTCTTATCTAAACTCACCAGTTGATGATGATGATGACGATCGAAATACGAAAACTAGCCGTTTTCCGCGAGTCCGCCGCCCCGTGGCAGGCACTCCCGCCGGGAGTACCTTTCATTTTGAATCATTTCAATTGCAACTAAATCACGCTTGCCCTGTCGACTTGACCAGCCCGCGATAATCCAGCGCGGCCACGCCTGCATCGATGCGCACCTTCCATGCAACGCCATCAACCGTGAAGCCCTGTTGCTCTTCGAGGTAAGGCGTATCCATGCCATCCAGATAAGCCACCTCGATGGTGTCGCTGCCCTTGGCTGATGCCACATACCATTGCTGCGCGTTCTTCTTATCCAGTCGCGGTTCAACAATGACCTGACCCATATTCTGCACCGTGTTGGCTACCCCGGCGTTCTGATTGAATACCGGATTGGTATCGCTGCCCACGGTCTGCGTGCCGATCTGGAACGGTGAGGATGTTGATTGCACAGTCCGCATGGCTGCACCTTCCAGCGCGGCAGGGACAATGATATAAGCCGGGGTCACGTTCAGCGGGTTGCCGTCTGCATCTTCCTGCAGGCGCATAGCCTTACGCGCCTCTGTCAGGCCGTCCATGTCCATGCCCTTAGCAATCAGGTTGTGATGGTCAGCGTGGAACAGCGCCTTACTGTCGGTGTATTTAGGATTGTCTGTCAGCACTGCATAAACCAGGTTACCGACTGTGCGTGACGCGGCCCGGCCCATCAGTTGCGGGATGGTCGTCAGCTGCGACAGGTCGTCATTGATAACCGCCTGGCGCGTGATAGAGAAGATATTTCCGTAGGTGGCCAGCGCGATCGGAACGCCGTGGTCACTGGTGGTCACATACTTGTATTCTGCGCCCTCCGGCACCTTGTCCAGCGACGTGAAACCGTTCAGGCCAACACGCTTAGCCTCATGGAAGTTGGAAAGTGAACCTGTTTTTGTCCAGCTCTGGAAAGTCTCACCGCTGTCCTGCCAGCCCAGCAAAACAGACTTCTCAGCGCCACCGGCAAGGATGGAAGAAAAGTCGCTGGTGGTATGAGTGAACGCAAGGTTAACAATCTGCATGCGGTTGCCGAACCCCGCGACGCTGATCCCGCGGTCAGTCAGAGAGGCTTTCGCCATGTCAAAGAGCGACATCATGGTGTACGGGTTGCCGCGCTCTATCTGGTCATGTCCGAGCCGGGCATAAAGCCCCTGACGGATGCCGTCGCCGGTGATGTTGCCGTTGCCTGCGTAAATATGCGCATTGCTGCCGGTTTTATTGGACGGGGTTGCATCTTTGCCCATCAGCGCCAGTAACTTGTCTTTGGCCTGATCAACGGTGCAGGAGGCGTCTTCGACACAGGTTGACTGCAACTCCTGATGGCGGCCGCCGAACATGGCAAACAGGTCCTTAATGCCGTTGATACGTTGTTGCTCTGGTGCTGCAGGCGTGGTTACTGAACCCTGAGGGCCGGTGATCATGTTCTTCAGTGCATTTGGCATAGCTTCGAATTCCTCAATTCTTTTTGATTCCAGACGAGCCATGACGTTTACCGCTGGCTCCAGTTCATCGGCAAACCCCTGCTCGACACATTCACGACCATTGAGCCAGGTCTCCCCCTCTAGCATCTGCGCCAGCTCGTCGGCAGATTTGCCCGTTTTACTGGCATAGGCTGGGATGAGCACGGCCTCAACCTTATCCAGCAGGTCGGCGTAGTCGCGCATCTCTTTAGCATTCCCGCCAGAGATGCCCCAGGGCTTGTGAATCATGAGCATGGCATTTTCAGGCATCACTACTTTGTCGCCGGCCATCGCGATAACCGAAGCCATAGACGCAGCCAGGCCATCGATATGCACGGTCAGATTGGCGGGGTGTTTTTTCAAAAGGTTGTAAATAGCGATGCCGTCGAACACGTCACCGCCCGGGGAATGAATAAACAGGCTGATTTGCTTTACCTGTCCCAGCGCGGCCAGCTCGTCGGAGAACTGACGGGCGGTAATGCCCCACATGCCAATTTCGTCGTAAATCTTGATTTCAGCAGCGCCAGCCGCTTTAGCCTTGATGGAGAACCAGCTTTTCATAGCCATGCCCCCAGCGAAGCGTTGTACCAGTAATGCACGCTGTTACGGACAATTTGCCCTTTAGTCGGTACCGGCATTTCAGGGCGGTTTTTACGGCACCAGTCCTGATAAGCCTCAATCTTGTTCATCGTGTCAGCGTCGATATGCACGGCCTGACCTTTCTTTTTCGTCGGCATTCTTACCCCTGATGTTTATCCAGTGTTGGTGTAAGAATCATACGATCAATTATTTTTATCGTAAAGATTGATTTTTCTAATCAATGTAATGCAGTTTCAAAAAAGCGGCATAATTCACTTAGCCACAACAAGATAATTTGTTTGAATTTTCATCAAAATGCCGGTGAGATAAGTAGGTGGAGCAGTAACATATTGACGGTAAGCGGCGACTGTTTGAAAAGAGAGCCAGTAGGATGGGGAGCGAAACAATACAACTTGAGTGGCGGCTCACGTCTGAGTGCCACTAATCGACATATGCGAAAAATAATAATTAAATACAGAATATTAGCTCTAAACAACTGTGAACGATAACAAATATAAAATTTACAAAACTATGTAGAGTAGATGTATCCTACTTAAATACACACCTTCAAGAAGGCTCCTAAATGCTCAATATTTTGACATTCATCATTACCCTGGCCGGTGCTATCGTAGGTGGCTTAATAGCTGGTTATTATTCATTAAAGGCTACAAAGGAAGCTCACCGTCATCAGAAAAATTTAGCTGAAGAAAATGAAAAGCTAATTATTAGCAGCCTACTTCAAGCAATTCATGATGAACTTGAAACAATTTTTGACCGATACCAAGACAGTATGGGTAATAGGTTGGAATCACTCAATGACGGGGAGCCTCTAAATTTCTACTATCCGGTAGTGAGCGATTTCTTTACCGTTTATCATGGGAATAGTTTTCTCTTGGGAAGAATAAAGGATAATGATCTTAGGAAGAGCATAATTAAAACTTATACTATTGCAAAAGGCTTGGTCGATTCATTTAAGCTAAATAATGACTTGGTGCAAAAAGCTGACCATTGGGAGCTAATTTATTCCGAAACTCAACTCCCCGTCCATCGCGATAGGTTTAATTCACAATGCCAAACTCTATGTGTATATGCAAAAAGCCTTAAGGAAATACATTTCGAATTGAAGGCCAATGTTAAATCCACGCTTAGAATGCTCATGAAAAATGGTGTTTTAAGCGAGAAAAATTAATTTTACGAGGTTTTTATGAGCTTTGATTTTGATGAGATGGCTTATCCAGACATTTTCTTAATATCTGGGACGGAGTTTAAAGGAAGCCGGGGTGCAGGGAAAAGGCAGGTCGATATCCCTTATACGGATGAGCCAATTATAGAACTAGGTGATATTTTTATTCATCGAATTGGAAGTCGTGAAATCTTCCTTAAGGTTGTCGATATCTCAATTTCGAGGAACGGAACGTTAAATATAGGCACATCCCACCCGCATTTAATGACTCTAACTGTTGAAAACACTTCTGCCGATGCTCTGCGGGTCAAAAATAGCACCAACACATTTAATATAGGATCTGTTACCGGTGAACAGGTTCAAATAGGTGAAAGTAATCATCTTTTGGTAAATATCAGTTTTATCGAATTGGTTCAGAAAGTGGCAAAATCAGATGATACACAAGCCAAATCTATGCTTAAGAAAATACTTGAAAATAGTACTGTTGCTAGCATAGTTGGCGCCGGTGCATCAGCCCTTCTGGGATTACTTTAAGTCAGGTGGCCTGACTATTAGCCAGGCCATCATCTTATTTCTCACTCATCCATTCTGGCGGCTCAGTCATTCTCTCCCTGTAATTCTTTAAATGCTGGATCAATGCGTCCAGCTGTTCATGGTTAGTGGCAAAAATTTCCTCTGAAAAGGTACTGCGCACAAAGTCATGATGATCGATCCATAAGATAGCCCCATCTTTAAGAGCTTGGCGATATTCTTCAGTATGCATGGTAACGAAATCCTTCAACCCGAACTGTTCTCTATGGGCTTTAAAATCTTCGAGTGTCATAGGCATTTCATATTCCTTCTTTTTTATAAACGTCTTTGCTAATTCATTCGTGGTTTTTTGCTTTTTGCTGTACCACCTGTACCACATATCAGGCAGAACAGTGCTGGCGCGGGTTACAGTCGGTACAGGTAGATAAAACAGACCTAAACCGACCTGTACCACCTGTCCCAATACTTCTATTAAAACGGTATAGGTGGTATAGGTCTGGTATAGGTTAATAAATGACCTGTACCATATATAACGCCCTTACTGCGCAACGTATTAACGCCGTGTGGTACAGGTGGTACAGGTCTTTCCTCGTACATGCGTTATGAGATAAACACCATCGCCGCATCCTCGCCGATCAGCCCGGCAAACCTTTCCTGAAGTTCCTCTAAAGCCGGTACCTCGTAGTATTTGCCCGGTCCCCTGTCTGAGCGACCACATACAGGCATATTCAAACGCGCCATAACTTTACCCACTGCCGAGCGGGCTGCTGCCTCCGTGAGTTGTTCGCCGTGAGCCTCACACCATACAGAGAACCGCGTGACCAGATCGGTCGCATAAAGCTTGTCTGTATCGCCGAAAGGCTTGCCCTCCCACAACTCGCTATAAAGATACTGATAAGCGGGTGGAAGGCTCGCTAACTTCTCCTCTACCAGCGCGGCGGTTACCGGTGGGCGTCGGGGATCGAAGCCTGACAGGTCATAACTAAGCAGGTACGCCAGCAAGTGTGCAGCGCCAGCCTGATTAATCCAATGATGCAGCTGATCGAAATAACCTTTGTTCTGCGCCTTAGTTCCATCAGGTTCAAGTACCAAGTAACGCCGCTCACGCATACCGGCCCGAATAACACGCTCGTGGTTGCTGGCAAAAACAAAACGGGCATAGTTCGGCATGGGTTCCGGATCTTTGCCTTTCCGCTCGAGGTTGATTGTCGGCTCACTGATAATAGCCTTAAGCCTGTCAGCGGCGCGGCTGTCGGTCAGCTCAGCCTCATCGACGAACACAAACAGCTTATTGGCGATCGTTCCATTAAAGCGCCCAGCAATTTGCCCTGGTCCATTTACCTGAATGCCGTACATCCCCAATATCTCAAGCAGAGGTTTCACCATTGAGCCTTTGCCCGTCCCTTCTATTGACTTCATCACGACCGCAACAGAAGGCTTCTCCTCAGGCTTTTGGAATAAATGCGCCAGCCAGCCCACCAAGTATTTGTAAGCCTCATCGTTACCTGCGCAGATAATATCTCTCAGATGATCAAGATAAGGGCCGCATTCTCCGTAAGCAGGCTCCACAGACAGGCCGCTGAACAGGTTGTATACACCAGAAGGACATAGTGAGGGGTTTGGATAGAACCCGACACCATCAAGCCTTTTGGCATGACCTGGCCACTGCAGCCACGCCTCACCAAGTTTGCGCCCCGCAACCCTCCCAACGTCCAAAAAGTTATTCCTGAAAGAGTTGAGAGTTTGGAAAGCGTGAGTCTCCCCGGTAACTGGATTAGCTCGCATGCTGGCCACGTGGTGATCACCAAACGCCAGAACGTGCGTATAGGTGGCGTTCAGCCCTTCCAATTTATCAATATCATCACCGCTAACGGTGGTCCCATCCCCTAACTTGCGGCGGTCAATCTGTGTAACCGGTGGTTTTACCGGCGGAAATAATTGATTGATGCGGCTGCTATCAGATAAAGCTTCGTTGAGTTCGGTACGGCTGATGAATTCCAGAACAACTCCCTCCCGATTCTCTCTGGACTTGTCAGGATCTCGGCTGGAAAGATAACCATTCGCGGCTAACCAGTCAGGGGTTACTTCTCCACCTACTGCAAGCGAACGCATCCGGATGGCCAGGCCGCCTAAAGGACTCAGAGGATCATGCCTTTGCATAGCCGCTACAGCATCGTCAGAGCTAATCGGTTTACCAACAACCCAGAGGTACACACAGGAAAACAGGGCATCCGACCAATCGAGTTTTTGCTTCGCCTCCACTGTCATAGATTCGGCCTCGTAGACATGGTGAATTTACCGATCAGCGGGTGATACCAGTATTTACTACGGCACTGGCGTTTTGCCCCTTTGATGATGATCAGCGCCGCCTCACGAAATTTGGCTTCATGCACCGCATAGCTGGCGCCATGACGGATAATCAGTACGCCGCTGTTACGCGCCAGCTCTTCAGCCTTCTTGGTGGAAATACCCATCTCAGCCGCCATAGTGGTTAATGGGGCCATACCTTCTGGACAGGCATCCTTACGAGCCATCGCGGCCAGCGCCAGCTCGAGAGCAGCTACACGTTTTTCCAGTTCATTAAATTTCAGTGGGCTGATCATTGCGGCACTCCTTTGCGGATAGCGTGATTAAGGTTTTCTTCCGCGGTTTTAGCACCAGCAGCAAGGCGTGAAATATTGCTCAACATATCGCCTATCCTTTGCATGTCCTTTTTGGCCTGGTCCTCCCCGTAATCTTCACTATCTCCGGCCCAAAACATGACGCTGCCAATAGCACATATTCCTTCAATGATGCTGTCATGTACGTTCATCGCGACTATCGCCATTTCTAACTGTTGCTCAGGTGGCGTATTCCGGCAGTCATTGATCAGGTGATAAGCATCTTTACGCATGGTGCACCCCACTGGCTTTTTTCAGATCACGGATGCGTAAAAGAACCTTATCGACCAACCGGAATGCCATGTCGTATTCGGTATCGTTACCCGCGTCCATATACAAAGATGCCGCTAAAAGCGTCTCCATCAGTTGGAGCTCATCTTCAATATCGATATCTGACCAATTCAAGTTAGGCATGGGACACCCCCTGTAGTGGCAGGCGGGCAGCGAATACCATCACGCAGCCAGCCGGTGACTGATCACGAGCTTCGCGTTCGGTAGCGGCGGTAATGCGGACAATGCTGCTTTCGGTGACACTGAGCGCCAGAAAACGCCATGTGAATTTAGGGTGAGTTTGGGTATGATCTTTCATAGCTGCCTCGTTATCTACGTTAACGGCGGTGGTCAGAGGCCCGGTTAGTGTTCCACCACTTCCGGGCTTCGTTACATTTAATGGTTGCGCAAAAACATAACGGTACGTACCATTGATTTTTAGCCTATAACATCGGTACGTACCAATGCAAGATAAAAATACGAAGCCAGCTTTTGAGCGCTCGGGCAGCACAAAGAAAAACATTCGATTTGAAGATGATCTTTTGAAGCAAATTGACGATGCCGCAGGCCAAGGAAAATTCAGCTCATGGGTCAAGGATGCTTGCCGTGAAAAGTTGAGACGTGAGGGCATCGAGCCAAAAAGCTGATCAGCCGGTTTATCGACCAACCAGGTATCAGCAGATTTTTCCGCCGATTGGAGATCTCCCGAAAAGTTGGGAGATTGGGTAGAGCGGCAATGGCGCATACCCCTATCAAGAAGGAACCACGGTATTGCCGCAGTTACCCCGGGGGATTTCCCGTAGTTACCAGCACCAGCGCTCCGGCTTAGGTTGACCAGGCTGATCGCTGTGTTATTCGCTTCAGCGACATTTGTGAAGTGACTTAGGCGGCCCTGCAAGGCCGCTTTTGTTTTATCTGACATATGCCACCTCACGCCACTTTGCCGATCTGAGATTTTGGCTGGCTATGAACCCAACCATTTACCTCAGAAAGTAACCAGCCCACAGACCGGCCGCCGAGTTGACGACGGCACGGAAATTTACCCTGTTTCTCCAGGTTGTAGCGGTGCATACGGCACAAGCCAGTGATTTGACGACATTCAGATTCGCGAATTATGCGTTCAGAAATATTTCGCTGATTGTCCATGTGTAATACCCTCGTATACGACTGTAAGTGAGGGTATTTAAGCGCGGGGATGTTCTATCTTTTGGAAATTTCCAACGAGGTTTTGGAATTTCCTAAGGCATGAAGTTTATGTCCACATCCTTAAGCCAAGCTGCTACCGTTTTTCCAGATGGGATACCCATACCTCTCAATTGAAAATCCTTACAAACTTCGCTTTCATTATCGTCAAAAAATTTACGGGGTTTATTCGCAACTTCTTCGCCATAATGGATATACAAGAGTGCTTTAATCATTTGAGATTGATTACTTGCAACAGTTTGGCTAACATTCTTCTCTTCAATATTCATAAATTTATCTATATCTTTTCCGAGAACACATAAGTAATCCCTACCAATAGATAAATTAAATCCAATCAAGTTTACATCTACAGGGAGATAGTCTTCATCTTCAGGATGAGACGATAAAAAGGTGGTTTCAAAATTGCAAGAGTCACTAAATTCAAGTGGTTGAAGGTAAAATCCATTTACATTGAAAAGTCCACTTATAGACTTGGCATAATAGCCATCTAAATAAAATCCATCAGATTTTTTCTTGAAAGCAACATCATATAGCATCCAGCCATCACCAGATAAACATCCAAAATAATCAATATTATCAACTTGATTATTTGGCATATTTAAGTGAAACCAAGATTCGCCGGGAGCATCGAACTTATTTATAAATACATAGAAATCCAATGCATCTATTGCTCCAAAATGTATTACATCTCGGACACCACATCCCATTAGGGTTGCTGCTTCTGACAAAGGGTAATAAGCGCGTTTAGGCAGTTTCATTTTTTCACCTGCAATAAAATAACGTTTTCATGCTCACCGGCCAGCAAAGACAGACGCTCACACCACATATTCAGGGCTTCCAGTTTTTCAGGCATGTATTGGCTCAGGTTATAAACAGCCATTACGCCTGGCATCGTGTGGCCTAAAAGCTGTTCGACAACATGCGGGGCAACGCCCAGATCATTAAGCTTTGTGGCGAACGTGCGCCGGATATCGTGAAGTGACCATGGTTCAGCATGCCCCAACCGTTTCCAGATCAGGCGCCCCCACTGACTCACTGCAGATGATTCCTTCACCTCCCCAAGCAGCAGGCCGCTACCCGCATGCTGTCTGTGCAGTTCCTCGATGAAAGGACGCAGAGTCTCCGGGACGGGTCGCACAATCTTTGTGCCGCCTTTACTGTGAGCCTTTGGGACTGTCCATACCCATTTTTTAAGATCCCACTCAGCCCAAGTAGATAACCGAGCCTCCTGAGAACGGCAGCCGAACGTCACCAGCAGCCGCAGCATTGACGCATAGTAAGGCTTAAACTTGAATTGCTGGCTTGCTTGCCAGATTTTGCCTATCTCGTCGTCAGAGTGGTCCCTATCTCCTTTTTCCTGCTTACTGCCTACATCAGGTATGGTCAGGTCGTCTAAAGCGTTGCTGACGGCATAGCGCCGCACACGGCAGAACTTCAAAGCCTGCTTGGACATCTGAAAGACATAACCGGCGGCCACAGGCGAATCTTTCTTGATCCGGTCAAAGCATTCAAGCCAGTGCCGGGTTTCACACTGCGCCAGCGGCAGGGAACCAATAAAGGGGTAAATATGCTTCTCGAGCTGAGCTTTATGTCGCGTGACATTGGCCCGGTTGTCGGTCGCATACTCGGTGATCCAGTAAAGCAGCGCGTCCTTAACTGTGACCGGCTTTAGGGTTTCCGTGGTGGTGAAACTCAACTGGTGCTTCGGGTCTTTGCTATCTGCCAGCCAGGCGCGACACTGATCGCGCTTCTCACGCGCCAGCTTCAAAGGCATGTCCGGATAATTCCCGAGCTTTAGCCGTTCCAGCTTTGCCCCGCGCCCGCCCAACCGGTAAGCGTACACCCAACTGATCACACCAGTTTTGGACACCCGAACGCTTAGCCCGTCGCCATCGGAGATCAGTGCTTCACCATCCCGCGAGACATTCAGGATTGACCTCAGCTTTTTATCGCTCAGTTTGTTTGTGCCACCAGCCATTTCACCGTCCAAAATCTCAGTTCATATTTTCCACGTGATACACCACGTGATACACCGTCAAGTGTATGAGCCTGTACCGACATATACAAGGATGTACGGAAATTATGAAATAAATGATAAATATCAAGTAAATAAATACCACTCACTGGACTGTGATTTACCGCTATATACCATGGTTGTTAGAATACGGCATGAACTGATACTAATCAGTCGATGTCTTAAAAAGGCGCTTTTCCGCAAGGGGAGCGCCTTTTTGTTTTCTGCTTTGCCCGTAGACCTTTACCCCAAAATCTGCGCAAAACCTAA
>Ga0105244_10003259_pt1 | contig 11710 bp, 6 predicted proteins | sample KBSM44metaG_FD_80423 | JGI IMG/M metagenome (GOLD analysis project Ga0105244, IMG submission 80423) | Miscanthus rhizosphere microbial communities from Kellogg Biological Station, Michigan, USA - KBS M4-4 metaG | ecosystem: Host-associated > Plants > Roots > Rhizosphere > Soil | place: Michigan...
CCGCGCCGAAGTGATCGAGCAGGCCGGTGCTGCCAACCGAGGCGCCCAGGCTGATGCTTGGATACAGGTCGGCCGTCGCCACGCCGATGCGCGCGGTGGCGCCGGCCAGGTTGCGTTCGGCCTGGCGAATGTCGGGACGGCGGCGCAGCAGCGCGGCGCCATCGCCGACCGGGATTTGCGTGGTCAGGCGCGGCGCGGCCTGGCACTGCAGCAGGTGGAGATTCATTTCCTGCGGCGTCTTGCCGGTGAGCGCGGCAAGACGGTAGTAGGCGACGCGGTGCTGCGCTTGCAGCGGCGGCAAGGCAGCCTGCAACTGCGCCAGCTGGCTGCGGGCGCGGGCGCCGTCGATGGCGGTACCGCGGCCGGCGCGGGTGCGCTGGTCGGTCAGTGCGACAAACTTCTGCTGCAGGTCCACCGCCTGCTGGGCGACGGCGATCTGGCGCACCGCCGCGCAAGCGTCGGCGTACGCGCGCGCCGTGTCGGCGGCCACCGTCAAGCGCACCAGATCGACGCCAGCCTGCGCGGCCTGCGTGTCCGCATTAGCGGCTTCCACTGCGCGCGCGATCTTGCCGAACATGTCGGCCTGGTAGGACACGCTGACGCCAGCGTCGTAGGTGAATTTATCCGGCAGCGCGGCCGGCGAGCCTTTCACCACGCCCGATGAGCGGCCCACGCCCGGCGCGGCGCTGACGCTGACTACCGGCTTGCTGCCCTCCTCCGCTTCCTGCAGCACGGCACGGGTGCGCGCCAGGTTGGCGGACGCCACGCGCAAGTCAGTGTTGGCGGCCAGCGCCTGCTCGATCAGCTTATCGAGCACAGGATCGTCATACAAACGCCACCAGTGTGCAGGCAGCGGTTCCAGTTTGTAGGCGGCTTCCTGGGTGCCGAGGAATGGTGCGGCGGCCTCCGGGCGTTTGACCACGGCCTGCTCCGGCACCTTGTAATCAGGGCCTACCGTGCTGCATGCGGCCAGTGAGGCCAGCAGCGCGGCAGCGGCGAATTTGTTCAGTGAGTTCATGGCATCCTCCGCATCACGAGTGCTTGGTTTGCACGTCTACGGTCACGGTCTGGCCGGCCACCAGGCGCGCGCCGGCTGGCAGCGCATCGAGCCTGATGCGCACCGGGATGCGCTGCGCCAGCCGCACCCAGTTAAAGGTCGGGTTCACGCTGGAGAGCAGGTTGGCCGAGGTGCTGCGGTCACGATCCGCCACGCCGCCGGAGAGGCTTTCAACATGACCCGTGAGGCGCAGCGATTCGCCCATCGGCAGCACCGCCACTTTGTCGCCGACTTGAATCGCCGGCAGCTTGGTTTCTTCGAAATAGCCCTCGACGTAGTAGGAGTCGCTGTCGATCAGCGCCATCACGGCGCGGCCGGCGCTGACGTAGGAACCAGCGCGCAGGTCAAGATTGGAGACGGTGCCGTTCACCGGCGACACCACGCGGGTGCGTTCCAGATTCAGCTTGGCAGTATCGCGCGCCACCATGGCTTGCGCCAGCGCGGCACGCAGCTGGTCGACGCGTGACGAACCCTGCTCGCGCGTTTCAGCCGACACCAGGTCGCGCAGGTCGTTGTTGCGGCGTGATTCCTTGATCGCCTGCTCCAGCGTAGCGCGTTGCGCCTGCTCGGCCGCTTCGGCCTGACGCAGGGCCAGCTCGAAACGCGCGCGGTCCACTTCAAACAGCACCTGCCCTGCCTTGATCTGCTGATTATCGTGCACCAGCACCGCCGTGACCTGGCCGGTGACGTCCGGCGCTACCTGTACCACGTCCGCCTTCACGCGGCCGTCGCGGGTCCAGGGTTCCACTTCGTAGTGCTGCCACAAGCGCCACGCCAGCGTCGCGGCGACAACCACCGCGATCATGGTGACGATAAACCGGCCCGTGGCCAGCAATGTATTTTTGAGGTTCATGATTAGCCCCGATTCGTTAACAATGTCGAGAAGCTGCCCAGCAAAATGAAGAACAGCGCAAATTCAAATAGCGCGGGATGCCATACCAGGCGGTAGAAGCCAACGCGCATCAGCAGCCGTCCCAGCACGCGCGTGCACACCAGCGCGAGAATGGACAACAGCAGCAAGGACGGTACGTATAGCCCGTACAGGCTCAATTCAGCAGTCACGATGCAATCTCCGGTTGATAGGCGGCCGCGCGCGGAAACAGGTCGCGGCGCATGCTGGCCAGTGCGGCGGCGGCTTGCTGGCGCGCGCTCCTGGCGTCGGCATCAGCACCCGTTGCGCACACGGCGCGCAGCGTGCTGTCCAGCTTTTCCAGCAGCGAGGCCGGCGCCTGGCCATGCCGGTGTTCGCTGCCTTCAAAATACGCGCCCAGTTTTTTCAGCAGCGGACGCAATGCCACGCCGCGCTGCTCGAGCGCCGGCTGCAAGCCGCACAGCTGCGCGGTGTGCAGGCCGACGCGCAGTTCGCGCAGGCCATCGACCGCCACCGCGCGCGCTTCCGGCGTCGGATGGGCGATGGCCAGGCGCGGCATCAGCAGGCCGATGCGGTCGACCATGCGCGCCGAAATGGCAACGAGGGGTGCGCTGGACGGTGTTGGCGCCGGGCGCGTCGCGGCCGGACGCGCCGCCTGCGCTGCATGCGCCATTTGCGCCACCTCGCGGCGCGCGGTGCGCAGCATGCGGCGCGCCATCCAGTCGCCGCCCACGGTGCGAATCAGGCTGGTGATGGCGGCAGCGGCAATAAAGCCGAACAGCTGTGCCACCATGCTGTTCAGGAAGCCGGGGATATCGAGCGTGCCGGTATCCTGCAGTGACAAGGTGCCGGCCACGCCGATCAAAAACGCCAGCGAACTGCCCGCCGTGGCGGGACGCGGCATGAACACGCCGCCAATCAGGAACACCGGCGCCAGCACCAGCACCAGCATTTCATAGCTGTGCACTGCAGGCAGCACGAACATGATGTAGAACGCCCCCACCGGCATCGAGATCACCGTCCATTTGACGAACATGCGGATCAGCGGCACCGGATTGTCCTGCGTGGCGAAGAAGCAGCACGCCACACCGGCCATCATCGGCGCAGCGGCGCCGGACGGCCATGCGGTGAAAATCCAGAACGCACAGCACAGCAGGATGGTCACTGCGGCAGCAAACGCCGAACGCAAGGCCATGCCGTGGTCGCGGTGCAGCACGGACGGCGTCAGGTGCGGCGTATAGCCAGCCACGCCGCCTTGCATCACGGTGCTGACGTTGCTGCGCAATTCGAGGCCGTCTTCGCAGGCTTCAATCAGCGCATCGAGACGCTGCGCGAGGTTCAGGCGCAGGATCGCGCTCCAGCCGGCGTTGGCCGGCAGTTCGGGCGTCAGCTGCGCCAGTGCGGCGCGTAGCTGGGCGGCGCGGGCCGGATCGGCGTCGCGGCCGGCCTGCACCCAGGCGGCGATATCATCCAGCAGCGCGGTCCACGGCGCCAGGCTTTCAGGATCGGTTTCGCGCAGCGCATCAAGACGGTCCTCGACCGCCAGCAGCAGCGGCACCATGATGGCGAGGCGGTCGTGCAGACCGTGCACCATGCTGGCGGTCCAGCGCAGCTGCGAGGTGTCGAACGGCAGATGCGTCGCCATCACGCGCATTTCGCTGATCTCCCCGGCCAGCGCCAGGCGGGTGTGCAGCGCTTGCGCCTTGTTGGCGCCCGGTTTGAGCGTGTCCGCCATCCAGCGCTGTGCGTCGGCGATGGCGCGGTCCAGGCGGCCCAGCAGCACCGGCCCCACACCCTGCGGGAACACCAGCGAGTGCACCACAGTGGCCGACAAGATGCCGATGGTGATTTCTTCCACGCGCGCCAGGCCGGTGTCGAAAATCGCGCCGGGATCGTTCACCGCCGGGAAGCCAATCAGGCCCGCCGTGTACCCGGCCAGCATGAAGATATAGGAGCGCGGCGTGCGGTCCAGCAGCGAGACGTACAGGCACAGGCCCACCCAGCACGCCAGCGCCAGCGACAGCAGCTCCGGCGCGTTGGCCATTCGGGGCACCATGAGGATGGTGGCGGTGCTGCCGATCAGCGTGCCGCACACGCGGAACAGCGCCTTGGAACGCACGGCGCCGGAAAACGGGCTGGCCACGATATACGCGGTCATCATGGCCCAGAAAGGACGCGGCAGGCCGGCCGCCAGCGACACGTACAGCGCCAGCATGGAAGCCATGAAGCATTTGAGCGAGAACAGCATCTCGCCCTTGCTGGGCGCATTCATGCTGCGTTGCGCTCGGCCAGTACCTGGTCAAGCTTCATCAATACGCGCACGGTCGCTTCCACGTCGGCCTGCGGCATGTCCTTGAACAGCTCACGGCGGAACGGCACCAGCGCCTTTTCCAGCCGTTCGGCCATGCGCTTGCCCGCAGCCGTCAGCGACAGCGTCTTGGCGCGGCGGTCGCTCGGGTCGTCCTGGCGCAGCACCAGGCCGGCGTTCACCAGTTGGTCGATGATGCGCACCAGCGACGGCGGCTCGATGCCGACGGCGTCCGCCACTTGCCCCGGACGGGCGCCGTCGCCCAGGCGCGAAATCATCACGATCGGCCATGCGCTGGCATGCGACAGCTCGAAATCCGCCGACAGCGCATCGGCCGCGCTCTTGTAGGCACGCGCCGAGTGAATCAGCGTGTGGGTCAGGGACATCAGGGTTTTGTCGTAGCTACTCATCTCAGGATCTCGTTTGGATATACTTAGGATGCTAAATATTAGCATCGAACGAAAAACTTTGCTGGGCGGCCCCTGAACTTGCGATATTGTTATCTTTTAAATACTTTTCCCGTTTTGACTACAGCTGGTTCTTGAAGAACTTCTCCGGCGAGATGCGGATGGCGGCGCCGGTCGGACAGGCGCGCACGCAAGACGGGCCGCCTTTGAGGTCCTTGCACAAGTCGCACTTGACGGCTTTCTTCTGCACCGCCGGATCGTAGTCGGCCTGGCGCTCGCCGGGCGAAGCGCCAAGGCCGAACAGCAGCCACGATAAGCCGCCGCCGCGCTTGGGCGGCTTGTCCGCCGCCATCTGGATCACACCGTACGGGCAATTGCGCTCGCAGTTGCCGCAGCCGATGCAGGCGTCGCTGATGAACACCTCTCCTTGCAGCGAGCGGCCGATGGCGTCCGGCGGGCAGTCCTTCATGCAGTGCGGGTTCTCGCAGTGGCGGCATGCAGTCGGCAGGTGGATGTTGGCGAAGGTCGGACCCAGCGCACGTTTCAACCGTGAGGTCCCGTTGTGTGTCTCGGCGCACGCGGTCTCGCAGTTATTACACTGGATGCACATGGTCTCGTTGATCAGCAAGACGTCCGAGGCCTCGCCTACGCCCTGCCCCAGCAGGAACTGCATCAAGTCGCCGTCGCGGCTCTTGGTGTGTTCGAGCAGGACGTTTTGCTCGGTGCGCGAGATCACCTGGTCCTCGACCGACTTGCGCCAGCTCGGATTGGCGATCAGCTGGTCGCGCACCGTTTCCGCATCCAGCACCAGCGCTTCGGTCAGCACTGTGGCCGTCACTGTGGCGCTGCGCGGCGCATCGCGCAGCAGCGCCATCTCGCCGACGTAGTTACCGGCGGCGACATACGACAGGATGCGTTCACCGCCGCGCACCTCATCCTTGCGCGACACCGTTACCGAACCGCGGCGGATCAGATACATGCCGTCGGCCGGATCGCCTTCCTTGAACAGGTGCTGCTTGGCTTCGAAGCGCTTGACCGTAACGCCGCCCGCCACCAGCGCATCGATGGCGGTGCGCGACAGCATATTCCCGAGGTAGTTGTAGATCGCGTTGCGCACGAAGACCATGTCCATGCGCTTGCGCACGTCGTCCACCGACGCAATCAGCTTGAGCATGGTGCGGCGCGGCGTTTCCATCAGCACGCAATGCTCGCCGGCGCGGATGGTGGCGGAACGGCGGCGGCCCGAGATCAGGCCCATCTCGCCGAAGTACTGGCCTTTATCAAGCTTGATATTGCGCACCTTGCCATCGCTGCCGGGCAGCTCGATCTCCACCGTGCCTTCCAAAATCGAATAGAAGGTATTGGTGTAATCGAATTTGCGGAAGATGATGTCGCCCTTGCGCGGCGTGAGCAGCGTCGATTCGAGCATGAACTCGCGCAGCTGCAGCGTGGTCACTTCGCTGAAGAGCGGAACGCTGGCCTTGATTTCCTCGGTGACCTTGGAGACCTGCACGCCCGGCCGCCACGGCACCAGTTTATCGCGCAGCAGCGCTTCGTCGGCCGGCTGCACCGGCTTGCCGACGATGGTCTGCACCACCTCGTAGCCTTGGTTCATGGCCTGCTTGATCAGCGGGTAGCCGCCCAGCGCACCGACGATGTACAGGCCCGGCACGTTCGATTCGTAAGTGTCCGACAGCGCTGGCGTGGAAGCCGGATTCGCATTCGGGAACACCACGCCGAAGCTTTCAATCAGCTTGCGCGGCGGCGTCGCGCCGAGACGCGCGATCACGCGGTGCGCATGCACCCATTCCTCACCGTGCTTGCCGTTGAAGATGAAATTCAACGGCGTTTCACTGCCCGGCTCAATGTACTTGGTGGTGGCGCTGTAGCGCACCTTGATCTTGCCGCTCTTTTCCGCCGCCGTAATCAGCACGCGGTTGCCCTCTTTACAGGTAGCGAATTCCTCCTGGCGGTTCAGGATGTAGACCGTGTTCTTCTCGGCCAGCGCCAGTGCGTTCTCGATACCGGCATCGCCGGCGCCGACCACCACAATGGTCTCGCCTTCGTATTCGTCCGGATCGGACAGCGTGTACTGCACTTGCGGCAGGTCTTCGCCCGGCACGCCCAGCTTGCGGATATTCCCTTGCAGGCCGATGGCCAGGATCACCGCCTTCGACTGCCAGGTACGCGCAGCGCTGCCGCTACCCTGGCTGGTGATGGTGAAGATGCCGCTGCCGGGGTCGCGCACGATGGCCGTCACGCGCAGGCCATGCACCACGTTCACCTCCTGCCGGCCCATCTCCTCGTTCCAGGTCGACAGCACGGCCTCGCGCTTGCCGACGCTGAAACTCAGGTCGCTGCGCAACGGCAGGATGCCCGGTTCGGCCATCACATGCTTGCCCTTCTGGTACTGATAAATGGTGTCCGACAAATGCGGCTGCGCTTCCAGCAGCACGTGACGCACGCCCAGCGCCCTGGCGCGGGCGGCGGCGGACAGGCCGGCCGGCCCGGAGCCGACGATAACGATCTCGTACAGTTCAGTAGCGTCCATGATTAATTCGCCTGCGGTGAAATGGTGCGCGACAAGCCTTGCAGGCCGTTCGCAAAGACGTCCGGCTTGAACGCGTCTTCGTTGGCGAGCGACACGCGCAGCGTCGCCAGCTTGCGGTTCATCTCAGCCACGTTGGTCAGTGCGCCCTGCTTGGCCAGCGAGGACGACAGGCTGGAAATGGCCATGTACGCCTGCTCGGCGCCTGCGTAATCGGAATACTGCTGGCGTTTGGCCTCGTCGATCAGGCCTGCCAGCACGGCGCGCTGCACGGCTGGTGTAAAGCGCTGCTGTTCCAGCTTGTCGATGACACGCTGGATGGAGACCGACAAGGCCGACGCCAGCGCCAGCGGATCGGCGCTGCGGCCGGCGACGCCGCTGGCGTTGTTGCCCGCCACCGCCTGGTGCAGCTGTGCGACTTGCGCGCTGAAGGCATTCGCGCCGGATGGATCGGTGGCGCGTACAATCGCGCGCAGCATCAGCAGGTTGCTGTCGTTGAGACGCATGCGGCCCGGCCCAACGCCCAGGCGCGGCGTCCACTTCTTGTCGCTCATCGGGTGATGGCAGGAGTGGCAATCGAACAGCGCCAGTTCCGGGAACAGGCCATCACGTCCGCGCTTCGGATCGGTCAGCGCATCGAGCTGATTCTTCGAAGCCAGCGCCTGGCCGATGGCCCACAAACGCACGCTGTCGTAATCACCCTTGCGCTGGCGCCAGTCGTCGTCGATCTTGTAATGCGCGGGCGCCAGTTGGGCAAAGGTGTCCAGTTCAAAGCTCAGACGTGGATGGCCCGCCCCCATGATGCGGTGCGAGACGAAGCGGCTGCTGTCGCCGACGTGGCACGACAGGCACAACTTCGCCTGCTCGACCGGCTTCTCGGTCGGATACATGCCCTTGGCGACATTGTCCGCGTGCGTGGCGCCGGGCGCGGTGTGCGAACGGATCCACTTGTCGGCCGGGCCGTGGCAGGCCTCGCAGCCCACACCATCGGTCACCATGTGACGCTCGCCGCGCAGCGATGGCACAGGATTGTGGGCGTGGCAGTCCAGGCATTCCTGCGCATTCTCCGCACCCTGCTTGAGTCCCAGCTTGGCGGCGATGGAGCGCGACTGGGCGTTCAGCAGCACCGCGTAAGCCTTGGCATGTTTGTCCAGCCGCAGCCAGGTGGTGTACTCGTTCTGCTGCACATTGGAGCCGGTCCAAGGCGCGACCGCGCCGTGGCAGGTGCTGCTGGCGCAGTTAACCGTGCCCACCGATTGATGCGGCGACACATTGGGCAGCACCGGCGAGGTGGACGAACTGGCGGCCAGCACCAGCCCGCAGGCGAGCATCAGACAGGCGGACAGCAACCTTTTCATTTCTTCCCTTTCTGCGCACGCGGCACGTAATCGCCCGGCACGCCCTGATCGCTTACAGTCCAGACTTGCGAATCAGGCCTTAAGTACAGTTTAGCCATTTCTGCAGCATTGAACGGACGCGAACCGATACGGCCGAACACCGCGATCTGGCCGCCCGTTTCATCCACCGCGCGGTCGCGGTCCAGGCCCTTGGACAGGGCCAGCGCCGGGGTGCGGGTGCGGCTCCACGCGATCAGCTGCGGCTTCGGCTCCGGCGAGAAGCCGTAGAAGCGCGGCTGCGTGTCGGGCGCCGTCAGTTGCAAAACTTTCAAACCGTTCGCGCCGTCGGCTACGTAGCCGAACAGCGAAGCATTGGTGGAGCCGACGATGACATCGCGCGCATCGTTCAACTGGCCATCCGCATCGAACATCTGGTAGACCTTCGGTTCCGCCGGTTTCTCGATATCGATGATGGCCAGGCCTTGCTTGCCCGCCGCCACGTAAGCGTAAGTACGCGCCAGGTACACCTTGCGCGCATCGGCCAGCGCCACGCGGCCCGGCAGCAGCGCCGGCTTGGCCGGCAGCGTCACATCGATTACGCGCAGGCCGCTCTTGTCGGTCACGAACAGGTAGCGGAACTGCAGCGCCGAGGCGCGCGCGCCGTCGAGCGGTACGGTGGCCAGGTGGCGCGGCTTCAACGGATCATCCAGGTCGACGATCACCATGCCGGCATCGGCGGCGATGTAGGCCAGATGGCCGCCCAGCACGATGTGCTGCGCGCCGTTCAGTAGGCCATTCGGATTCCACGTCAGCGCGCGCTTGAGGAAGTTGTTGCGCGCTTCGCCGTCGGCCAGCGTGTCCACGTTCACCAGAATCAGGCCTTCCTGCGAGTCGCTGATGGCGGCGTAGTGGTAAATCGGATGGAAAGCCTGCTCCTGATTCGTCACGCGCATCAAGTCGCCCTGATTGCGGGTTGGCGCGATCGGCTGGTTGGTCGGCAGCGCCATGCAGGTGGCATTCTTCGATGGCACTTGCGTGTTCTGGCCCAGCGGCGAGTACGGCGCGGTGACGATGCGCTGCGACACGCCCTTGTTGGCGATGCTGGCCACGTCGTACACGCGCAAACCGCCCTTGCCTTCGGCCGTGAACAGGTATTCACCGCGCAGCTGCAGGCAGTTGGCCGCGCCTTCGGTTGGATGCGAGTGCGTGTCGGTCAGCTCCATCTTGCGCGCCTTATGCTGCTCGTACCAGTCCGGATAAGCGTAGCGCTGCAAGTAGCTGCCCTTCACCGCTTGCGGTTCGTCCCATTCGGTGACGGTGGCTGCTTCCACGTGGCCAGCCTCGCCGATCCACGCGTTGTATCCGACAAAGTTGACGAAGTTGGTCCCTTGCAGCAGCAACTGCGCCATGATGGCGTTGTTGTCGTTGGCCTTGGAGACGTGGCAATCGGAGCACGTCTTGGTTTCCTCCTTGCGCTCCGTGTGCGGGTAGTGCGGCGCGAACGCCTGCGACGAGAAACCGCTGGCCGCGATCGGCGGCTGCTGGATATAGATCTTCTCGCGGTTCGAGTTCACCGACGACAGTACCAGCGCGGAGCTGGAACGCACCGGCGTGATCTTCGAGCCCTTCACCGGACCGGCTACGCCCAGCTGGAACATGTCGTCGCGCGCCACCTGCGGATTGTAGGAAGCGTAGTTGCGCGACTCGCCGCCCTCGTAGTGCAAACGCTCCGTCTTCCAGTTGGCCTGAATCGGCAAATGGCAGCCGGCGCAACTGGTGGTCCACGACAGGTGGCAGCTATGGCAGCTCATCTTGTCGTTGTCGTGCGCCAGCTTGCCGACGCCCGGCCCCCACTTGCCTTGCTGACCTTCAGGACCGGCACTCATCAACTTGGCGCGCGCGGCTTTCTCGTTGTAATGCGGGTTGGCAGGATTGACCGAATCCTTGACCAGACTGACTTCCCATTCCTTTTTCGGATCGGTGGCGGCGCGCTGGTACAAGCGGCCTTCGCGCCATTCGAAGCGCTGGCGGCCGTCCTGCGTTTTCAGCAGCGACATGTCCATGCCACCCGGCTTGGCCGCGGGGCCGCTGGTGCGCAGGGTTGGATACCTGGTGGCGCTGCCGTGGCAGTCCACGCAATCGACTTCAATCGCCGCAGCGACCTCGCCGTAAATATGGCCGTTGCTGTGCGCGTCCTGCGAGAAGTGGCAGTCCACGCACTGCATGCCCTTCTCCATGTGGATCGACGCCAGATGCACGGTCTTCTTGAATTTATCAGGGTCGTCGTCGTCGATGATATTGCCCTTGGCATCCAGCAGCGCGCCCTTGCGGTCACGTTTGTAGATGGCGCGGAAGTTCCAGCCGTGACCGTGGTAATCGGCGAACTGCGTGTCCTTCAGGGTTGGATTCAGGCTCGATACGTTCTTCAGGAATTCCGGATCGCTCCAGTTGCCGCGCGTGGCCGCTTCTTCCGGATTGCGCGACTGGATGGCGCGGATCTCGGCGTCGGTCGGATACTTCTGCTTCTTCGGCCACATGGCCGGCGCATCCGATTCGTAGTCCCACATGGTGTAGCCGTAGAACGAGTTCACGAAAATGTTCGGCTGGTGCATATGGCAGGTCATGCACTGCGACGACGGAATCGCGCGTGTGAATTCGTGCTTGATCGGATGGCCGGACTGATTTTTCGGAATGGTCGGATCGACGGTCTTGGTCATGCCGCTATTGCCGGCCGACGCGTATGGGCCGGAGTGCAGCGGATCGCGGTCGTTGGCGTAGATGGTGTGGCATGCGGTGCAGCCGGACGAGCGATAGTCGCCCGGCTGTTCGTTCGTGCCAAGGAACCAAAGATGCGGGTCGTTCAGACGCGTCTTGGTGATGTTGATCGCAGGGACGGCGATGCGGCCGCCAGTGCCGGGACCGCGGTTCGACTGGTGAATATCCGGACGGCCCGGTTCATCCAGCTTTTGCAGCGTGCCGGAGCTGTTCGGCAAACCGATTTCCGGGAAGGCGCTGCTGATCACGCGGCCGCCGCGCTCGAACACGCGGAACACGTCGGCCGGCGCGATGGTCTCCCACGCCGGCAGCGGATACAGGCGATCAAGAATGCCCTTCTCCACAAACAGCTGGCCGTCCACGCGCAGCGGATTAACGATGGCGGCAGCCTTGCCCTCCGGCGTGTA
>Ga0105244_10003264_pt1 | contig 11692 bp, 23 predicted proteins | sample KBSM44metaG_FD_80423 | JGI IMG/M metagenome (GOLD analysis project Ga0105244, IMG submission 80423) | Miscanthus rhizosphere microbial communities from Kellogg Biological Station, Michigan, USA - KBS M4-4 metaG | ecosystem: Host-associated > Plants > Roots > Rhizosphere > Soil | place...
AGCTTCTGAAAAATGAATTCAAAAAGCATGGTAATATTGCCCCCAACGACTTCTCTATTCATAAAGATGACATAGAGATTGTTTCTGAATCAGATTTCACTAGGAATACTTCTTTTAAATCTCTTTTAGCTAAGGAATGATTATATGGCCCGCACAATTATGATAAAAGTAATTAAATCAAGTAAAGATACTTTTTGGTATGCACCTCTTGTAAACCATTTTCTTGAAGTTCATTCTGATACTTATACACAAGACTATGCATTAGCCGACACAGGAAAGAATCGCGTCATTGTTGCTAGGCTTATGGAGGAACATAATATTCCTTCTCCAGCTTGGTTTACATTAGACAAAGCAGATTGCATTAGTGCTTCTGATTCTATTACGAACCACCATTTTACTACTTTGCTCAAAAAGGAATGAGATATCAATGGGAAACATATTTGTTAAAGTAACAAAAGCATCTAGTTCTAAATATTGGTACTCTAGATTTATAGGACAAACTTTTGAAGTAGATCCCCACCGCCATACTTATGTTGATGAAGTAGATGGAGAAACAGACGTTGATTACAATTTAGTTGATACAGATTTCAACCGAACTGTTTTCGCCTTGAATGGCAAGCACTCCAGCATACCATCAGGACACTGGATTAGTGTTTATGATACAGAAGGAGTCGAGCGCGTTTCACCTTCTATTAACAATACCCATGCAAAGATTATCTTAGAGGAGGAGTGATATCATGAAACCAGGAGACATTGTAAAACAAATACATCATGATAACTATGCTGTTGTCCGTTATTCTTCCTTTGGTATTTCTCTTCATATGTGGAATGAAGAGCATCAAGGAATGGCTAAGACCCTTGGACAACCAGTTTCTGAATATGAAAAGCATTGGCAAGTCGTTGATAAACTTCCAGATGATTGGGAAATAGGTGAACATGGTTTACCACAAAAGAAACCCCAACCTTCTTATCTTGGTGTGACTATCCAAGGTCATATCTTTAAAGAAGATGACACAGATTTAGATGAAGATGAATTCTACGATGAATTTATTTCCTTCATCGAATCAAAAGGATGGCAATTCGGCGGCACCATCGCTCAATGTAATGAAGATGGAGACTTTGTATTTCATAAAAGAAAGCATTGATTTTTATGCTGAATCTTTTGGAACATCCCCGAATATGTAGCTGATAGCCTGCACCGATACGACGTGTGCAAATATTGCTATTGCTGCTAGGGATATGATGATTAGTAAATACGACAATCTTCCATTTCAGGAAGAAATAAAACATCACTTAAAGCCAGATAAGGATTACCGCACTCCGCCTTATTTTAAACCTAAAAGCAATTATCCTTGGAAGTACGAGTGGTATGGTTGGAAAGGTAAGAAACCACACTCTCATTCTTGGGGGCGTAAACCTTACTGGAGAAAGAAAAGAAGAGAACAGAGGAGATGGAAAAATGAATTTCGGACAAGCGCTGGAACTATTGAAGGATGGCAAGAAACTAGCACGCAGTGGATGGAACGGTAAAGGACAATGGGTTGTACTTATGCCTTCTCTTTACCTAGAAGCAGGGGTTGTAAATGGCCGCACAAGCAAACACCTAGGAGAAGGCGTAGATTTAGATTCTCAGCCTTACTTCGCTTTATTTAATGCGCAGAAACAATGGCAACCAGGCTGGGTTCCATCAACTGGTGACCTCTTGGCAGAAGATTGGGAAGTAGTAGAGTAATATCTAGCTCCCAATTTGCGTCCTAATATAGGGCAAAATTTCATTATTTTTTGAAACGAAAAATTAAAAATTCCAAAATAAGGGGAGGCCGTAAATCGGTCTTCCTTTATTCTACATTAACGAAAGGAGACTGACCTATGAGAAATATACCAGCTAATCTTGGTTCCCAACCTGTTTCTGATATTAATATGGATGCTATTACTATTCAACTTCAAGAAGCAATGAGACAGTTTGCTATGGAACTTGATTTAAGAACTTTTTATCCTATAAATATACAGCGTGCACAATATGAACAAGACTTGGATTTCCCAAACGATGTTCTACCGATTGGCATTCGTATTACTAATAATAAAAGTGCTGTCAGGGCTCTGGTAGGAGGCACTCACATTGGATTATAAAGCCTACGACTTCTTTACTGACAAAGGAAGCAACTATATAAGCTTTCACCATCAAGCAAGTTATAAATACAATTGGGATGATGAAGTTTGGGAGCTAAAACCAACTACTAATAGGGAAGCTTCTTCTCGTTTATTGGAGGTGGAATAATGAGTCGCTGCCCCCGTTCTTTCTTTTGTGATATGCAAGATAAGAAAGTAAATAAACTTAAAGCAGTTAATAAGATAAGGAAACGCCACGGACTTCCTCAAGAAGAAATACCAATTCAATATCAAGATGTAGTTCTTGATAGGCAAACAGATTATATCCCTGAAGATAAAATTCCTTATCAAACTGATTTAACTAGACACATGAGAGGCCTTGGTCTTGGTAATTTAGCTATAGAGCAAATGAATCATTATTTTGATTCTGTATTTTCACAAGAAATAATTCACCAGCGTGCTGCAGAAAGATTATTTCCTCGAATTGCTGAACTTTCTGAAGTTCCACAAGCAACCCAGCGAGATGAAGAAGACCTACATGAGGTTGGACTTGGTGTACATCCCGTTGTATTTGATACACTTAGTAGCCAAGGCCGTTCCTATATAGATTGGCCAGTCTACGAACATCAAAACACTGCTACGCCTTTTGAAAATCAGCCTTATCCAAGCTATTCTTATAAACCCTTGTTGGCTGAAAGAAAATCAAATCTTCGTGAACAAAGAAACCGTGGCTTTATTACAGACAAAGTGTATCGTCAGGAGCTCAAACGCCTAGCTAATAATCCTACTAACCGTGACTTTACGTTCGGCTTAGAATCTGAAGGGAGTGAAGAATAAATGGCAATTAAGAAAGGAATTGAACCTCGTAGTTATCTTTTAATTAAACAATTTGTTTCAGAAGTTAGTCGCATCAATCCCATAACAGAAGGATGGGAAACTGCTGAGCGCGACAATGATGGCAAATTTGTTCCTACTACTCACACCTATGCCTTAATGCTGAAGACACGCCGCGCCCGTTCACAGGGAGCTTTTGTTGAAGAGTCCATGTTAGCACAATTAAAACTACTTAATATCCGTATAGAGAAAGCGCCTAACTGGAGATTGAACTACAGAGAACACCCAATTGCGATAGGAACAGAATGGGTTCCTTTGTCTTCTCATGCTTTAAGAGATGGTAGTGGAGAGCATCTTGTAGATGCAACTGTTAAGGAATATTACAACAAAGCAAATAACAGGATATGGGCGTCTTCCATTAACAACGAAATAGGGAAAGACACTTCAATAGAAGTTATCATTGAAAAACTTCGTATCCCCGACTTGCAACAATCGGAAACAGAAGCACAGGTTGAGGAAGCTGAAACAGATTGGCCCGAACCAAATCAATTACCACAATATACCATGAATCCTATGAGTCGCTGGGGATAGACAACTTCAAATGAAATGGTTACATTCTTCTCTAGTATGATTAGAGGAGGATGTTGAATGGAATTCAAAATTCAGTCTCAAGTTTTAGAGATTCAAAGTCAGGCACCTTTCCAAACAATTGATTGGGGTGTCAGTCTTGTTCAAGCTCCTCAGCTATGGGCTACTACCAAAGGCCAAGGCGTTAAGGTCGCTATCTTAGATACTGGTATTGATACACTTCATCCAGACCTAAAGGATAATATCAAAGGCATGAAGAACTTTACTTCTTCTAATGTTAATGATGTTACTGACCGCCAAGGCCATGGTAGCCATGTGGCAGGAATCATTGCAGCTGTTGACAACAGTGTAGGTATAGTTGGTGTTGCGCCCCAAGCAGACCTCTACATTGCCAAGGTATTAGGTGATGATGGGCAAGGACAAATTGCTCCTATCATGAAAGCTATTGACTGGGCTATCGAACAGGACGTAGATATCATTTCTATGAGTCTAGGAACTGCAGAAGACCCAGGCAATGGATTACATAATGCTATCAAGCGTGCTCATGAAGCTGGCATCATCATTGTTGCTGCTTCTGGTAACGAGAATACGCATTGTGGTTGGCCCGCGGCTTACGATGAAGTGATTGCAGTTGGAGCTGTTGACCAAACCTTTGGTCGTGCAAGCTTCTCTAACTTCGGTCCTGAGCTTGATATTGCTGCTCCTGGTGTTGATATCTTCAGCACATATATGAATCAGCAATATGCTAAACTCTCTGGAACATCCATGGCTACACCTATGGTTGCTGGTGTCATCGCCCTTGTCATTGCTTTTACAAGACAGATGGGGCTTGAACCTACTCCTGACAAAATCATACAAATGATTGACGAACGCTCTCTTGATATTGGCAAAGAAGGTATTGATGACTTCTTCGGCCATGGCCTTATCAACGTTTATCGGATGATTAAAGGCAATAACGACGGCCTACGTTAATCACACTAAGCTACCTTTGGGTGGCTTTTTTGTTTATAATAAAATATAGGAGGTGATAGCATGGCTATCGTAAAAACTTATGCTAATACACATAAAGGACAAACTTATATCTTCACCAAGCATGACAAAGCAACGCCTTTTAAATGTGTTCGTTGCAACAAAGAAAAGAAATCTAAAAACATCATTGATGTAGCAGGAACCAATGACCAACTTTGTAATGGTTGTTATGGAGAAATCCTATCGAAATAGGAGGGATAATATGATAGAACTAAACGGTAAGTTTAACACAGCAAAAGTATTTACAGATAACGTAGAACAAACAGCGATGGGACAAATTATCGAGCTATGTAATCAAGAGTTCGCTAAAGATTCTAAGATACGTATTATGCCTGATACACATGCTGGAGCTGGCTGCACCATTGGTACTACAATGACCATACAGGACAAGATAGTGCCAAATTTAACTGGGGTGGACATCGGGTGCGGGATGGAAGTTGCCATCATAAATAAAAACAAAGATGAGGTTAATTATGATCAATTGGATGAAACAATCCGTAAGCATGTACCTCATGGTTTTAACGTTCGTGGCTCTAGCCAATTTCATCCGCTTTCTAAAAGGGTCAACTTCAGAGACGTACGGGCACCATTCAAACTTGAAAGAGCCAAGGCATCTATCGGGACTCTGGGCGGTGGTAATCATTTTATTGAGCTTAATGAGCTTGACGATAAGATAGTTCTAGTTATTCACTCTGGGTCAAGACACCTTGGAAAAGTTATCGCTGAGCATTACCAAGATCGCGCTTATCAAGAACTGTCTTCTGTATCTGATGAGAAGCAACAAATCATTGATAGACTGAAAGCTGCTGGCCGCCATGGAGAAATCCATGATGCTCTACGTGGCATTAAGAAAACAAAGATTTCTAAAGACCTTGCTTATCTACAAGGACAAGGCTTCGATGACTACATGAATGACATGAAGATTGCACAGCAATACGCAATGCTTAATCGTAAGGCAATGGTTGATGAAATCGTTACACGTATGAAGTGGGATATAGAAGACAGCTTTACTACTATCCACAACTATATTGATATGGATAATATGATTCTTCGTAAGGGTGCAATATCAGCTCAAGCTGGAGAGCGTGTTATCATTCCAATCAATATGCGTGATGGTTCTATCATTGCTACTGGTAAAGGAAATGCTGACTGGAACTTCTCTGGGCCACACGGCGCGGGAAGAGTACTCAGTCGTTCCAAAGCCAAAGAACAACTTGAGGTTAATGAATTCGAATCTACAATGAAAGATGTGTGGACGACTTCAGTTAATGAAAGCACACTTGATGAATCTCCTATGGCTTATAAGCCTATGCAAGAAATTGTAGATAATATTGGAGACTCTGTTGAAATCAATGATATCATCAAGCCACTATACAATTTCAAAGCAAACTAAGCCATCTTCTAGGTGGCTTTTCTTATTTAGAAAGGAGAATCTCTATGTATAAGGTAGGAGACGTAGTAGAAGTTATTGACAATACTTCTCTTCATTCGCTGAAGATTGGAGAAAAAGCTACAATTACTTATGTTCAAGATGTCGACGACTTTGGCGTAGAATGGCTTAGGGCAACTGGAACTAGAAACTCCCATATCGAATGGCATATTAAAACTACTGAATGTAGACCTATTGAAAGTGTTTCTAATCGTAGAGCTGCTTCTCTTTTGAAGGGAGAATAAATATGTACAATGTAGGAGACACGGTTCAAATTGCAGCTCGAAAATTTGGTCATCGTTTTGCAATCGGAGAAGTTGTGAAGATATCCAAGGTACTTGCTGCTGGCAACTACACTGCTTATGCTGCTAATGGATATCAATGGTCTTTCAACGAAGAAGAGTGCACGCCTTTTAATGTTTATACGAATCGTAATACTGCAAGGTTTATATTGGAGGATGAAGACTGATGCATTTTTTTAAAAAAGGCGATTTAGTTAGAATCACATCCAACACTTCTTTCCATAATTTAAAAATCAATGAAATTGTCCAACTTACAAGAGTTGAAAAACGAAACTCTTTCTGGGCGCTTTACGCTGGCACTAAGCCCAGCGGAGGCGAATGGTTTTTTACTGAAGATGATTGTGAACCTATAAATGGGACTACTAATAACAGAAATTCTGTTTCTGTATTGTTTAAGGAGGAAAAGAGATGAGTGAAATGAGTACAAATGATAGAGGATTTTATCAAATAGAACCTTTTGAAACACACTATCATGGCAAGATGAGAGTACAGGAAAGTAGTTCCGCAGAACGCCCTTGCTTATTCATATTTTCAGACCATGGATACGGGACAGAGAATGCTACTTTTCATTTAACTTACAAAGATGCAGAAAAATTACAAGAGCAACTAGCAATTATGATTCCACAACTAAAACGTAACTGGGGGATAAAGGATAATGAATAAAAAAGAAAGGGAACGATTTGACCAAGCAGTTATTAATATACTCAATGATATTACACTTGTATTATCTGATGTAGCAGAAAAAGAACATCAGAAAGAACTTATGTACAGAGCAATGGGTAAAGTTATGCAATTGCAAGGACTGATGGAAAAGTGAGTAGTCTAGACCCTACACTTCGTCGGGAAGAACATCGCCGCCGCCCAATCACACGTAGACAATGGTATGCTATAAAAATTATTAAAAAGAATCTTAGCATTAAATATACAGGCCCTGATACAATATGGGCTGCCACTGAATTTATTAGTAGATATTATGAAAACGCAAAACGTATGCAAGAATCAGGTTCCTATAATGGAACAAACAGAGATATTGCAAGACACGTTTTAAAGAAAGCTTTATGATTTTGTTATGTAACATGCATGCACTTTATGATATAATTATAGAGTAATAAGTACCTTGTACAGGGGACGTAAGAGATCAGATAAATCCCAGTGATTGTCTTGTTTTCTACCACTTATGCGTCTCCTGTACAGGGTACTTACTCTGTAAATCAAAATGAAATAGGAGTTGGATTTGGTATGAGTTTTTCTAAAACACAAGTAATTGGACGATTGACAAAAGACCCAGAAGTTAAGCAGGTGCAAGTACGCGGCGAGAATCAAACAGTTGCAAACTTCTCTGTAGCATGTGACCGTAACTATGGTGACGGCACTGACTTCTACGATGTAGTTGTATGGCGCAAGACTGCAGAAAACGTTGGCAAATATTTGTCCAAAGGACGCGAAGTATTTGTTGAAGGTCGTATGCAAAAACGTAGTTATACTGCATCAACACCAGAAGGCGCACAATATCAACGTGATGTATGGGAATTGCACGGAGAAACAATTCAATTCCTAGGTGGCGGCAATGGTGGTAATAACGGCGGAAACGGTGGCGGTTATCAACAGAATAACCAAAACAACCAATCTGCTGAAGCACCTGTAACACCAAGCTATAGTGGCCCTGCTCCTTTCTAAGGACAGAGCCACAGCTTTGTAGCTTGTAAGAGGGGGATTCACATTGTCAGAACAAAGAAAAAAGAGAACAGAACTAAACCAAGGGTTACATCAATTTTTGATGAGTCTCTACATGTCATACACAGAAAATATGAATGAAGAAGACGCCAAGAAATTAGTTCTAAATGCAATCGAAGAACAGTATGCATATTTCAGTCAGCAGTCACTGAGTTCTTCTCTTGTACAAGAAGCCTTGACAGAGAAGATTACACAGCTTAAAAACGAAATAGACTCTGCTGATGACTATGATACACAGATGTACATTGCCGAAAAAGTCGATGCACTTGAGGCGGCAATGCGCGTCTTCGATTGATAAATACCTAACAGGGAGAGATTGCTAAATGTCGTTGGACAAGATACTAGCAGGAATTAATAAGCAATTTGGGGAAAAAACAGCTTCAGTTCTAACACCAGATTTCGTACGAGATATTAAAGTATTTTCATCTGGTTCATTAACACTTGATTTGGCTCTAGGACGTGGGGGTATCCCTAGAGGACGTTTAGTCGAAGTATACGGCCCGACATCAGCTGGTAAGACTACACTTGCCCTTTTGCATATTGCAGAAGTACAAAGAGCTGGTGAAGGCGTAGCAGCATTCATTGATGCTGAGCATACATTCGACCCAGTCCTAGCTGCTGAATACGGTGTGGACTTATCTAAACTTGTTTATATTGACCCAGAAACAGCAGAGAATGCAATTGATATTGCAGATGCACTGGTTCGTTCTGGAGAAGTACGCTTGATTGTAATCGACTCTGTTTCTGCTTTAACACCAAGTAAGATTGTAGAATCTTCTATTGAGCAGCAAACAATGGGTCTATTGGCTCGATTCATGAGTACAACATGTCAGAAACTGAATGGCCCAGCTTATTCAAATGACTGTACTGTTCTATTTATCAACCAGGTTCGTGAGAAGATTGGCGTTATGTACGGAAATCAAATAGCAGCATAAATAACTCTTGTAATCTCTTTGGCAAGTGGTTACGTTTCTCCTATATTATATGGGAGATGAAAATATGATTGAAATTAACGGGGTTGTATTCAAAAAGATTCATCAAGAACAAGTTGATTGGCTAAAAGAAAATTATCATATGAAGCTAAAAGAAATTGAGCATGCTATGGGAATTTCAGGAGAAACAGTATGCAAGCTTTTGAAGGCTCTTGGGATTAAACGAGAGCGTCATAGGAAGCGATATCTACCCAATACTCCAGAAGCAATGGAAGATTTGCTGAATCCTTACATGTCTCATGTGAAGATAGCTGATAAATATGGTGTTCACGAAACAACTGTAGGCCATCGACGTAAAGAACTTGGAGTTGGAGTCCGCCGCAATATGGCTCCTACTCGATTAGAAGAATCCATTCAATCTGTTCTTGAAGACCTCGACTACGCTTATGTTCCACAGAAAATGATTAATCAATGGTCTATTGACTTCTATATGGGTCAGAAAACTTGCATTGATGTTCATGGAGATTGGGCTCATTCCAGAAAAGGAATGCCCGAACGAGATAAGCGTAAAAGAGAAGAACTTGAATCAGCAGGATACAAATACCTTGTAATTTACGAATCAGAACTAGGCCATGCCAAAGAAAACATAGAGAAATTTATGACGGGTTTCCCTTATCGGTAACGGTAAGAAAAATAACTAGGTGAACGCTTGCTAAAGCGGTGTATGATTGACGCAAAGGAGATGTAGGAAATGACATCTAGCAATCATGCTAACAGGGAACTTCTGCATGAATCCTGTGCCAAGCCCCATTTGGGGAAGGTCAAGAGACTATCGAAAGCATAGGGTGTACAATTTAGGGTACATTCCGAAGAAGCGAGTAGAGTACGCTGGAGATTAGCGCCAGTGGAAGTGCCTAGCTCCTCTGATTTAACCGCTCAGAGGATGAAGATATAGTCCACCCTCGTGATTTCTACGGGGGTGCCAGAAACAACTTCTGGTGGTCGCGCTCTACCATTCTATTCTTCTGTTCGTTTGCATGTACGTGCAGGTGACCAATTGAAAGAAAAGAATGGCGATGTTTTTGGTCATATCGTCAAAGTAAAAGTAACGAAGAATAAAGTTGGTACACCTCACAAAGAAGCAGCTTTTCCATTGGTTTACGGTAAAGGTGTTGACCGTGTTGATGAAGTATCACAGCTTGCAATCTTGGCTGGTATCATTCGCCAAGCAGGTGCATGGTTCCGTTATGAAGGTGCAGATGGCGAACCACTAGAACGTGATGGCGAAATTTACAAATGGCAAGGACGAAACAACTTTGTTGAATTCTTGCGTGACCATCCTGGATTCTATGTGGAGTTGGAAAATCGTTTACGTGGTATCGAAATCGAAGCTCCAGACGCTGAACCTACATCCGAAGAAGGTTACGAATAATACAGCAAAAAATCTGGGGACTCTACGGAGTCTCCTTTTTTTATAGGAGGAGTTCCACTTGGTTAACTGTCCTTATTGCGGCAAAGAAGCTGTAATGGTCACATCCAAGCAGTTTTATGGCCGCGACTACAAAACTAATATATGGCTATGCGGACCATGCGAAGCGTATGTAGGTACTCATAAGAATACCAAGACACCTTTAGGTACGCTTGCTAAATCAAAGCTCAGACAACTTCGTAAGACGGCTCATTCCTTGGTAGACCCTATGTGGAGGTCTGGCAAAATGACTCGTACTCAAGTGTATGATTGGATAGCGCAAGAGATGAACATTCCAAAAGATGATGCTCACATTGCTCTTTTCAACGAGAAGCAATGTAGTATAATTATCCAGAAAGCATTGGAAAAGAGGGGGCTAACTGTTGACTCAAGCAGATAAACAGTACAACGAGATTGTACAAGACATACTGGAAGACGGTGTCTGGGATAAAGGTATGAAAGTAAGACCTAAGTGGGCAGATGGAACGCCTGCTTATTCCAAATCTATCATTGGACGTTCTTTGCGCTTTGATAATTGCGAAGTTCCCATCCTTACAACTAAGCGTGTTGCATGGAAGTCTGCAATCAAAGAGTTGCTATGGATATGGCAAAAGAAATCTAATGTAGTGCAAGACCTTCGTGATATGGGTGTAAACATCTGGAACGAATGGGAACAAGAAGACGGCACCATTGGCCGCGCATATGGTTACCAACTAGCTAAAGAGAATCGAAAATACTCTGGTGAAAACATAGATTATGACATGTTGAGTCATGACGCTATGCTTAAATGGGCTGGAGAAGGGCTTTTTTATCTTGACCAAGTAGACTATCTTTTGCATGAGCTTAAGAATAACCCTGCTTCTCGTAGACATATAACGATGCTTTGGAATCCAGATGACTTAGATGATATGGCATTAACGCCGTGTGTATATGAAACACAATGGCATGTCAAAGAAGGTAAACTTCATTTAGAAGTTAAGGCCCGTTAAATACTAGCGGCTTTACGTAGCAATGCGTATCGAAGAACTCAGTGAATTCAGGGGAAACCTAAGTGCATTTGCATATGGCAATCCTGAGCGAAGCCTCTGAAGGAGGAACGTGCAACGACTATCCCGTTTGGCGGTGAAATTCCGCAATAGGAGTAGGGCCAAGTGGTGGGTGAAAATCCCTTAAATCGAAGTGCGAGTATCCTATTGACACCTGATAACCTAGTGCTTATGTTTTTATTATACTTAGGACTAGGAGATGCTTTTAATGATATCAGGTG
>Ga0105244_10003266_pt1 | contig 11685 bp, 10 predicted proteins | sample KBSM44metaG_FD_80423 | JGI IMG/M metagenome (GOLD analysis project Ga0105244, IMG submission 80423) | Miscanthus rhizosphere microbial communities from Kellogg Biological Station, Michigan, USA - KBS M4-4 metaG | ecosystem: Host-associated > Plants > Roots > Rhizosphere > Soil | place...
CGGAACGAGCGCGGACGCCATTTACGTGCAAGAACCTGATAACTCATCGAAAACCGTCGCAACTGGGAAGCGGAAGCCGGTAATGCTAGCGGAGCAAGGGGGAAATTGCATCCGGCACGCTCGTCTAATCTGACTAAGCTCTCCTGACTGGCCCCACAAAGGCCTGAACCCGGAGAACCTATGCGCGTAGTCCTGGGCGCTTTATGGATGATTTCCCTCGTCAGCCTCGCGGCCCCGGCGCCGCTGCGCTTCTCGGTTTCCGACAGCTGGGCGATGCCCATGGCGCACGTGGAGAACGACCAACCCACCCAGGGCATCCTGTATGACCTGATGCTCAGCCTGGCCACCCAGGTCGGGCGCCCGGCCGAGTTCCACGTGCTGGCCCGGGCGCGCATCGCAGGCGCCATGGAACACGGCGACATCGATGTGCGCTGTTATGTCGCCCAGGCCTGGGTCGACAACCTGTCGGGCGACTACACCTGGAGCGTGCCATTGATGGTGCAGCGCAATGTGCTGGTGAGCCGCCACGCCACGCCGCCGGTGGTGCAGGTCGCCCAGCTGGCGCCGCAGTCGATCGGCACCGTGCTCAACTACCGCTATGCCGCCCTCGCCCCGCTGTTCGCCAGCGGCCAGCTGACCCGCGACGATTCGCGCAGCGAAGACCTGGTGCTGCACAAGCTGGTGGCCGGGCGCTTCACCTACGCGGTGATCAATGAGTGGATCCTGGACCGCTTCAACCTGGGCCTGGCGCCCGGGCATCGCTTGCACAAGGTCGCGGTCATCGACGAGCAAAGCCTGGGCTGCATCGTGCGCAACGACCCCGGCGTGCCGGTGCAGCGCATCCTGCGCACACTGTTGCGCATGAAGCTGTCGGGCGAGATCGACGACATCATTCAACTCTATACCGGGGAAAATCCGCCGGCCCTGCCGACTCCTGACAAAAACTGACAGTCCGGGCTTTTAGACTGGCTCCCGCTAACCGCCCACTCTCAGGAGCTTGAATGAACACCATCGCCCATTACTTCCTGCTGTACGTCGACAGCCCGGCCACCAGCGCCAACTTCTACAGCCGCCTGCTGGACAAGCCACCGGTCGAGCTGAACCCGACCTTTGCTCTGTTCATTCTCGACAATGGCGTAAAACTCGGGCTGTGGTCGCGGCACACGGTCGAACCGGCGGCCCAGCTCACGGGCGGCGGTGGTGAGGTGGGCTTCTCCCTGGCCGACAAGGCCGCCATCGATGCCCTGCACGACCTGTGGGTGGAGCGCGGCGCAACCATTATTCAATCACCGACCACCCTGGACTTCGGCTACACCTTTGTCGCCCAGGACCTCGATGGCCACCGGCTGCGCGCGTTCTGCCTGAGCGATTGATCGCCAACGCCCTTCCAGACTGATGGCTGCCACGCTGGCCAGCACGATCACACCGCCGAGCACCACCTGCAAGGCGATGTGTTCACCCAACAGCGTCGCGGCCATCGTCATGGCCACGGGCGGGATCAGGTACATCGCCACCGAGGCGCGGCTGACCTCCACGTGCTTGAGTACATACCCCCAGGCCAGGTAGGCCAAGGCGCTGGGGAAAATACCGAGCACCAGCACCGCCAGGTTCTCCGGCAACGGCGCCTGCACCACGGCAGCCGACAAACCCGGCAGGTTCACGCAGAGCATCAGCGTGCCCGCCCACACCATGTAGCATGCCATGGTCAGCGGGCTGTAGCGGTGGGCGTAGTGCTTCTGGATGGCGAAGTACACACTCCACGAGAGCGCCGCCAGCAGTATCAGCAGGCCGCGCGGGTCGATATCACCCACGCCCTGATCGCCCCAGATCACCACCAGCACGCCAATCAGGCCGAGCAACACGCAGCTCCAGCGCCAGAGACTGACCCGTTCCTTCAAGCAGAAAAACGCAATCAACACACTGAACAGCGGTGCCGATTGCGCCAGCACGCTGGACGCCGCCGCAGTCACGAACTGCTGCCCGTAGTTGAGGCTGGTGTGATGCAGGAACACCCCGAAAAAACTCAATACCAGCAGCCACGGTACGTCCCGCAGACGCGGCCGACCGATGCCCATCAGCAGCGCCACACCGCCCATGAACACCGACGCGATCAGAAACCGCAGCAACGCCAGTTGGCCCGGGCTGTAGCTGTGCAAGCCCATGTGCACACCAATGGGTGAATACGCCCAACAGAGGATGACGCTGGCGATGACTAGCGTAAGCTTTACGGGTGACGGGGTATTCATCGAGGGCGTCCGGCAACAGGAAGGAATGCCGTCAGTCTTGGCCCGGGCAAGGTGCAGGACAATTAACCGTTTCTGACTTCTGAAATCACTGGAACTGAGCAATGGAACTGGCCCAACTGAAAATGGTGCGAGCCGTGGCGCAAACCGGCAGCGTGGCCCAGGCCGCCCTGCAACTGCACTGCGTGCCGTCCAACATCACCACGCGCATCAAGCAGCTGGAAAGCGAGTTGGGCACGCCGCTGTTTATCCGTGCCGGGCGCGGCTTGGCGATCAGTGCGGCCGGCGAGATCTTCCTGGATTATTGTGAGCGCATCCTGGCGCTGGTGGACGAATCCAAGCGTGCCGTCGACGCCAACGCCATTCCTCGTGGCACCCTGCGCATCGGCGCCGTCGAGTCCAGCGCCAGCGGCCGTTTGCCACCGCTGCTGGCGGAGTATCACCGGCGCTACCCCGACGTCACCCTCGAACTGGTGACCGGCGCCTGGGCGCAACTGCTGGACGACCTGCAACACCACCGCATCGACGTGGCGCTGGTAGCCTCCGGGGGCAAGCGCGCAAAGCTCGAACACAGCGTGGTCTACAGCGAACGCCTGGTGCTGATCGCCAGCGCATCCAGCGCTCCGATTCACAGCGCCGCCGACCTGGCCGAGCGCACCCTGCTGGTATGGCCACCCGGCTGCCCCTATCGCGCCGCGTTGGAAAATTGGGTCAAGCCCCACGACTTCAAACCGAGCATCGCCAGCTATGCCAGTTGGGGCACCATCATTGGTTGCGTGAGTGCAGGGATCGGCGTGGCGCTGGCGCCGGAAGGCATCCTGGCGCGCTACGAACAGGCCAACCAACTGGCGTCCTATCGATTCGAAGAACTCCAGGCCGTGGACAACCTGCTGTTCTGGCACAAGGAGACCCAACGGCACTTGGCACGGGACGCCTTTGCTGGGCTGTTGCGAGAGACTTTCGGCTAACCCGTAACAACTTGTTTCAGGTATCCTCCCGCGAAATTAATTCAAATTGTAAGGGACTACCATGAATTACTTCCGCCTGCTAATGGTGGCGGCCGCCTTGAGCCTGCCTGTCGCACCCGCTTTTGCTGCCACCCCGCCCGCCCCTGTCGAAGCCAGTGCCCCTGCCGAAACGGCCGAGCACTTTCTTGCGTCACTCAAGCAGAAGACCGGCACCATCACCCTGCCAAGCGGCATTGCCACCCTCAAGCTCAACGACAACTTCTACTACCTCGACCCGTCCGACACCGAACGCTTGCTGACCGATGGCTGGGGCAACCCGCCAGGCTTCAAGACCCTCGGCATGATCGTGCCCAAGGCCGTCAGCCCGCTGTCGGAACGCGGCTGGGGCGTGATCGTCAGTTACAAGAATGACGGGCACATTTCTGACGAAGATGCGGCAAAAATCGACTACGCCGACCTGCTCAAGTCGATGCAGGAAGAAGACGAGGCCGACAACAAGGAACGCCGTAAACAAGGCTACGCCGGCCTGCACTTGCTGGGCTGGGCCGAGCCGCCGCGCTACGACGACACCACCCACAAGATGTACTGGGCCCGTGAGCTGAAAGCCGACGACGCGCAACAGAACACTCTCAACTACAGCATCCGCGTCCTGGGCCGTGAGGGCGTCCTGGAACTCAACGCCGTCGCCGCCATGGCCGACCTGCCGACCATCAAGCAGGAACTGCCTCAAGTGCTGGCCTTCACCAACTTCACCGACGGCAACCTGTACACCGACTTCAACCCGAAAACCGACAAGCTGGCCGCTTATGGCCTGGCGGCCCTGGTCGCTGGCGGCATCGCTGCCAAGGCCGGGCTGTTCGCCAAGATCGGCATCTTCCTGCTGGCGGCGAAGAAGTTCCTGGTGATCGGCGTCGTGGCATTGCTTGCCTTCGTTCGCAAGCTGTTCAACCGCAACAAGGCCTGATCACAGGCACAAAAAAACGCCGCAATGTGCCAGGCACGCTGCGGCGTTTTTTTATGGGTTCAGTTCTTCGCGACGGGCGCCGCCAGCCGACGGTATTGATCCCCGCTGATCCAGCCGGTGAACGAACGGTCGTCCGCGTTGATGAACTCGACCTGGGCCCAGCCATCCTTGAACGCCAGCACGCCGACGACATCGTTCTTGACGATATAGGGGCGCTTGGCGGCTTTGACGCCAGGGGTCTTCAGCAGGTAAGCCTTGTCGGCAGACACCGTCACCAGGCCGATCCATTTCTTATTGGCGGTCTGGGTCAGCTCCAGGCCGGTGGCGATCTCGGGCATCAGCACATTGATGCAACCGGGGTGCTGGCGGCCCTGCTCCACGGTGAGGGTCACGCCGTCGGATGAAGCGGCGACCTTGCCGGGATAGGCCTGGTCGAGCCAAGTGGTCAGTGCTGCAGGCTTGCCTTGCAGGTAGAACGCACAACCACGGGTAACGCCCTCGCCCAGGGTTTCGGCGTAGTAACCTTCAACCTGATGGTCTGGCGTCACGGCCAGCATCAGCCCTTCGTACTTGCCCGAATGCAACGGGGCGCTGCCCGCGAACGCAGGCACTGCGGCACACAACGACAACACACCCATCGCCAGAAAACGGATCATCTTATTTCTTCCCTTCAAGTTTTTCGTAGGCTTGTTTCATCAGGACGTCGTAGTTGCCGTAGTCCTCGCCGTTATAGTTGTAGGCCATGCCCGTAAAGTCCTTGGACTTCATGGCCTTCATCAAGGCCGGGCTCTTGCTGCAAAAACCGAGGAATGCCTTTAGTTGGTTGCCGGCATTCACTTTTAATGCCGCCGCAAACTCAAACACGGTTTTGTAACCGCACGAGCCATAGTTGAAGCCCATGATCTGGAACATGCCCCACGACGCCGACTTCAACGCCGCTTCCTGGTCCAGGGCAAACGCGGTGGCCATGGTTTCCCAGGCCTTGACCTGATCCTTGTTATTGACCTGCCACTGCGGCCCGGCCTTTTTCTTGTAGGGGTACGACAACAGCGGGTGCGCCTGGTCGTAGATATGTTTGGTGTACTTGCGAAACAAGTGCCCTTCAAACGCGATCACCGGCAACTTGGCCGGGCCAAACCCCGAACGCCCACCGGACTCCACGGTGGCAAACGCCTTGACGATATTCACCGAGATGCCATTGCCCAACTGCGTGGCGGCGTTCTGAAAGTCGGCCTCGCTCAGGGTCATGCCGCCGTCGCACATGGGCTGCAGCATCAATTGCCGGTTGCGCCGCTCGGCCTCGATCATCGCGCGCATGCGGTCCAGGTACACATTGACCGTGGCCTGCACCGCGTCCCCTTGCTGGGTGGCGAACACGTTGAGAAAGCTTGGAATTCGCATCGTCGGAAACGCCTTCACCGGCACTTTCACCGCCTCTTCGATCAGGCTATTGAAGGTGCGACCGGTGGGGTCAATCACCCCGTCAGGGTGGGCGTACTTGAGATGACGGAACTGGTATTGGCTGATGCACTGCACCAACTGGCCGTCGCACTTGCCGTTTTCGGCCAAGGGAAATCCCAGCTTGGGAATGATCAAATTGAACAGATACTGGATGCACTGAACATCGGCTGGCAAGTTACGGGCCTTGCCGGGAGCGCCTACCGAGGCACTGATAAGACGGGGCAACCCTTCCAGGCTTTTCATCACAGACATCCTTGTTAGTTAAAGAAGTGATAGCACTTCAATATCAACTTTGCCCTTGTCATACTCTGAAACAAGTGGCTGGCGGAAACTAACAAGGTGGTTTGGGGTTGTCCAGAGTGAGTATTAAAACCTGTGAAAGAACCCTCACAGACAACGCGTTAAAAAGTATGGATTTTAATTAAGCGAGGCTTTCGCCCACTCGTTGCGCTACTGTCACGCTCGCAAGACGCACGCACCTGAAACCATTCAAGGATTGAAATGAAAGCTCCCCTCCTGATCTTGGCGGTTCTGGCCCTGTTGTCCGGCTGCGCGTCCTCCCCCACGCCAGACTTCTCTCGCCCTGCTATCACCGAAACCAAATCGGTGGTGTTTGCGGGCAAGACGTTCGTGCTGAAATTCCAGAAAGATGGCCTGTGGGAATATTTCCCGGAGAACGAAAGCGTCGATGCCTGGACTGAAATGCTCGACTTCACCGTCGTCTCGCGCGGTCTGAGCTGGCAGGAACCCCTCGACCTGGGCAAACGCACGGTCCAGCTTCACCAGCTGGAAAACCCGAACATGCCGGCGATCCTGACCACAGACAACCGCACCGGGATCCTGTACCTGATGCTGTTTTACCCCAAGTCACTCCGTAAGGACGGGGACTTTTCCGAGATCAGCTTCTTCAAGTACTACCGCGACAGCGTCACGGGCCAGATCATCATCTTTCACTTCGCCAGGAATATTCCCACGCCGGCTAACCCGGTGGAGAGCACGCAAGAGATGGGCGCGGAGCTGGTGCCGACGTTCAAGGCTTTTCCGTTGTATCGGCAGTAATGCCGTTTCGCGGGCAGCAAAAAATTATTCGCAGGCAGTCATTGCCAGCAAAACATCGATAAAAAATAGGAATTTGGTGGGTGTTGCCGGAAGAGCGTTATGGAGGCAACCCCACCAGCCACACCCCGGCACACAATGTTCCCGCTGTGGCTGCTGCCTTCCGGCTCTGACCAGGTTCACGGGTAATCGTTGCGGGGGGACCGATGGGGTCACCATAACGACGCCTGCCTCTCGGCAAGCCGCGCCATTGTACCGATCTCATCGGAAGTTACAACCGTTCGCGGCGGATTAAAAATATTCGATGGTTCAAGCACTTGTGGCCGGCTCCTACAAAAGAACCGCCTCGTCTGCCCGGCCGCCTTCTTCCTGGATCACCAGGTGGATGAAGTGCAACTTGGCGATCACCGGCGGCGGCAGCACGAAGGGATAGAAATCCGGCTGGCCCATGCTGCGGGACAGTTCGTTGAGCATGCCGGCGAGTTCGATCCAGGCGTTGACGAACGACAGGAACGCTACGCCGCCTGGGTGTTCGGGGTCGTAGAGGGTGGTAAGAGGGAACGGCTGGTAGTCCAGGTCCATCTCGCGGGCGCTCATGCCGAAGCCCAGGGCGGTGTCGACGGCGTCCATCATGTGCAGGTAGTGGGCCCAGGTCTCGGCCCAGTCTTCCCACGGGTGCATGGTGGCGTAGGCGCTGACGCAGGTTTGTTGCCAGTCGGGGCGCGGGCCGTTTTGGTAGTGACGGTCCAGTGCATCGGCGTAGCTGGCGCGTTCGTCGCCGAACAAGGTGCGAAACGGTTCGATCCAATGGGTGTTGGCGATCAGGCGATCCCAGTAGTAATGCCCGACCTCATGGCGAAAATGCCCGAGCAAGGTGCGGTAGGGTTCGCGCATTTGCACGCGGACTTTTTCCCGGTGGGCGTCGTCGGCTTCCTTGATATCCAGGGTGATCAGGCCATTGGCATGGCCGGTCATCGGCGCATTGCCTTCCAGGTCGATGCCGACGAAGTCGAAGGCCAGGCCATTGTCTTCATCGATGCTCTTGGGCACCACCTGCAACCCCAGGCTGATCAACTGCGCCACCAGCCGGCGCTTGGCGGTTTCGACCTTGCGCCAGCGTTCGGGGTTTTCCGGGACCGACAGGTCGGGGATGGTGCGATTGAGGCTGCAGGCCACACACAACGGCGCCGTGCTATGGGCAGGAATCAGCCAGTTGCACGCGGCGGGTGTGTCGAGATTGGCGCAACGGCGAAAGGCACCGGCGTCTAGGTTATCGTCTTGCAACCAAGTGCCAGCAACGGGACCGGGCTGCAAGGACGCCAGCCGGCTCTGTTGCGGCTGATAACCCAGCAACGCCTGGCAGGCCAGGCATTGGCTGTTGCGAAAGAACAGCGACTGGCCGCACCGGCATTGCCACACCTTGCTGTTGCGCGAGGACCCGGCCACGAACGGTGCAGCGATACGCGAACTGAGTTGCTCGAAGTAACGGAACATGGCGATCTCTCCCTGGAAGACAGAGACTAGATCAATTCCCTTCGAAGATCGTTCCGAAAATAACGCAATACCACTTTAGGAGCCCGGCTTGCCGGCGATGGCGTTTTCAAAATCGCTATCGCCGGCAAGCCGGGCTCCTACAGGGTTAGTCGACGGTGATGTTGTGCTTGGCGAGGAAAGCGACGAAGGCTTCTTCGTCCAGCACCTTCAGGCCCAGCTCGCTGGCCTTGGCCAACTTGGAGCCCGCACCCGGCCCGGCGACCACGCAGTGGGTTTTCGCCGACACGGAGCCGGCCACCTTGGCCCCCAGGCTTTCCAGCTTGTCCTTGGCCACGTCACGGCTCATCCGCTCCAGGGAGCCGGTGAGCACCCAGGTATGCCCTGCTTCGGGCAAGCCTTCGACGACTTTTTTCTCGCTCTGCCAATGCATGCCGAAGTCGCGGAGCTGCTGTTCGATGGCCAGGGCGCGGTTGGCGTTGTCGGGGTTATCGAAGAAGTCACGCACGGCCTTGGCCTGCTTCTCGGGCAGCGCCTGACGCATGTCGAGCCAATCGGCCTTGATCACACCTTCGAGGCTGCCGAATTTGTCCGCCAGCTTCTGCGCCGCCCCCGGGCCAACGCTCGGCACGTGCAGCTTGTCGAGCAACCCGCCCAAGGTGGTACTGGCGGCGAACTCGGCGCTCAAGTCGCCCTGATCCTGCAACTGCAGGCCGCACTCTTCAGGCGACAGCAATGCACCGATCACTTCCTGGTTATGGCTGTCTTCAAAGAAGCTGTGAATCTCATGCGCCACTTCAAGGCCCACGTCAGGCAAGTACGTCAGCACTTCCGGCAAGGCCTTCTGCACGCGCTCCAGAGACGCCAGGGAGCGCGCCAGCACCTTGGCGGTCTCCTCGCCCACATCGGGAATACCCAAGGCGTAGATAAAGCGCGCCAGGGTCGGCGTCTTGCTGTTTTCGATGGCCGTGATCAGCTTCTTGCTGGAGATATCGGCAAAGCCTTCCAGGTCGATGATCTGTTCGTACTTGAGTTTGTAGAGATCAGCCGGCGAGCCAATCAGCTTCTCGTCTACCAATTGCTCGATGGTCTTGTCGCCCAGGCCGTCGATGTCCATGGCGCGGCGCGAGACAAAGTGAATGATCGCCTGCTTGAGCTGTGCCCCACACGCCAGGCGCCCGACGCAGCGGTACACCGCGCCTTCGCTGACGGTTTCCTTGCCCTTGCTGCGCTTGACCAGTTGGGTGCGCTCAACATGGGAACCGCACACCGGGCAGCTCTCGGGAATAGGCACCGCGCGGGCGTTTTCCGGACGGCGCTCAAGCACCACGGAGACGACTTGCGGGATCACATCACCGGCACGGCGGATGATCACGGTATCGCCAATCATCACGCCCAGGCGCGCCACTTCGTCCATGTTGTGCAAGGTGGCATTGGACACGGTGACACCTGCGACCTTGACCGGCTTGAGACGCGCCACCGGGGTGACGGCGCCCGTGCGGCCGACCTGGAATTCAACGTCGAGCAGCTCGGTCAGCTCTTCCATGGCCGGGAATTTATGGGCGATGGCCCAACGCGGTTCGCGGGCGCGGAAGCCCAGTTCACGCTGGGAAGCAATGCTGTTGACCTTGAACACCACGCCGTCGATCTCGTATGGCAGGCTGTTACGCCGCTCGCCGATATCGCGGTAGTACTCGAGGCAATCCTGGATGCCCTTGGCCAGCTTCAGCTCGTGGCTGATGGGCATGCCCCACTTCTGCAGCTGTTGCAGGTTGCCGATGTGGGTGTCGCTGATATCGGTGGTCACGCCATAGCAGCAGAACTCAAGCGGCCGACTGGCGGTGATCTTCGAATCCAGCTGACGCAGGCTTCCCGCAGCGGCGTTGCGCGGATTGGCGAAAGTCTTGCCGCCGACTTCCAGTTGCGAAGCATTGAGCCGCTCGAACCCGGCCTTGGACATGAACACTTCGCCACGCACTTCCAGGGTCGCAGGCCAGCCGCTGCCGTGCAGTTTCAACGGAATATTGCGCACGGTGCGCACGTTGACGCTGATGTCTTCGCCGGTGGTGCCGTCGCCCCGGGTGGCGCCGCGTACCAGCTCGCCGTCCTGGTACAACAGGCTGACCGCCAGGCCGTCCAGTTTCGGTTCGCAGCTGTATTCCACCGCCGCGCCGCCGCCGAACAGGTCGCCCACCGGCAGGTCGAGACCTTCGGTGACCCGGCGATCGAATTCCAGCATAGTGGTTTCATCGAATGCGTTGCCAAGGCTGAGCATGGGGATCTCATGCTTGACCTGGGTGAACGCCGACAGCGCCGCACTGCCCACCCGCTGCGTCGGCGAATCCCGCGTGACCAGCTCCGGGTGCTCGGCCTCCAGGGCCTTGAGCTCGTGGAACAGCCGGTCGTACTCGGCGTCCGGGATGCTCGGCTCGTCGAGGACGTGGTAGCGGTAGTTGTGCTGATCCAGTTCAGCGCGCAGTTCGAGGATGCGGGTGTGGGCGGCGGTCATGGGTGTTCTCTCATAAAGCAAAAGAGCAGCCGAAGCTGCTCAATATGTTAGTGCACGGATTCTACAGACAACGCTTAAGATCGAACCTCAGCGTTTCTGTGTCAGGGCGCGACGCTCGAACTCGACGATGCGCTGACGGTAGTGTTCGATGGTCTGGGCGGTCAGGACGCTGCGTTGGTCGTCCTTGAGTTCGCCATTGAGTTCCTGGGACAGCTTGCGGGCTGCCGCCACCATCACGTCGAACGCTTGTTTCGGGTGACGCGGGCCTGGCAAACCGAGGAAGAAGCTCACGGCCGGGGTGCTGAACAGGTCGATGTCGTCCAGATCGAACGTGCCCGGCTTGACCGCGTTGGCCATGGAGAACAGCACCTCGCCGTTACCCGCCATGCTTTCGTGACGGTGGAAGATGTCCATCTCGCCAAAACGCAGGCCGCTTTCCAGGATGTTCTGCAACAGTGCCGGGCCCTTGAAGCCGGCGGCGTCGCGGCAGATCACGCTGATCACCAGCACTTCTTCAGCGGCCGGCTGGTCGTTCACCGACTGGCGCGGCGCGGTGCTCTTGCCAATGTTCTCGTCCGGGAAATCATCGTCGCGGCTGCTGAAGCTCGGGCCTTCATCGACGTCGAGGTTCAGGTCGCCCTGATGCGGCTCGGCGACCGGCGCACTGTTGCGCTTGCCACGCTTGGAGGACGGCTCACGGGCTTCTCGCAGCGGCGCGCTCATCGACGGCAGGTCGTGCTCGTCCAGTTGCGGTTCTTTATGGGTATCCAGCACACGGGGCGGCCCCAGCAGCTCGGCGCTGCCGTCGTCGTCCGGCAGGTTGGACAGGTTTCGGTCCAGGCGGAACTTGAGCTTGCCCTTGCCGCCACGCATCCGGCGCCAGCCATCAAAAAGAATACCGGCAATGACAATAATGCCGATGACGATCAGCCACTCGCGCAGACCGATTTCCATGTAATCCCGTGCCTCTAATAAAAAATGCTGAAAAATAAG
>Ga0105244_10003267_pt1 | contig 11685 bp, 9 predicted proteins | sample KBSM44metaG_FD_80423 | JGI IMG/M metagenome (GOLD analysis project Ga0105244, IMG submission 80423) | Miscanthus rhizosphere microbial communities from Kellogg Biological Station, Michigan, USA - KBS M4-4 metaG | ecosystem: Host-associated > Plants > Roots > Rhizosphere > Soil | place: Michigan...
AGCGGTGGCAACTGACCACATGGCGGTCGGCGACCTGTTCCGTGGCCGGTTGCATCTGGGTGCAGGAGGCCTGGGCATGCGGACAACGCGCGGCAAAAGCGCAGCCCGGTGGCAGGCAGGCGAGATCCGGCGGCGAGCCGGGAATGCAGTACAGCGCATCGCCTTTTTTCAGCCCCTCTTTCGGGCGACTGCCGAGTAACACGCGGGTATAAGGGTGCCGTGGACGGGAGAGAATGTCCGCCATCGGGGCTTCTTCGACGATTCGTCCGGCGTACATGACGGCCACCCGATCGGCAATTTCTACCGCCGCACCCATGTCATGGGTCACAAAGATTATCGACAAATCACGCAGTTTTTGCTGTTCACGCAGCAGGATCAAAATTTGAATTTGTACCGTGGCATCAAGCGCGGTGGTGGGTTCATCTGCCAGCAACAACCGGGGGTTACAGGAGAGAGCCAACGCTATCATTGCCCGCTGGCGCATGCCCCCCGACATCTCATGTGGGTAAGCGTCCAGCCGCCGTTCGGGGCTGGGAATGCGTACCTGGCGCAAAGCCTCAAGCGCACGCGCTTTGGCATCGCTCCGCGATAGTCCTTCATGACGACGCAGCCCCTCAATGATCTGTTGCCCGACGGTGTACACCGGGTCGAAGGCCAGCAACGGTTCCTGAAAAATCATCGCGCAGGTCTTCCCGCGGAAATGCCGCAGTTGCTGCGAATTCATGTTCAGTACCGCGTCATCACCCACCGTAATGGTACCGCTCAGAACGCTACTTTTTGGCGGATGCAGGCGCATCAGCGCCCGCAGCGTGACGCTTTTGCCGGAACCCGATTCACCAATCAGCGCCATCACTTCCCCTTTGCGTACGTCGAATGAGACACCGTTCACCGCATTGATGGTCTGACCGTCACGGCGAAACTCCACCTGCAAATCGCGGACATGGACATAGGCTTCATGCGACATGGCTGACCTCCTGCAACGAAATGGCCTGGTGGTATACCGAATCCGGCTGCGCCATCAGGCAGGCGCTCTGGTGCCCTTCGCCAACATATTGCAGCGCGGGTTTAACTTCAGAACACACGGCTTTGGCATGCGGGCAGCGGGTATGAAAACGGCAGCCTGCGGGTGGTGAAATGGGGCTTGGCGGATCGCCGGAGAGCGGAGACACCAGGGTGCGGTTTGCCGGGTCCATGGACGGCATGGAACTGAGCAACGCGCGGGTATAGGGGTGCGCAGAGGCGGTAAATAAGGCCTCAGAAGGGCCTATCTCCACCACTTCACCGAGATACATCACCAGAATGCGATCTGACAGCCAGCGCACCACGTGCAGATCGTGGCTGATAAACACGTAGGTGAGATTCAGCGTGCGTTTCAGCTCCTGCAACAGTTGCAGCACCTGGGCTTCGACCGATTTATCGAGCGCAGAAACGGCTTCATCAAGGATCACCATTCTTGGCTTCATGGCCAGGGCACGGGCAATGTTAACGCGCTGGCGCTGACCGCCGGATAGCGCATGCGGGTAGCGATGGGCAAAACGGGCCGGATCAAGCCCAACGTGCGCCAGTAAATATCGCGCATATTCATTGGCTTCATTGCGGCTAATGCCGTGCACCTGCTGGCCGAATGCAATGCTCTCTTCCATCGTCAGGCGTGGGTTTAACGACGCGTAGCTATCCTGAAACACCATTTGCACCTGGCGACGATAGGCTTTCAGCGGCAGGCGCGATGAGCCAACGGCTTCACCGTCAAATACCAGTTCGCCGCTGTCTTGCGCTAACAGCTGCATCAGCACGCGCGCGGTGGTGGATTTACCGCAACCGGATTCGCCCACCACGCCAAGCGTTTCCCCTTTATGCACTTCAAAGCTGACGTTATCTACCGCCTGTACCACTTCGTTACCTTTACGCGCCCCGAGGTGGAAATGCTTCACCAGTTGATTCACCCGCAGCAGAGGCTGCGCCGGGCCGCCGATATCGACATTGATAAAAGGTTGCATGCTGTTACTCCTTTATCGCCATGGCGGCCCGCAGGCGATCCGCCAGAATGTTGAATGAGATGGAGGTGATAAAAATCATCATCCCCGGCAGCGCCGCCACCCACGGCTGGATGTAGATTGCGGTACGTAAGGTATTGAGCATCAGCCCCCACTCCGGTTCTGGCGGGCGAACCCCCAGGCCAAGAAATGACAGACCCGAGGCGAGGATCATGCAGACCGAAATCAGCCCGGTAGAAAAAACGAAAATCGGCCCCAGTACATTGCCCAGCACCTGGACGCGGATAATGGTGAATGCGCTGGCGCCGGTGGCGCGGGCGGCATCGATATAATCCATATGGCGTACTTGTGCGGTTACGCTTTCGGCAATGCGCGCCACCTGCGGAACAAAGACCAGCGTCAACGAAAGCAGCGCGTTACCAATGCCCGCCCCCATCGCGCCGGAGAGCGCAATCGCCAGCAGCACGGAGGGAAAGGCATAGAAAATATCGACGGTGCGCATAATCAGGGTATTGGTTCTGCCCCCGGCGTAGCCCGCGACAATGCCAATCGCGCCGCCAATAAAAAAGGCAAACACCACCGGCACAATGCCCATAAACAGCGATAACCGGGTACCCAGGATCAAGCGGGAAAGCATATCGCGCCCCAGCTCATCGGAGCCAAGTGGAAAGCCCTCGGTGCCAATGGGTTTCAGGCGCAGGAACATGGAGGTCTGATAAGGGTCTTTGGCAATCAACCACGGGCCAAACAGCGCCAGCATCAGCAGCAGTAAAATAATGACACCGACCACTACGCCGCCGGGGTCACGCACCAGTCGTGCACCCACGCCGCGCCAGTAGCCCTGTGAAGCCGATGCTACAGGTGCTGCGACGGGGATTTTTGGGGTTACGCTATCCACCATGGTTAGCTCCTCTTAATACGCGGATCGAGAGAGGTTTGCAGCACATCCACCAGCAGATTGAGCAGCACAAAAAACAGCGCCAGTACCCAAATCGTGCCCTGTAACAACGGCAGATCGCGCTGAAAAATAGCGGTATTGAGCAACAATCCGGTCCCTGGCCACGAGAAGACGGTCTCCACCAGAATGGAGCCGCCCATCAGGTAGCCGACCTGCAATCCCATGACGGCCAGCGCGGTAGGAGCGGCGTTTTTCACCACATGGATGAAAATGCGCGACTCGTTCAGCCCACGGGCGCGCAGACCGACAATAAATTCCTGGCTAAGAATGTCGGCAACCTGCGAACGCACGGTACGGGCGATAATGCCGGTGGGGATGACCGACAGCGTAATCGCCGGCAGCAGCATGAATTGCAGGTGAGCCCAGTCCCACTGCCAGCCCGTTTCGCCAATGGGCCCACCGCCGGTGGCAGGCAACAGCGCAAACTTCACGCTGAAGACAATCACCAGCAGCATCCCGAGCCAGTAGTGCGGCACGCTCACGCCAAACACCGATAACAGCGAGGCCAGACGGTCGATTACGCTGTTGCGAAAATAGCCCGCGACAAAACCGAACAGGCTGCCGAGGACAAATCCCATCACCGTCGCCAGCAGCGCCAGGCGTAAGGAGTAGCTCACTGCACTCATCACTTCGCTAATCACCGGCCGCCCTGTGGCAACCGACATGCCTAAATCACCGTGCAGAGCGCGCCACAGCCAGTGCATAAACTGGACGGGCAGGGGTTTATCAAAGCCGTAGGCTTGCATAAGCGTCTGGCGCATGGCTTCAGAGGCATCCGGTGGCATGACGGACACCAGCGGATCGCCCGGTGCAATCTGTACCAACAAGAAACAGATCACCGCGACTCCCAGCATGGTCGGGATCGCCAGCAAAATGCGGTAAAAGAGTGTGCTGATCATGGCCTCTCCTTTTCGATTACTCTTTTTTACTCACCAGACTTAGGTCGATAAACCAGCTCTGCGGCTGCACTACACCCGTTACCGCCGGAGAAATGGCGCGAGGGCCGACATCGTGGGCGACAAACAGGAACGGCGCCTGATCCACCAGCGCGGCATGCAGCTCACCGGCGGCTTTATCCATCTCTGCGGGGGTAAAGGCGTGCTTAACGGCAGAAGCCAGTTTTTCGGTTTCCGGCGTGGTGAAGTAACCCCAGTTGGTGGCGGTCGGCGGGAAGGCTTTTTCGGTGGCAAAGCGGATTATGCCAAAGTAGGGATCGGTCACCGCCGCGCTCACGTTGATGGCATTTACCCCCTGTGCAGAAGGATCTTTTGCCCCCAGGCGCCAGCCGGTAAACAGCGTGTTCCACTCATTCACTTTGATGTCGACGTTAAAGAAGCAGCTCTTTAAGCTCTGCTGGATATATTCATTCATGGGCAGCGGCTGCATTTGACCTGAGCCGGAAGCCGACGTCGCCACGGTCACGTGCAGAGGTTTACTCTCGCTGTAGCCGGCCTCGCTCATCAGTTTTCGCGCGCTGTCGGGATCGTATTTGATCTGGAACGTCGGCTTACCGCGCCACGGATTTCCCTCTTCATAGACGCCGGTGGCTTCAGCCATGTAACCGCCAAGGTAGCTTTTGAGCTCGCTGCGGTTCAGGCACAGGTTGGCGGCTTTACGCACGCGAATATCGCGCCACGGTGAGCCTTCAAGAAACGAGAACTGCCACGGCCAGAGGTGCGGCTGGGTGTTGGCGTAAATTTTAAAGCCCTGGGCTTTGATCTGATCAACGGCATCCGGTGCGGGCGCTTCTATCCAGTCGACCTGTTTTGACAACAGCGCTGCGGTGCGGGCATTGGCTTCCGGCAGCGGGATCAGCACCACTTTATCGACGCGCGGAATGCGCTCTTTATTCCAGTAGTCAGGATTTTTCGCGAGGATGAGCTGCTGACGCGGCGTCAGTTTTTCCAGCTTGAAGGGGCCACTGCCCACCGCCTGCGAGGCAAAGGTGGTCCAGGCCTGCTTGCTGCGCGCCGCCGTGTCGCCCGCCGAAGTGGGTACCGCATCGAAGATTTTCTGCCAGGCCGTAGGCGAGACAATAAACAGGTTGGTGATGTTATACGGCAGCAGCGCATCCGGTTCGGAGGTGGTCAATACCACCGTGTGGTCATCAATTTTTTCTGCGCCGGTCAGCGTCGGCATACGCGATAAGGTGTTACCGATTTGCCCTGGCGCATACTGCGGGGAGGCTTTATCGAGGACTTTGCCGACGTTCCAGACAATGGCGTCGGCATTCACCGGCGTGCCATCATGAAATTTGACGCCAGGGCGCAACGTAAAGATCCAGCGGCTTTGGTTTTGTGGGTCAACGTGCCACTCGGTTGCCAGCCCCGGTACCAGGCCACTGGGTTTCTCTCCCTGCGACAGGTCCCACTCCACCAACGCATCATATAAAGGAATACCGGTAAAGCGGTTGCCTTCATAGCCCTGGTCCGGCTGACCCAGCGTTAACGGGATATCCGCGGCCGTCATCGCAATACGTAATGTTGAGGCCTGTACCTGTAATGTGCCCGCTAATGCCAGTGTGCCAATGGCTGCCGCCACACGGTGTTTACGCCAGAAAGGTTGATTAAGCATCGCGTTGTCCCTGTTAAATAAATGAGACTTTTAACAGGCAAGATACATACCAGTTGGTCAAATAAGAATTTATGTCATTCAGGGCGGGGGAGTATCAGAAGCAGTTATTACTGATGGCCTGACAGCGTTATTCAAATAACTCTTTTTTATACCTCAACCTTATTACGCACTGGTAACGGGAATTATGTTGCAAAAATGCACCATTAAATCGTCCGGTTTTTTATTTCTGTACGATATTATTTCGATGTTATGCTTTTTATTAAATCTTTTCATAAAGATAGGGATATTATTAGCCGTTATATTTTTATTCGGGCAGGTTGCTGGCTGTCTATAGCGCGCTCTCAATGCAGTGACAGAGCGGGCTCCCTTCGCGTCTCGTTAGCACTCATTCAGGCATTAATTTATCGTCGAATCCCACTTCGTGTACTACGTTCAGTACTGTATCTGAAACCTGGAGAGCGGATGAAACCTGTAATTCTTGCACTCTTAACGAGCCTGATATTGACCGGGTGCGGAGCGAATAATACGCCCCCTCAAACGCCTGTTCCCGGTGAACACACCTCCTCACAACTGCGTACGCTTGAAACCGGTGCGCAAATCATTCAGTCCCGTCCGCCGGTGGAGGCGATAAGCGCCTATCTTGATGGCTTCCATTTTTATAGCGGTGACAAAAATGGTCAGATGGAAGCCCATCACTATGTCACGGTGCTGAATGAAGATGTGATGCAGGCGGTGATTTATGACGGCAACACCAAAGATGCCCGTTTGATGGGCGTCGAATACATCATCAGCGAACGCCTGTTTAAAACGCTGCCGCCAGAAGAGAAAAAACTCTGGCATAGCCATCAGTATGAAGTGAAGTCCGGGAGCCTGGTCGCCCCCGGCTTACCGGCAGTGGCCGATAAAGCGCTGATGAGCAAGATTGTGAACACCTACGGAAAAACCTGGCACACCTGGCATACCGATCGCGATAAAACGTTACCGCTAGGCATTCCGGCACTGATGATGGGATTCACCGCAGAGGGGCAGCTTGACCCTCAGTTGCTGGCAGACAGAGACAAACGACTGGACGTCAATACCGAGGCTATCAAGCGTGAGCGTGCCGATATTGTGGCGCATCCGGTTGTTGACGGGGCGAATGCATGGCAACGCGGCGACGTCATTCAGCTAAAAAGGGGGCAGGGTGCGGGGGAACATGCGCACGGTGATACCCAACATTTTGGTCAGGCTGAACAAACCCGGCGGGCCAATTCGGAGGCGAAATGATGAAGGTTCACCACCTTAACTGCGGCTGTATGTGTCCCGTTGGCGGCGCTTTATACGATGGCTTCAGCAAGGGTTTACACGCGCATCTGGTGTGCCATTGTCTGCTCATTGAAACAGACCGTGATGGGCTGGTGCTGGTGGATACGGGCTTCGGGCGGGACGACATACGCCGCCCAGGTCAGCGTCTGTCTGGCTTTTTTCGCGCGCTGAATAACATCCAACGACGGGAAGAGTTGACCGCCCGTTCACGCATAGAAGCACTGGGATTTCATGCCGAAGACGTTCGGCATATTATTTTGACACACCTTGATTTTGACCATGCAGGTGGGCTTACCGATTTCCCCCATGCCCGAATTCATCTACTGCAAACTGAGATAGATACCGCTCAGCAGCGGCATAGCTGGCTGGCGCGTGAACGCTATCGTCCCGGTCAGTGGAGCGGCATCTCTGGCTGGACAGGCTATCAGCCACGGGGTGAAACATGGTATGGCTTTGAGGCGGTGACGGCCTTGCAAGGGCTTTTGCCCGAGATTCTGCTTGTGCCGCTCGCAGGGCACACGCTGGGGCATGCTGGTATCGCGATAAAACAGCCGCAGGGCTGGCTGTTGCACGGCGGAGATGCCTGGTTTTATCGCGGTGAAATGCAGGGGCAGAAACCGCACTGTACGCCGGGACTGCGCTTTTATCAGTGGATGATGGCCATGGATAATGGTGCGAGACGGCATAATCAACAGCGACTGAGGGAGCTTGTCTCTCGTCATGGCGATGAAATCACCCTCTTTTGCAGCCATGATGCGTTGGAGTTACGCGCGCTGGCTACACAAAACGATAACCCATAATCTCTGGCCGAAGGTCGCAGGCCTGGCTGGCTGCGACCTTCAGTACCAAAAACGCGCCCGCCAATAAAGCAACGGCGTCTTTTCTCACATTGGCTGTCTGTTACCGCCCGGAATTTCAGCGACGGTTATTGCCCACCGGCGGTCTTTTTGCAGCTTTCCAGCCAGCCTGCGGTATCTATCTTTCCGTTTTCCAGGTACTTCTGTTGATTCTGCCAATGCGCTGCCAGGAAGGGCTTCAACCCCGTGAGCCGCTTATTGATGGTGAGCATTTGTTCAAATACAGAGACTTCATGCTTGAGACTGTCCGCACCGTACAAGGTCGCAGAGTCGACCAGACTGCTGGCGTAATAGCCCGTAAGCTGTTGAAGTCTGTCTGATTGCTCTCCCAGCTTGCTTTTACGGTTAGCACAGTTGGTGTCGCTGGCATCTTTGTCTTTACAGAGCAGTTCGTAGTTATGATTCAGGAAATCAAGGAAGCGACCATCATCCTGCAGCTTGGTGCACAGGAACGAACCTAAATTAAGGCTGGCGCGAATCGACTGAGCACGCTCTTCTTGCTGCTTCTGGTTGCTGGCGCGAAGTTGGTTTTCGAGATCTTTTAGCTTCTGTTTGAGTGCCGCATCGTCGACCCCGGATGCAAGACTCCCCAGCGCTTTGGCCGTGTCTTTACCTTCGTCTTTCGTTTTCTCGCCGCTTTGATTTTCAGCACCCAGGGTTTCCCAACTTTTTTCGAGTTGTTTCACTTTATCGGTAGAGGTGATGGTGGGGGCGACCAGCACCAGACGCAGGCCGGTGGTTTTACTGGTCGAGGGGGTGGCGTTGTCGTAGTAATTAACTTCTTTACGGGTCGCGCTGCGAATATCGCCAGGGTTTGACTGGAAGCTACCGCCACGCACCACGAACCCTCCGGCCTGGCCATGGAGACGGTTCAGCTTGTTGAGATAAAACGGTGTAAACATCATCTCTGAGACATTACCCAGCATGTCATACAAGCCCAACGGGTTGGGGTGCAATCGCCCGATGAGCTGGACTTTACCGTTAGAGGATTGCGCGCCAGAAAACCATTCATAGTTTTTCATATCATCCATCGGATAATGGGCATCGCGGAATTCAGCACTATTCACTTTGAGACCACCGCGGGCCGCAAACTCCCATTCAACTTCCGTCGGCAGCCGCAGGAATCCAGGCTTTCCATCCTCCTGAGGCAGCTTATCGAGGGCGTTAGTACGTAGCCACTGATTATATTTATCGGCAGCAGTAATGGCATCAAACCAGCTCATGCTGGTAGCCGGCATACTGAGCATTCGCGATGGAGTCGGGCAGGTTCCTTCCATCAGGGCTTTATATTGCAGAGCCGTAAGCTCGTACTTGGCCATCAGGTAATAACGACCTTTGCTTTTTTTGGTCTCACTAAAGCTACCGGCAATGAAGGTCGGGTAACTGTGTTCGACAACGCCCCAGTCTCCTCCATCCTGCCCTAGCGTGATGGGAAGGTCGTCCAGCGGACCTGACACGGGGATCTCAACGCGACGAAACGCCATTGAACCTTCGCACGGCATTGGCAAAACGATATCTTCATCATCAGGATTGGGGTTCCAGGTATTGGTAGCCCAGGGCTCCGCCAGCGCTGAAGACATAGGGGTAAGCAGGCCGAGCACTAAAGCGTACCGCAGTGAAGAAAGGGTCAAGGTCACAAACACTCTCCGCAAATCACGTGATTAAAATAAGGGAACAAGGTCATACCTCACGCAGGCTCTGCGCAGGTTCAATATTGATGGCGCGCCGGGCACCGATACTTGCAACCAGCAGTGCAACGAGCAGCGTCAACGCCATGGCGAAGAGGCTGTGCTGTAACGTTATTTTGCAAAGCATCTGATCGGTTGCCTGGCTGCCCGCCAGCGCACGGTTAAAGATCTGGCTGGCAAGCAAATAAATGCCATAACCCCCCACATAGGCCAGCAGGCTGAGCAGGCAGCCTTGCAAAATGACATACAGCCCGACCGCCGGACCGGTAAAGCCCAACAATCTCAACACGGCAATATGTTTACGTTTACGATCGACGTTGGCGATAAAGGAGCCAATAAGCGAAGCAACACACCCGATAAGCGCGGTTGCGGCGATAGTATTGAAAATCACCCCCAGCACGCGGTTAATGCTTTTCACATTTTCAATATCAGCCAGCCGGCTGGTGGTTTCAATGCGTTGCGCGCGCAGAACGCGCTCAAGGCTGGCAACCTGATTGATATCGCTGGCATACAGGCGCGCGCGCGCATAGAGGGGCGGTTTGTCGTTAAGCTGACTGCCGCTGCTGTTACCAAGCTCGCTCACGGCATAACCGTCACGAAAACGCTCCAGCATCAGGAGCAGTGCCGGTTGAGTAAACAGGGCGGCCCGATTGAAATAAGTCGGTGCCAGGATTCCAACCACTGTGAGCGATTTACGCCCCCACTCGCGGCGTTCTTCACGCTGTCGGCTCACGCGTAAGGTAACGGTGTCGCCCACCTTTACGGCCAGCTTGCGTGCCGCTTCCTGAGTTAAAACAATCTCATTGTCATGAAGAATTTCCAGCTTACCCAGCAGCGGATCGCCTGCATCCGTCGGTATCACTTCGGCATTTTCAATGAAATGGCTGCTGTCAGTCTGTAGATCGGCAAGGGTGTTAAGGGAGCGTGTCTGCCCTATAGCAAAGCCCACATCAGGGCGCTGACGCAAAGCATCTATCCAGGCTTGATCGTAGCTTCCACTGCTGAGCATCCGTATTTCAAGATTACGGGGATCGCGCGTTAAATCGTCCTGCAACTGACTGATTACCCCAAAACGCAGGCCAAACAACAGGAGCAGGGGGGCAATCACGGCGACCAGAGAAGAGACAATGCAAAAAGAAATAATACGGTCGTGCCACAGATCCTGTACCGCAAGACGGCCAAGCAGTAGGGTTCGGTTAAAAGACAAAATGGGTTCCCCTCCGGGCCTGTGTTTCTGCGTGTTCGCCTGAATCCGCATCAGGTCGGGCGACCAGACAGGGCAAATTGAATTTTTGCACCAGCGGCCAGTCATGGCAGACCACGAGTGCCATCATCTTCTCCTGCTGCACCAAGTCTATAAACAGGCTAAATAGCTGTTGAGCATTGTAGGGATCAAGGGCCGCGGTGGGTTCATCGGCCAGCACCAGTCCGGGGCGATGTACAATGGCGCGGGCAAATGCGGTTCGCTGTCGCTCACCAAATGAGAGTTGCGACGGGTATTTCCCCAGTAACGGACCGAGTTTGAGCGTGTTGATAACTCTGTCGAGCAACGGTTTATCAGGCGAGATGCCGAGTAGCTGACTCGGCAGCCGGATATTGTCCTGCACCGTGAGAAAAGGTAACAACCCGCCGTTTTGCAGAACAAAACCCAAATGACGCGCACGAATGTCTGCGAGGTCTGCCTGCCGATTGGTAGTGAGCAGCGATGCAACATCATGCTCCTTATCGGTATCCGTCAGCGTGAAGCGCCCGACATGGTCGGGACGCAACAATAATCCAATCGCTTCAAGCAGCGTACTTTTGCCGCAGCCGCTTTCGCCAGTCACCGCCACCAATTGACCTGGCCGCAGCACGAGCTGCGGTAGGTAAACATGATGCGCCTGAGCATCCTCGCCACGAACAACGTGCAAATTTTCAATGTGCAGCATCAGGGCATCATTTCCAGCGGAACAGGATAGACGCGTTCACGGGGATCGCTGTCTTTAGCAAGCTCAACCCAGCGGTCCACATCGGCGTTATATTTTTGGTAATGACGAAGTTTGGCTGACAGGGTACGGATGAATTTCTCCTGCGACAGGCCATCCCAGCTTTTCCACGTCTCTTCATCAAGATTCAGGACATCACTACGGTACGGCAGATCGGCAAGATATTCGCCCAGGACCCCCAGTTCGTTAATCTTGCTATTCTCTTTCTGTTTGAGCTGGTTAGGGTCAGCGCCCATGGTAGCTGCGACGGTGCGTAGCCGCTCAAACATCTTATCAGGAGAGATCATGCCTTCATTTGCCGCTTGCAGGATCTGGCTGACCACA